>WNFS01003374.1_pt1 | contig 22162 bp, 19 predicted proteins | sample 5400141 | NCBI WGS metagenome assembly WNFS01 (sample SAMN13153358, study PRJNA577476) | soil metagenome | isolation source: 60 cm saprolite under Madrone tree | place: USA:California | collected 2016-06-14
GATCCTGCAGGACGTGAAGTAGTTTTGCCTGCAGGTGCGTGCTCATTTCCGCGATTTCATCCAGGAAGATCGTGCCCTTGTTGGCCATTTCAAACTTTCCTGGTTTGCTGCGCACCGCGCCCGTGAATGCGCCCTGCTCGAATCCGAAAAGCTCCGATTCCAGAAGTTCGCCTGGCAACGCAGCGCAATTCACCTTCACAAACGGCTGGTTGCGCCGCTTCGAGCGCAGATGGATCATTCGCGATACTACTTCCTTGCCTACGCCGCTTTCCCCGCAAATGAAAACGGGCACATCCACCGGCGCTATCTGCAGGATCTGCTGCCGGATCCGTACCATCTGAGGACTGGCCGCCAGGAAGCTCAAATCCTCGGTCACCTGGTCGCAGTAATCGCGCAGCGCCTGATTCTCCGTGGTCAGCTGCTTCTTCTGCCGCGACTTCAGCATGGCCGCGTCCAGCTCCGTTTTCTCGAAAGGTTTGGTCAGATAATCGTGCGCCCCAATTCGGATGGCTTCGACGACCGTGCCTACCTCGTTCGAGCACGAAAGCATGATGACGTTGAGGCTGCGGTCCACCTGCATCAGTTCCCTCAACGTATCGAGGCCGTTCATCTCCGGCATCAGCACATCCAGGATGATGAAGTCGGGACGCTCTCCCTTGTTCACTCTCTCGAGCGCGTCTCTCCCTGAACTGACGGTTTCCACATCGAAACCGTCGACCTCCAACAGCGTCTGCAGGTACTTTCGAATGCTGGGCTCGTCATCCACGACGAGGATTTTTTCTTTCACGGCCATTGATTTTTCCCTTTCAATCACAAAAATTAGCGTGCTTCAGCCCTGATCCATCGGCAATAAAAATGTAAATCTGCTTCCCGTCCGCGACTCGCTCTCCACCCAGACTTTTCCGCGATGCGCCTGGATGAGCCGCTTGGCGATGGCCAATCCCAACCCCATTCCAGAGGTGTTCCTGTCCACCCGCACAAAATCCTCAAAAATTTCTTGGTGATGTTCCGCTGCAATGCCGGGTCCTGAGTCTGTTACGCTTACTTCTACGCTGTTCGGGCGCGGCAACCGAAACCTGCGCCGTTCTTCCACCGGGGCCATGGGCGCCACTCGCCGTTCCCAGAAATGCGGCACGGCACGCAGCGTGACGCTGCCCCCGCTCGGCGTATGCTTCAATGCGTTATCAAGCAAATTTGCCGCCACCTGCTGCACCTTCTGGTAATCGAATCGGAACGTGGGGATGGATGGGTCAAAGCTCGCATCCAGCTTCACCCCTTTGCGCTGAAACGCTTCCGACCAGCGTTTCGACAGCTCATCGAGACAATCTCGCAAATCGTTCTCTCGAAGTTGCAGCACCAGTTTCCCGCTCTCCAACGCCGAGTAGTTCAGGAACATGGACACTAGACGCACCAGCCGTTCGCAACTGTCCTTCGATTCTTCTAGAATGTCCTGCTGCTTGTCCGTCAATCGGCCCAGCGAACCGGCCAGCAGAAGATCATAGTAACCCTTGATTACCGCGAGTGGCGTTTTCAACTCGTGGGCCGCTGATGCCAGGAACACCGTCTTCTGCCGGTTCACTTCTTGCAATTTCAGATAGGCGGCCAGGAGATTCCGGTAAGTGATCTCGCGTTCCTGCAGTAGCTCTTGTACGGTGAGCTGCGTCGCAGGATCCGCCGCCGGCTTCGCCTCCGATTTGTTCTCAATCTCCACCACCAGCCAGTCTGGCTCGGGCATCCACTGGATTCGCACCGTGGATTTCGCATCCCCGCGCTGTATCTGCAGGTGCACCTCGTGCTCGCCCTTTTCGATCTTGTCGAAGATCTTCCCTGCTTCCACATGCAGAACATCGCCAAACAGATTCAACCCCTGGATCGCCGTGTACCCGCGAGATTCCATACATCGTCGCGCGCGTATATTTACGAATAGTAAATTCCCGCTTCGCTCCGCCACGATCAGTGGTTTCTCTATCATGTCGAGCAGCCCACTGACAAAGCCAAGAGGAAGCTCCGTGCGATTCCCCTCTTCCGCCATGGGAGGCGTAGTAATCCGTCCCTCCATCAGCTCATTCCGCCCCTCATACAAAGTGGTAAAAGTTTTCCTTCGCTGGCATCGTTACAGAGGGACCTTGAAGAGTCAATGGTAAATACGTTTCATTTGCACATTTGAGGAAAGGAAGTGCATATCCCGAGCAAAGTCCTCGTCCCGAGGAGTTGTTCTGCCCACATACACCTACAATCAGTTCATAATAAACAACTTATTGGAGCCTCTGGGTTGTATCCTCTGGCATTCCAGATGCATATATTCCGTACTAGTTCATTGGTACTAAGACTGAGGGAGCACTTGAATCTCGACATTCTCAAGAAGAGTCAGCTCGCGATAATTTCCTCAACCCGGCGCTTCCCGCGTATCCGCTTGCAGGTGCCTGTCTTCCTGAGAGCCGCTGATGTGTCCGGCGCCGAATTCATCGAGCTCACCAAGACTCTCAATATCAGCTCCACAGGCGCCTGCATTACTTCTGTACATATTCTTCGGCCTGATCAGATGGTCCACCTGACCATCCCCGCCCCAGCAGCGGCCTCCTCCAGCCTTGTTCCTAGCGAGACTCCCCCGATCGTAGCCAAGGTTTTGCGGCAAGAGTCGGCGGGTCACATGCGTCTATTTGGTTTGGAGTTTCTCCGTCCACTTGAGTAAATCCCGGCAATTTCTTGCCTCGCCTTCTTTTCCTCCGGGTCGTTTTGTTACCTAGTGCTCGCTCTTTCAGGCGCGTTACACTTTTTCGTACCCTATATGCCGCTTTTGTAATAGGATACGCTCGCACTTCTGGAGGTAAGATTCCCATGTGGACTCACCTGGGTCCAGTACGAATGGACTCTTGCTTGCTCCACATAAATATAGAAAGCTTGATTCGCTTTCCCCAAACCCCGCGGGGATAGGCAGAGGTTAGGTCTATACCGGATATGCCCAGCCCCGGCGCCCCTGCGCCCCTGCGTTTGCCGATTGAGGATTCCTTTTTCGAGCTATTAGCAGACACGCTCGAGAGCCTCGATTTGCCTGCGCGCGGCCAGTTTCTCCAGCGATATTTTCGTGCGATCGCTCACCTCGATCTGCGCGAAACTCAAAGTGTAGAAATTTGGGATGAGATGCTCGCGCGCCGCCGCCAGCTCACGGATCTCGTCGGTCGTCAGGTTTCTCTCAAGACCGCTCTCACGGATGTCCTTTCGTCCTTCGGTCTTCTTCGTGTTCCCATCCTCATCGAGTATGACGACCTGAAGAGGCTGGAACTCAATGCCGTGACTGATCCCTTGACGGGTCTCCACAACCGCCGACTCTTCGCTGAAACATTTGAAAAAGAACTCAATCGCGCTCGGCGCTATGGCCAGCCTCTTGGATTGGTTACCCTTGACCTGCACCGCTTCAAGGAAGTGAATGACAAGCACGGCCATCCGCGGGGTGATGATGTATTGCGCGCTGCTGCGGCTACCTTGAAGAAAGCCTTGCGCACTTCCGACTCCGCTTTCCGCATCGGTGGCGATGAATTCGCCTTGCTCCTCCCGCAAACCGATTCCCCGCAGGCCCTCGCCTTGTGCCGTCGCGTCGAAACGGTATTTGCCGAGATGCTCCAATCGTTGCAGCTTTCCGTCACCGTGGGCATGGATCACGGCGTCGCGATTTTCCCCCAAGATGCAGAACAGGCCGAACAGCTGATTCGTATCGCCGATGAGCGTCTCTATCGCCTAAAACAAGCGAACCACAGCAAGAGCGGCAACGGTTCCACGCGCACCGAGGCCCCGTCTGCTCCAGAAACGCCGCCCGCTCCCCCTTCACAGCGCGCTGCCCCCGCACCACAACCGATTTCGATCGAAACCAAGCGCGCACCGGATAAAACAGAAACAACCATCGCTGCGGCTGCCTCTGCAACCTCCGCGGCGATCTCCGCAGACATCAGCTCCACCCCTTCGCGCGTCTTCGCCGTCCAGCGCAAGGCCGAGCGCGTCTCCATGACCGGTACCAATGCCTACGCTGTTCTTGGCGACCAAGGTGTCCGCCGCGCCCGCGTCCTCGATCTCGGCTTTGGCGGTGTCGCCATGGAACTGGATTCAGCCGAGGATCTTCCGGAGAATCTTCTGGCGGTCTTACACGTCCCTATTCTTCCTCCCGTTCGCGTGAACCTCAAGCCCGTTTGGAAACAGCTGACCAGTCACGGCGGTTTCCGTGTCGGCTGCGCCTTCGTTTCCTAAGCATCTCTGCAAATCCCGCACAGGCCCGGCCCTTCACCAAAAAAAAATGGCCCAGAACTTCTCAGCCACATCCCTCCAGCCCTGATACAATTCCGGCGCATTTCCGTACTCCGAAAGGAGGCCCAATGATCGAACCCAAGGCCAGCCGGCCGCACTGGCCGGACGCTACGCAAAAACCCGCCAGCGAGACAACTGGCCTTAAATCCTGGCCATGGGCCCTCGAGCGCCTGGAGAAGTCCCACAACTATTGGATCGCCACCTCTCGCCCTGATGGCCGGCCGCACCTCATGCTTGTCTGGGGCGTCTGGTGGCAGGACGCGTTCTGGTTCAGTACCGGTCCGCGTACGCGCAAAGCAAGGAACATCGCCGCCGACCCTCACTGCGTGATCGGAACCGAGAAAGCCGACGAAGCCGTAGTCCTCGAAGGCCTCGCTGAGGAAATTAAAGATCGTTCCATCTGGAAGCAAATCGTACAAGTTTACAACCGCAAATACAGTGGAGACGTCGAACCTCTTCTCCTGGCTTCCGGCGGCGGCGTCTTCCGCGTCAAACCGCAAATCGCTTTTGGCCAGGACGAGCACGCCGAAAATTTCACCGAATCCGTAACTCGCTGGCATTTTCCGGAGTAGTAGCATTTCCTTGCCTCTATTTGGAGGAACTTGACACTTCGCGTATGATTGAGAATTGCTTCGCGACCTAGCGACGCGGCTGTAGTCCTCTGGCCTTGCCAGAGAGCCGTGCAGACCGGACGCGACAGAATGGAGCTCCATGAAACCCGGTATTCATCCCGACTATCACACCGTAACGGTGCATTGCGCCTGCGGCCACAATTTCACGACTCGTTCGACCATCAAGGGCGACAAGCTGAATGTCGAAATCTGCTCGAATTGCCATCCCTTCTTCACCGGCAAGCAGAAGCTGATTGACACCGCCGGCCGCGTCGAGCGCTTCACCAAAAAGTACGCCGACGCTGCTGCCAAAGTCGAAGCCGCAAGAGTCGAATCCGCCAAGAAGTAAATTTTGGAGTGCGGCAGCTTGCTGCTGCTTTTCCGTCCTCCAGATCCACTTCAATCTCGACTGGCTTGTCTCTCGTCATCTCAATGGATCGAATTCCTTGGTGGGGCAGCCAATCCTGGCTGTCCCTCTTTTCTTTCCCTCTCATAGGATTGTAAATTCCTTCCCGGCCTCTCTGCGCTCCTCAGCGTGCTCTGCGTCTCTGCGTTATCATTTCTTCCTTCTTTCTTCTGTCGTTCTTTTAACTTTCGACTTTCAACTTCCCTCTCTCCCCCGCCCGTGTACAATGAACTTCCATCGTGGCTACTCAATCCCGCATGTTTGATGGCGTTCGCCCCGGCGAGCTCGTCGAAACCGCCCCGCCGCGCGTCACGCTCCGCAACGCCTTCGCGCACCCTTTCGATTCCGCCATCGCTGCCGCCCGCACCTGTTACGCGCCCCGCCTCATCGGCCCCGAGGAAATCACCGACAAGCAGCGCCTCAATATCGGCGCCGCAACTTTCTATAGCGGCCATCACACCGTGTACCAGCACGCCCATTTCGAATTTGGCCTCGAAAACGTCAGCCGCCAATTCGTCTGGTCGTTCCTCCACGCGCATCCCTTTTACAATTCCGAGCAGCAAAGCCAGCGCTACGTTCGCCTGGACCGCGCGCAAGCCTACGTGCCTCCCGTCGATCTCTACTTCAACCAGCAATGCCGCGAAATCTATGAACAAGCCATCGCCCGCGCCTGGAACTACTATCGCGAGCTTTCCGCCCTACTTATCGGCGACGCCCGCACCATCCTGAACGATATTTGGCACGTCAGCTCGATGTCCAATCCCAAGCGTCTCCAGAAAATCGAACGCTCCGCCGAAAAGCGTGCCATCGAAATCGCCCGCTATGTCTTGCCAGTCGCCGCCTTCACCACCATGGTGCACACCATCTCCGGCATCGTTTTGCACCGCCTCTGGCGCATGAGCTCCGCCTCGGACACGCCCAGCGAAGCCCGCGCCGTCATCGGCGCGATGGTCGCGCATGTCAAAGAAATCGATGCCCAGTTCTTCGATCGCTTTGGTACGGAACCGTTGGAAGAATTGCCGGAGTGGGCCGATCGCTCTGCAGTCGCGGATGAAAAACAAGCCGCTGCAAATTCGAATCCCGGAGAGGCCTTTGCACGCGAATTCGACGCCAAACTCGCCGGCAAAACTTCTCGCCTCGTCGACTATTCCCCCAACGCCGTGCGTGTCATGGCCGAATCCTATCGCGCCGTCGCCGGCCTCGCCGAATCCCAATGCAACAATCTTGAAGCCATCGATCGCCTGTTGAATCCCGCGCGCGATCTCTATCGCCTCGAAACGCTAAACGTCGGCGTCCACTCGCCGGCAATGCGCGCCCTGCAACACGCCAACTACACTTTCGCCAAAAAAATCAGCCACACCGCCGACAGCCAGGACCAGCGCCATCGCATGGTCCCCGGCTCGCGCCCTCTTCTCACCCTGGCCGACACCCGCGAACCCGACTACATCACGCCCATGCTCCTCGCCAAAAATCTACGCGCCAAAGAAGTCTACGAACGCGCCATGCTCGACGCCTGGACCGCGAAAAACCAACTCCTCGATCGCGGCGTCTCCCCGGAGATCGCGCTCTACCTCCTCCCCAACGCCAAATCCATCCGGCTCTACGAATCCGGCTCGCTCCTCCATCTCATTCATAAATGGACGATGCGCACGTGCTTCAACGCCCAGGAAGAAATCTACCAAGCCTCCATGGACGAACTCGCCCAGCTCCGCGAAGTCCATCCCGAACTCACTCGCTACATCGGCCCCCCGTGCTACATCCGCGCCGGCATCACCACCCCCATCTGCACCGAAGGCTCCCACTTCTGCGGCATCAAGGTTTGGCTCGACTTCCCCAACATCTCCCGCCGCATTTAAGCGAATAGCATCCAAATGCGTGTTGACGAATCTCAGCTCTCAAGATGGAAACACGCCTATCAGGTGCTAGGCGTTCCTCTGGCAGCTTCCGCAAACTCGATTCGTCAAGCGCAGAGGCGCCTTGTGAAAAGATGGCACGCCGATCTTTATCAAGTTGGAACACAGGGTTACACGGATGCGACTCACATGACGGTCTTGTTCAACGAGGCGTATGCCGCGATTGAGCGTGCGCCGTTGCGCTATTTCGTCGAAGCGCCCTCCGAAACCTCGCCGCGACCGCAAAAACAAGCCCCCGCGCAATCGCCGGACAACAAAAACGAATCAACGGATCTGAGAATTCCGAACATGGTAGGAATCGAATTCTGGGTAAGATTCATACTGGCATGCGGGTTCGCCTCGGCCCGCTACGGCGACAAGTTCTGGAATCCGATCTTCCGCCGTTGGTGGCTCTGGCCCTGAGTTGCAAGTCCCGGGCACATATTTAGCGAGAGCTAAGTACAGTCGTGGTAATCTGCTGCGCGTAGAATGAGCCTCGCCAACAAACTCCGTCTGATCAAAGCTGCCCGCGAAGCCGGCATGTCCGATGCAGAAATTCTTCGAGAAGTCTTGGGGGGCGAATATGGGAGCGAAAGGAGACGGAAACTGCTGGTCGAATGGGGTGCGCTATTGGAACTTAGCTCGAGCGAAGCCCTCCGGCTTGCCCCCGCTTCCGGATTGATCCCGAGCGCGCACCCGCCGCGCGGCGACTAGTTTGAAAGGCCTCGCGATAAAGTTCGGGAAAAGTCTTGCGGATAAAGCGGTCATCTTCGGGTGAAGCACCGGCCAGTCTGCGAATCATGGCGATCCGCTCTCTGCGATTCATCGAGCGAAAGCGTTTGTCAATCGCCGCTGCTAGTTGCTTCTGTGACATAGCCAGATTTTATCATGCGCCTTGTGGCATGTATAGGCGAGTGGTCTCTATTGTTCGATATGATCAGCCATGATGCCCATCGTCAGTGTTCGAGCGGATGCCGCGTCTGAAACGTCGCCACCCGTTTAGGCATCCTATCCTATAGTTGGAGGCCCATCATGCTTCGCAGTTCTGTCCACCCCATCGTCTCAGTCCTCGCATCCGTTTTCCTCTTAACGCCTTCCTCCTTCGCCTTCGACACTCCTTTGTCCGACCAGGCCGTCCGCGAAGCCTATTTCCTCGGCCAGCGTGGTAACGAAACCATGGCCACCTTCCTCAACAAATACACGAAGTTATTAAAGGCACCGAAGACCGGTCCGGACATTGCCTCCGTGACTGTGTTCACTCCCTTCGCTCTTCTCGTCCAGCAATCCAGCCAGCACTCATCCGGTTACAGTGCCCAGCAGGCCGCCATTGACCATCGGAACCAGGAAGAATTCGTGAGAATCGTCGTTCAAATTCAGCTCACTAATTCTTATGCGGCATACATCGTTCGCCCTACCGGTTCCCGCTCCGGTTCTCCCAACGGTTTCACCCCACGTCCCTATGACTTCTGGAAAGATTTCGACGTGAAGGTCTCTAGCGACGACAAAAAGCTAAAGCCCTTCTCTTCTTCCGGCCATCCCAATCTCATCTGCTCCGATGAAGGCGGTTGCGAGCTCACTGGCGCCACTCTCCAGTTCGACTTCTCCGCCGAAGACTTTGCCTCCGGCTCCGCCACCATTGACGTGAATCCCCCAGAGGGCGATTCCATCTCTGTCGACTTCGACCTCGATCATCTTCGCTGAACTCTTCGCACCTGCGCGACAACTCAAGGCGAGAATGACATCCTTACTGCTGTGGCAGCGCCACATTCAGCGTTATACTTCCTCTTGGGGAAGTTCCAATGCGCTACCTCTTTCGCCTTTTCACCAGCTTCCTCGTAGCTCTTTGTGTGACTCTGCCCGCCTCTGCCATTAATACTCCTCTCTCCGACGAGGCCGTCCGCGAAGCCTATTTCCTCGGCCAGCGTCACGACGGTTCTTACCCTTCTCTGATGGGCAATTACATCAAGCGCCCGCCGGCCCCCAAGTCCGGCCCGCATATATTCTCTATCACTTTCCTGACGCCTTTTATTCAGCTTGTGGCAAACTCCGACCGTTTCATCGGCAACTACAGCGCGCAGCAGGCCGCACTCGACCACCGCGGTCAGGCAGAGTTCGTCCGCATCATCGTTGAGATCAAGCTGACCCCCACCTACGGAGCCTTCCTTGCTCCTGAACCAAGTTCACGTTCAAGTTCACAGTCAATCCCCATCCCTCGACCCCATGATTTCTGGCGGGACTTTCAAGTCTAGGTCTCGGACGGAGACCAGCTCCTCACGCCCTCCGATTCGCATGGCCGGGCAAATTATAATTGTGGGCGCCACGGCTATCCTTAGCTATCTGGCGGGCGCAACTCTCGAATTCGACCTTCCCGCCACCGCCTCCGATTCCGCCACCATCCAAGTCATTCCCCCCGAAGGTGACTCCGTCTCCGTCAACTTCGCCCTCACCCGCCTCCGTTAACACGCCTCAGCCCACTTGACTGCGGTATCCTCGCGCTAAGTTCCCACGTTCCACTCACGAATGACTTGTGAGCAGTTTTGCCACTCTAGCTTTTCCTTGACTTTCCTTAACGTTCTGGTACACTAGTTCACAGGTAAATCTCGGTAACATTCCTCCTGCTGTGGCACTTGTCGCGGTAGCATGGTGGATCAACGATGTCCAAGCTAAGCCTTTTAGAATCAACACTTATGAAAATAGCCGAAAAGCACACGCCTAACTACCTTTAGAATCAACACTTATAGAAATGCCCGTAAGTATTGATTCTAAACCACTTACACTAACACTAAGTCCTTTAAATGACACTTATGAAAAACATAGGGGGGTGGCCCTGTTATGGTTAACTAGAAGTCATCTCATAAATGCTTCGGACATCGCGAAAAGGACGGCACTTACAGGATGAAGCCGTTGAAAGTCAGCCAACTCACCACTTTCCGTACGATTCCATTACAGCCGGTTTGTGGTTTTTCTGCCACAAAACCATTTATGAGATAACTTCTAGAAGATACCATCCACTTCCACGGATCCTTGGTCTCTGGATCACTCCATTCATTGGACTGGGAACAAGAGGCGGGGGCCAGGCACACGGGAATCGTACTGACAACTTAAAACATAAGAACTGAAAACTGTTCAAGATCGCCAGCGCAGCGCGACCGGCCCATCCATCGGATGCACCATCGCAGCGCCCGTCCGCCGCGACTCGATCAGGCTGGCCTTCAGCGCGAAATACCATTTCGCCGGACGGTCCGCATCATCGATCAGCATCAACCGCGGATTGTGCTTCAATCCTTCCGCCTGCCGGATCATCGTTTCCTGGTCCTGGCGGAGAAAAATCTTGCCGAAGATGCGGAAAATCGAAACCGGGAGAAAAAACAAATTCCACGCCGCCACGAAATCGATCCTGCACAAATCCCGCCGCACCGGCGTCACTGTCGCGCGGCTGGAAAACCACAGCTTCCCGCTGCGGTCCTCTTCCGTCCGTATATTTGGCAGCACGAAATCGATCGTCGTCGTCACCGGTTCCCCGGTGATTTTCTTCAGCAACTGGTACGGTGCGCTGTTCGTGCTCGGCGAATGCGGGCTCATCCGGAAGCCGTTCGGGATCGGCTCGAATTGCTTGGCCTTCTCGTGGATGCTTCCGCGTTTTCGCCAGAACCACGATTGGTGCACGAACGGCCCATGCGCCGGGTCCATCAGTCCGATAATCCCGTGATCGATGTGCGACGGCAGCTCGCAGGAAAGATGCGTGATCTTGTATTTGTCGCTGAAAACGGTAAGCCCCGGCGCCGCGGGAATCGTGTCCGGCAATTTCGATCCCGGCGCGTTCATGTAAACCCAAACGTACCCGTCCCGCTCCTCGCAAGGATAGTGTCCCGCAAAAATCCGCTCCACTTTCAACTTGTCCTGACTGGAAAGTGAAGGAATCTCGACGCACTGCCCACTGCACGCATCGAACCGCCACCCGTGATAACAGCACTCCACCACGTTCCCATCCAGCCGCCCATAAGACAGCGGTATCCCCCGGTGCGGGCAAGAATCCCGCATCGCAAACGGTCTTCCGTCGGAAGTCCGCCCCAACACCAGCGGCACCTCCAGCAGCATCGCCCTCAACAAGTTCTGCCCGCGAATCTCCATACTCCGCACCGCGGGATACCAGAAATCCCACAAAAATCCCGCATCCGACTTAGCCGCAGCTTCCTGCGCCACCTCGGCATCCATCCGCATCATCGTCCGTACCGCTTCGCTCATGGCTTTGTTCGCATCGTAGTATACCGCCTCAGGTTGCGGCAACCACCGCAACGCTCGGGTTTGACACGCCGGTCAGTCTTCAGGCTTATACTTCCCGCTTGGCATGAAAGTTGAGACTGTGAAAAGACCATCTTATCGGCTGCGTTGATTCCATTAGTGCTGTTCGAGGTCTATTTATGCATAGTATTCATCCCTGATACGTGGCGGCGCGCTATTGACGATCACATCCCAGATATTTTCGCGAGATCGAATGACTGGACACCGATAACGCACCCACTTCTCAGCCAAGAGATTGAACAGTTCTTGCACGAGCACATCGGAATTAAGATCCTCCTGTTCGTAATGACGGTTGGTTTGCTGATTGGGAATGCATGGCTCATTCGTTTGATTTGGCGGCTCCGGGGCAGTTCACAAAATGCATCGGAGAGTCGATGAACGTGATTTTCCGGTGATTGAGCGCTTACTATCGAGGCCCGATTTGCGCGATTTGGAATTCGGCGGTATTCTTAGTACAGGGCAAATCGATGTACGCCACCTTCTATTAGCTGACTTGCTTCTCGCTCCTTCTCCGGGAGCCCGCACTTGTCCGTAAACTAGATTCAACTTTCTTTCCTTTTTCTTACTAAGAACTTAGAACTAACGACTAAGAACTACAGAGGTTTTGCAATGGCCGCACTGACGTTATCTGAAAAATTGGACCAGCTGGGCACGCGCTACGACGAGCTCACGCAGGAACTTTCCTCGGCGGAGATCGTCTCGGACTCCTCGCGCTTCCAAAAGGTCGCCAAGCAGCAATCCGAGCTCGGTGAAATCGTCGCCAGGCACCGCGAATTCAAACAGATTGAAAAAGACCTTGCCGGCGCCCACCAGATGTTTCTCGAAGCGGAAGACGCCGAAATGAAACAGATGGCCCACGACGAAGAAAAAGAACTCTCCGCGCGCAAGGAAGTGGCTGAGCGCGAACTGAAACTCCTGCTCCTCCCGAAAGATCCCCTCGACGAAAAGAGCGTAATCGTGGAAATCCGCGCCGGCACCGGCGGCGACGAAGCCGCTCTCTTCGCCGCCGAACTCTTTCGCATGTATTCGCGCTACGCCGAAACGCAGGGCTGGAAAGTCGAAATCCTCGAAAGCTCTCCGTCTTCCATCGGCGGCCTCAAGGAAGTCGTCGCCGCGATTCAAGGGCAGAAGGTCTATTCCAAACTAAAATACGAAAGCGGCGTGCATCGTGTTCAGCGCGTTCCCGCCACGGAAACGCAGGGCCGCATTCATACTTCTGCCGCAACCGTCGCGGTGCTCCCCGAAGCCGACGAAATCGACATCAAGATTGAAGCAAAAGATTTGCGCGTCGATACGTTCTGCTCTTCCGGCCCCGGCGGCCAGTCCGTTAACACCACCTATTCCGCCGTCCGCATCACGCATATCCCCAGCGGATTGGTCGTCTCGCAGCAGGACGAAAAATCCCAAATCAAGAATCGCGCGAAAGCTATGCGCGTTCTCCGCGCGCGCCTCTACGAACAAGAGCAGGAGAAGCGGCAGGCCGCGCTCTCCGCCGAACGCCGTGGCCAAATCAAAACCGGCGACCGCTCCGAAAAAATCCGCACCTACAATTTCCCGCAGAATCGCGTAACCGATCACCGCATCGGCCTGACACTCCATCAGTTAACCGAGGTGATGGAAGGAAAACTCGCCCCGCTCGTCGATGCCCTCGTCGAGCACTATGAATCCGAGCGCCTCCAGCAGGAACTCGCCACCGCGTGATGTCGTACGACTCATCGAATTCGCGCGCCGGGCAGAATTCCTTCTTTTTTCAGCCGCTTTCTCTTCTCTGTGAACTCTGCGTTCTCTGTGCTCTCTGTGTTAATTCTTTCAACTCTTTCTAACCGTATCGTGCCTCAATGAGTGCCAGCGAATCGCAGATCGACGTACGCACCGCACTGAAGCAAGGGCTCGCCCAACTGCGCGAATCGCACATTCCTTCCTACACGCTCGCCGCGGAACTCCTGCTGCTCCATGTCCTCGGCCGCGACCGCACTTGGCTCTACGCGCATCCCGAAGAACCGGTCTCCAGCGCCAACGCCGAGCGCTTCTTCGCGCTGATTGCCCGCCGCACGAATGGCGAACCAACGCAGCATCTCACCCGCAAACAAGAATTCTGGGGCCTCGAGTTTGAAGTTACACCCGACGTTTTGATTCCTCGCCCCGAAACCGAGCACGTCATCGAAGTCGCCCTCGACCGGCTCGCCGTCCGCGAACGCCGCGCCGGCCGCAAACAGACGCTCACCGGCGAAGGCTTGCAAATCGCCGATATCGGCACCGGCTCCGGCTGCATCGCCATAGCGCTTGCAAAGGAATTGCCGAGCGCAACGATTTACGCCACCGATGTTTCCCCTGCCACACTCACCGTGGCCAAACGCAACGCCAAACGCCATTCTGTTTCCGACCGCATCCATTTCCTTGAATCCAACCTGCTCGACCAAGTCTCCCTTGTAGTGGCGCAGCATGCTGTGCCCTTGCTTGGCACCGACTCATCCTCAACTCCCCGCCAACCGCCAGTCACGAGTCACCAGTCACCTCTTCTGGATCTCATCGTCAGCAACCCGCCCTACATCGGCCGCCGCGAAGCCGCAACCCTCATGCGCGAAGTCCGCGATCACGAACCGGAAGTCGCTCTCTACGGCGGCGAAGAAGGCTACGAACTCTACGCCGATCTCATCGCGCAAGCCGCCACGCATCTCAAGCCTGGCGGCATCCTGGTCCTCGAACTCGGCCACAGCAGTTTGCCTGCAGTCCAGCCGCTCCTCGACGCTCCCGCCTGGACAAATGTAGGCGTAACTAACGATCTCGCCGGAATCCCCCGCGTCCTCGCCGCAGAACGCACTTGAGCACGGTGGCTTTGGACGCTAGAATAGTGGCTGAACTAATTAATCAGTTCAGAGAAGATGGGATGGACAAATGGCAAAACGACGATCAACGGGATCGCGGTCTGTTGCGCAGATAGTGTCGGCGCTGACCGCGCGTACGCAATTCGGTCAGATACTCAAACGAGCGGGGCAGAACCAGGAAAGGTTCGTCGTCGGCAAACGCGGTGAGCCGCAAGTGGTAATTATGGGCATCGAGGAGTATTTGAGAAACTTTGCGAAGCCTCTTCCCGTCGTTGAAGAAATTCGACTCGAGGCCAAAACCAAGGGGCTAGACCGTTTAACAATGCGAGAAATAAACCGGGAGATCAAACGCTACCGCCGCGAGGGCAAGCACAAGCAGAAGTTGAAGAATGCTTAGGATAGTTTTGGACACAAACGTCGTTGTTTCGGGACTTCTGCATCAAAAAGGCGCTCCGGCAACCATCCTGGATGCGGCGACCTCGAAACAGTTTCGCTGTCATATCTCGGAATCTCTCCTCGATGAATACCGCGAAGTGCTGACTCGCGACTACCTTGGGCTGAATCAGCACAGGGCAGCAAGGTTCATTAGAGACCTTCGAGAGGCTGCCATATTCGTTGTGCCTCGAAAAAAAGTAGCCGTAGTGCGGGATCCAGATGACGATAGAGTGATGGAGCGCGCGCTCGAAGCCGGCGCTGATTTTATCGTTACAGGAAATATTCGGGACTTTCCAGCGCAATTCCATGGCGTACGCGTCGTCACGCCGCGCGATTTTCTGTTCGTCCTGGGATCCTCACCGTATCCATTCTAGTTCCACCGGCACAGCCAAATCGGAATTGTTGCAGGTTTTGGGGGGAAGCGTAGGCTAGGGCCATGCCCGATATGGCGCGATTCCGCGCGAAGCATGGGCCGCTCGACGAGCGGTCCGCCGAAGAGGCGTCTTCGATTCTGCACGTAGACATGGACGCGTTCTTCGTGTCCGTGGAATTGCTGGATCGGCCGGAACTGCGCGGCAAGCCCGTCGTCGTGGGAGGGCAGCCGGACCAGCGCGGCGTCGTTTCCGCAGCGAGCTATGAAGCTCGCAAGTACGGCATTCACTCGGCGATGCCACTGCGTACCGCCGGACGTCTCTGCCCTCACGCGATCTTTTTGGATGGGCACCACGAAAAATACGGGGAGTGGAGCGACCGCGTCGCGACTATCCTCGCGAAATTCTCCCCGATCGTGGAAATGGTTTCGATCGATGAAGCCTATCTCGATCTCGCAGGCACCGAACGCCTGCACGGTCCACCTCTCGCTGCCGCCGACAAGTTGCTTCGAACGATCACACACACCACTGCTCTCCCCTGCTCCGGCGGACTCGCTACGACACGGCTCGTCGCGAAAGTTGCGTCGGACCAGGCCAAGCCGCGCGGTCTCGTCTGGGTCCCTGCGGGCAGCGAACAGCGATTCCTCGCGCCGCTGCCAGTGAGAAAAATTCCGGGCATCGGCGAAGTTACGGAGCGCGCGCTGCGCGCTCTCGGCATCGAAACCGTCGAGCAGATCGCGGCCATGTCGCAGGAAAAACTGGAAAGCATTTTCGGCCAGTGGGGCACGGCGCTCTATCGCAAGTCGCGCGGCGGCGATTCCTACGAATTCGTTATCGATGCGGAGCCGAAATCCATCTCGCACAATCACACGTTCGGAGAAGACACCGACAACGTGGACGTCCTGTCCGCGATGCTCAGCCATCTTTCGCAGAAAGCCTGCAAGCGGCTCCGCGAAGCAGGTCTGGCCACGCGAACGCTCACACTGACGATTCGCTACGCCGGATTCGAAACGCATACGCGCTCCAAAACGCTCGGGGAGCCCACGCGGCTGGATTCCGACATTTTTGCGGTGTTTCAAGAACTCTTCCGCGCCCATCGAGATGTGAAAAAAAAAGTCCGGCTGCTCGGAGTGAGCCTCAGCGGACTTACTCACGGCGGCCAGCAACTTGATTTGCTCGACGCCGAGCGCCGCGCGAAATTGGAAAAACTCACCAGCGCCACGGACCGTCTCCGCGACCGTTTTGGTTTCGGCAAAGTGCAATTCGGCGGCTCGCTTCGCCGCGATGAACCGGGACATGATCGCGACGATTCGTAACTTTCAGCGAAACCTCAGCCGAATGACCTATACTCTATCTTCCTTGAGCGATCATCCATGAGCGCACCTCCGACTCCCGGTGTCTCCTCCTCACCCCCTCCGCTCCATGCGCTGGGTCGCGTGCGCCAATTCTGGCAGCGCGTCAGCGAAGGCCGCCAGATTGATGAATTGTGGTCGCAATTTACGGCCGATGCCCGCGCAAGTTATGGCTTTTACATGAAAGAGGCGGACTCGGAGGAACTGGAAACCCATCGCGGATTCAAGCGCTGGTTCCGGATAGCGAAAACGCTCTTCTGGTCGTTGTTGATGAAGATGACGCCGGCGCGACGAGTGCTGTTGCTTGTGGCGTTTCTGATGTTGGTAATGTCCGGAATCAAACTTCAGGTGGGGCAGAACTTTGCTTTCGATGTGAATTTCGAAGTTATCGCCGCCTTTGTCTTCCTGCTCTTGCTTTCGCTGGAACTGGCGGACAAGGTGACGATGAAACGCGACCTGGAAATCGCGAGAGAGATTCAAACCTGGCTTGTGCCTTCGCAACCGCCCGAAATTACGGGCGCGAACATCGCCTTCGCGACGCGCCCGCAAAATTCCGTCGCCGGTGATTATTACGACGCGTTCTATCCGAACCCGGAAGATCGCGAGAAACTAATGGTGGTGATCGCCGATGTGGCCGGCAAAAGCGTTCCCGCCGCGCTGCTAATGGCCACTCTGCAGGCAAGCCTGCGAACCATTGCCGGAGAAAATGCTCCGCTTGTGGATCTGGTGGCGCGGCTGAACCGCTATGCTTGCGCGCACAGTTTGAATGGCCTGCGCTTCACGACCGCGGTTCTCTCGGAATACAATCCGTTGTCACGGAATCTGACCTACGTCAATGCCGGCCATAACGCCCCGATTCTACGCCGCGCCAATGGCACGCTAGAAACACTGGAAGCCGGCGGTCTGCCCCTTGGAATCCAATCGTCCGTGAAGTATGAAACTGCTTCACTGGAGCTCAAACCGGGCGATGCGTTGATTTTCTTCACCGATGGCGTTGTCGAGGCTTTCAACGAATCGGGAGAAGAATTTGGCAACGCCCGCTGGCTCAGCGCCATTCGCAATCTGCCGGATTGGGATGCTCAGCAAACCCTTCAATTCTTGATGAAGCGCGTGGATGAATTCGTGGGCGCCACGCGCCAATCCGACGACATAACTTGCCTCGTCTTCCGCAGCAAGTAGCGTCGTGTGGCCGCTTGAAGCAGATTCGATCCCTTGACAACGAATACCGGGTTCAGTTGTTTTAATTCGTTCTCAGTTGTCAGTTTTCAGTTCTCAGTAAGAGAAAAGAGGACCTTATGTCGGTGGGAATCTCTTTCTCGCGCCGAAGAACGGCCCGCCTCAGAAGGCAGGCCCTACAAGAGCTTACGGAAACTATCGAGAACACCGATCTCCCCTCGCGGCCCCGACTGTCGCATAATCACAGCGTGAGCCTGCGCGAAATGGCCAACTCGATCTGCGACACACTCCGCGGCAACGGTTATCAGGCGCTGCTGGTTGGCGGATGCGTGCGCGACGTGCTTCTCGGCCGCGAGCCCGCCGACTACGACGTGACCACCGATGCCACGCCGGAAGAGGTGGCGAGGTTGTTCCCCGAGAGCATCGCGGTCGGTGCGCAGTTCGGAGTGATCTTGATTCCGCGTGATGGCCTCAAAGTCGAAGTTGCCACGTTCCGCTCGGACGTGGGCTACAGTGATGGCCGCCATCCGGACCGCGTCGTGTACTCAAAGACTGCGCAGGAAGATGTGCAGCGCCGCGACTTTACCATCAACGGCTTGCTGATGCGGCACGACACGGAAGAAGTGCTCGATTTCGTGGGCGGGCAGTCGGACCTCGAGGCGAAAGTCATTCGAGCCATCGGCGAGCCCGACCGTCGTTTCGCGGAAGACAAACTCCGCATGATGCGCGCGGTGCGATTTGCGGCGCGCTTCGGCTTCGAAATCGAAGCCGCCACGTTTCGGGCCATACGCCGCCACGTCGGGGAGATCCACCAAGTTTCTCCGGAGCGCCTCCGCGAAGAGCTCACCAAACTTCTTACCGAGGGCGCGGCGCGGCGGGCCTTCGAGCTACTGGATGAGACCTGGCTTCTCCAGCAAGTTCTTCCGGAAGTCGGGGCGATGAAGGGCGTCGAGCAACCTCACCAATATCATCCGGAAGGGGACGTTTGGATTCACACGCTCATGATGCTGGAAGGACTTCCGGCCGGCACGGCACCGACTCTGGCATGGGGCGTCCTGCTCCACGACGTCGGCAAGCCGCCGACGTTTCAATCCGCCGCAGAGACGGGAGACCGGATTCGTTTCAACAATCACGTCGAAGTCGGGGTGCGCATGGCTGAGGCCATCTGCAGACGATTGCGCTTCTCCAACGAGGACACCGATCAGATCCTTGCGCTGGTGGACAATCACATGAAGTTCGGGGCCGTCGAGGAAATGCGTACCTCCACCCTGAAGAAGTTTGTGCGGCTCCCCCGCTTTGAGGAACACCTGGCTCTGCATCGACTCGACTGTCTTTCCAGCCACCGCCACCTCGCATCCTATGAATTCGTAAGGCGGTTCCTTGAGGTGACGCCTCCAGAGCAGGTCCGCCCGGAGCGACTTTTGACGGGCGATGACCTCCAAGCAATGGGGTTCCGGCCCGGCCCCCTATTTGCACAGATATTGCGTGCCCTTGAAGACATGCAACTGGAGGGGCAGATCAGGACGCGCGCGGAAGCAGAGGAGTACGTTTTGAGCAACTTTGGCTCGAAAAAGCGTGGAGTTTCAAGCGATTGAGGGTGTGGCCGATAAGGGAAGGGTGGCAACAAGGCACGCCTACAGCCCCTCAAGGAGACTGTAATTTATTGAGCACAAGCGCTTTATTCCACGGTGCCGGGTGAAGCGGGATGTCTGGTAGAATGTGAGCGTAGAGTACTAAGATTTTGTGCTAACAACTTTTGTACTTTTGCGCACCCTTTCCGCCACGCCTGCATCTAAAATCTTATCGCGCGGCTTCTTTTGGCCACGCCGATAACTTAGGGGACATCATGGCTGAGAAAAAAATTGTGGTGCCAGAGGTTCTTCCCATCCTGCCGGTTCGTGACACCGTCCTGTTTCCGGGCGCTGTCCTGCCTTTGACCGTGGGACGGGAAAGTTCGCTGGCGTTAGTGAATAGTTTACAGGGCGACGAGAAGTTTTTGGGCGTAGTTGCGCAGCTCGATCCGAGAGTCGAGGACCCCGCGGCAGCCGACCTCCACAAAGTGGGGACGCTGGCCAAGGTGCATAAGACCGTCAAAATGCCGAACGGCAACGTAGTCATTTTCCTGGAAGGCCTCCAACGCATCCAGGTGCTCGACCTGATCGGTTTGCGTCCGTTTCTGCAGGCCCGCGTGCAAGCGGAACCGGACATCATCGGCGAAGCGGACACGGAACTGGAAGCCCTGCAGCGAAATGCGCAGGATCTTTTCCGCGACGTGGTGAGCCACTCGCCGCAGCTATCCGACGATTTGCAATCCGTGGCCATGAACATCGATCATCCTGGCCGCTTGACGGATTTCATTGCCGGCACTCTGCCGTCGCTTTCGACGCTGCTGCGCCAGGAGTTGATCGAGACCCCCAGCGTGCGGAAGAGGCTCGAATCCTTGATCCGCGAACTATCGAAGGAGCTTGAGGTTCTGGAGCTTCGTTCGAAAATCCACGAGCAGGTGCAGGAGCAAGTCAGCCAGAACCAGCGCGAATACCTCTTGCGCGAACAAATGAAGGCCATCCAGAAGGAACTCGGCGAATCCGACGATTCGATGCAGGAGATCGACGAGCTGCGCAAAAAAGTGGAAGACGCGGCCATGTCTGCCGAAGCCAAGAAAGAGTGCGACCGCGAGATAAAGCGGCTGTCAAAAATGACGCCGGCCTCCGCGGAGTACATGGTTTCACGGACCTATCTGGAATGGATGACCTCCCTGCCGTGGAGCAAATCCTCGGGCAGCTCGGAAATCGACATTACCAAGGCACACGAGATTCTCGACGAAGATCATTACGATCTGCAGAAGGTGAAGGAGCGCATCCTCGATTACCTGGCAGTGAAGAAACTTCAGCCAGGCATGAAGGGGCCGATCCTTTGCTTTATCGGGCCTCCGGGCGTGGGCAAGACTTCCCTCGGCAAGTCCATCGCGCGTTCGCTGGGACGCAAGTTCGTGCGCATCGCTCTTGGCGGCATGCACGACGAAGCCGAAATTCGCGGCCACCGGCGCACCTACATCGGCGCTTTGCCCGGACAAATTATTCAGGGCCTGAAACGCGGAGAAACGAACGACCCGGTCATGATGCTCGACGAGGTCGACAAGCTCGGGCGTGATTTCCGCGGCGATCCGTCATCGGCGCTGATGGAAGTTCTCGATCCCGAGCAAAACAACGCGTTCCGCGATCACTATCTGGATGTGCCGTTCGATCTTTCGAAGGTGCTGTTCATCGCCACGGCGAACTGGATGGATCCCATCCCCGAGCCGCTGCGGGACCGCATGGAAATCATCGAATTGCCCGGTTACACGGGCGAGGAGAAACTGCACATCGCGCACAAGTACCTGATCCCCAAGCAGACCGCCGAAAACGGCATAAAAGCGGGGGAGCAGATCGAATTCACCGACGAGGGGCTGCGGGAAATCATTCACAGCTTCACGCGGGAAGCTGGCGTGCGCAACCTGGAGCGCGAGATCGCCACGATCACGCGCAAACAGGCGCGGCGCATCGCCGAAGGCAAGATGGAAAAGATGGTCGTGACACCGGAAGTGGTTCGCGAATTCCTGGGCGTGCCGAAATTCCGCACGGAGAAGGAAGTCGAGGAGCGCGTCAAGAGGCCCGGCGTCGCCGTCGGACTCGTCTGGACGCCGGTGGGCGGCGACATCATCTTCATCGAGGCCACGCGCATGCGCGGCGGGAAGCAGTTCACCATGACCGGGCATCTGGGCGAAGTCATGCAGGAATCGATGACCGCGGCACTAACCTGGACGCGCGCGAATGGCGAGCGCTACGGCATCGATCCGGACTTCTTCCGCAAGCAGGACATCCACATCCACGTGCCGTCCGGCGCGGTGCCGAAGGACGGCCCGTCCGCCGGTGCGGCCATGGTGACCGCCCTGGTGAGCTTGCTCAGCGGGCGTCCGATAAAAGATCGTCTGGCGATGACCGGAGAAATGACGCTGTCGGGAGTGGTTCTGCCCATCGGCGGCGTAAAGGAAAAAGTGCTGGGAGCGAAACGCGCAGGCATCACGCACGTTCTGCTTCCTGCAGACAACGAACCGAATGTCGTGGCGGATCTCACTCCGGAGATTCTCGGCGACATCAAGATCACTTACGTGCGCACGCTGGACGAGGTCTTGGAGCACGCGCTCCAGAAGGAAGCGGTAACGCCCCCCATCGTGCCGCAACCTGAACCAAAACCGAAGCGCGTTGGCCCGGATATTCCTCGGGCGATTCACTAAGGAAACGTCTAATCGCGGCAGTAAGGGCACGATATATCGTGCCCTTACTGCAAAAAGTCTGTCGCAGGCCCCCGATCAACTCGGGGGCCTTTTTCATGTGTGCCGAGCAGGGTCGATAGCTTGGAGGTGAAAGTCCTCTTCACAGCCTGATGGAGGCGAAGTGATAGCGAAGCGCAAGGACTGAACCGCGAGGCGAGGTCTGAAAGAAGCGTGGAGCAAACAC
>WNFS01001313.1_pt1 | contig 22128 bp, 25 predicted proteins | sample 5400141 | NCBI WGS metagenome assembly WNFS01 (sample SAMN13153358, study PRJNA577476) | soil metagenome | isolation source: 60 cm saprolite under Madrone tree | place: USA:California | collected 2016-06-14
AGCGCCTCGAGGTGCTCGATCACCGACATGCGCTGGTCCTCGACCGGTGCGTCCGGGCGGGGCGCGCGCCGGAGGACCCTGTCTAGGATCGCCAACGGACGAGCCTCAGCGGTTGGACGGAGAGGCTGACTCCGAGCCCTGGGCGGGGGCGCTCTCGGTTGGCGCCGGCGGAGGAGCCGGCGGTGTGGCGGCGACCGGCGGTGCCGGTGCCGGCTGGGTCGAGTGGGTCACCTCGCTGGTGAGCTCGGACGTCGCCTTCCGGAACTCGCGCATGGCCTTCCCGACCGCCCCGCCAAGCTCGGGCAGCCGCCCTGGCCCGAAGACGATGAGGACGACGACGATGATGGCGATGATCCAGAAGGGGTGTATTGGCATCAAGGCGGATTATAGTCCGCCGTCTGTAAGGGAAAGATCAGCCTTCTTTCAGGTCACAGAGATCGCGATCGAGTAGATCTTGTCGGTCGACGTGAGGGCCGAGACCTTGTCCAGGCCGCTCACCACCGTCCCGAAACGGTTGTACGTCGCCGTCGGCCCTGCCCCCGGCCAGGCGCCCTTGACGATGAAGAACTGGCTGCCATTGACCGGGCCGCCTGGGATGCGCGCCATGCCCACCGACCCGGCGTCCCACTTGAGAAATGACGCCGGCTCTTCGGGCAGGTTGTAGCCGGGCCCACCCGTCCCAGTCCCGGTCGGATCTCCGCTCTGCACGACCCAGTCCTCGGTCTTCCAGAACGTGTTGTTGGTGAAGTAACCGTTGAGAGCCAGGACGATGAAGTTGTTGACCGTGATCGGGGCCGTGTCCGGCAGCAGCTCGATCACGAACTGGCCCTGGGTCGTCGTAACCGCGGCCTGGTATTTGTGATTGGGGATGATGCAGTTCGGCTGCGCTGAGATGAATGCGTGGACACCGACCGCCGTCGAGGTCTCGCAATTGGCCAGCGACACCGGCTTCGGTTGCTTGACCGCCTGCTGCAATGCGAGGCCCGATCCCAGCACCAATGCGACGACGATGGCCATGATCAGGTAAGGCACCCACGGCCGCTTCTTCCAGCCTTCAGGCAGCTCGAATGCCTCGGCCTCCAGTGTCGGCGTGACGTCGACGCGTCGCTTCGCCTTGCTCATCTTCGGGCGGCCGCCTCGACGATGGCCTGGACCAGGCCGTGGGTCGTGTACTCGCGTGCGACGATATCCACGCGGAGGCCCAGCTTGCGCGCCGTGTCCGCCGTCACCGGACCCATGCAGGCGACCTCGGCATCGCCGAGGATAGCCGGAAGCCTGTCGTCGGGAAAAGCGCGCACGAAGTTGGCCACGGTCGAAGAGCTGGTAAACGTGATCACGTCGACGCCCTCGGCGCTGAACAACTTGAGCAAGGCCGGACCCGCGGGTGCCGGACACACCGCCTGGTAGACGGGAAGGATCTCAACCTCGGCTCCTCGCATTGCGAGCAGGGATGGTAATGCGTCTCGCGCGACCTCCGCACGAGGCACGAGGACGCGCATCCCTTCCATCTCCCATCCCCCAAGCGCCTTCGCGAGCCCCTCAGCCGTGTACTCCGAGGTCACAAGCTCGGGCCGCAGTCCATGGTTCTCCAGCATCTCGGCGGTCTCCTGGCCAATCGCGCACAGCTTTGAGTTGTGGAGCGCGCGGGCGTCAGCGCCGGTCTCGACGAGCATCTTGAAGAAGATGGCGACAGCGTTGGCTGAGGCGAAGATGACGAGGATCGTCCGGTCGAGGCCGGCGATGGCCTTTCGCACCCGCTCGTCCGTCGGCATGGCGCGGACCTCGATCGTCGGGATCTCGACGACCGCCGCGCCCATGTCGACGAGCTCGCGACGCAGGGGATCGACCTGGTGCTGAGCTCGCGTGATCAGGATGCGCCGGCCGTGAAGCGGGCGCTGCGCGAGAGTGTCGAGCTGCTCGGCCATGTCGACGCCGGGCCCGAGCACAAGCAGCGCGTCTCCGCGCAGTCCGTACGTCGCGGCCTTGCGCGCCAGCTCGCCCAGCGGCGCGCCCACCCGATGTTGGCCCGGCTGCCCCGGGTTGAGGATCAATGCAGCGGGGGTGGATGCCTTCCTGCCGTCTGCAAGAAGGGCGCTGATTCCCGACTCCCACCAGCCCGACGCGAGTCTCAGCACCACGGTTTCGGCGCCTTTCACGAGCCCAAAGCCGACTGATGACGCGCGGCCCTCGATGGTCAGCGGAATGCCGCTCATGACCGGCGCGGCGAGCTCGAGGATGAGCCCCGGCACAGCTTCGAAATCGACACCAGAACGCTGAAGCCGCTCGGCCATCGCGCTGCCATTCGAGAACACATAAGGATTTCCAGGGAAGAGAACCGTGACCTTCCGACCCTGCCGCGCGAGGCGAACGACCTCGTCGGCGTCATCGAGCGGGCCGACATCCGCGCCGGGTCGTGCGTGGTGCAAGAGGGCAGCGCCACAACCGTCGCTGTGGCGGATGACGTCGGCTTCCTTGATCGCTTCGACCGCCTGGATGGTCGCGAGACCAGGGTGTCCGGGACCGACACCCACGAGCCTGACTCTGCTCCCCGGACCCACGACGAAGAGGTTAGAGCTTTCGGGAAACCACGTAGCCGGTTAGGGCCGACAGCGTTTGCACTGCCACACCCGCGTCGATTGACTCGAGCTCGCGCCTCGCATCGGCTGCTAGCGAGCGTGCCTTTTCGATGGCTCGCTCGGGGCCTCGACTCGAGCGCACGAGTGCGACCACCTGCTCGGCTTCCGCTGCGCTCAGCTCGTGTCCAGTACGCAGAACAGACGACAAACGATTCCCCACCGAAGGCTCCTCCATGGCGAGCATGAGAGGGAGCGTCGCGAAACCTTCAGCGACATCGTGGCCGATTGGCTTGCCGATCTCGTCCTCTGTGCCGGTGTAGTCGAGCACGTCATCCGCGATCTGGAACGCGAGGCCGAGGAGACGTCCATAGCCGCGCAGATGCGCACGCGCTTTTGGCTGCAGGCCGCCGAGAAGCGCGCCGATCTCACAGCACGCCGCTAGCAACGTCGCCGTCTTCGCCTCGATGCGAGGCATGTACTCGTCGAGCGTCGCTTCGTAGTGATGCCGGATGGTTTGCTGACGCACCTCGCCGGCGCATATCTTCATGACGGCATCGGCGAGGATCGTCACGACCTCTGGTGTCTGAGTGTTGGCCGCCTGCTCATACGCCTTGGCGAAGTAGAAATCGCCGACCACGATGGCCGGCTCATCGCCGAGTCGAGCCGCTACTGTCGGCCGGCCGCGACGCACCGTGGCGCGATCGATGACGTCGTCGTGCACGAGAGTGGCGGCATGCGTCAGCTCCACGGCCATAGCGGCAGGCATCAACCGGGCGAGATCGTATGTTCCGATCTTCGCCGTCAGCAAGACGAGCGCCGGTCTGATGCGCTTGCCCCCCGCGGCGAACAAGTCGGCCATGGGGGCGGAGACGACGTCGGGATCTGCGGCGATCGACTCATGCAGGCCGGCCTCGATGACAGCGAGGTCCTGAGCGACAGGGCCAAACAGGCTCGACTGGGCCGCTACGTCGCCAGCTTCTCCCAGAGCTGCACCTCCTGAGCATGGACGTCGTCACCGAAAATGTTGGCCGCGATCCGGTCGAACTGCTGCGGCACCGCGGTCACCAATATCTCGTGCTGGGGCGTCCCGTCGCCTGCGCGCAACCGGGAGTGGTCGAGGTGACGCTCCACCTTGGCGGCGGTGGTCGTCGCTGAGTCGACGAGCTGAAAACGCCCCGGATACACGCGGCTGATGGCGGGCTTGAGCAGCGGGTAATGCGTGCAGCCGAGCACGAGCGTGTCCGCGCCAAGCCTCTCGATGTCCTCGAGATCCCGTTTCAAGACCGCTTCCGCGCGCGGCGAGTCCGCCTCGCCCGCCTCGACGATGTCGACCAGCTCGCCTTCTGGTAAACGCCGACCATCGGGTCGATCTCTTTGATCGCGTGAAGATATTCCTGGCTCCGCATCGTGCCCTCGGTCGAGATGACTCCGACGCGATTGTTGTGCGTGATCTCGACGGCGGCCTGCGCGCCAGGGCTGATCACTCCGACGATTGGGACCTCGAACATCTCGCGCGCGTGGTTGAGCGCAGCGGCCGTGGCCGTATTGCAAGCGATGACGACGAGCTTGACATCGCGGCTTTCGAGGTACCGGATGATGTCGATGGCGAAGCTGCGGACCTCATCCTGGAAGCGGGGCCCGTATGGGAAATGCAGCAGATCGGCGACGTAGATTGTCGGTTCCGTGGGCAGCCGCTCGCGGATCGCCCGCAGCACGGTGAGCCCGCCGACTCCGGAGTCGAAGATGCCGATCGGACGCGGGTCGCCTTCCGCCTTCCTTGACTGCACCTAGTCTGAAACGGGTCTGACCGACAGACGGTAACCCAGACCGGGGACGGCCTCTAGGTTCACGCCAGTGTTGGTGTACTCCAAGAGCTTGCGGCGCAATCGCTGGACGTGCGGGTCGACCGAATGGTCGTCGAGGTCATGCGGATAGCCCCACACCTTGTCCCTGAGCTGCGCACGCGTCAGCACCCGCTCCGGGTTTGCCGCCAGAACGGCGAGGAGATTGAATTCGGTCATCGTCAGCGGAATCTCGTCCTCGCCCAGCCTCAAGCGGCGGGCGGCGTTGTCGATTTGCAGCGCGCCGACCGTGAGCAAGCCCTCCCGCCCGCCACCAGATTCAGCCAGGGCCGCGCGCCGAAGGTGGGCATTGATACGTGCCGCGAGGATGCGCGAATCGAAGGGCTTGGTGATGTAGTCGTCGGCACCGACCTCGAGCCCGACCACCTCGTCCATCTTGGCCGAGCGCGCCGTCAGCATCACGACCGGACCGGTGAGGCCCTGCCGCCGCAGCTCGAGGATGACCTCGGTGCCGCTGATATCGGGCAGCACCCAGTCGACGAGCACCAGGTCGGGCTGTCCGCTCGCGGCAAGCTCGATCGCCTGCGCGCCGTTGGCGGCTTCGAAGACGTCATGGCCCTGCAGCCGGATCACCTCAGCGACGAGCGTCCGGACCGGTCCGTCATCCTCGACGACCAACACGCGCCGCTTCCGCCGCAGCGCCGGAGTGGTCAGTTGGACTTGGGAGGTGCGAATCCGACGCGCCGCGCCTCTTGCGTCGAACGCTTCGGTCTCCTCATAAGGAGCACGCGCTTCTCCCCCCCGTCGACAATGTCAGCCAGCTCCCAGCCATCCGCGCCGGCGTCTTTCAGAATCGTCACCAGACTCTTGCCGTCCACGATCTGGGCCACGCTGAGGACGCGAGTCGAATATTCCCACTCGCGCGTGGGCAAGCCCACCGATGGAATGTTGCGCACAGCCGGCACGGCGCCATCCCCTGGTGTCGGCTGATCGGGCTCGTCGGGCTCGTCCGGTTCCTCTTCGAGGTGGGTCGGCACGTCACAAGTAGTCTAGTTGTGCATACCCCCGGCGGGGGTCGAACCCGCGCTGGACCGGGTTTAAGCCGGCTGCCTCTGCCATTGGGCTACGGGGGCGATCCTATTTTCCCCCCGCGCCTATTTCTCGTACTCGAAGAATCCCTTGCCGGTCTTGCGACCGAGGTTGCCCTCCTCGACGAGCTTGCGCAGAACCTCTGGCGCGTCACCGCCCTCGCCCTGGCGGTGCCGGTCCTTCATCGCCCCATAGAAGATGTCGAGGCCGCTGAAGTCGAGCAGGTGGAAGGGCCCCATCGGCCAGTTGAGGCCTTTCTGCACCGCGATGTCGATGTCCTCTGCGCTTGCGTACCCGCCTTCGAGCAAGTGCATCGCTTCTTCGGACGCGGCAAAGAGGATGCGGTTGACGATGAAGCCCCAGATCTCCTTGTTCAACACGACGGGTGTCCGATCGATGCTGCGCACGAATTCGGTCGCGGCAGCGATGGTGGCGTCGGAAGTCTTTGGGCCCTTCACCACCTCGCAAAGCTGCATGACCGTGACCGGGTGGAAGAAATGCATGTTGCAGCACCGATCTGGATTGGGTGTGAGCTCGGCCAGACGGCTGATGGCGATGGTGCTGCTGTTGCTGGCGAGGATCGCGTCCTTCTTCGCTGACTTTCCCAGCGCCGTGAACACTCCCTTCTTCGTCTCGAAGTCCTCGATGACGGCCTCGATGACGAGATCCGCGTCTTTCGCCGCCAGCGCCAGGTCGCTGCTGTCGGTGACGCGGCTCAGCGCGTCGTCGGCGCGTTCCTTCGTGAGCCTGCCTTTCTCGACCGAGCGGTCGAGCAGCTTCTGGTTCTGGGCGCGGGCCCGCTCGAGCTGTGCCGCGACCGCGTCAATGAGCGTGACCTGGTAGCGGCCGGCGAGCGCCGTCTGGAGCGCGATCTGCGAGCCCATGGTTCCCGCGCCGACGACGGTGACGTTCTTGATCTCACTCATCATCTATATGTGCATGTGAGCATGGAGCAATTCGAGACGGCGGCGCAGGCCGCCGTCGATTCGATCCCTGATGACTTCAAGCCGTACCTCGAAAACACGATCTTCATCATCGAGGAGAGCTCGCCGGAGGGGCTCATGGGCCTTTACGAGGGCGCGACGGCGCTGGGCGCGGGAGAAGGCATGCCCGAGCGGATCACCCTGTACAAGCGCTCGCACGAGCGCGCCGCCAGCTCGATGGAAGAGCTGGTGGAAGAGGTACGCGAGACAATCCTTCACGAGGTCGGCCATCACTTCGGGATGGAAGAGGACGAGCTGCCGTTCTAGTGTCCCGTACCGGAGGTCCGCTGCATATTTCGCGGCATCGGCGGCCGGAGCCAAGGAGAGGGTGGCGCAAGGAGGAGCGCATACCTCTGGGGCCCCCGCGCATAGCGCGGGAGGATGCGCGGCGCCGGGCCCCTCGACGCAGGCTTCAGCGCCTCTCTCGGGGTCCCCGCGGAATCTCCGTGGGGTGAGACGGCGCCCGGCCGTCTAGGCCGCGAAGATGCAAGGAACTTCCGGGATGGGACACTCAGCGCAGGCTCCAGAACGAGCGGTCCCAAAGGATGAGCGGCTCCCCATCGCCTTTGGTTGCCGCCTCCACATCGCCGACGCAAATGTCGTGATCACCGGCTTCGTGGACCTGGGCCAGCTTGCACTCGAGCCAGGCGGCACAGCCGTCGATGAGGGGCAGGCCATTGGCCCCGAGATGGTGAGGTACGTCGCTCCAGGCCCCGGCGACCGCCGGGGCGCGGCCCGCGAACCGCTCCGCGACGAATTCCTGGGAACGAGTCAGGACGCTCACGTTGAAGGCCTTGGACTCGATCACCGCATTGCGCGTGATCGTCATTCGCTCGAGGCCGACGAGCACCATCGGCGGTTCAGTGGATATGGAAACAAAGCTTGTGGCCGTCAAGCCGCGGAACCCTCGGTCGGTGCGGGCGCTGATCACGACCACGCTGGCGGCGAGTCGGGCCATGACGTCGCGGAATTCCTGCTCTTCCAATTCGCCCGCCTAGCGTAGTGGTGCTTCCCTGGGATTGGCGGCGCCGACGGTAGAATCCGCTTACGAAGGGCGCGGCGACGTAGCCAAGTGGCAAGGCAGAGGTCTGCAAAACCTCCATCCCCAGTTCGATTCTGGGCGTCGCCTCCAATTTGAAATCGACCCTTTCAGCGCTCGCTAGGTGATGGTGGGACGAGTACCCACTCAGCAGAAGCGGGCAAAACGTCCCATGGACTGAGCCGTCGGGACCGGATAGTCTCCCGGAGCTATGCGCGCCCGGTGCACTTACTGCACGGGCAGCAGAGGGCGGTCCGTTCAGGAAGGAGGTAGTAGGTTGGCTTTACTGAAACGTGTGCGTGTGTTCGGCCTGATCGCCGCGATGGTGGCTGTTCTTGCGATTGGCGGGGCGGTTCCGGTCGCGGCCGATTACGGCAACGGCGGTGGCAACGTCCAGTTGTACCAGGCCACGGCATCGATGAACTGCAATAACGTCGCGCTGTGTCCGGCAGGCCTGGGTGGCTTTTGGGCCTGGGCCGAGTTCAACCAGGACGGCACCTTCAGCGGCGAAGTCACCTTCTGCGCCCACCTGCAGGGCCCGGGCGGTTTCAACGGGGCCGGCCATGAGCACGCCGACGGTCACTACGCCATCATCGACTTCGGCTTGGGCCCGTGGATCGTCCTCACTGACGAGGTCGACACCCTGACCGGCCAAGGCCATGGCCTGACGGTCACCGTCAACAGCGAGTTCGTGCCTGTCGGTCCGGCGGCCAAGGCCAAGCTGTCGACCACCGATCTGCTCGGCTTCTCGGCGCCAGGAGTCACGTTCCAGGTGACCGTGACGCCTATGCACACGTAAAAAAGGCTCTCGGACACCGAATTGCGGATTGGGCCGCCACCAACATGGCGGCCCAATTCTTTGTTTTCCGAGGTTGCGGCCGGATGCGTTCTCTGTCTGGAACTAAAGTCCTACAGACAAGCGTCGCGGCCGGCCTTACGTTGCATCTCGGGGACGGGCGTCGGGGCCGAGATCCTTTTGGCCGCTATCGGGCCTCAGGAATTGGGTGGGGGCGTCCGCCCCCCGTAACACGACTTCCCAAATGTCCCAGAGCAAATAGGCTCGGGTCCCGGTCAAAGGCTCGATGGCTGGGCTTAGGCTGAATCGCACAAGATGGCTACGGTTAGTCGGGTACTCCGAACTCTGCGAGCATCCAGAAAAAGTTGGTGTTGCGAACGGTGCCATGCAGCCGCCCAGAAGGCCGACAACGCCAATGCTGGTCTGGCAACTGAGTCGAGGGACGTCCGGATCGCACGACAGTAGTCTGGCGTAACCGGCGATTGAGTTCGTATTTGGACACCCTCGCTACACTTGGTCCCAGGGTGTGCTTGCATTTGATCTCCACTCGTAACGCGAAGGGCTAGCCGGCTATGGGCCTCGCCCAGATCAAGATGCCCCAGCTCGGTGAGTCGGTCACCGAGGGCACAGTCGACCACTGGCTGAAGAACGAGGGCGACTTCGTCAAGCGTGACGAGCCGATCGTCGAGGTGGTCACGGACAAGGTCAACGCCGAGATCCCCTCGCCCTTCGAGGGCAAGCTGGTCAAGATCACGGCCGCTCAAGGCGAGACCGTTCTGGTGGGGTCGGTGATCGCCCAGATCGAGGTGGCCGGTGCGCCTTCCGCCCCGGACGCACCGGCGGCCAAGCCGGAGCCAAAGGCCGCTGTGGTCAGCGGCCCGGCCGCGGTGGCTGCCGCCCCGCCGGCCGAGGTGGTCGCGGCCGGAGGAGGCAACGGCGGCGCTCGCCTCTCCCCCGCGGTCCGCAAGCTTGCCGCCGAGCACAACCTCGACCCGACGACGCTACGAGGCTCAGGCCTAGGCGGTCGCGTGACGCGTGACGACATCCTGGCGGCGGTCGGGGGAGCGAGCCCCACCGCAGCGCCGGCGTCAGCGCCGGCAATCGCTCCTCAAGCCCCGCGAGACGGTTCGCGTGAAGAGCTGGTGAAGCTCAGCATCATGAGGCGCTCGATCGCCGAGCACATGGTCCGCAGTCTCGCCACGGCACCCCACGCCTGGACGCTGCAGGAGGTCGACGTCACCAACCTCGTCCGATACCGCGAGTCGGAGAAGGAGGGCTTCAAGGCTCGCCACGGCGTCGCGCTTACGTACATCCCGTTCGTCGTGCAGATCGTCTGCGAGGCGATCAAGCAGTTCCCCTGGCTCAACTCCACATGGACCGATGAGGGCGTCGTCCTCAAGCGCTACATCAACATGGGCATCGCGGTCTCGATCCCCGATGGGCTCATCGTCCCGGTCCTGAAGGATGCGGACCAGCGCGGTTTCACCGACCTCGTGCGGTCTCTCGACGACCTGATCGGCCGTGCGCGCAACAAGCAGCTCAAGCCCGACGACGTGCAAGGGGGCACGTTCACCCTCAACAACACAGGCTCTACCGGTTCGATCGCGTCGCAGCCGATCATCAACCAGCCCCAGGCCGCCATCCTCACCACGGAATCGATAGTGCGCCGGCCCGTCGTCATCGGGGACGGGATCGCGGTCCGCAACATGATGAACATGTGCCTGAGCTTCGACCATCGCATCATCGACGGCATGATGGCCGGCCAGTTCCTCGGCTTCGTCAGGAAGCGCCTCGAGGAATGGACTGCGTCTAGCATCAAATTGTGAGCAGCGCGACTCCCCTCACCCCGCAGTCGATACCGTCATGGATCCGAGTTCGCGTGACCGAGGGCGAGAACTTCAAAGATCTCAAGCAGATCGTGCACGGCCGCAACCTGCACACAGTGTGCGAAGAGGCGCGCTGTCCCAACATCTTCGACTGCTGGAACCGGCGCACGGCGACATTCATGATCCTCGGCGACGTCTGCACACGCGCGTGCCGGTTCTGCGCCGTCACGTCCGGCCGGCCTAGCGAGCTAGACCTCGGCGAGCCACTTCGCGTCGCGGAGTCGGTGGCCGAGCTCGGACTCCGGCACGCGGTCATCACATCGGTGGATCGCGATGATTTGCGCGATGGCGGCTCTGGCATCTTTGCGCGCACGATTCGCGCGATCCGCCGGCGCAGCCCGGAAACGACGATCGAGGTTTTGACTCCGGACTTTCAGGGCGACCTCGATGCCGTTCGCACCGTCGTCGAAGCTGGGCCCGACATCTTCAACCACAACACAGAGACCGTGCCTCGCCTGTATGCGCGCATCCGGCCGAAAGCTGTTTACGCCAACAGCCTCGCGCTGCTCCGTCACGTGAAGACGTTGGCGCCGCACATGGTGAGCAAATCGGGATTGATGGTCGGCCTTGGCGAAACTGAAGAGGAGCTGCTCGAGGTCTTCCGCAACATGCGCTCGCACAACATCGACGTCCTCACGGTCGGCCAGTACCTTCGACCGAGCAAGAAGCACGCCGAGGTGGTGCGTTACTACAAGCCCGAGGAGTTCGTGGAGCTGAAGAAGAAGGCGATGGCGATGGGCTTCAAGCACGTCGAAGCAGGCCCGCTAGTCCGTTCCTCATACCACGCTGATGAGCAAGTCCCCGACCGTAAGAGCCTGCTGGCTGGGTAGCGCGCCGTATCGCGCGGTCTGGGATCTCCAGGCCCAGCTGGTGGCCGCGGTACGAGACGGCAGCGCGCCCGACACGCTGCTGCTGCTCGAGCACCCGCACGTTTTCACGTTGGGCAAAGCGGGGGGCGCGGACGATCTCCTCTGGGATGAGGATGAGCGCGCGCGCCGCGAGGTCGACGTCATCTGGTCAGACCGCGGCGGCGAAGCAACATACCACGGTCCGGGCCAGCTGGTCGGCTACCCGATCCTCGACCTGACCCATTTTGAGATGACGATTCCCGGCTACCTGGAGAAGCTCGAGCGGTCTCTGATCGCTTACCTGGCGGAGCTCGGGATAGCCTCCGAACCGGGTGGACGCGGCCTCACCGGCGTCTGGTCAAACGGAGAGAAAGTGGCCGCGATCGGGATCAAGCTGAACCGCTCGGTGGTGAGCCATGGGTTCGCTTTGAACCTCACCACCGACATCGCTTATTTCGACGGGATCATCCCTTGCGGGCACGCCGACAAGCGCCCGACGTCCGTTGCGTCATTGATCGGGCGGCGGATCGAAACCGAGGCCGCGGCGCGCGGATACGCGCGCCATTTCGAGAGTGCATTCGACACCAACCTGACCTGGGCGCTGCCGGCGTCGTTAATTTCAACGCAACCTGTAGGGGCGGTGCAGGAACCACACATATAATCCGCGGCAGGGCCGGGGAGTCGGCCCGAGAACATAAATGCTGTTCATGGCAGCCCATCTAGCGAGCTCGCTTCCCGGGTGGCTGCAAGAACCATCCTGGCTGAGGCCGTTCACGCACGCGATCCGCGTTTTCATCCTTCACTACCAGTTCGGCGGGCTGTTCCTGGTGATTTACCTGGAGGAGCTGGGGGTACCGCTGCCGGCGCCCGGCGACGCCGCGATCGCGTACGGCGGCTACCTGACGACAACGGGCGCGATCCCCTACCCGCTGGCGTACCTCGCGGTGGTCGCGGGGGCTGTGCTTGGAAGCGCCTGCAACCTCACCATCACCCGACGGTACGGTCGCCCATTCATCCGGCGTTACGGCCGGTATGTCGGTTTGACGGAGCACAAGCTCAACCGAGCGGAGAAGGCGTTCGTGCGGTGGGGTCCCTGGACGATCATCATCGGCCGCCACATCCCGGGGATGCGGATCGTGATCTCGGCCCTATCGGGAATATTGAACGTTCCCTATCGAGTATTCATACCGTGCGTTCTGTTCTCCGCAACGATCTGGGCTGCGATCTTTCTCGAGGTTGGAAGGCGGATTGGACCGCGAGTTCGGGACCTGTTCGGTATCTTCCCCGCGTATCTACTTCCGTGGCTGGGTTTGGGTTTGGTCGCGCTTGTGATCGGGTATCTGGCATATGAGCATGGATTCCTACCGAAAACCCGCAACCGAAGAGCCGTCGAACCGCGCTGAGCTGGTTCGGCTGGACAGCGTTTCTATGGACGAGGATGACGAGATCCTCCCCGACTTCGAGGCCGAGGTCGACGGCCGGCGCGTCTGGGTGACGGCTGTGCTGGAGCGCACCGCGGTCATCGAGCCTGCCCCTGGGGAGCCGAAGGTTCTGGTCAACCGGCGGCGCCTCCTGGTCGACCCCACCCACCTCCGCGTCCGCCACCTGGCGAGCAAGGAAGCAGCCCGGCGTGGCCGCGAAGCGGCCCGGCAGCTGCGCCTCCAGGAGCACAACCCGGCCGCTTAAGGCGCTGGTTTGCCTCCGTGCGGGGGTCTGGCGGAAGCCCGTGGACGTTCTGGTAAGCTTCACTGCTGCCGAACGACGCGCTCGGCACTTTTCTTTTTTCCGCGGCAACACAACCGCCGCCTAGCCCGAGGAAGCCCGCCAATGGACAAAATCGCCGATCTCGTTTCGCTCGCCAGCATCATCCCACCACCCAATCACGAGGTCAGCGGTGGGTTCAATGCGATCGTCGACGGCAAGCAGGTACGTGTGCGCGCGGTGTTGGAACGGACAGTCGTGATCGAGCACCACGAGGGCGGCGAGCGGAGCGTCGTGCGAAAGGACAACTGCCTGGTCAAGCCATCGGCCGTGGCATTCGTCCCAGGCAACCCGAACAACGGGGTCGGGCCGCGTCAGTGGCGCAGGCTGCCAGGCAAACCGCCGGCGCCGCCACGTGTGATTCCCTGACCTGGTAGAGAGCCCGTTACCTCAGTCGATGTAACGCCGCGCCACCAAGGTCAAGAACGCCGGGAAGCTCTCCGCTAGCGCGACTTCCTCGAACACCTCGCGCGCCTCGGTGAACCGCCCCTTCATCCAGAGCTCTTCCCCATGCCGGTTGCGCAAGCTCGCCATCTCCTCGTCGGCGATCTTACGCACGAGGTCTGCCGTTACCGGCGCGCCCTCAGCGAGGCGCGCGGCATGCCGGCACCACTGCCATACCTGCGAGCGCGATATCTCGGCGGTGGCCACGTCCTCCATCAAGTTGTTGATGGCCGCGGCCCCAACACCGCGCATCCACGACTCGATGTACTGGATGCCGACGCTGACGTCGAGCCTGAGCCCAGCTTCCGTGATCGTGCCGCCGGGGACGCGAACGTCGATCAGCTCCGCGGCGGTGGCGTGAACATCGGGTCGCTGGCGTTCCAACTGGTTGGGGTGATCGCCTAGCACGCGATCGAATGCCTCGGTTGCGGTGAGCACCAGGTCGGGATGCGCTACCCAGGTGCCATCGAACCCATCCCCTACCTCGCGGTCTTTGTCCTCTTTCACCTTCGCCAGCGCGACGCGATTGACCTCGGCATCGCGACGCGACGGTATGAACGCGGCCATCCCACCCATCGCGTGCGCGCCACGTTTGTGGCATGTCTTCACCAGCAGCTGCGTGTACGCGCGCATGAAGGGGACGGTCATCGTCACCTGCGCGCGGTCGGGAAGCACGAAGTCGGGACGGTTTCGGAACTTTTTGATGATGCTGAAGATGTAGTCCCAGCGGCCCGCGTTGAGACCGCTCGAGTGATCGCGCAGCTCGTAGAGGATCTCTTCCATCTCAAACGCGGCGAGGATCGTCTCGATGAGCACGGTGGCGCGGATCGTTCCCTGGGGAACGCCGATGGAATCCTGCGCGAAATTGAAAACGTCGTTCCAAAGCCGCGCCTCGAGGTGGCTCTCGAGCTTGGGGAGGTAGAAGTACGGCCCGCTCGCTTTGCCCAGCAGGCGCTTGGCGTTGTGAAAGAAGTAGAGGCCGAAATCGAAGAGGCTGCCGGAAACCGGCTTACCGCCGAGCACTACATGGCGCTCGTCGAGGTGCCACCCGCGCGGCCGCACGACCAGCGTCGCGACCTTGTCGTTGAGCCGGTAGTCCTTTCCCTCGGGGCTCATGAACGTGAGCGTTCGCTCGATGGCGTCGATCAAGTTGACCTGACCCTCGACGAGGTTCGACCAGGTTGGCGAGTTGGCGTCTTCGAAGTCGGCCATGAAGACTCGCGCGCCTGAGTTGAGGGCGTTGATGAGCATTTTGCGATCGGTCGGTCCGGTGATTTCGACGCGGCGGTCCTGGAGGTCCTTCGGCGCCGGTGCAACGTGCCATTCGGATTCCCTGACCGACTTGGTTGAAGTCAGGAAATCCGGCATCTCTCCGGCGTCGATGCTCGCCTGCCGTTCGTCGCGAGCATGCAGGAGCTGCTCGCGCCGCGCGCCGAATTCGCGCTGGAGGCTGCCGACGAAATCGAGGGCCGCGGGCGTGAGCACCTCGCGCGCCCGCCCTGCCACCGGGCCAATGACCTCTACCTGCTCAGTCGTGGCCACCGTTCAGCCAATGTACACGACGCCGGCTACGTACCGGAAAGGCGCTCCACCACCGGCGCAAAGGCCTCCGCCGACTCGCCAGGTACGACTACAAACGAGAAACCGTATCGCTCACGACGAGCCCTTAGATCGTCGACCAGCTCGTCGACGGTTCCAATCAGGAAATGCGGCATGTCCAGGACGTCACTCGCTTCTGCTCCAAACCCAGTGGCAATGGCAGCTGCGACCGCCTCGCGTCCCTCGGTGACGTTGGCCATGAAAACCCACGCGCCCAGCTCGATGTGCTCGAATCGGCTGCCCGCCGCCTCTTTGATCCACTCCAATTTTTCAGAGGTGGCCGCGGCGAAGCCGCTGCGAGCGACGCCCCGGCTGACTCGCCCTTCGCGTGTATTGAAGTTCACATTCACGATGTCGGCCTCGCGCGCGGCCAGTGTGAGCATGCGGCGCCCCCCGCCGCCAATGAGGATCGGCGGATGGGGCTTCTGAACCGGCAGCGGCGAGCCCTCGAGCTCCGTGATCCGGTAATGCTTGCCAGTGAACGAGAAGCTGCCGCCGGCGAGAAGACCCTTGATGATCTTCAGTCCTTCTTCCATTCGTTCGATGCGCACACCGGGGCTGTCGTAAGGCATGCCCGCCTGCTCGTAGTCCTGGGCCAACCAGCCCGCCCCCAGACCGAGATCGAACCTGCCGTCCGACAGAAGGTCCATCGTCGCGACTTCCTTGGCCAGCACGACCGGATGGCGGTAATCGTTGTCGAACACCAGTGAGCCCACACGCAGCGTTGTCGTGGCGTCGGCCGCCGACATCAAAGCTGCGATCGGGGCGAGCTGCTCGCCGAAATGATCGGGAAGGTACAGGAGTTCATAACCGAGCGACTCCACAAGCCGCGCTCTGTCCCTCCACGTCTTGGCGCTGGGTGCGAAGTGTTCCTGCACCCCGAACCTGAATGGCTTGGCCGCGTGTTTCATGACTGCGTCTCGTCCCAGCCGGCTGCGAGCGCCTTGAGCATGATCTCGGCGGGCTGCGCGCCCGAGACTCCGTAGCGACGGTTGATCACGAAAAACGGTACGCCGGTGATGCCCAGCTCCGTGGCCTCGCGTTCATCTGCCCGGACCTCGTCCGCAAACGCACCGGAATCCAATGCGTCTCGAGCGCGTTCCTTATCGATGCCGATCTCCCCGGCCAGCTCGACCAACGTGTCCCGGTCACCGATCAAGCGCCCTTCCATGAAATACGCGGCCATCAGGCGCTCCTTCATCTCCGCCTGGAGGCCAAGGGTTCCAGCCAGATGGATGAGCCGGTGCGAATCGAACGTGTTGGAACGCTTGGCGATGTCGTAGCGATACGTGAGTCCTTCGCCGGCCGCAGCGTCTACGACCCTGGCGTGCATGGCGCGCGCTTGCTCGAGGCTGATGCCGTACTTGCGGGCCAGCGCCTCCTCCAGGTTGCCTTCCGGGTCGGTCCGGGCGTTGGGATTGAGCTCGAAGCTGCGGAACTCCACAGCGACATCGGCCCGGTGCTCGAACCGCTCTAGAGCGGTCTCAAGCCGGCGTTTGCCGATGTAGCACCAGGGTCAAACGACGTCGGACCAGATCTCTACCTTCATACGTACTTGTGCCAACCCGTTCGGAAGCGTACCTATTTCGACGCGATGGGAGGCCTGCTCGCCGCGGAACACGTTTGGACGGTCGTCGTGATTGCCGGAGCGACCGCCGCGCTGGTGGCAGCGGCCAGGCTGCGACCTGGCCCGTGGACCCTGGTGGCCGCGCGCGCCCTGGCCGTGGTGCTGGTCGGCGATGAGGTCGCCTGGTGGATCTATCTCGTCGCTACCCACGCCAACCGAGCCGAGCTGCTGTACGCGCTCCCGTTCCAGCTGTGCGACGCGGCGATCTTCGTATCGGCGTTTGCGCTGTGGTTCAGGCGACAGATCCTGGTGGAGGTGACGTACTTCTGGGGCCTGGCCGGCACGATTCAGGCCATCATCACGCCCGATCTGCCGCAGCACTTTCCCAGCTTCCCGTTCATCCAGTACTACGTGGCTCATGGCGGTGTGGTGGCAGCTGCGCTTTTCTTGGTCGTCGGCCTCGGTCAGTGGCCTCGGCGTCGTGCCGTCATCTGGGTCGCGGCGCTGACGATCGTCTACGCGGCGGTCGTCGGCCTGCTGGACGCGGTCACGGGCGCCGACTATTTGTACCTGCGTGCCAAGCCGGCCAGCGCCACGCTTCTCGATTTGCTGGGTCCGTGGCCGTGGTACATCGGCTGGGCGGCTTTGATCGGCATCGCGATGTTCCTGATCCTCGGCAGTCCATTCGTAATATCCCGAAAAGGGTCCGCAGATAGAATTACGGGCCGCGTGCCGAGGTAGCTCAGCTTGGTAGAGCACTTGACTGAAAATCAAGGTGTCGCCAGTTCAAATCTGGCCCTCGGCACCAACTCTGTTTTCAATACAGAGGCTCCCCGTGGCGATTCCTATTCTTCTTCGGCGAGTTTGCTAGCAGTAGAGACAGCGAGAGACGGTTTGAAGCTGCACCCGTGAATGTAGGCTCGTGACCGTGAGCGTGGGAACGCACTTCGTAGCGATTGCAAGGTCCGCTGCCGTTTTGGTTGTCCTGATTTCATGCGCCGCGCCATCGCAGGGTTCGTCACCAAGGTCGACCAGTGGCGCGCCAGTGTCTGTTGCGCCAGCCGAACAGACATACAACATTGCAACGTTGAAGTCCGGTGAGCCCGTCAACCTGGCGGCGCTCGGTGGAATCCTTAAGGGTCGGGCGAAGGACGATGGAACAGCTTGCTTCTGGTTAGGAGGGAACGCCTCGCAAACCGCTGTTATGTGGCCAGTCGGCTACACAGCTAAAGGCACGCCCCTCGCTGTATACGACGCGACGAAGAGGCGAATAGTCACAGTCGGGCAAACGGTCGAATTGTCTGGGGGACTCATCGGACCGCCAGATAGGGAGCAGCCACTTCTGGGTTGCTCAGGCATTAAGTTTCACGCGGCAGGGTTATTCATTCGGGCCGATCAGTCTTTGACTTGATCCACCGATGCTGGTAAGGGCTGAAACGCTTGATGCAAGATTGCCCCAATGAGCGCCGAGCCGCCTCGGCCAGCCGACCAGCCCGTCCCTACGGCGCAGGAAGCCAGAAGGTGGATCGCCTGATATCTCGTCAAGAAGCGTGGCGACCGGGCGGCCTATAAATCGATGGGGACCGAGTTCTCAAAGCGTGACCCGGCCTAAAGGCGAGGAGTCAAAGCTCCACTGACTCCTGGTCAGGCTCGCCTGGTTGGTGTTGTTGGCATGCACGGTCTTTCTGTATTTTCATGGGTCGATCGGGTTCACCTGCGACTGGGCATTGCGGTGTCGTTCAACGTAGCTTCGGTCGGATTGCCGCGCATGTTCTCTGAGTTCGGTTGGCCGATACCAACTTGAAGCCCAGCATTCGGTAGCGTGGCAGCACCTTTGGTGCCATCGGCCAGCAGATGATTTGCGGTGACGAGTACCGCGTCCTCGTTCACAAAGAAGCCGGTTCCGATCGGCTCGTTTAGGAACGACTTACCCCATGACTTTCGAAACTCACCGCCCTAGTCAAGGGCGTGAAGCTGCAGTTGAACCACGGAGGCTCGAATCGCCTCGATGGCCTATGCGAGGGCCACTGAGCCGAAGTCTAGTGCGACGTCATTGGCGTGCCTTCCCGAGACACGTCCGCCGATTGACCCCGCATCGGTCCGCCGATCGCAACCGCCACCCTACAATGCCGCCAGGATGAGCGACCAGCCACAAGATGCGGGGGCTCCGCCACGCCCACAGGTGTCCGCAGATGGTCTGTGGGTCTGGAACGGCACCGCATGGGTGGCGAACCCATCACCCTCACCGCAGGTGCCGGTCCCGTACTACCCGCCGCCCGCTCCGATGCAGTACCCACTCCTGGCCTATCCGGCGGCGGGCGGCTATGCCGTCGCACCTAAGAACCCGGCGGTGAGTCTGATCGTGAGCTTGTTTATTCCGGGCGTCGGATCGTTGATCAACGGCGACACGGGGATTGGGATCACCATCCTGCTGCTATGGCTCCTGTCGATCGTCCTCGACTTCACGGTCATTGGGGTGGTTGTAGGCGTCCCACTTGGCCTTGGGGTGTTCATCTGGGGGCTGATCGATGCTTACCAGGGCGCTCAGCGCTGGAACAGACAACACGGCATCATCAGCTAAGTCTCGACCGCCGCCGTCAGTCATCGCCAGCCCGTGCCATGCCTCCGCCAAACTCTTCTTGCTGCTGGGATAAATCGGTGGCGTCGTCTTTGGCCCGCTGGCAGCGTGGTTCGCTAAGGCCGCTTAATGACTGAAATCAAGGTGTCGCCAGTTCAAATCTGGCCCTCGGCCCCACTGGGCTCGGCACCTCCGGGCTGTGCTGATTCGGCAGGAGCAAGGCAAGAGAGCCCCGCTACTTAAGTGCGGCCACGATATTGGTGAAAAAGTTTGCGATCTGATTTCCAATGGCCAAGAGGATCACCACCACCAAGATCGCAACGAGCACCAGGATCAAGGCGTAAACGACCAAGCGCTGCGCGAGCGGGCGATCACGGCGATCGCCGCGATAATCCTCCAAGTTAGACAGCGTCCACCGGAGGAGTCCAGCGTGTGTAAAGCCGAGAGTTCACCCCACAATTGAATACGAACTCCGATTTCCAAACGCGCGCAGGCTTCATAAGCTCCAGTCTGGCATTGGACAGATGACGAGCAAGATCCAAACCAAATCCAGGAACCTGCCCCCTTTGCATCTGGCAATCCCCGCCGTAGTCGGCGCGTGGGCCATTGCATTTGAGATCCCCCACCTCATTGGCATGATCGCGCACGAGCCTGCGGCAAGTGACTTTCGACTCTTTTATGTGGCCGCTGAAGCCGGCCTTAAGTGGGGGTGGCCGCACCTCTACGATCCCGCGAAGCAGCAGGAGCTCAGCCTGGCCTTTAGCCCGGGCGGACCCGCGATCTCGCCCGCTTACGCCTATCAGAACCCGCCCCTTCTGGCGTGGCTCGTCGCGCCACTCACTCTTGTTGCGCTACCGGCGGCGTTCTTCGCATGGACCGCACTCAATGTCACCGCACTTGTCGCTGCGTGGCGGTTGGCCAGTCCGGGCACTGGTTTCGCGCGTGCCACGGTTTTGCTCGTCACCCTCGCTGTTTGGCCGACCGTATTCTCGCTCGAGCGCGGCCAGGCGGTGCTGGTGACATACGCCCTCGCTGTCGGATGCTGGTGGCTGGCAGCAAGAAGACACGAGGTCTTCGCGGGCCTGCTTCTCGGTTTGGCCTCGGCGATAAGGCCCCAGGACGTGGCTTTATTGCCGGTCGTTCTGCTGCTCTGCGGCTTCTGGCGCTCGGCGGTCTATTGGCTTGCAACCACAGTGGCTCTATGGGCGGCCTTTGCATTGGTCCTTGGAGCGAACGGAGTGGGAACGTATCTGGCGGTTCTGGCATGGGCTGCGTCAGACCCGAGCTACACGGCTACCCCGGTCTTTGCCCCGTTTGGCGCGCGCACATCTCTAATCCTGGGCCAGGCCGCAATCGCTGTCGTCGCTCTTGCTGCGGTGTGGCGCCAACGGAGGACATTTAACGTCGCTTTTGCGATTGGGCTCCTAGGAACGGCGATGTCTGCGATCCACGTCCACGAGTACGACTACGTTGGGCTCATCGTCGCGGCGTGGTTGGCACTCGCCGAACCTACTTCCGCGCTCGAGTTCGTGTGGATGGCAATCGGAGTGGTGTGTGTGCAATTGCCGCTGATCGGAATGCGCCTTCCAATCTTGATTTGGCAGCCAGTGTGGCTGCTAATGCTCACGCTCCGACGGCGGCGGCCAGTGCTCGCGGCGGCCCAAGCCATCGCGGCTGCTCCAGCAGATTAGGCAAACTGGGCCGTGAGATACTTGTCTTAGATCGGCGGCCCAACGTCTGGATTCGTACGCTGAGAGCCGAGACGCATTGGGCTCAAGAAGTACGCGGCCAGCAAGGCGGCTGCCACGAGCGCGGTGACCCTGGGCCTAGTGACATCGAAGTCGAGCGAAAGCCACAGGATGCCCGATACGACCCGAAGTAAAACCCAGGGCTGCTGGGCGGCAACCCAGATCGGGAAAAGGTAAACGGCCAGGTCCATGCCGTGCAGGTACACGCTGGACAGCAGGGAGCCTCCTACCGCGGCGGCAAGCGCCATTCCGATCGGCCTATTGCGTGCGTGCCATGCCGGCACCAGGGCGATCACCGCGACCATCGCCTGGAGGGCAAAACCGATTGCGGGTCCTCCTCCAATCAGCGTGCTCAGCGACCAAACCTGTGTGGACGGGTCGTGCGTGTAGGATGCGTCGAGTCGTAGCAGTTGACCCAAGCCTGGCAAGCCGACCGCGACCACCGCTACGGCCGCGAGGACTCCACACGTTGCCGCGAAGGCCGCCACGGCGCGCCACCGGCCCGCAAGCACCAGGGCTATCGGTACCAGCAACGCCAGTTGAGGTTTGAGCGTAATCGCGGCTAGAGCCACACCGGCCCACCACTCAAGGTCGGCGTCGAGAAGACGCCAGCTCGCGATCACGGATAGCATCACAAGGCCACTGACCTGCCCGAAGACGACCGTCGCGGCGCCGGACAACGAGCCCAAAGCCAGCAGGGCAAACACGACTCTGAACCACCGGTCGGGCGGGGAGGCCAGCTGTGAGGCGAACAGGAGCGCCGCCCACGCGATCGCCGCGAAAACCGCGAACGCTGTGTGAGGCGGCAACATGGTCAGAGGAGCCACCAGCCAGGCATTGATCGGCAGCGAGATATAGTCGAGGTGAGAAGCGCCAGGCCAGTATGCGTGCAGCACTCGCAGCTGTAGGGCCGTGTCGTAGATGTGGCTCCAGCCCTGTTGCAGGCCAATCCGCGCAGCGACGTCGTAAGCGCGATAGTCGCTGACGTCCGCCGCATGTGGGAGCTGCAGGATCATCACCGCCTGGCACCAAAGAGCTATTTCCGCAAGCGCTACGACAAGAACGGCTCTACCAAGACGTTCGCGGGCGATGAGAAAGCTGCGAATCTGAGCACGGGCGACCGCGCCGCGAACCTTGCCCGGGTGACCCACGATTGAGGGGCAGTCTAAGCCCGTCTGAAAGAAAGGGGCCAACGTCCAGAGTGCTGATGCCCGTGCGTGGATGACTGACAATCCAGGTCTCGCCAGCTCAAATCTGGCTATCGGCTCAAACCATGCCTCACGCGTTCCGGAACGCGTGGGGTGGGGGTTGCTGGCGCTCGGCCTGCTGCTTTTTTTCTTTGTGCTGCCTCACGATATCGAAGGCGACGGCCGGCTGCGTTTCGACGCGATTCAGAGTTGGCTGGCCGGCGG
>WNFS01000985.1_pt1 | contig 22116 bp, 25 predicted proteins | sample 5400141 | NCBI WGS metagenome assembly WNFS01 (sample SAMN13153358, study PRJNA577476) | soil metagenome | isolation source: 60 cm saprolite under Madrone tree | place: USA:California | collected 2016-06-14
ACATTTAGATGCCTCGCCTCAATCTTTGTTCAGCAATCCATTCCTGATAGGTCGTTGCCGTGCGTGACTCGACCGATCGCTCAATCAACTCGGTAACTTGTCTCCAAATCGCCGGATGCGAATAATCGGATGGGTGAATACTTACGCGCAAGAGCGAAGTGCCCTTTAGAAATCGGAAGAGCGTTGCGTTCAATGCGCGGCTGACGCCCCGGCGCCAACCGTTCCGAGCGCTGTAAACTAACGTTCCTGCCGGAAACACGTTTCCCGAGCGGAGATCGCAGACGGTGCGCAGGCGCGTCGTATATTCCATCTGGGCATCGCGCGCAGCGCGTTCGGCTTCTTCGCCAAGCAACCAGGCAGGCGCGACAAAGCCTCGCGGCTTGAGCCCGTGCGCACGCAACTCGTCTCTTGCGGCCACAATGCGACGCAGCGCTTCGTCATAGCCCAGGTCGTAGAACTCGCCCTCATTTTGGGTGTAGAACCGTGTCAGGAATTGGTCGCGTAAAGTTTCTTTGGTACGGCGAGGACGTTCGTGAAAATAGCCGTGGATGACGATTTCGTGACCATCGGCTTCCAGACCCCGGAGCCACGATACAAATTGTGGATCTTTTGTGAAAAGCCCCTGACGATGATAATCCGGCACGACAAGGAGAGAACAGACGCGGACACCGCGATTCGCCAATTCTGAAATAATCGTGTTTGCGATTTGCCGGGTTGAAGGAGCGACGTCGTGCAAAGAGACGACCATAAAATCCTTGGGGGAGGCCGCCGTTGCAACGAGTGGAAGGAACTCCGTTGCCGCAATGGTACTCATTCGGGAATTTTCGGCTCCGAAGCAGCTTTGAACAAGGTAAAAGGTGGAACGCGTTGTCCTCAACGCGTTGCGTAAATAAATCCGGCCTTGCCGTCTGATATTTGCGCCGTCGGCGACTGATTTGCCATCGTCTTCGGAGAAGCCGATCCACCTATCTCGCGCTCATGTTAACAATTTCACGGAACGCCGGCTCAGCCAGAGGCATAACTGACAAACGCGATTGCCGAACCAGCGGGATTCCCTTGAGCCGAGGATCCCCTTTGATCTCGCGAAGCGGAACTGGCCGTCTGAGTGGTTTGACGGGACCAAGGTCGATGGTGGACCAATCGCCTTCCTTCGCGGTGGAATCGCGATACGCGGTCCGCAGCACTTTTGCGATCCCGACGACAGCCTTTTCTTCGCCGCTGTGATAGAAAAGGACTTCATCGCCCTTGCGCATTTTGCGCAGGTTATTTCTTGCAGTGTAATTTCGCACACCGGTCCAGCTCGTCTGACCTTCTTCGACCAAGTCCGACCACGAATAGGACGACGGTTCTTGTTTCACGAGCCAGAACGATTTCATAAATTCCAGATTCCAAGCTCACAACATCCAGAGAAACATCAAGCCCAGTATCCTATTTGCTGCCGATGTGTGGTTGGTGATTGCAATTCGGAGGTTCTTTGGAGCTTGAATGTTGGATTTTGGAGGTTTGAAAAACGTCTTTACAAGCGCACCGGCTGCGCACAAGTGAGATCATGCCGCGGCTACCATTCATCACGTTTGAAGGATCGGAAGGGTGCGGAAAATCGACGCAAGTGCAGCGGCTGGCGGCGCGGCTGAAGAAATTGGGGATTCCATTTCTGGTTACGCGCGAGCCAGGCGGCACACCCATAGGTGAAACAATTCGCGAGCTGCTTCAGTTTGCGCCGCATAACTCTAATATAAGACCGGAAACTGAATTGCTCTTATTCGAAGCGAGCCGGAGCCAGCTGGTGCGCGAGACGATCAAGCCCGCTCTCGAGCGAGGCATTTGTGTCATCACAGATCGTTTCTCCGATTCTACGACAGTTTATCAAGGCGCGGCGCGACGCTTGGATCGCGAAATGGTTGATCGCCTGAACGCGTTCGCGGCCGGCGATTGCGTCCCGGACATTACTTTGATTCTAGATGTCGATGCTGCGACGGCGAAATCGCGAATGCAGAAGAAGCCGCGCAAAGCGGATCGGATGGAACAAGAGCCTGCTGACTTTTATGAGCGTGTTCGCCGAGGATATCGAGACCTGGCAGCGCGGGAACCAAATCGCGTCGTGTTGATCGACGGCTCGCGCAATGCGAACGAGATTGAGAACGAGATCTGGAACGTCCTGTCCTCTCGCTTTCCCGCGCTGACCGCAAATCCGCAATCCGCAAAAGCCGCCAGTCCGGCTCCGGACCGCAATTCGCAATTTTGAGATGGCTTTTTCGCGCACGACAGCCCTTGAATATTTGCGACGCGCTCACGAACAGAACCGGCTGGCGCATGCCTATCTAATCACAGGGCTGCCGGGCAGCGGCAAACAACTACTGGCAGCGGATCTCGCCAGTCTCGTTAATGGTACACCAGCTACAGATGTGTTCTCAGCCAGGGCTCGGGACATTTTCGTTGCCCGACCGGAATCGAAATCCCGACGCATTGTGATTGCGCAAGTCCGCGACCTTGAGCACGCGCTGCAAATGCGCGCGTCAAATGGTCGGCGCAAAGTTGCCATTATCCCCGATGCCGACCGGCTTCAAACCGAGGCGGCGAATGCGTTTCTTAAAACCTTGGAAGAGCCACCGAAGGACTCTTTGCTGCTTCTGCTAAGTGCGCTGCCCGAGGCTCTGCCTGAAACAATTCTTTCCCGGTGCATCGCGATTTCACTCGAGTCAAACGGCCAGCGCCAACGTAATGAGGAAGAAGAGAAGCTGGTGAAATTACTCCAACTAGCCTCCCATCAAAGGAGTTGGACCGTTCAGTCTGCCTATAGCCTTGCTCAGGAATTTCAGCGCCTGCTCCGCGGAGTGCGGGAGGAGGTGAAGCGTGAAACCGATGAGGCATTGAAACAGGAACAAGCACGCTACAAGGACGCCACGGATGGCGCTTGGCTGGAGGACCGGGAGGAATACTACAAAGCGCTCACCGAAAGTCTTTACCTGCAACGACGCGCCGGGCTCATCGAGACATTATTCGCCTGGTGGACTGATGTTCTTCGGGCGAGCAACGGCGTGGCGCAGCGTAATCTGCCTCGGGGAAGAGAAGAAACGGCCGAGCTTGCAACCCGGTTCAGCACTGCCGAAATTTTGAAACGCATCCGTCGTTTGGAAGAACTGCGCGATCATTTGGGACGCAATATTCACGAAGCCCTCGCTATCGAAGTCGCGTTTCTGACAGTCTTCACCGCGTGACAACTATAACCGGGGTTGCTAACGCCGGCCCGCCCCGGTTGTAGAGGCGTCCGTCGTGGAACGACTAACTAATTTGCGTGCCGCCGATGGATACGCACGGTTGACAAAAAGCCGTCCAACCTTATCCAGTATCCACGTATGCGACATATTTACCGGTTAATTTTGCTGTGTGGTGCCGGCTCCGTCCTGCTGCTGACAGGTTGCGCAACAGGAGGACGGGTGAGCGCAGGCGGTCCGTACCACGTCACCGCGTATAAGCCACATGATCCTTCGGCCGTGCGCGTAAAAGTCTCGCTTTCCAAGGAGAATGTATATGTGATGGAAGGCGACCGCTGCTTGATGTCAGCGGCCATTTCGGTTGGCTTGCCCACGAAGCCCACACCAAGAGGCAATTTCAACATCTACGCCAAACAGGAGCACAAGCGTTCCGGGTCTTACGGATTTAGCGTCCAAGGCGATCGCATTGTTCCTTCGACGGGGGGCGGGGGCGGCCGGTACGTTGGTTACCCGATGGGTTACTGGTGCGAGTTCGCGCCTGCGTATGGTTTTCATCAGGGCTTTGTCCATCCTGTGCCTCATACGCACGGCTGCATCCGGTTGAAAGGCGAAGCGGCGGCGAAATTTTACGCATTGGTGCGGATCGGGACTCCAGTGAATATCGCTACTTCGCAGCCCGAGGATGAAACAATCGGGCCAAAAGTGCAGCGGGTGGACGATTCACGCACGCCTGATCCTCCGGCCTCGCTTATGATCACAGACGCGGCCTTTGAAAAACCGAGTGGGCCGCTGCTCGAATAGCCCAGGCTGCGGCGCATTGCCGCCATCTCTTAACTGTGTCATCTTGAGCAGAGCGCCTGCCAAGCCGTAGCTTTGTGCGAAGCTCTGGTAACATCTCTGGCTATTGTCCTCTGGACCCCATAATCCGAGATTGTTTGCGGAGCCTGTCCTGAGCGAAGCCGAAGGACTCAGAATGACACGGATGAGAATATGAGCACTAACCTGATTTCCAGCGGCACAACCGCACGGGAAAAAGTGAACCTCCGCACGCCGGATGTCATGGCGGCCGTGCAGCAACAGGTCGAATCGCACTATCGCAGCGATATTGTCGAAAAAGTGCGCCGAGCGGGTGGAATCATTTCTGTGGGCGACACCACAGTGCGCCTGGCAAAACAGTTTGGCTTTTGTTACGGGGTCGAGCGCGCGATCGACCTCGCTTATGCCGCGCGCAAAGTTTTCAAAGATCGCCGGCTTTTTATTGTCGGCGAAATTATTCATAATCCCGAGGTCAACCATCAAATCGCCTCGTTAGGCATTAAAAATCTTACTGGCAAAAACAAGCAGGCCGACATTTCTGAACTCGGCCCTGAAGATGTGGTGATTGTGCCCGCATTCGGCACCGAATTGTCGATTCAGCAACAGATCAAAGACCGCGGCTGTCAGATTGTGGATACCACTTGTGGCGACGTGATGAGCGTCTGGAAACGCGTCCGCAAATATGCCAGCGAATCCGCTACTTCCATCATTCACGGAAAGGCCGAGCACGAAGAGACCAAAGCCACCAGTTCACGGGCTCTCGGCAACGGCGGCGGACATTATCTGGTCGTCCTAACGCTTGCAGATACCGATTACGTTTGTGATTACATCCGGCACGGCGGCGATAAAGATGCGTTCCTCGAGAAATTCAAGGGGGCCTATTCGCCTGGCTTTGACCCCGACGTGCATTTGCAAACGGTCGGTGTGGCAAATCAAACTACGATGCTTCGCGGCGAAACTGAAGAAGTGCAGCGGCGCGTTCGACAGGCGATTCTTGATCGGGATGGACCTGAACTGACGGAGAAGAATTTTCGCTTCTTCGACACGATCTGCGGTGCGACGCAGGAACGGCAGGATGCGTTGCGCGAGCTTCTCAATGTTCCAATGGACCTGTTGTTGGTGGTAGGCGGTTACAACAGCTCGAACACGTCGCATCTCGCCGAGATGGGCGAAGAAAAATTGCCCACATATTTCGTGCTAAACGCCTCCCGCCTGGTTTCCGCCACTGAGATTAAACATTATGATTTGCACGAGAAACGCGAGATCGTTTCACATTTCTGGTTGCCGAATGGCCCCGCCGTCATCGGAATAACCGCCGGCGCGTCTTGTCCTAATAATTTGATCGAGGAAACATTGATTCGCCTCTTCGAATTGCGCGGCATTTCGCGCCAGGAGGTAGATTTCGCTGGCGCTCACGAAGAAAATCCGCGCGGCATTTTGCTTGTCCCTGTTCCTACGGACGGCTACGCTCTTGGTTCACGATGAAAAAGGAAGTGCCTACGAACAAGAGCGCACGACGTACATCCGAGAAAAGGGGTCAGCGCTTTGGTCAGATCGGCGCAACGACCTCGCGGATCGTCATGGATGCTGCCGCGCTGCTCGACGAAGAGGTGGCTGCCGGCATTGTGGCTGCGAAACGGGTCCAGGAGCGGTTTCAGAAGGAACGCCGAATTGAACCGGCTGACTTCAGTGAGGCATTGCAACGATTCCGGAGCGATGCCCACGACATCGTGAACACCTTAAACGATCAGTTCACCCGCATGCGATCACCTGAGAACGACGAGCTGATCGGCCGATTGTTAAAGGACACGCACAACCTGCTCGATTTAGCGTTCGGAATAGTTGATACTGGGGCTGAGATTGCGAGCCAACTCGCGCAGTCGAAGCTCAATCCGCCGAATCAACGGTCAGCTGAGGCCAAGGCCCGTGCGCGGCGTCGCCGCTGATCGATCGCGCGGTAGGACACCTCCGTGCACTGCTTTCGAACGAAGGCTTGCCGGATACTGCGAACGGACGACGCGAGCGTTGCTCTCAGTTATCCCTAATGGCGGCCCGCCTCATCTTTACAATCTGCTCTGCGATTATCCCAAACGAGGCGGGAAAGGATTGCGTGCGGCGTTGGCCATCGCGACGTGCAAGGCGCTCGGGGGGCGAGAACGAGATGCGCTAAACAGCGCCGTCGCTATCGAGCTCTTTCACAACGGATTTCTCATTCACGACGACCTGCAGGACGACAGCTTTGTGCGTCGAGGCGCGCCAACCATGCACAGGCGCCTGGGGCCTGCAATTGCCGTCAATGTCGGAAACGCCACAAATCTGCTCGCGCTGCGGTGCGTCATGAATAACGCACAGCTCCTTGGATCGAGAGCGAGCGAACTAATTGCCGAGGAAACGGAACGCATGATGCGCCATTCGCTCGAGGGACAAGCGATCGAGCTCGGGTGGATTCACGACAACGTGTGCAATCTCAGGCCGCGCGACTACCTGCAGATGTGTCTAAAAAAAACTTCCTGGTACTCGTTCATCTACCCAATGCGCGTTGGTGCCATCGTCGCGGAAGGTGCACAACTTGTGGAGCGCTTCTGCCGTTTGGGTTGGTACGTCGGCGCCGCATTTCAAATCCAAGACGACATCCTAAACCTCACAGGCGACTATCAACAATATCGAAAAGAAATCGGGGGCGATCTTCGAGAAGGGAAACGAACATTAATGCTCATTCGGTTGCTCGCGGTCTGCAACCTTAAGGAACGTCGGGCGCTAGAGCGTTACCTCGCGACCCCACGCGCGGGGCGCACATGGTCCGATCTCATCTGGATCCGCCGGTTGATGGATCAATACGGCACAATCGAATTCGCGCGCCGGGCGGCGCGCCAACTTGCAGGTGCCGCGCTCATCGAGGCCCTAGTCACCTTTCGGGCCGTCCCGAATTCGGAGGCGCGGCAATTCATCTTCGACCTGGTCACGTATGTCGTGAAGCGCACAAGATAGCCACATCAGATCTGTTCTTACAATTTGACACTCCAAATCGCCCTCACCAAGATGCCTGTCAGTAGCGCGTCTCGCGTGAGCAACTGGCCGCGACGTATGAACGTGATAGGGGAATTTATTGGGAAAGCTTCCGCGAGTTGACTTCAATCGCTCTAGGCCGATTTCCCGGTTGGGCGGTCATCGCACGGCAGATAGACCGCCGCTACAGGCGGGACATGCGAAATAATTGTGTATGGCACGCGCGATTTGGAAAGGCAGTATCAGCTTTGGTCTGGTTAACATTCCTATCGCTCTTTATCCGGCGACAAAGCGGGAAGAGCTGAAGTTTCGTTTGTTGCGCAAAAGCGATTTGAGCCCCGTCAACTACAAGCGCGTTGCCGAAAAAGACGGCAAGGAAGTTCCGTGGAACCAGATCGTCAAAGGCTACGAGTACGAGAAAGGCAAATATGTCGTGCTTAAGGACGAAGATTTTGAGCGCGTCGATGTGGAGGCGACCCAGACTGTGGATATTCAGGATTTCGTCGAACTGAATGAGATCGATCCCATTTTCTTTTACAAGCCGTACTACCTGGAGCCGCAAAAAGGCGGGGACAAAGCGTACGTACTACTGCGCGACGCGCTAAAGGACAGCAAGAAGGTCGGCATTGCCAAGGTCGTGATCAAAACGCGGGAGTATCTTGCAGGTGTGAAACCCGAAGATGGCGCGCTTGTGTTGGAGCTGATGCACTTTGCTGACGAACTGGCAGATATCAGCAAGCTCCATATTCCGAAAAAAGTCGAGGTCGGCCAACGCGAGATGAACATGGCTAAGTCTCTTATAGGCAGCATGAGCTCAAAATGGAGTCCGGAGAAATATCACGACGATTACCGCGAAGCGCTGATGGAAGTGATCGAGGAGAAGGTTGAGGCTGGCGGAAAAGAGATTGAGGAGAAGCCAAAGAAAGCGCCGAAGCCAACCAAGGTGATCGATCTAGTGTCGGTGTTGCAAAAGAGTCTGGAGGAGACCGGCGCAAAGAGAAAAACGACAGCCAAGTCTCGCGGCAAAAAAGCGCACCCTGCCAGGAGAGCGGCGTGAGGTGGATCGGCTTCTCCGAAGACGATGTTCAAAAATGAGTGCGGCTATGCCGCTGCAAATTAGCAACGCGTTGAGGACAACGCGTTCCACCTTCGACGCGGCTACAAGCTTGACACGCCCGCACGACATCGGTGAGCCTGAACGGCCATGAACTTTCTCAATCGCTTTGCGGATCCGTTTTATTGCATCATGCGTTTCGTCGTTGGCCTGATGTTTGCCTGTCATGGGCTCGACAAGATATTCGGCGCGTTCACCCCGAAAGGCGAAGCGCTTCCGCCCTTGATGCTGCTCGGGGGCTGGGTGGAAATCGTTTGCGGATTTCTCGTTGCGTTTGGTCTGCTGACGCGAGTCGCCGCGTTCGTCGCCTCCGGTGAAATGGCGGTGGCGTTTTTCATGATGCATGCACCGAAGAGTCTGATTCCTTACGTGAACAAGGGCGAGCTGGCGGTGGTTTACTGTTTCGTGTTCTTCTACATCTTTCTACGTGGTTCAGGCAGTTGGAGCATCGATGCGATCATGGGAAAAGGGAAAGCCTCCGCCACGACGACGGCATAACCGCATCGCAACATCGACCTTCACTTTACCGGCGATGAATTGGTTTAATCGTTATGCCGAATCGGCTTACTGGCTGGTGCGCGTGATGCTAGGATTCATATTGGCTTGCCACGGGGGACAATCGCTTTCCGCGCAGGAGTACAAGGATTTTGGCAAGGAACGCCTGAATAGTTCGCCGCGACACGGTGAATGGGTCGACATCAAATCGGGCGCGAAGACGATCAAAGCCTTCGTCGTTTATCCCGAGCGCAAAGACAAAGCGCCGGTCATTTTAGTGATTCAGGAGATCTTCGGCCTGACGGATTGGCTTCGCAGCCTGTGTGATGAGCTCGCCGAAAACGGCGTCATCGCAATTGCGCCCGATTTTCTCAACGGTCAAAAGTTTGAAGATGCCGATGGCGCGGGCAAAGCGACCTCGGCAGTGACGCAGGAGCAGGTGAAAGCGGTTCTCGACGCGACGGCTGATTACGCCCTTAAAATTCCGGCATGCAACGGCACGCTTGCGGTGTGTGGATTTTGCAGGGGTGGGGGATGGGCCTTCACGTACGCGAACGAAAATCCAAAATTGAAAGCGGCTTACTCCTTTTATGGCGCGCCACCGGACGCGCCTGAACAGGTCGCGAACATTTCGTGCCCAGTCTACGGTTTCTACGGCGAGAATGATGAGCGGGTAAACGCCGGTATTCCGAAAGCAGAAGAGTTAATGAAAGCTGCTGGCAAAAAATACGAGCCGGTAATTTACAAAGGCGCTGGTCACGGATTCATGCGTTCCGGCGAACCCGCTAATCCGAATATGCGCGAAGGCGATAAGAAAGCGCGCGACGAAGCTTGGGCGAGGTGGAAGAAATTGCTCGCAGAGCTGCGCTGAAATTGTAGCGCAACCGCTCTGGTTGCCGCCTTTTTCTTGTCATTCCGAGCGGAGTCGAGGAATCTCTGACCATATTCGTGGTCCCGCGATCGACATTAGTCCAGAGATGTCTCGACTTCGCTCGACATGACAAGTCACTGGAAATGGATGGACGTTGTGGTTGCGCGTCGCCCACGTTATGCAGCGCTCAGATTACGGCTCAGATTCGCGCATCTACCACCAATAGATCTGAGCGATCTTTCTGTCTTTTGTCACAAGGATTGAAAAACAGTACAAATTTCCTCCCAAGCCTACCTTATAGCGTAGCACTTGGCCTTCTCCTCTATCTTCTCGGTCAGAGAAAACAAATGAGCCGAGCTCGCCGTGGTCAGCGATCCACTTCCAAAGTGCTTTACCCGATGCTGTACCTAAGAAGCTACGCATCTCTGACGTGAAGGATGCCGATTCGTACTTCTCGGTAAGCAGACCGGACATAACAGCCTTTAACATCGCTGTGGTTGCCGCATCGGGGTCAGAATTTGCCTCAGGCCGTTTCAGCGCCGGCAAATAGATTCCTGCAAGATCAACAGCTAATTGATCAAGGATTCTGTCAGCGTGATCGCTCAGAATGACGATCGTAAGTTTGTCATTCACGAATCGATACATGACTGACGAAAAGCCTGGTGTTCCACCACTGTGCTGGAGGAGCCGATGACCACGGTAGTCTTCGACGAACCAGCCGAAGCCGTAGTTGAATGGCAGAGCCCCCCATCCTTCGTCACGTCGGCCGTCCACATCTGCTCAAGACTTGATCTCTTCAGTAACTTTTCGGTGTAAAGCGCCACGTCCCATTTCGCCATGTCTTCGATGGTGGAAAGGAGACTTCCCGCCGAAAATGCGATTGCGGGAAGAAGAATCGGCCGGTTTTCAAAATGATCAGTCTTCCATTCGTAGCCTGAAGCACGGTTCGGAACGATCGGTCGCGGATCCGTGTTGCGCGTTCCCTTCATGCCAAGCGGCTTGAAGATGCGCTCGTCAAGGAACTGCCAGAAAGGTTTGCCGCTGGCCTTCTCAATGATAATGCCGAGCAGATAATAGCCGCTGTTATCATACGCCCACGTCTCGCCCGGCTGAAACTCCAGTGGCAACTTGAAAAACATCTTGAGCAGCTCATCTCGCGACGGGGTCGTTTCAAAAGCGAGATTGGTCCTGAAAACGTCAAGCCAGTGTGGAACCGCGACATGGTTTTGAATACCGGATGTATGAGTGAGCAGGTGCCGAATTGTGATGCCACGCCACGTTTGTGGCGCCTCCGGAAAATATTTCGTGATTGTGTCGTCGAGACGGACCTTACCTTCCTCGACCAACATCATTATTGCGGCGGCGGTGAACTGCTTTGAAGTCGAGCCGATTTCATAGACTGTGTCTTTCGTCGCCGGCGCTTTTAGCTCGAGATTCGCGAATCCATACCCTTGCGCTTTGGCGATATGCCCATCGCGCACAATGGCGAGCGAGGCGCCGGGAATATGCAATCGCTCCATCTGCGCGGTGATGTAGTCGTCGATTTTGTCGGCCTTGCCTGGAACTGGCGCCCCGAATATCACTAACAGCACGATGGCGACTGTGTGATGCCTAATCTCCATTACGGCCGATCAACAAACTATTTTTTCACGCTTTCCAGTTCGTCTGCGAGCGCGCCTGCATTATAAACATTGCGCAGCGCTTCGGTGATGGCGGCGGAATCGACCGATACAGCCCGGGCTTGAGTGTCGGTGTAAATGCAATCGAGACTGAATGTTGCCGTCGAAAATGATCCCGACGAATTCGTTCGCTTTGTTTACTACCGGGCTGCCGCTGTTGCCGCCGATGATGTCGGCGTCGGAAACAAAATTGAAATGTGTCGCCAGGTTCAAGTTTGCCTTCTTGTCGATCCAGCGCCGCGGTATCTCAAACGGTGGTTTGTTGTCGTGCTCGGCGGAGCGTTGATATAACCCAGCGAAATCGGTGAACGCGGGGATTTGTTTTCCATCCTGTTCATACCCGCGCACTCTTCCGTAGGAAAGCCGAAGCGTGAAAGTCGCGTCCGGATAACTGCTGGTGCCTTGAATGGCAAAACGCGCTTTCGCTATCTCTGAATACGCCTGCTTTTTAATTTCATCCTGCGCATCGTAAATCTTTCGCGCCTCTCTCGCGGATCCATCTATGAGTCGCGCGACATCGATCATCAGATCATGCGCTGCCTGCAATGCAGCCGCGTCCTTGTGATACAAGTCTTTTCGAACGGCGACCTCTTTCAGTTTGGTGCCAGTGACCAGTTCCACAGCGCGCGCGTGCGGCGATTTTCCGGCGAGCACTTTCTGAACGAGCGAATTGTCCGCACCAAATTGAGAAGCGAAATCGGTTAGCGAATCGGTCAGTCGCAATATTTCGTAATCATCATAGATCGGTTCGGTCGAGAAGAGTTCCAGCTCAAGCGATTCGCGCGCGCTATCGCGAAATTGCGGAATCCGTTCGCCGTTCGGTCTAGCGCGTTCCTCGATCGCGCGAGTCAGCAACCGAGCGTATTTGAAAAGATTTCCCGACAACGCTCGCGGCCCGCGATAACCGACCGTGATCGGCCGTTCTCGTTCCAAATAGTTGTACAGCGGCGCGTCTTTTGCGATCTCAGCCTGGGCGCGTTTGATTCGGTCGTAAGCAGAAATCGTCGATTTAAGTTTGGAATCGCGTGCAATCGCGTCACGCAATTTTTGTTCGCGTGCTTTGAGCGCTGACCAGATCTGCGGATCAGGCAGCCCTGCCAGATAACCGTCGTACCTCTTCCGGTTGTTTTGGTCCCCGAAAAGATCGTCGCGTGCCTTTCTTGCGTTCTCAAAAGAGCGCGCGCTATAAGCCAGCTCCAACACTTCGCGCCGGTAGAACATGCTCAGTATGTAAGGTAGATATCGATCGCGCGTGTCGGCGAGTTCATCCAAAGTAAGTTGTCGATCCGTTTTACCCGGGCTGCCGCTCACGAACGTCAATTCGCCATCGCTCGGCCCGTGCGGGTTCCACTTGAGAAAATGGTCGATCTTCGCGGGTTGGCCATTCTCGTAAACACGAAAGAGGCAGATATCCAGATCATAACGGGGATACTCGAAGTTATCCGGGTCGCCGCCAAAAAAAGCCATTTGCTGCTCGGGCGCGAATACGAGCCGCACGTCGTCGTAACGTTTGTATCGATACAAATGGTAAGCGCCTCCCAGGTAAAGCGTAATGATATCTGATCGCAGGCCGGTTTTCTCTTTGCTTTCTTTTTCAATCGCCGCGATGACAGCGTTACGCGCACTGGAAGCCTGGTCGCCCGTCATTCCTGGTTTGACCGCGCCGTTTACGCGCGCAGTCACATCTTCAATCGACATCAGCACATTGAGCTCTAGATCGCTTGATTTGATTTCATCGGCCTGCGTTTTCGCATAAAAGCCGTCCCGCAGATAATTGTGCTGCGCGTCGCCGATCTTCTGCAATGTGTCGGCCCCCACGTGGTGGTTTGTGATGACGAGTCCATTCGCTGAAACGAACGAGCCGCTGCCGCCAGAGTTGAATCGGACACTGGCCTTTTGCAGATGCTCAAGCCACTGCGGTGTCGGCTCGAATTGATATTTTTCCTTGAGCTGCTTCAGCGGCGGCGCATTGAAAAGCCACATCCCTTTATCGGCAAAAGCGGATGCAGCGAAGCTGGTTGCGCATGCAATAGCGAACGCTTGTAATTTAGGTCGCGCGAGGAAATCGGCAAGCATCGCGCAGCATAGAACGCTGCTGTCTGGCGGACAACTCCTCTCCTAGCGCTGGTGGTCAGTCAACGTGGTAATCGCTGGCTGAACCGATCAAGTAGAGCGCGTTAGCATTTTCGAGTGCTCGGTTCCGTTTGCGCGCGCCAAGAGAACTGATCACGGCAATTGCGGCAAGCGACATAACGAAAACGACGACGACAGTAATTTCGAGGAAAATCAACATCCCGTGCGCGAGAGTTTTCGGAGCGGGACTCATCGCTATATGAGACAGGCAATGGAGTTCTGAGGTTACAAAAAGATCGACAACGCCAGGGCTGCCGTTTCTTTGAATTAACTACGGCCCGATTGCGTAAAGCGATCAGCGGCTCTTGATTGATGACGATGTTCCGAACAAAGCGTCACAAACTCGAGCGGCTCGATTTCATTCTGGGCGGCGCGCAAAAATCCGGGACGACGGCGTTGCATTACTTTTTAAACAGGCACCCAGACATCACCATGGGCGACCAGCAGGAGATCCATTTTTTTGATAACGACGCCATGTTCGTTTCCGATGTCGACTACGAACAATTGCACAAGCATTATGCGCTGCTCGCTCCGTCAACCATCGCCGGTGATTGCACACCCAGTTACATGTACCACGAGCCGGCAGTTGAACGGATTTGGAGATACAATCCGGAAATCAAACTGCTGATCATTCTACGAAATCCCGTCGAACGCGCCTTTGCGCATTGGAACATGCAACGGTTCAAAGGCCGCGAGCCGTTGGATTTTTTTGACGCCGTGCGAGAAGAACAAACGCGCATCGGTGGCGCACCTCCGGCTGAAGCGCGGCGTTTTGCTTATATCGATCGGGGATTCTATGGACTGCAACTCGCGCGTATCCTCAAACTCTTTTCGCGCGACCAAGTGAAGGTCATCAAGTTCGAAGAGTTCCAGAAGAAGCAGCTCGAAACTCTCGCTTCCATCTTTTTGTTCCTTGGACGCAAACCCCTGCGTTCCGTGCGAAGCAAAGACAGAAATATTGTCCCATACGAGCGCGCGATGAATTGGGAGGAGAGAGTTTTCCTCTACAATCTGTTTGCCGAAGACATCGCAAACGTTGAGCAGATGCTCGGCTGGGATTGCCCGGACTGGAAGTTGTAACCGTCGATTTGTAGGGCACCCGCTTCGGTTGCCAACGGTGGCAGGCGATGCGCCTGCCCTACAATTTTTGAGTCCGTTTGAATCGCGGCCGTTGATTTGGATCCGCTGAAAGCAGCGCTTTCCAACGGAAGATGCGTGCCCCTTGCGACTCAAAGAAATCGCGCCATTCGTCGGTAAAGAATGAAGAACCGTCCTGCCGCCGATTAAATTCCAAAAGGAGACGTCCGTCGGGCTTGAGGAGCCGTGTCCGAATATCATGAATGAAAAATTTCCAATCGGAGGGCGACCACTCGAGCCATTCGCCATTTTCAGCGCGCGCGATGCGATGGAAACAGACGCGGTGGCCAGTCACGAGATCAAATTTCTTTCCAAGATCTGGTAGGGGCGTTTGCGGATGGATCCGCGCGATGACGCGCCGGACGTTGAAAAGCTTAGTTGTGCCCCGAAAGAAAGGTTCGTCGTCAGGGTCAATGCCAAGTCCTTCGTGTCCGTAGAGTCGACTAAGGTAGAGAAAATAACCTGGGCCGCAGCCGAGATCGAGAATCTGGAGTGGCGGCGAGCGATCAAGCCAAAGATCCTGCACGCGCTTGACGTTCACGTTGATCCAGTACGCAGCGTCTTCGTAAGCATTGATCTTTCGGGCATTGGATCGGTAGGGATAGCTCTGGCGTAACCTCTCTAATTCTGCTCGATCAATCGTAGCGAGAATCCGCCGAGCACTCACCGGATGCGTCCAGCGACATGCGTGCTCCCACAGGCTTTGGGCGGCGTCGTGGGAAAACAGCTTTTGGAATTTATGCGAAAACTGCACTCGTAAATGATGCAGGGAAGTGTGCGAGAGACAAGCCAGTTGGGGCTTGGCTCACGGGCGGATATCGAGCCGGATCAAGCCGGTGGAACCCTCACGGGTCATGAAACCGCTCGCCCAGCCGTTGCCCGGATAAAAATACTGTTCATAACGCCAGAGCATTTGTAATTGTGCACCGGAAGGTTTTGTCCAAACCAGGCGATAATACAAATGGCGCTTCCATGATGGCGAATGGCCAGTCATGAAATTGAAATCGAATGGCGTTGGCCAGCTAAGAATGCTCCGACGGATTTGGATGAAAGCATCATCGCCTTGCGGCGGCACAGTAGCGAGGTTCTCTGCTTCTGACCGCGGTGGACCGAAAGCGAAGACTTTTCCGCTGTCGGCCAGAGCAAGCTGACCATCTTTCGCGGTGCCGACGTTCGGAGTGGGGCCATTCCTGTCGTTTAGACCTAATGCGAGATCGTTAATGTGAAGGATGCCACCCGTCCCACTGCCTTCGTAGACAACTGAGTTGATTCGTCTTGAAGCTGTCTCAATTGTCCAAAAACGATCGAGAAAGAGTGAGAGCTGGCGGCCGCCGAAAATCCATGTTGCCGGTATTGCAATGGCCAATGCGACAACGATCGTAATCGTAATCAGGATCTTCCGCATTCAGTGCTCTCGTTGTAGCCGCGGCGCTGAGTCGCCATGATCAGAAATCTAGCGGCAGAGCCTCGACACTGCGAGGACCACAAATACTACGCCTTCTTTCGCTGGATATACTCGTTGATTTGTTCTTCGAGAATCTCGAGGGGTAGCGCGCCGTTTCTAAGCACGGCATCGTGAAACTCGCGTTGATCAAATTTTTCTCCTAACTCCTTTTGAGCGCGGGCGCGGAGTTCTTGAATTTTTAGCATGCCAATCTTGTAGGCGCATGCCTGACCGGGTGCGACGATGTAACGTTCTATTTCCGATTTAACCTCTTTCTCGCCCATGCCGGTTTTGTCGCGCATGTAAGCGATCGCCTGTTCGCGGGTCCAATGCTTTGCGTGAATACCGGTGTCAACGACCAATCGCACGGCGCGCAACAGTTCGTCACGAAGGCGTCCCAGGTCGCCGAACGGATCCTTGTCGTACCATCCCGCTTGTTTCGCAAGCCATTCGCAGTAAAGAGCCCAGCCTTCTATGTAGGCAGTGAACGGAATAATTTTTCTAAATTGCGGAAGGTCTTTGAGTTCTTCCACTGTTGAAATTTGCCAATGATGGCCCGGCACTCCTTCGTGATAGGCAAGCGTCGGCATACTCCACCTGGGCACTTCATTCATGTCGCGCAGGTTCGCAAAGAAAATGCCTGGCCGCGTGCCATCCATCGCCGCAAAGTCGTAATATGCGCCCGGCGCCGTCGCTTCCTTAAATTCCGGCACGCGTCGCACCTCGATCTTCGCGCGCGGTGTAGTCAGAAATAATTGCTTTGACGAGCGCTCCGTTGCTTGCCTGATCAGCCGTGTATACTCCGCCAGCGCATCGGCGCGGCCTTTGTCATTGTTCGGAAAAAGAAAACGCGAATCTTTCGCGAGCTTGTCCATGGCTTCCCCGATTGGTTGGCCCGAAAAGCCATTCGCGTCGAGAAGGGTGCGCATCTCGCCTTCAATACGGGCGACTTCGCGCAGACCTAGCTCGTGCACTTCATCCGGCTTGAGCGTAGTCGTCGTGTTTTCATGCAACTTATACGCGTAGTAAGCATCGCCATCCGGTAGTTTCCAGACGCCGTCGTCTGTAGTCGTTTTCGGCAAAATTTCTTGGAAATAATCGATCAATTTTTGGTAGGCCGGATAAACCTTCCCAGTTATTGCCGTTTCAGCGCGCGCTTGAAAATCGGCGCGGTCTGCGTCGCTTAACTTCTCGATTTTAGCAGCGCGAGTTTTGAATGAGGTCGCGAGAATATTTTCCGAAGCAGGTTTGCCGATAAACTCGGTTATTTCCTTGAGCACTTCCTCGACAACAAAACGCGGCGGCAGGATTTGCTTTTCCTCTCGAACCTTCAAACCATCGAGGAGTTGATCGAACTTTTTGGGCAGAGCATCGAGACGCTTCAGGTAATACTCGCAATCTTTGCGCGTGAGCAACCGGTGCGTGTTTGCCATGAACGAGGGAAATTGGTTCTGCACGCCGAAGAGCTGATTGACCGGATAATCGTGCCACTGCCACTTTTCGCCTTCGACTTGCATTTGCAAAAACCACTCCAGCACATGCGTGGAAAGCTTTTGGGACGGCGACTGGCGATCGAGCGGGTACTGGCGAAGCTGCGTCAGGTCCCGTTTCCACCTGTCGAATTCGCGCTGTTGATGCGCTGACGATTCATCATCGAGCTTTCCATTGTGGCCGGTGATGCCGAATTGCTCGACCAGACCGAGTGCGGAGAGCAACTCCGGATGATCGAAGACGACTTCAGCGAAGACTTTCTCGTAAAACAGATTGAGACTCCACGGCCGAAACCAGATCAAATTAACCAGGAAGACAGCGAGAGCGATCACGAAGACTGCGAAAATCGCACCGAGCCATTTTAAAGTACGCTTTAACATCTGCTTAGATTAGGTTGGAATGTCGCCCCGATGGGTAGGATGCAGGCCGGCTGCACGTCGGATGCAAGAATTTATCCACAGCTCTATAAATCACTCCATATTGGGAAGAATGAAAGCGACGCGGAGACGCATCGCACTCCAAAAGCACTTCGTGTGAAATCTACAAGCCGCCTCCTCCGTTTTGCGAAAACTTTCGGGCTGCGGACGCGTTCTCGCGTCGCTTTTGGTTGTTTGACGTGCAGATTCCATTTGTGGGCGTCTCTACTACCTACGAGATGGCTTTGCCACGAGTTTCGGATATAGCGGAGGATGATGAGCGCTTCGCCAGAGCACATTGATAAACCGGAACCGCGCGGGCAGGCGCTGCTGGCATTTCTGGCGATCTGCACAATTTACCTGGCGCTGCCACGCAATCTCGTTGTCGGCCCGGTTTGGTTGTTGCCGACTCTGATTGTCGGTTTGCTCGTGCCAACGGTGGTGAGCCATCGCGTAGGAAAACATTCACTTAATCGCACTCTCGGATTCATTATCAATGGAATCACAACGGTCGCGCTGATCGGCTCGGTGATTCTGCTCGTGCGCGCCCTGCCTTCACACCGGGGGACGCCGCTGCAGTTGCTGCGCTCGGGCGGATTACTTTGGCTGACGAATGTGATCGTCTTCGCGCTCTGGTACTGGCGGTTGGACGGCGGCGGACCGACCTTGCGCCACAAGCAAAACAAATTCGGTAGCACCAGCTTTCTTTTTCCGCAGATGCAGGTCCCGCACGACGAACGCGCCCAATTTGAGTGTACGCGCTGGCGGCCGCGCTTCATCGATTATCTGTTCGTCGCCTTTACGCAGAGTTCTACCTTCGGCCCGACCGACGCACCACTGCTTGCGCGCTGGGCAAAGGTTCTCGCGATGATCCAGATTTTTATTTCGCTCGGTATCGTGGTTTTGCTGATCTCGGGCGCCGTGGGCGCACTGTAGGTGACGCGATTTCGCGAGGTTTAGCATCGTCTTCGGAGAAGCCGATCCACCCTGGACCAAGGTGGAACGCGTTGTCCTCAACGCGTTGCCAAATCAGATGCCGCTTCGCCGCCGATTTGGATTTTTGAGTACTTATCTGCCAATTAGAATCAAAATGCCCGCCGCCAGCGCTAGGATTCCCATCACGATCGCCGGGATCGCAACGTGAAAGAGCGTGGTAATTCCAATCAGAATCAGGTAAATCGCGAGCAGGAGCATTCCAATGTTTTTGGTAATCATGGACTTCTTTTGAGGGAATGGCGTGGCTTTTGCACGGCTTAAATTGCATTGCTGGAAATGCCTCACGTCCAAATGTCGAACCACTGGCACTCGCCTTCGCTTTAACGCTCCTTGGCACGCCGAAGCCTTGGCGAAGGCGGCAACGCTTTAACGAATCAACCTGGCGAAGCCATTTGTGATTGATCTGCCGTCCCTCGTGTAAATAATCGCCGCATGGACCGTGACAAAATCATTTTCTTCCGAAATTTTTTCTTGGCCGCATTTATCATCGGCCTCTTGTTCGCACTGTTCTATTTCGGCGCGACGCTTCTGTTTTGGAACACCGGCGCATCCTGGGCGACGCATCTCTTCAAAACTGACGAGAAAGAATTTGGAAGGCTGGTACTACTGTTTTTCATCCAGCTGCGCGTCGTGATTGTATTTCTCTTTCTTGTCCCGGCGCTGGCCCTGCATTGGATGTTGAGAAAAAAACGGTGAACCGCGAGATGGCCAATTTGGTTCGGGAATGCATTAGGTAGTCGCATCGTCTGTTGATCGTGCATGAAAGCGAGGCGAGGACGCGTGCGCACTGCGAAAGTCCGCCGTCGGACAAACTTGTCCTTTGGCGAGCTTTCGCGAAATAGAACAGGCTCTCCCATGGATTTCACACGAAGTGCTTTGGGACTGCGATGCGTCTTCGCTCGCTTTCATGACGCTTTCGACGGAACCAGAATCGCGTCGCTCATCCCATGCAAAAATTTCTTGTCGGCTGGAGCGATCGTGGCGAGGGCGCCGCGTAATTTCACACGATCGCTTTCAACGAAATAGTACGGACAAAGACGGACGCGACCTTTCATTGTTTTCAATTCACCAGAATCCGGGTCCCAATAACGATGCTCAAACTGCCGGCCTTTGTGAAAACGCTGCAGGATCGTTGGTGACGATTCGAATGTGGCCAGCGCATGCTCGATTCGCTTTTCCCATTCGGCGTGCGGGAGATCGCTGCCGAGCGCTATGCCGCGGCTGCCCCAGCCTAGGGGCGAAAATCCGCTTACTTTCAAAAGAAGGTCGCGATCTTTCTGGCTGAACTTTGCGGCTTCGCGCCAATCATGGATTTCTAAGCGCGGAATAACCGCATGCTGCGGCAAAGGTGTCGGATCGAGCAGCCATGAGTAGGGGATCACTTCCTGGAGGTTGATGAAATATTTATCGCCGAGTTCGCGTCGCCAGAGTTCGCGCAGCGGCTGCATCCAAAAAAGCGCGAACCACATTTTCTCCTCGAGATACGGCTTGATCGGTGGCGTAATAGTGATTCGACCTTCTGCATTTGCGCGTAACGTCTTTTCGATCCCGGGAATGTTCGGCAAGTCGAATAATTCGAAAAAGCGATATACGGCGCGGCCCTCTTGCAGCTCGTAATTCTCGGCTGGGACAACGCGCCAGCTGTAGCCGGGGACGTTGACACCGGTCGCTTTGGAATTGCGAAGAAAACCGGAGTCATCCCGCGACTCCGGGACTACAGCGCTTCGTTGATTTAATCGCGCGGCGATCCATTCCATCTCCGGCCGGTATGTTGCCGACTCCTGCGAAATGACGATGTCGCCACCGTTTGGCAGCACACTTCGAAATCCGTCTAGCATTCCATCCGTGCCGCCGACGATCTCGCTGTCGAATGTTGAATACGTCTGGTTAAGCCAACCAGTCAGGCCGATTCCGCCCGGGACGGAATCGATTTCAGCAATGACGTAACCGTTCTCGGTCAGAATGAGATCTGGCCGGATCACCCGCGGTAGATCGTCGCGAATTTCTTTGCGCCGTGAAAATTCAATCAGTTCTTTTGGCTTGCCGGCGTCGAGATACTGCGCGATCCACGCGGGTTGTTTGCCTTTAAGAGCCGATGACCGAGTTGCTCGAGTTCGGCGAGAAATTTCTTATCGATCGGAAACGGGTCCGGCGACAGGAGCCATTGTTTCTCCGCGAACAAGCCTTCTTTGGGGAAAGCGGAACGAATCGCCTGGAGCTTCTCACTCTTCGCGGAAGCCGCGAGGTTTGAGGTCTGAGGTTTGACGTTTGATTTCAAAGATCGTGCGATCCCTCAGATACACATCGAACATCAAACATCTTCCATCAAACATTCATCATCGCCCCGCAGCCATTTTCTTGAGCACAAGCTTCACCAGGTCTTCTGCCGATTTGGCTTCACCTTTTTCCTGGAGGTCCCGCACTGCTTTATGCGCCTCGATCTGTTTGTAACCAAGTGCGATCAACGCAAGGACTGCTTCGTTGGCTTGCTCTTGTTCGGGTGTAGGCGCGTGCGCCGCGCTCGCCGCTTCCCATGCCGCAGCCACGCCAAGCTTGTCTTTCAATTCCAGGACGATCCGCTCGGCCGTCTTTTTCCCGAGTCCACTGATTTTCGAAATCGCAGCAACATCGGAGTTCACTACCGCGGCCTTGAAATTGTTTACGCTCATCCCGCTTAACACCGCGAGCGCAAGCTTCGGTCCAATGCCGCTGACATTATTGACCAGCAACCGAAAAAGGTCGCGCTCGGCCGGTGTCATGAATCCGTAGAGCACATGCGCATCTTCGCGCACTGCCAGATGAGTCAGAATGCGAATGGGTTGTCCGGCGCCGGGCAGCTTATCGTAGCTCGACAGCGGAATAAAAACTTCGTACCCAACTCCGCCGACATCGATAGTCGCCTGTGTTGGCAACGCGGTCACTAGTTTGCCGTCGAGGAATGTGATCATGAGATTCGTTAAAAAAGTTGAAGCGTTGAAGCGTTAAAGCGGCTCCAGGGATTTAGCAATTCGGTATTGTAGCGCTTCAGCGAGTCACTCAGCTTTCAACACAAGTGTAAGATCGACGCGTTTGCCTTTGGCGATGTTAAAGCCGCTGGTCGAAAATGTCTGCCAGTCGGCGGGACGATTCGCGAACAGCGTCCCGGCAGCAGGCGTTGGTAAAACGACAAAACGCGAACCGGGTGCGGTCATGAATTCTGGAGCACGGCTCCTGTTCAGCGGCGTGAGAAAACCTTTCACGCGCGAGCGAAAATACCAGACGAGACTTGGTTCCTCGAATTCCACTGACGCAAATTGCATATTC
>WNFS01000873.1_pt1 | contig 22100 bp, 18 predicted proteins | sample 5400141 | NCBI WGS metagenome assembly WNFS01 (sample SAMN13153358, study PRJNA577476) | soil metagenome | isolation source: 60 cm saprolite under Madrone tree | place: USA:California | collected 2016-06-14
CATGGCTGCGCCTGCCGAGGCGCGCGATCGCGTAGCGTTCGACCACTTCTTTCCGCTGAGCCAGGCGCTGCGTGGAATCGAGACCGCGGGCAAGCCGGTTGCGGCTGCGATCGCGGGGCTGGCGCTCGGTGGGGGCGGGGAACTGGCGCTGGCTGCTCATCACCGGGTCATGGTCGACGATCCCAAGGTTGCGTTCGGTCTGCCGGAGTCGCTGGTCGGGCTGTTGCCGGGAGGCGGCGGAACCCAACGGTTGCCGCGACTGACCGGAATCGAGAAGGCGTTGCCGATCTTGCTGGAAGGTGCGCGACTGTCCGGGCAGGCTGCGATCGCTGCCGGCGTGGTCGATCAACTGGTTCGCGCCGGGGAAGAAGTAGCGACGGCGGAACGATGGGTGCTGTCGCATCCGTCGGCGTCGCAACCCTGGGACCGTCCGGGATGGCGGCCGGCGGATGTCGATGATGCAGCTGCGATCATCGCGCGGAAACGCGAAAGCGTTCTGGCCGATACCCTCGGGCACTATCCGGCGCCGCTTGCGATTCTCGATTGTGTCGGCGAGGGCCTGCCGCAGCCATTTGATGAGGCGATCCGCACCGAGATGCAGATATTCTCAAAGCTGATCCAGCGGCGCGAGCCGCGCAATATGATCAGGACGCTGTTTCTTGGCCGACTCGATTACGATCGGCTTCGCAAGGCCGGAGGCATTCCTGCACCCGTCGAACAGGCGGTGGCGGCGGTATCCGAGGCGCTGCAGGCCGGCGGAGCGCCGGATGCAACGCTTGCAAATGCGTTGGCCCGCGCCGGCTTTCACGGGCCGAACAACGCGCCGGCGTTCGATGGCGTTATTGCTCAGTCCGCGTTCTGGCTGGAGGCGGAGCCTGTCACCGATGCCAAGCGTGCGCTGCGCGAGCGGCTGGCGAAGGCATACGCCGTGGCAGGCCAGTGGCGTGCGACCTTCTCCGAGGATCAGCGCCGCGCGGCGGATTATCTGTTGGTCACGAAATATGGCTTTCCTGCCTACATGGCAGGCGCCTTCTCCTCCGCTCAGCCGGGTGCCTGAGTGACGCCGGCTTCGAAACGCCCGCCATCGCGGCGTGCGCAACTCCAATCGAGAGAACAGCAGTGTCAAAACCCCTGACCGGCATCCGCGTCCTCGACCTGTCGAAAGTTTTGGCGGGTCCGTTGTGCGCCCAATATCTCGGTGATCTCGGTGCCGACATCATCAAGGTGGAGACCGTCGGCCAGGGTGACGAAACGCGGGGCTGGCCGCCGTTTCCGGCGCCAGGCCTTGGCACCGTCTTTCTCAGCGCCAACCGCAACAAGCGCAGCATTGCCGTCGACATGAAAACCGAAAAGGGGCGCGAGATCGTCCATGCGCTGGCAAAATCCGCCGACGTCGCCATCGAAAGTTTTGGAACGGGTGTCGCCGAGCGCCTGGGCATCGATGCGCCGACGCTGCGTACCCTGAACGCCCGCCTGATCCATTGCAGCATCTCCGGGTTCGGCCGCTCGGGGCCGCTGAAGAACTCGCCGGGCTATGACGTGATCCTGCAGGCGTTTTGCGGAGTGATGTCGATGACCGGCGACGAGGATGGCGGCTATATCCGCAGCCCGATCTCGCCGATCGACCAGATGACCGGCGTGCACGCCTTCAGCGGCATTCTGGCGCTGCTGTATGCGCGGGAAAAAACCGGGAAGGGCGGCGAGATCCAGGTCTCGCTGTTCGAAACCGCGCTGGGCCTATTGGGTTATAATCTCCAGACCTTCTGGGAGCGCGGCGTGCAGCCGCCGAAATGCGGCTCGAGCCATGAATCGCTATGCCCCTATCAGGCTTTCGAGGCGGCCGACGGCCCGATCATGATCGGGGTCGCCAACGACAATCTCTGGCGTAAATTCTGCACGGTCACCGGATTGAACGCGATCGTCGACGACCCCCGATTCAGAACCAATGCGGATCGCGTTGCGCACCGCAAGGAAACCCTCGGTCATGTCCAGGCGGCGTTGAGGCAAAAGTCCGTTGCGCACTGGAACGAGGTGTTGACCGATGTCGGCGTTCCCTGCGCGCCCATCAACTCGATCGCGCAATTGCTCGATCACCCGCACACCCAAGCGAGCGGCATTATTGTCGACTACGAGCACCAGACTGCGGGCCAGCTGAAAGGCGTCGGTCACCCCGTCCTGATCAACGGGACGGAACGTCGCGCCGGCCGACCGCCGCCGGTGCTGGGGCAGCACACCGACGATGTGCTGGGTGAAATCGGTTTGTCATTGGAAACCATCAGCGAGTTACGGCGGGAACGTGTAATCGGTTGAAGGTTGGGCGGCGCGTCCAGCCGCTATTCGGCAGTTGAATACCGCGCCGCCACTTTCCCCTTGCCAAGCCGGCAAGATGGTTGTTAGATAATTTATAGGTGAATTATATTGGAATTATAAAATGCGTGGGATCGAACGACTGGACTCTGTTCGGCGAAGCACGCCGGCAATGGCCAAAGCCTTGCCGGACCTCCCGATGGCCGAGACGGTGATGGTTCGGCTTATCCGGATCAGCGTCGTGGGCCTCGGCCAGTTCTTTGAGCCGGTGTTCCGCGAGATTGGCCTCTCGGAAAATTCCTTTCACGTGCTTTGCCTGCTGATGGCGAGCGATCGGAACCGGGCGTCGCCGAGCACGCTCAGTGAAATGGTGGGGACCAGCCGCGCCAACATGACCCGGATCCTCGACGAATTGGAGAGCGATGGTTTGGTGTCGCGCGCAAGCGAGGCGCGGGACGGCCGCCGCTATGTGATCGAGATAACGGCCGCAGGCCGGCGGGCGGCACAGGGTGCGGTTCCGAAGCTGTCGCAACCTTTGCGGACGGCTTTTTCGGGTCTCAGTCCGGAAGAGTTTGTTCAGCTCGATGGGTTGTTGCGAAAAGCCGTCAAATCGTTCGACCAGAGCGCGGCACCGCTACGCGCAAGCGCGTAAGACGTCACACATGGGCTCCCCTTGAGATGAACCGCACATGATCCTTACGGAAGACCAGCGTGCGCTTCGGGATGCCGCCAGGCGATTTTCGCGGGAGCGTCTCTTGCCGGCGTACCAACAGCGCGAGAGGGAAGGCCGGGTTGACAGGTCCTTGCTGCGAGAGATGGGCAAACTCGGGTTCCTGGGAATGGATCTGGCGGATCGGTACGGCGGAATGGATGTCGACGCCGTAACGACCGGAATGATCATCGAGGAGCTTTCTTATGGCGATTTCAACGTTGGCGCTCTTGCGGTGGTCCAATCGCTTTGCGGCGCGGTGATCCAGCGGAACGGCACTGCGTCCGTGAAGGAAACCTGGCTGCCTCGAATCGTCCGTGGCGAAGCGATTTTGGCGCTCTCGATCACCGAACCGCACGCCGGTTCGGACGCGGGCGCCCTGCGCCTGCGGGCGCGCCGCGATGGCGATCATTACCTGCTCGACGGTGAGAAAACGTCTACCACTTTTGCCGATTGCGCAGATGCGTTCGTCGTGTTTGCCCGGATTGGAGATAAAGTGGACGGCGCAAAGGGCGTCACGGCATTTCTTGTTCCTGGCGATACGCAGGGATTGCAACGCACGCGCTTCAAGGATGTCGGCAGCCATATGTCCGGCAGGGGATCAGTATTCTTCGACGGCGTCCGCATTCCCGCCGATCATCGCCTTGGTGCCGAAGGCAAGGGATTCTCGGAGGTCATGAGCGGCTTCGATTACAGCCGCGCACTGATCGCGCTTCAGTGCATCGGGGCAGCTCAGGCTTCCGTGGATGAAGCGTGGGCCTATACAAGAGAGCGCGAGGCGTTTGGTGGCCCGATTGCGCAATTCCAGGGGGTGACCTTTCCGCTTGTCGAAGGCGAGACCCTTCTCGCTGCCGGCCGGCAACTCGCATACCACGCTTTAGCCTTGCGCGACGCCGGGGCGCCCCACACCGTCGAGGCCGCCATGGTAAAATGGTTCGGTCCCAGAACGGCATTCGACGTCATTCACCAATGCCTTCTCACCTTCGGACATTACGGCTGGTCGATGGACCTGCCGCATCAACAGCGAATGCGCGATGTGATGGGCCTGGAAATCGGCGATGGCACCGCCGGAATCATGAAGATGATCGTGGCCCGCGCGCGTGCTGGACAGGCGGCAAACCCAAAATTGAGCAAGGAGAGCGCTGCGTGAAATATCGATCCGTATTCAGGCCGGGGCTGTTTGACGGTCAAACCGTGATCGTTACCGGTGGCGGCAGCGGCATCGGCCGCTGCACCGCGCATGAGCTGGCGGCGCTCGGCGCCGACGTTGTGATCGTCGGCCGCAACGAGCAGAAGCTGGAGACCGTTCGCGCCGAAATCGCCGAAGATGGCGGCAAGGCCTCGGCGATCACCTGCGATATACGCGACGAGGCCGCCGTGATCAGGGCAGTGGACGCGGTTCTGGCCGCCAATGGGCGCATCGACGGTCTGGTCAACAATGCCGGCGGTCAATACCGCTCGCCGCTGAAGACGATCTCGACCAAGGGCTTCGAGGCCGTGGTTCGCAACAATCTCACCGGCGGCTTCATTTTCATGCGTGAGGTCTATACCCGCTGGATGGAGAGCAATGGCGGCGCCATCGTCAACATCATCGCAGACATCTGGCACGGCTGGCCGAATTATGCGCATTCCGGCGCCGCGCGGGGCGGCATGCATACGCTGAGCGAAAGTGCTGCGTGCGAATGGGCCGCCACCGGCGTTCGCGTCAATACCGTTGCGCCAGGCGCGATCGCATCGAGCGGGCTCGACACCTACGAGGCGAAAGATACCGCCCACATCCAGAATGAGGTCGCCAGCAAGGTTCCGCTGCAGCGATTTGGAACCGAGTCGGAGACGGCGGCCTCAATTGTGTTTCTGCTGTCGCCGGCCGCGGCGTTCATCACCGGGTCCTGCATCCGGATCGACGGCGGAGCACCGAACGCGCGGGAGATTTGGGGGAAACTCGAGCCCTCGGACAAGAGCAAGCCGTTCAACGGATTTCATCGCGCAGCAATGCCGGAGATCCTGTCGGCGTCCGGGTGATCGTGCCGGGGTCGAGTTCAATAAAGCGCGAATGCGCACATCATCAGTGAGGAACGCCATGTCGGACAAAGTGCTCTATGCGAAGCGAGGCGAGGTCGCCTACATCACGTTGAACCGTCCCGAGGTGAAGAACGCGATTGATTTGGACGTCCATTATCGGTTGCGCGAGATCTGGACGGATTTTCGTGACGACGCCAAGCTGCGCGTCGCCGTCCTGACGGGCCAGGGCGACGCTTTCTGCGCCGGGGCGGATCTGCGCACCCATGTGCCCGAATGGGCTGATGCCGGTCCCAGTCTTGGCCGCGACAAGTTGCCGGACGGCTTTGCGGGCGGACTGACGCGCGGCCTGCACCGGATCTACAAGCCGATCATCGCCGCCTGCAATGGTTGGGTGCTCGGCGGCGGGCTCGAACTGGCGATGGCCTGCGACATCAGGATCGCTTCCGAACGTGCCCAGTTCGGATCGTTCGAACTGCGGCGCGGCATGCATCCGGCCGACGGCGGCATCGTTCGCCTGGTCAACACCTGTGGCGTCGGCATCGCGCTCGAACTGGAACTGACCGGCGAGCCGATCAGTGCCCAGCGCGCGCTTGCCGCCAACATGGTGAGCAAGGTTGTGCCCCACGACCAGTTGATGGCGGCAGCCGACGACATGGTCGCGCGTATTCTTCGCAATGACCGGCGCGCGGTGGAGTCGGCAAAGGAGACGATCTTCGAGGTCATCGGCCGGACGCTTGATGAGCAGCTCAAGGTCGAATGCCTGTTCGGATATGCACTGTGCGGCGGCAATCCGTCGGTGGAGCAGCGATCGCAGCAGTTCCTGGAGAAGAAGGACGCCGGCCGCGCGGGCGTGAACGCCACCGCACTATGAAGTTGCGAGAGAGGTGACGGATATGGAAGCCAAGGCGCTCTCCGATTGCGGCGTCATCGTTCTCGGCGGGACCGCCGGGGTCGGGTTTGAGGCCGCCGCGCGCTTTGCCGAAGAGGGCGCGCGGGTGGCTGTCATTGGCCGTCATTCGGAACGCGGCGCAATTGCATGCGCGAAGCTGCGCGAACGCGCGTCCGGCGGTCTAGTTCAGTTTATCAAGGCCGACGCTTCGCTGCCGGACGACGCAGTGCGAGCAGCAGAACAGGCTCACGGCCTGCTCGGTTCCATCGACGTCTTGATGTGCACCACGGGTCCGAGCGAGCCGCCGCGGCTGCTTCACAACATTAGAATCGAAAACATCCGGCTGCGGCTGGATGAAATCATCCTTCCGCCGCTTCACATGATGCATGCGGTGCTGCCGGTGATGCGGGCGCAGAAGGGCGGTTCGATCATCACCGTGGCGTCGGACGCCGCCAAATTTGCAACCCCCGGCGAAGCGCTGATCGGTGCCGCGATGGCTGCGATCGTCATGTTTTCGCGAACCGCGGCGCTCGAGGCCAAGCGCGACGGCATCAGGATCAATCTACTGACGCCTTCACTGATTGCGGATACGCCGGGCGCGAGCCTCATCGCCGCCGATCCGTTTGCCGGCAAAATGTTCGAGAAAGCAGCGACCTTGGCGCATCTCGGCGTCGCCGACGCGACTGATCTGGCGGAAGTGGCGCTGTTCCTTGCAGGCCCGCAGTCGCGCCGGATCACAGGCCAGGCGATCAGCGTCAATGGAGGAATTTCTGTCGGCTAGTCGTGCCGATCCATCCATATCAAAAAATAAATGAGGGGGAGGCGAATATGTGGAGAAGTGCCGAGATACGATTTCTTCCGGATATTCCGCGATACTGGTCGCAGAAGCGTTCCGACAAGGTGGCGCTGATCGAAGGTTCGGCGCAGCGCACCTACGCGCAGTTGAATGAGCGGTCCAACGCGATCGCCAATCGCCTGCTGGAAATGGGTGTCAAGCGCGGCGATCCGATCGGCTATATCGGCAAGAACTCGATCGAGGTCTTCGAGGTCTGGTTCGCCGCGTCGAAGATCGGCTGCACGTTCGCGCCGTTCAACTGGCGTCTGGCGGCGGCCGAACTGGTCGCCATTCTCGACGACGCAAGGCCGCCGATCGTATTTGCCGGCACCGAGATCGCCGATACGATGAGAAAGGTTCGAGAGCGAACCGGCACGAAATTCGAGATCGTCGAGTTTCTACCATCCACCGTTCCCGATGGCGGCCTGGCGATCTGGGCCAAGGGGACGTCGACGATCGATCCCTGCGTCAAGATCAGCGGCGATGATATCGCGCTGTTATCCTATACCTCAGGCACGACCGGGTTGCCAAAGGGCGTTACGGCAAGGCACGAAGCTTTCCAGTATTCCTTTCTCTGTGGCACGCTGGAGCCGGCGCTTGCTCGGTACGATGATGACATTCTGTTGATGTCGATGCCGAACTTTCATCTGGGCGGCAGCTGGGTTTCGATCGCGGCGCTCTATCACGGCGCGACGATATCGATCCTTCCCGCTTTCGATCCAGAAGTATTGGTCGCTACGCTGCGGCGGGACCGGCCAACGATCGTCCCGCTGGTGCCGACGGCGATCCAGCTTCTGGTCTCGCGGCCGGACGTCACCAGCGATGATTTCAGGTCGGTCCGTTCGATCATCTATTTCGGCTCGCCGATCGGGCAACAGCTTCTCAAAAATGCGATCGACAAGTTCCGGTGCGAGTTCTGCCAGTCGTACGGCACCACGGAAAGCTACTTCAACACCATCTTCCGTCATGACGATCATTTATCGGCGGATGCCACCCGGCTGGCGTCCTGTGGCCGGCCGCTGCCGATGGTCTATATGAAAGTAATCGACGGCAAAGGCGAAGAGGTGCCCCGCGACACGGTCGGCGAATTGCTCGTCTACACGCCGATGATGATGTCTGGCTATCGTAACCGTCCTGAAGCAACCTCCGAAGTTCTCAGGGATGGCTGGTATCGGACCGGCGATCTGGCCAAACAGGACGCCGATGGCTTTTTCTATATTGTCGACCGGGCCAAGGACATGATCATTTCCGGCGGCGAAAACGTCTATTCCGCCGAGGTCGAACTTGCGCTCCTAAAACACCCTGCAATCGTGATGGCCGCCGTGATCGGAATTCCCGACCAGAATTGGGGTGAGAAGGTAACGGCGCTGGTCGTTCCCAAGCCTGGGATGGAGATAAGTGAGGGGGAGCTTCAGCAACACTGCCGGGCATATCTGGCCGGATATAAAGTGCCCAAGACCGTTCTGTTCGAGACATCGCTGCCGCTGACGCCCAGCGGGAAAGTGCAAAAAGCGCCGTTACGCGAGCGATTTCGAAGTCACTAACGCACGGACCCGCTGAACCAAAACAGCCATTTTGCCGTTTCGGGCGCCCCTGGCAAACCGAAGACGAAAGTTCGACGCCACGCTCCGGCTTGAATGCGGAGATGGTTATGATACATATCGTAATGAAGTGTACTGATTTACGGTTGGCGTCGTCGATGTCGCTGGAGCCCGGCCTGGATCAAACGAAGATCGAGGTCATGGCGGTTGTTGGCTTGGGCACTTAACGGGGAGTTCGATAAATGGGGCGATCGACAAATACGGCCCTGGCCGCGCTGAAAATCGGAGGTCGTGTCGCTTACGAGCGTCTGGCGCGGCCAAAGGCGCGCCTGTTCGACGACGTGCCCTGTACGCCTTATGCCGTTACGGCGGAATGGCTGACGGCGGTATTGTGCAACAAAACCCCCGGGGCCATCGTTACGCAGGTCGACGTCAAGCCGGCGAGCGCAGGCACGCACGAACGCCATCAGTTGAAGGTGTCCTACAACGAGGAAGGCCGCCGCGCCGGCTTGCCGGTCTCGATCTTCACCAAGTCGCTGCCGAGCATCGTAACCCGCATGATCGGCGGCTTCAACGGCACGGCGCGCGTGGAGGGGAGTTTCTTTACCCAGATCCGCCCCGAGCTCGAGATCGAAGCGCCGCTGTGCTATCATTCCGCCTACGATCGGCGGACATTTGCGGCGATCCATCTGCTGGAAGATCTGGTCGCCACCAAATCCGCGACGTTCTGCAATCACAAGACCTATGTCACGCGCGCGATGGCCGATGACATGATCGATCTGCTGGCCTCGCTGCACGGCCGGTTCTATGGCGATCCGACGCTGGCCGAACGCTACCGCTGGCTCGCCAGCTATCCCCGCTGGTTCACCATTGGGGCGGCGAAAATGGGAACGGAGTATTACACCCGAAAGGCGTTTGACGCCGCGGCCCATGTGATTCCTGCTGAGGTTCTGGCGCGCCGCGACGAGGTCTGGCCGGTGACGATGCGCGCACTTGCGCTGCATGACAGCGAGCCGCAGGGTCTCATTCACTCCGACGTGCATATCGGTAACTGGTACCGGACCGACGCGGGCCAGATGGGATTGTGCGACTGGCAATGTCTTTCGCGCGGCCATTGGACACGCGATTTCGCTTACGCCGTGACGGCGTCGCTGACGCCGGACAATCGCCGGAGCTGGGAACGCGAGCTGCTGGCCCGCTATATCGAGCGGTTCGCGGAGAAGACCGGCATCACACCGGACTTCGACCTCAGCTTTCAGCGCTACCGGCAGCAGATTGTGCACGCACTCGCGATGTGGACGATCACGCTGTGCCACTCGCGGCTGTTGCCGAACATGCAGCCCGAGGACACCACGCTGACGATGATCGAGCGGATGACGACGGCGATGGCCGATCTGGATGCGCTCGACAGTTTTCGGGATTGACGGATCGGTTCGAGGGGTTGCGCCAAGGACGCGGCAACCTTGCGCACGGGCCCGGTCTCGTCAGCATCCCTGTGTTTGAACACACGTGTATCATATCCGTGTTCGTCTTGTTGCTTCAGGGCCGGTAATCCCCCCGTGGGCGACGATAATCCGGTCCGATAGGGGAACGGCGTCGAATTTTGCGGTTGAAGTCTTTGGAAAAACTAGTACACTAGCGAACCAATAGGCCGCCAAGAGCCGCATCTAACGTCATGGAGGTCACGCATGAGCGAACATCAATTCGACCCCGCAGCTCACGCGCGATCGATGCGCGCCAGTGGATTCTGGGTCGACAAGAGCTTCGATGAGTTCCTTCAGCAGGCGGTTGCCGCTACGCCCGGCAAACTGGCGCTGCTGGCCGACCGCGCCGATCGCCCCGAACCGAAGCGCCTGACCTACGCCGAACTCGGCGATCTGGTTTCGCGGGCGGCCGCGGCCTTGAAGCAACTTGGCATCGGCCCTCGCGACGTCGTCTCCGTACAGCTTCCGAATTGGTGGGAATTCGCGGTGGTCGCATTGGCCGCGTTCCGGGTCGGGGCCGTCGTCAATCCCCTGATGCCGATCTTCCGCGAACATGAACTGAGCTACATGCTCGATTTTGCCGAAGCTAAATTGCTGATCGTGCCCAAGCTGTTCCGCGGATTCGATCACGAGGCGATGGCGCAGTCGCTGCGACCCAGGCTGCCGAAACTTCAGCACATCATCGCTGTCGATGGTGAGGGGGCGAACAGCTTCGATCAGGCGCTGCTCTCGGGCAGCGAACGTCTCGGTCCGCCGCCGATCGGCGAGATCGGCGCGCTTCCCGCCGACCAAATGGCGGTGTTGATGTTCACCTCGGGCACAACCGGCTCGCCCAAGGGCGTTATGCATTGCCTCAACACGCTGCTGGCCTGCAACATTGCGCTCGCCGGCCGTTTCGGTCTCGATGCGAACGATACGATGCTGGTCTGCTCGCCGCTCGGCCATATGACCGGTTTCGCGGCCGGCATGCTGCTCGGATTCAAAATCGGCGCCTCCCTCGTCTTCCAGGACATCTGGGAGCCGAAACGCGGCATTGGCATCATGGCCAATGAAGGCGTTACCTATTCGGCCGGCGCCGCGACGTTTCTCGCCGATATGTGTGAGGCGGTGGCGGCCGGCGCTGCAAAGCCCGCACGGCTGCGCAAGTTCCTTTGCGCCGGTGCGCCAATTCCGCCGGCGCTGATCGATCGCGTCTACCGCGAACTCGATCTCAAGGTCTGTTCGCTGTGGGGCATGACCGAATCGCTGTCGAGCACCTTGACCGAGCCCGAGCGGGCGCTGGAGAAATCGTCGAAGACGGACGGCCGTCCACTCGAAGGCGTTGCCGTAAAGGTGCTTCGCATGGACGGTTCTCCGGCGGCGGTCGGCGAGAAGGGGCTACTCAAGGTGCGCGGCGCGCAGTTGTGCCTCGGCTATTACAAGCGCGAGGACATGGAGCCGTTCGACGCCGAGGGGTGGTTCGACACCGGCGACATGGCCTATATGGATGACGAGGGCTACATCCGCATCGACGGCCGCATCAAGGACATCATTATTCGCGGCGGCGAGAACGTGCCGGTGTTCGATATCGAGAACCTGTTGTTCAAGCATCCCGCCGTGCTTTCGACCGCGATCGTCGGGTATCCTGACCCGCGGCTGGGAGAACGGGCCTGCGCATTCGTGGTGCTGCGTCCCGGCCAGACGCTCGATCTGGCCGACGTGCAGGCGCTGATGGCGGAGCACAAGGTCGCGAAGCAATACTGGCCGGAGCGCGTCGAGATCGTCGCCGATCTCCCGAAGACCCCCGCAGGCAAAGTGCAGAAATATCAGCTTCGCGAACTAGCGAAGGTTTTCGCCGAACCGCCGCACAAGGCCAGCGCATGAGTTCACGGCGCAGGCATCGCGCCTGCGTGGTGACCTTGTGCGACGCCGAAACGGCGGTCAGAACGTGCCGGGATAGGCGCCGCCATCGATCAGGATGTTTTGTCCGGTGATATAGCCGGCTTGCACCGAGCACAGGAACGCGCAGGTCGCGCCGAATTCGTCGGGGTTTCCCGAACCGCTTTGTCGGATTGGCGGTCCGGATCTCCTCGGTGACCGCGCTCACCTCGCGAGAAGAATTCTTCGCCAACGCGGCGAGATTTGATTTCAACCGGTCAGTGTCGAAGGTGCCAGGCAGCAGATTGTTGATCGTCACGTTGTGTTCGGCGGTCGAGCGCGCCAATCCCGCAACAAAACCGGTGAGGCCGGTGCGTGCGCCGTTCGACAACGCCAGCATCGCGACCGGTGCCTTCACCGCATGCGACGTCACATTGACGATGCGTCCGAATTTCCGCGCGATCATGCCATCCAGCGTCGCCTTGATCAGGGCGATCGGCGCCAGCATGTTGCCATCGAGCGCCTTGATCCAGTCCTCGCGCTCGAATTTCCGGAAATCCCCGGGCGGCGGGCCGCCGGCATTGTTGACGAGAATATCTGGCGCCGGGCAGGCGGCGAGAATGGCATCACGGCCCTCTTTTGTAGTCACATCGGCAATAACGGTTTTGGGCCGGTTACCCGTCGCAGACGCGATCTCGTCGGCCGCACTCTCCAGAACATCGCCGCGGCGCGCGGCGATAAAGAGAGTCACGCCCTCGCGGGCGAGCGCCATCGCGCTGGCCTTGCCAAGCCCCTGACTTGCCGCGCACACGATGGCGGTGCGCCCCTTCAATCCCAGATCCATGTCTCTTCGCTTTCAGGAGTTCGGCAGGGGCATGCCGGCGGGTTTTGCGCCCCACATGCAAAAACTGGTCGGCTCAAAGCCGAATTGCCGCGGCCGATGCGTCGCCTCGTCCTCGATCTCGTCGACGCCGACCGAGTATTCGAAGATCATGCCGTCCGGTCCCCTGAAATAGAGGAAGCGCGCGCCCGACGTCGGATGCCGGCCGGGGCCGAACACGATCGGCACGCGCCGCTCATTGAGGAAGTAGTAGGAGCGCAGCACGTCATCGCTGGTCTCGACCTGATGGTTGATGTGCTGGATGCCGGCCTTGGGTGCGCGCACCAGCGCAATGGTGTGATGGATCGCGTTGACGCGCATCAGCGGAATATCGCCGATCCGGTCGCTGACGCGGGCGTTGCACACTTGCGTCCAGAACCGTTCGTCGCGGGCGGGATCGGTGGAGTTGAGGCCGATATGGCTGAAGCCGGTAATCCCGGCATCGCGGCTGGCAAAGTAACGCCGGCCGCTACGCTCTGGCCGCACCACCAGTTCGATATGATTGCCGGTCGGATCGCGAAAGCCGATGAAGGCCCTTACCTTGCGTCGCTCGGCTTCCTGCGCGGTCCCGGCGTGAACGGCATGCCCGAGCGCTTCCAGCGTTGAGGCGGCTTCCTGCAGGCTCGCCTCGTCCTCGACCTCGAAGCCGACGGTCTGGTCGTTTGGATCGCCTTCCGAATAGCACAGCGTATGCGCGCGTTGGTCGGAGCGCAGATAGAGATCCTTCTTGCCGCGTTCGGCAATTTGCAGGCCGAGACACGCGGTCGCGAAATTCTCCGCGGATTCGAGATCCGGTGAGCCGAGGCGAACGTAGCTGACATCCCTAAGCTGGATCATGGTGTTCTCCTGTTCATCGACCCGGCGCGCGTAGTTCGGGGACGTCCTTGCTTTCGCTGCCCCAGTCGCAGAGCGATGCGGCGTTAAGCGGGAATTGCCGCGCCAGCCGCGGCTTGCCGTCGATTTCAGCCATGCCGTTCACATAAGAGAAGATCAGACCGTCCGGGCCCTCGACATGCAGGAACATCTGGCGCGAAGCCGCCTCGCGGCCGGGGCCCTGCACGATCCTGATCTGGCTTTCCTGCATGAAGTAGCTGTTCTGCATGATCTGATCGAGCGCCTCGACTTCGAACGCCGCATACAGGAGCCCATTGCGCTTGGATGGATACAGCGCGATGCGGTGGTGCAATCCGTCGATCCGCAAATAGGCGATGTCGCCGACCCAGTCGCTGACCTCGGCACCAAGCGCGCGCCAAAACGCGAGGTCGCGGGCGTGGTCCGTGCTACGAAGGCCGACGCCGTGAAATTCGACGATGCCGGCATCGCGCGGCGGAAAGTAACGGCGTCCGCTTCGTGTTGGACGCACCACCAGATCGATCCGGTTGCCGGATGCTTCTTCCGTGAGCAGCGCCGACTGTACGTAACGGCCCCGACACTCGCTGGCCGTTGCTTCCTTCACCATGAAGCCGAGTTCGCGCAATCGCCGGCCGATTTCCCCCAGCGCCGTATCATCCCAGACCTCGATCCCGACGCTACTGCCATCAGCAGAATTCTGGCCAAGGCTCACCGTGCGAAACCGGTCGTCGGAACGAAAGGCGATTTCGCCATCCTGATCGGCGACGCGCTGCAGGCCGAAAATGTCGGAGACAAACCGTGCGCTCGCGCTTGGCTCGCTGACGGTGAGGCGCACATAGCAGACCGAGGTGATCAGGGGGGTGGCGCGGCCGTTGTTCATCGCGTCCGTGCCTTCGGATACTGGGATTCCAGGAAAATCTTGATCATCCGCCGCCAGACCGCGAACAGCTCGTCGAACCATTTCGGATCATTGTCCCACAGCGTGCGCAGTGCCATGCCGCGGACGAGGCTTAAGGTCAGGGCGACGATGTCGGCCGACAGGGAAGGCGGCACGCCGCTTGCGGCCAGCGCTTCGGTCCAGGCCGTCTCCACCGGCCGGCGCGCCTTCCGGGAGATATCCAGGATCTGCTTGCGCACGGCCTGATCGGTCGACGTCGACAGCACGATGTCGATCGCCACCATGAAATGCTCGCTGAAGAAGAACTCGCGGGCGTCCTCGATCACGGCTTCGATCAGGTCGCGCGGCCGGTTCACCGCCGCGGCACGGCGCCGGCTCAGCACCTGGGCCTGTTCGAACACATATTCAAGGGTGGCGACAACGAGCGAATCCTTGGTCGGAAAATGATGAAGCTGCGCGCCGCGCGACAGGCCCGCTTCGGCGGCGACGTCGGCGGTTCGAAAGCGGGCGTAGCCGCGCCGGCGAATCAGCTCCGAAGCGGCCTTGAGGATGCGCGTGCGCGTTTCTTCGGTCCGTTCGGCCTGGGTACGCCGCCGCGCGGTGCCGAGCGGTCGGCGCGCGGATTTCAGCGGGGCGAGGACGCGGTCAGGACGGTTTGCCATTTTCTAGACCTCGATCTGAACGTTTCCGTCAACGATGGTGACGGGGTAGGTTTTCAATGCAATCTCGCAGGGCATGCCGGTCGGCTCGCCGGTGGTCACGTCGAACGTACCGAAGTGGAACGTGCACTCCACGGTTTTTCCAGTGATGATGCCTTCCGCTGCAAGTGACGCTTCGCCGTGCGTGCACATGTCGGCGGTCGCATAGATCGCGCCGTCGACCCGATAGAGCGCCACGTTGGAGCCATCGGGCAGCGGCGCCTGCTTGATTTCGCCTTCGACCACTTCATTGGCCGCGCAGAGAACGACTGTTCCACCCATTCGACAAACCTAGAGCATGGTGCTGCCGCCGTTGACGCTGATGACCTGTCCGGTCACGAACGATGCTTCGGCGGAAGCGAGATAGGAAACCATTGAGGCGACTTCCTCCATTTCGGCCGGACGGCCCATGGGGATGATGCTGACGAATTTGGCGGCGAGCGCGGGGTTGCTCTTGGTGATCGCCACCATCTGCGGCGTATTCACCGCGCAGGGCGCGACGGTATTGACGGTGATGCCGTCCTTGGCGAATTCGCGCGCCATGCCGGTGGTGAGGCCGTGAACGCCGCCCTTGGCGGCGTTATAGGCGGCATGGTCCCACAGGCCGTTGCGAACGGAGTCGGCGCCAAGGTTGACAATGCGGCCATAAGCTTGCGCGCGCATCTTGGGGACCGCGTACCAGGAACACCACAGCACCGTCCAGAGATTGCGGTCGATCGTGGTCTTCAATGTCTCCGGCGTTTGCTCGGTGAAGGCCTTGATGATGCCGCCGCCGGCATTGTTGACGAGGATGTCGAGGCGGCCGAAGCGTTCGCTCGCGAGATTGATGGTCTTTTCCGCCGTGCCTTGATCCGAGAGATCGCCGGCATAGCTGGTGACTTCGGCGCCGAACTCCTTGCTGAGATGGGCACATGCCGCTTTCAACCCGGCCTCGTCGAGGTCGGCAAGCACGAGCTTGGCGCCGTCTCTCGCCAACCGTTCCGCTATCGCAAGGCCAATGCCCTTGGCCGCACCGGTGACGATTGCAACATTATCTCTGAGCTTTTTGTCCATTACCTGGGTTGCTTTCACAGAATGATGCTGACGCGGCCCTGGGCGCGAAGACCTTCACTGTCCAGAAGGCAGCGCTTTTCCTTGATCCGGAACGTGCCGTTGCCGGGCACCAGACGATATCGGTTGCTGCCGAAATAGGTGTCGGTCACGCCATCCTTGGTGCGATAGGTGATAAAGGCCGAACTGACCTCGATATCGTCGCCGATATGCTTTCTGATGCGGACGTTGCTGACGAGGTGCCGCGTTCTCGAATGCGGGAATTCGGCATGCGCGGTCCGCTTCATCAAACGCTTGACCCGCTCGCTGAGCCGGAAGCGGTCATCGGCGACATAGAACAGGTTGTTGTCGGGCGAGGCATCGACCGCCAGATCCGTCGCCGGGACGTAATAGATTGCGTCGTCGGTGAACAGCTCCAGCCATTCCGGCAGCCGCCACTCATCCAGCAGTTCGGCTTCTGCGAACAGGAAGTCCTCGACGTCCGTGCGGGCTATGGCTTGCATCGCGGTTACTCCGTCGCTCATGCCGGCACCCTGAAAATACGCTCGTTCCAGTTCGACCAGAACGCGCGCATCTGCAACTCGTCGTCGTAGGACGGGTTTTCCTTGCCCATACCTTTGGAAATGTCGTTCCACTGCGCTTCGGCGGAGTTGCGAAAGCCGCGCTGGCACTGTTCGAGCGCCTCGACATCGTCAGGCGTCGCAAAGCCGCCGGGCCCGAGGAATTCGAGGAAGTTGAACAGTCGGTATTTCCGCGCCCACTCGGTCTCTTCCTTGGGGGCCAGCGCCCAGGCGCTGATATTCATGAAGTCGGGTGCTGCGGGATAATAGGTTCGCACCGTCACCGCCATGATGTCGTTGATCACGAGATTCGGGAAGATGAACAGATTCCGGTTGAAGGTGGCGATGCGATCGGCGCGTTCCTTGCCGAACCGCTTCACCAGGCCGTCGTAAAGGCGAGAAAGCTCGCGCTTGCCATCCTCACCCCAGGAGGGAATCCACTGCGCGACCGGACGACCCCACGGCGCCTTGTATTCGAGAACGGCGTGTCCCTTGCCGAGATCGCGCGCAGAACCCTCGAAGGCGACTTGGGCCAGGGCGCCTGTCGCCGACTTCAGATAGTCCAGATAGGTCGCGTGCGTCGTCAGCGCGTGGTAGCCGTCGATCGAGTTTTCGGTCAGCAGTTTCCAGTTCGCGCGCATTGAATATTCCTGCGTGCCGCCGACGATGGTCATTCCCATCTCGGCCTGATCGCAGATCACATCGAGATATTCCTTCACCGGACCGAGATAGTCCGAAAGGCTTTCGACGCCCTTGTCGAAGCAGATGAAATTGAGATCGCGGTAGCTCTCGAACCGCGCCACCTGCTGCATGCTGGAGGTCGAACGCGCCTTGAAATCCTCGGCGTAGGAGGCCTCGCCGGGCTGGCTGCGCAGCGTTCCATCGAGCCCGAATACCCAGCCGTGGTAGAAGCACTGGAAGGATTTGGCGCTGCCGTGTTTTTCGCGGCAGACCTGTGCGCCGCGATGCGGGCAGGTATTGAGCATCGCCTTGAGATCGCCCTTGCCGTCGCGAGCAAAGAGAATGTTGCGCCCTCCGACCGAACGGGTGACGAAATCCCCGGGTTTGGCGAGTTCGGAACTATGGCCGAGGTAGAGCCAGCATTTGTCGAATATCTGCGCCCGCTCGGCCTCCAGGATGTCGGGATCGACAAAGGCCCGGCGCGATACCTTGAATATCTTTTTGGATTCATCGATCAAGAGCGCGGTATTCATCCGTTGGAACGCGTTCATTGCTGATTCTCCCTAAAGGGTTCTTTGCTTTTCATTTCAAGGCGGCCCGCAGATCGTAGGCGGGCGATTCAAGGTCGGCGCGCGACGGCCTGGCGTTCGCGGCAATCACGCGCTTAAGCATGGCCATTTCCTTGGCGGCATTGACCGATAGCGCACCGACCACGTCCACGCCGCGCATCGCGACAATCGAGAACTTTCCCGAACGTTCGTCGCCGCGGACGATGTGATCGCTGTCAAGCATGTCGCCGGCGACCTGGATGTTCAGGTCGTACTGGTCGGTCCAGAACCAGGGCGGGTCGTTATACTCTTTGACTTCGCCGATCATGTTGGCCGCGACCGAAATCGCCTGGTTCTGCGCATTGGCCCAGGTCTCAACCCGGATTGCGCGGCCGTGGCAGCGGCTCCATTGCAGGGCGGCGTCGCCGGCGCAGAACACGCCAGATGCCGCGGTGCGGCCGCAGGCATCGACGGCGATCCCGCCTTGCGACGGCAGGCCAAGCCGTTCGGCGATCGTCGGCACCGGCTCAACACCGATGCCGACCAGCACCAGATCCGCCTCGATCGCTTCGCCATTGCTTAGCTGGATACCATCAGGCGCCGTTCCGGTCACAGTCGCGCCAAAGATGAACGTGACGCCATGGCTGCGATGCTTGGCGGCGACGAGGTCGCTGACGAGGGGCGGGAATGCCCGGGCCAACAGCCGCGGCTCGCTCTCGATCACCGTGACGCGACATCCGTTCTTGGCGGCCGCGCAGGCTGCCTCCAGCCCGATCACGCCGCCGCCGACGATGACGATCCGGGATTGATGCTGAACCGATTTGCGAAAGCGCAGCGCATCTTCGACGTTGCGCAGGTACTGAATTTCTATGCCTGGGTTTTCCAGCACAGCGAGCCGGCGCGGCCGCGTGCCGGTCGCGATCAGCAGGCGATCGTAGGCGAACGAACGGCCATCCGCCGTCGTCACCGTGCGGCGGTCGGCGTCGCAATCGGTTACTGCCGCACCGGTTTCGAGCCGAACGTTCAGAACGTCGCTCCAATCCCGGGGCTGCTTGATGTAGGCAACCGGCGCGTCCGGGCTATGCAGCATCGCCTTGGATAATTGCGGCCGCTCATAGGGCGGATGGGGTTCTTCGCCGAGGATGGTGATGGCGCCCTGGAAGCCGCGGGCGCGCAATGCCTCCGCCGCACGGCCGCCAGCCTGGCCCGCTCCTGCGATCACGATGTTTTCGATTGGCGCCGTCAATTTCCGCTTTCGCTCCCTGACGCGATCTTGATCGTCGCGTCGTTTTCGTAAAGTCGGTTGAGCGAGGTCCGCAAAACCATGCCATTCATTCTTCGATTGCATCCATATTAAAAACAGTCCAACCTGCTTGTAAAGTAACATCGCAGGTTCCGCCCGGAGAATGTGGGCTAAGAATTGGTGCGGTGCATAACAATATCGAGGAAACGCGTTGTGGCCGAGGCCATCGATATCCATACCCATTTCGTTCCCGCCAGCATCCCGCAGCAAGTCGGGCGCAATCCGCTTTGGCCTTCGATCGAACGCAAGGGGGCTGATGGCGCTACGGTCATGGTCGGCGGCAAGGTGTTCCGCGTCATCGATTCCCGAAGCTGGGACGCCGCGCGCCGCATCGACGACATGTCGGCCGACGATGTCGACGTGCAGGTGGTCTCGCCAATGCCGGAACTGCTGTCGCACTGGTTTCCGGCCGGCGACGCGGACGCGCTGTGCCGATATATCAATGAGGGCATTGCCGAGCTTTGCAATGCCAATCCCGGGCAATTCATCGGCATCGGCATGGCTCCGATGCAGGATGCGTCTCTCGCCATCAAGCGGTTGGACGAGATCAAATCGCTTGGCCTGCGCGGCATCGAGATTGGCAGCCACATCAACGGTATTTCGCTTGGCGATGCGCGGCTGCACGATATCTATGCCGCAGCCGAACAGGCCGGACTGATGGTGATGGTCCATCCGCTGCATCCGCTCGGTCTTGACCGGATGGGCGGCCGGCCGGAGCTGGCGGCGGTTGCGGCATTCCCGCTCGAAACCGCGTTTGCCGCAGTGTCGCTGATGACCAACGGCGTGACCGAGCGTTTTCCGAAACTGCGGATGCTGCTCAGCCATGGCGGCGGCGCGTTGCCCTGGATACTGCCGCGGCTGCGGCATGCCAGGACCATCGGACCGCCATTGGATAGCCTGTTTCCGCGCGATCCCGGCGAGATGGTGAAGTCGTTCTATTACGACACCATCCTCTACGACGACGTCGCGCTGGACTATCTGGTGGCCAAGGTCGGCAAGGATCGTTTGGTGGCGGGATCGGATTACCCGTTCACGATCAAGCAGGACCGCCCGGCGGAGTTTGCCGAGCAGGCGCTGGGCATCGCGCGTGAAACGTTTACGAATAATGCGATGGGGTTGCTGGGTCTCAAAACCAAAACGCCGGCTTGAGGCCGCGCTGAAACAGGGAGGTTGTTCTGGGTACCTGCTATTCCTACCGTCAATTCTGTTCGCTCGGGCTTCTCCCGCCGCGTACGCCGGCCAGGCCGGACCCGCAGGTGCCGCGCGACCGCGAATTGGGACCGTGCGCGCACGGCGCAATCGGTGCATTCTATTTCTATGCGGAGGGGTCGCGCGACGACCCTGCGTTCGGCTTTTGCGACATTGAGGTTTCGGTTCAGTCTGTGGCTGATGGCAAGGTGCGGCTCGAACTTTATTGCATTGCCGACGGCTATCAGAGCGCGCGTGGTATCGGCGCCAGGCATCCGCTCAAGATCGCGGTGACGGCAAAGGACCGGGTGCTGGCCGTGGCGGCCTGGCATTTTGCCGACGTGATCTGCGGCCACGCCGATCCCATGAACTTCGCAACGGATCTTGATATTGCGGGTGAATTGTTCGCGCAGATCGACCGGATCGAACTGCAGGAAACCAAAGGCGAATCCAGGGCGTGCGATTAGACGGGCAGGCGCGCGTTCTGGTGCGCACCGACCGTCTGCTCCAGGTCCGCGACAAAAGAAACCGGCTAACTTGCTTGTAAGCCCGAAATTAGTATGCTAGTGTACTGTTAAATTGAGATCCGTTCAAGCGGGCTTAACGGGGAGGGAAGCATGATCCGGAAATTTGGATTGATGACCGCGGTTGCCGTGATGGCCGTCGCAACGATTGGCGATCTTTCGGCCGCCGAGAAGAAATACGGGCCCGGCGTCACCGACACCGAGATCAAGCTCGGCCAGACCGTCCCCTATAGTGGGCCGGCGTCGGCGTTCTCCAGCTACGGCCGCGTGATGACCGGCTACTTCAAGATGGTCAACGAGGCCGGCGGCATCAACGGCCGCAAGATCAACCTGATCTCGCTCGATAACGCCTTCAGTCCGCCGAAGGCGATCGAACAGACCCGAAAACTGGTCGAGGATGACGGCGTGCTGGCCGATGTCGGTACCGTCGGCACGACGCCCAATGTCGCGATCCAGAAGTATCTGAATGGTGCCAAGGTGCCGCACATCTTCGTCTCTGCCGGTGGCCGGCGTTTCGCCGACCCGCAGAACTTCCCCTGGACCGTACCGATGTATCCGGGCTTCGAGATGGAGGGGAAAACCTTCGGGCAATACATCCTGAAGCACAAGCCGAATGCCAAGGTCGGCGTGCTCTATCAGAACGACGACTACGGCAAGGACTTCCTGACCGGGCTGAAGGCTGCGCTCGGTGACAAGGTAAAAATAGTGGCCGAGGTCGCCTATGAAATAACCGAGCCGACCATCGACTCGCAGATCGTGCGCCTGAAGGATTCCGGCGCTGACACGTTACTGTATTTCTCGACGCCAAAATTCACCGCGCAAGGGCTGCGCAAGGTGAAGGAGACGGGTTGGACGCCGCTACAATTTTTGGCCAGCCCCACCAATTCGGTCAAGACGGTGCTCGAGCCGGCTGGTTTCGATAACGCCCAAGGCATCATTACGACGCAATTCACCAAGCAAGCCGGCGATCCGGCCTGGGCCACTGACCCCGAGGTGACGGAGTATGTCGAGTTTATGAAGAAGTGGGTGCCGAACGACAATCCCGGCGATTTCGTCGCGTTGTCCGGTTACATCAACGTGCAAGGTATCGTGCAGGCGATCAGGAAGTGCGGCGACGACCTGACACGGGAAAATTTCCTGAAACAGGCAACAGGCATGAAGGGTACGCGTTTCAAGATGATGCTACCCGGCATTCAGCTCAACACGACGCCGCAGGATTATGCACCTTATGAGTCGCTGCGCATGGCAAGGTTCGAAGGCTCGTCCTGGAAGCT
>WNFS01003207.1_pt1 | contig 22073 bp, 25 predicted proteins | sample 5400141 | NCBI WGS metagenome assembly WNFS01 (sample SAMN13153358, study PRJNA577476) | soil metagenome | isolation source: 60 cm saprolite under Madrone tree | place: USA:California | collected 2016-06-14
TGTGGAGCGTGTGGATCTGGTCGTCGTCGCCGCGGATGACGATGAGGGAGTCGGTGTCGACGTCGAAGACAAAATAATCGCCCGGGCGCTTGACCTGACACGTGTGGCCCGCGAAGAGCCAGCCGCGGCGCCAGATGCGTTCGAGCTCGAGCCGGTAGATCCCGGGGTCGGTCTGGAACTCACGCTGGAGCGCGTGGCCGGGCGAATGCTCGACGATCAACCGGTCGAGCAGCGCCTGAGCTTCGGCGAGCGGTGAAGGAGTGGTGGGGATCGCCGTCACTCGATGCTCCTGAACCGAGTGTAGCAGCGCGTCGCGCCCGCTGAAGTCGCTTTTCTGCAAGCGCACGCAGAACCCCAGGCCGGCCTTGTACCCCGCGAGCTCGATCCCGACCGGGCGGCCGCCGTCCCGCAGCGCATCCCAGACCCTGAGGGCGCGCTCGTTCGGAACATAGAGCTCCCAACCCAGCTCCCCGAGCCAGCCGATTCACCACCGTCACATGACCTAGCGGCGGCGCCACGCCTGTGTGCGGCGCTCGAGCCAGCGGGCGAGCAGCAGGTGGAGCCCACGTGCCCCCACGTTGGTGTAGAAGATCATCATCGCCATCGCCGCCGCCGAGGCGATCTCGCCCGTGTCATCCATGTTCAGGACGGAGATCGAGGCCAGCTCGGTCTTGGGGCCGTAGATGAAGACGACGCCCGAGACGGTCGTCATGGCGTTGACGAACATGTAGATCGCGATGTCGAGCGTCGAGGGGAGACACACCGGCACCGTCACCCGCCAGAACGTCCGGTAAAAAGGCTGCTTCAGCGAGGCGGACACCGTCTCGAACTCGGGGTCCATCTGCCGGAGCGCGGTCAGCGCGGTCAGGTGGCCCACGGTGTAGAAGTGGACGATCGTGTTGATGACCAGAATCGTCATCGTGCGGTAGAGCACGTTGAGCGGATTCGCGGGAGCGTTGAAGAAGAAGATGTAGGCGAGACCGAGGACCAGCCCGGGCACCGCCATCGGCAGCATCGCGAGGAAGTGGAAGAGGCCGCGACCGAGGGCGACGCCACGCGCCTTCTCGGTGAGATAGGCGCCCACGAAGACCACGACGGTCCCGATCACGCCCGTGAAGAGCGCCAGGCGAATCGAGTTGTAGTAGGAGGCCCAGCCGCCGCCGCCTTTCTGGTCGAAATCGTAGTGCGCCCAGGTGAGGGTCAAGTTGTAGGGAAAGAACTTCACCAGGGCCGCGAACTGGGAGACCACGACGATGCTGAGGATGGCCACGCCGATCACGACGCAGTAGGCGAGCATCGCGAGGTCGAAGCGCCGCCGGGGCGATGGCTGGTACGGCACGGCCCGAGCGGACAGAAGCGCCACCTGTCGGCGACGGACGGCGCGATCGACCATGAAAGCGAAGACCGCCGGCACCAGGAGAATCACGCTGACGACCGCGCCCATCTGGAAGTTCTGCTGGCCGACCACCTGCTTGTAGACGTCGGTCGCCAGCACGTTGTACTGCCCGCCGATGACCTTCGGGGCGCCGAAGTCGGTGATGACCGTGGTGAAGACGACGAAGGTCGCGCTGATCAGGCCGTAGCGCGCTCCCGGGAGCGTCACCGTCCAGAAGATGCGCGGCGGGGAGGCCCGGAGCGCCACCGCCGCCTCGTAGAGCCGCGCGTCGGCGAGAGCGAGCGCGGCCAGGATGATCAGCAAGGCGTGCGGAAACGTGGTGAACACCTCCGCCATCACGATGCCGATCGGTCCGTAGATGCTGTGCCCGAAAAGCGCTCCTTTGAGCAGGCCCTGGTTGCCGAAGAGATAGACGAGGGCGAGGCCGGGCAGGAGCGACGGGACGAGAATCGGCACGAGCGCCACGGTCTTGAAGAGCCCGCGGAGCGGCATGCGGGAGCGCGTGAGCGCGTAGGCGTAAACGAACGCCGCCGGCACGGTGATGACGGTGCTGAGGATCGAGACCCAGAGGCTGTTGCCGATCGACTGGAAGAGGGCCGGCGTCGAGAAGTACCGGACGTAGTTCGCGAGACCGACGAAGTCGTCCTTGGGGCCCTGGAGGCTCTTGCCGAGCATGATCCCGAGCGGGAGCGCGAGGGCGATGACCAGATACAGGCCGATGACCCCGAGGAAGACGCGCATGAGCCGGTCGTCGCGGCTCGGCTCCGGCCGGACGAAGGCCGCGGCGACGTCCCCGGGGCGCGCGGCCGCAGCGTCAGCGATGGACCGCGCTCCCGGGGTAGATCCGGATCCGCTCCCGCGGCAGGAGGACGGACATGGTGCTCTTCTCCGCGATCCCGAGACGACGGACGAGATCGACCGGTAGATCGGCGCAGAGAAGCACGCCCTCCAGGGCGTCGCCGACGAGGTCGGCGCGGAAGAACGAGCCGAGGAACGCGAGCGCGTCCACGCGCATCGCCAAAGCGTTCGGCTCGCTCCGGCCGGCGTCGTGGATCTCGATGTCTTCCGGGCGGATCGCCAGAGTCACGTCGGTCCCGGCGGCCAGGCCGTCGACGTGGCAGGCGAGCTCGGTGCTTCCGAGCCGGACCGCGCCGTCGCGCACGACCGTCCCGGCCACGAAATTCATCACGCCGATGAAGTCGGCGACGAAGGGCGAGGCCGGCTCGCGGTAGATCTCGAGCGGCGTGCCGATCTGCTCGATCGCCCCGTGGTTCATCACCACGATGCGGTCGGCCATCGTGAGCGCCTCTTCCTGATCGTGCGTCACCATGATCGTCGTCACGCCGAGACGCCGCTGGAGCTGCTTGACCTCGTGGCGCAGGTGTACGCGCACCTTCGCGTCGAGCGCCGACAGGGGCTCGTCGAGCAGCAAGAGACCGGGCGACGTCGCTAGCGCGCGGGCGAGCGCGACCCGCTGCTGCTGGCCTCCGGAGAGCTGGGCCGGATATTTCCCGCCGTGCTCGCCCAGGCCGATCAAGTCGAGCAGCTCGCGCACCCGCTTCGCCACCTCCGCGCGCTTCGCCCGCGTGTTCTCGAGCCCGTAGGCGACGTTCTTCGCGGCGGTCAAGTTGGGGAAGAGCGCGTAGGACTGGAACACGATGCCGAAGTCGCGCTTGGTCGGCGGCAGGGCCGAGATGTCCCGGCCGCCCTGCTCGATGCGGCCGCTCGTCTGGATGTCGAGGCCCGCGATCGCGCGGAGCAGCGTCGTCTTGCCGCAGCCCGACGGGCCCAGGAAGCAGACGAACTCGCCCTCGGCGATCTCGAGCGAGATGTTGTCGAGCGCGGTGAACGCGCCGAACGTCTTGGTGAGGCCCTGGATGCGAAGGTAGGGCAGCGTCGTGACCCCTCCCGCCCTACCTCACCCTACAGCCTCCGCTCATTTTTTCGGTTCCGACTTCGCGTTGTAGCGCTCCTGCCACCTGTCCAGGATCGCCTTGCGGTTCTTCGCCGCCCACTCGAAGTCGTTCTTGATCATGTGGTCCAGCATGTTCGCCGGCAGGTGCTCGACCGGCTGCGACATCTTGGGGATGGCGACGACCGCGTAGCCCTCGCTGTAGAGCTTCATCGCCTTCTCGCTCACCGACCAGTCGACCAGCGTCTTGACCGCCTCGAGGTTCTTCGTCCCCTTGACGATGGCGGTCGTCTCCATGTCCCAGCCGGATCGCTCGGACGGCAGGACGATGTCGATGGGCGCGCCCTGCTTCTTGACGCGGGCGCTGCGGAACTCGAAGGAGATGCCAATCGGATATTCGCCGGCGCCCGCCATCGTGCAGGGCTTCGAGCCGGAGTGCGTGTAGACGCCCATGTTCTGGTGCAGGGCGTCCATGTATTTCCAGCCCTCCACCTCGCCGAATCCCTGCAGCCACGCCGAGACCTGGAGGAACCCGGTGCCGGAGGACGCGGGGTTCGGCATGACGATCGTGCCCCTGTAGACCGGCTTGGTCAGGTCCTTCCACGAGGCGGGCTTGGGCAGGTTCTTCTTCTGGGCTTCCACCGTGTTGAAGCAGATGACCGCGACGTAGGCATCCATGCCGACCCACGCCGGCGGGTTGTCCCTGTCGCGGAACTGGGTGTCCAGCTTCTCCAGGCCCTTGGGCGCGTAGGGCATCAGCATTCCCTCGAGCTTGAGCACCATCAGGCTCGTTGCCGACAGGCCCCACACCACGTCCGCCTGCGGATTGGCCTTCTCGGCGAGGAGCTTGGCGGTGATGACGCCGGTTGAATCGCGCACCCACTTGATCTCGATGTCGGGATGGTCCTCGTTGAAGCGGGCGGCGTACTTCTTGAGGTCGTCAGCCTCGACGGCCGTGTACACGGTCAGCGTCGCTTTCGCGGCCCGGACGGTCGTCGCCGCGAACCCGATCACCGCCGCGACGCTGACGACGCACAGCAGGACGGAGCCGAGCCTGACGAGTGTCCGGTGCGCCATGAGAGCCCCCCTTTCGCGAGGTGCTGATTCTAGCGTAGACGCGCGGCTTTGTCAGGGCTCGCAACCGGATCGTCACACGAGCCGATCACGCAACCGCGAGCTGATCGCGTCGACCACCATCACCATGGCCACCGTGACGAGCAGCACCGTGGACGCGGCCGGGTAGTCGATCATGCGCAGATAGGTCTGCAGGTAGAATCCGATGCCGCCGGCGCCGACGAAGCCGAGGACGGTGGCCGCGCGGATGTTGGACTCGAGCCGATAGAGGACATAGGAGAGGAAGAGCGGGAGAATCTGTGGCATCACACCGAAGCGCAGGATCTGCAGGCGCGTGGCGCCCGTGGCGGTGATGGCGTCGACGGGTCCGGGGTCGATGCCCTCGACGGCCTCGGAGTAGAGCTTGGCGAGCGAGGTCGTTGTGTAGGCCACGACGGCGAGGACGCCGGGGAAGGGGCCGAGCCCGACCGCCGCCACGAAGAGCAGGGCGTAGACGAGCGTGTCGACGCTCCGGAAGAAGTTGAGCACGGCCCGCGCCGGATAGAAGACGGGGCCGCGCGCCACGTTGCGCGCGGAGAGGAAGCCGAGCGGCAGCGCCAAGACGGCGGCCACCGCGGTGCCGAGCAGCGCGATCTCGACGGTTTTGAGGGCGCCCAGGAGCGCCGCCGGGAGCACGCGCAGGTCCGGGGGCATCATGCGCCTGATGAAGTCGAGGATCCACGGCACGCCGCGCGCCAGGCGCACCGGGTCGGCGCCGGTGTCCCAGACGAGCCACGCGAGGACGATCAACGCGACGAAGAGCGCGGCCCGGGTCATTGTAGCGGGGTCCGTGAGGCCGGCTTGAACCGGGGGTGGCCTGAGATAGGCGCGAGCCGGCTCCGCACGCCCGAACCTCCCGATGTCGGCGCGAGCCGGCTCCGCACGCCCGAACCTCGCTTCATCGGCCGTCCCCGTCGCTGTAGATCGCTTGGACGACGGCCGGCGTGACCGCGGCGGGCGGCCCGTCGAAGGCGACGCGCCCCTGACGAAAGCCGACGATGCGGGTCGCGTAGGCCAGCGCCGTCTCGAGCTGGTGCTGGCTCACGACGAGCGTGAGCCCGTGCTCGCGATTGATCGTCTTGAGAATGTCCATGATGCTGCTGGTGAGCGCGGGATCGAGGCTGGCGGTGGGCTCGTCGGCCAGAATGACCGCGGGCCGCTGGGCGAGGGCGCGCGCGATGGCCACACGCTGCTGCTCGCCGCCCGAGAGCGTGTCGGCGCGGCGGCCGGCGAGGTGTACCAGCCCTACCTGTGCGAGGCACGTGCGCGCGAGCTCGCGGTCGGTGTCTGGGAAGCGCCCGAGCACGCTCGATACGGATGGAACGTAGCCGAGTCGTCCGGCCAGAACGTTCTCCAGCACCGAGGCGCGGCGCACCAGGTTGAATTGCTGAAACACCATGCCGATCTGCCGGCGGACCGCGCGGAGCTCGGTGGCGCCGGCGCCGGTGACGGCGCGGCCGGCCACGTGGACCGTGCCGGCGGTGGGCTCGACGAGTCGGTTGAGCGAGCGGAGGAATGTGGTCTTGCCGGCGCCGCTCCGGCCGAGCACCACGACGAACTCACCCTGACGGACGACGAGGTCGATCCCGTGCAGCGCGACCGTCGCCGGCGGCAGGACGACGCGGAGCCCCGCGACCTCGATCATGTCAGGCGAAGCGGGTGGACTCAGCGGGGTCGGACGCCGAGCAGCTCTATCGCTGCGCGCACCGGATCGTACTCGCGGTCCTCCGCCGGCGCGAACCCGTCGATCTCGTAGAGACGCTTGAGCAGCTCGGCGTAGGCGGGCCCGCGAATCTGCAGGAGCGCCTCCCGCACCTTCGCGAACGTCGCCGGGTCGAGCGCCCCGCGCGCCGCGATCCCAGCCTCGGGAATCGCGGGGGTTTCCGCCACGAAGACGATGCGCTCGCGCTGCGCCGGGTCGCTGAGATATTGCTCGCGGGCCATGTCGAACGAGGCGAGCGCGTCGACGTGCCCGTTGAGGAGGGCGCGCATCCCGGCGTCGTGCGAGCCGGCGAAGACGACCTCGCGGAAGAACGTCTTGGGATCGCGGTTCTTCACGAGGCCGCGCTCGATCAGGAGTACCATCGGGTAGATATAGCCCGAGGAGCTGGCCGGATCGATGAAGGCCATCGTCTTGCCCCGCAGATCCTCCAGCTTCGCGAGGCCGGAGTCCTTGCGCACGTAGATACGCGAGGTGAACGAGCTCTTGCCGTGCCAGAGATTCTTGGCGACGATCACGGCCTTCGCCTCGCGGCTCGCCAGGACGTAGCCACCGGGGTGCACGAATGCAAGATCCGCGGTGCGGTTCCGGAGGGCCTCGATCACGGCGGCGTAGTCCGAGGCGACCGTCACGCGCACGGGGATGCCGGTCAGCCGGGCGAGCACCTTGCCGAACTCCTCGCCGGTGGCCAGCAGGTCCGTCGGCTTCTGCGACGGCGTGAGAACGAGATGCAGCCCGTCGGCGGCGCGGGCCGCGCGCGGCGTGGCCACGATCAGCGAGAGGGTCCACAGCGCAAGAAGTCCGACAGTGCGTGCGATCATCGGCGGTGAGTGTACCATCGCAGCGCAGGCCATGAGTGTCACCCGGCTCTTCTGGCTCCTACTGTTCGTCGCCGCGAGCGCGGGCGGCGTCTACCTGGCGGATCGGTTGGTGCTCGCCCCGGGACGAGCGCACCAACGGGAGCTGGCGGAGCGCGACGCCCAGATCCGCGCCCTGACGGAGCGGAACCAGGCCCTCGAGGCCGCCGTCCGGCTCCTCCGGCACACGGAGCGGCGCGCCCGACTCGTGGTGCTGGACCAGGCACGCGGCCCCGCGGGGCAGCTCCGGAGTCGCGTCCGGTTCACCGAGCTCAACGCCCAGGGTGACAGCGTCGGCGAGCCCCGGGAGCTCTCGCTCGACGGCGACGAGATCTACGTCGACGCGCTCGTCATCAAGTTCGAGGACACGTTCGTGACCGCCGGCGACGCGCTCAAGGGCAAGGCGCTGCTGCTCTTCCGGCGGATCTTCACCGACCGCGGCCGGCCCGCGGACGGAGAGGTACTGGACCGGGAGGGGCAGATACCGCAGAGCTACGCGGCGGAACGGGCGCCGACGGCGTTCGAGCGGGAGCTCTGGGCGCGATTCTGGGAGCTGGCCAACGATCCCGAGGAGGCGCAGCGGCGTGGGGTCCGGGCCCTGCACGGCGAAGCGGTCTCGACCCGGCTCAGGAAAGACCGTGCCTACACCATCACGCTTCGCTCGACGGGCGAGCTGACGATCCAGCCGACCCAGTAGCCGCGTTGACACGCCATCGTCATCCCGAACGTTCCGCGCGTCGTGCGCGACACGCGCGATCCGCGCATCCGCGCGCGGCGGTGCTCGGATGAGCGCGCCCACCGCGGAGGTCGTGATCTGCGGCGCGGGCATCGCCGGAATCGCGGCCGCCTACCATCTCGCGGTGCGCCGCGGCGTGAGGGGGATCGTCCTGGTGGACGAGCGCGCGCCGCTTTCGCTGACGAGCGACAAGTCGACCGAGTGCTATCGGAACTGGTGGCCCGGGCCCGGGAACGACATGGTCGCGCTCATGAACCGGAGCATCGATCTGCTCGAGGAGCTGGCGCGCGAGAGCGGCAACCGGTTCCGGCTGAACCGCCGCGGCTACCTCTTCGCGACGGCCGACCCGGCCCAGGTGCCCCGGTTCCTCGAGCGGGCGCGGGAGGCCGAGACCCGGGGCATCGGCCCGGCCCGCATCCACGCCCGTGCGGCGAGCGACTATCGTCCCGCGCCCGCCGACGGCTTCGAGGATCAGCCGACGGGAGTGGACGTCATCACGGATCCGGCCCTGGTCCTGCGGCACTTCTCGTACCTGGCCGACGACACGCTCGCGGTCCTGCACGCGCGTCGCTGCGGGTGGTTCAGCGGCCAGCAGCTCGGCATGTACCAGCTCGAGCGCGCCCGCGACGCGGGCGTGCGGCTCCTCGAGGGACGCGTGGAGGAGATCGACACGACCGGTGGGCGGGTCTGCAGCGTACGGGTGAGCGCCCGCGGCGGGGACGTGACCATCGCGACGCCGCGCTTCGTGAATGCCGCCGGCCCGTTCGTCGGGCGCGTCGGGCGCTTGCTCGGCATCGACCTGCCGGTCTTCTGCGAGCGTCACGCGAAGGTCGCCTTCAGCGACATCCTGGGCGCGGTGCCGCGCTGGGCGCCGATGACGATCTGGACCGATCCGGTCAGGCTGCCGTGGTCCGACGAGGAGCGGCGGGAGCTGGCCGCGTCCGCCGAGCACAAACGGCTCGTCGAGGAATTCCCGGCGGGAGTGCACGGCCGGCCCGAGGGCGCGGGCGAGAGCCCGGTCGTGCTGATGATCTGGACGTACGACATCGAGCCGGTGGAGCCCACGTTCCCCGTCGAGTTCGATCCGTTGTACGGCGAGCTTTGTCTGCGCGGCATGTCACGGATGATCCCCACGCTGGCGTCGTACCTGACCCGCCTGCCCCGGGTCTTCGTCGACGGTGGCTATTACACGAAGACCCGCGAGAACCGGTTGCTCGCCGGTCCGTTGCCGCTCGAAGGCGCCTACGTGCTGGGCGCGCTCTCCGGCTACGGGCTCATGTCCTCGAACGGCGCCGCCGACCTCGTGGCCGACCATATCACCGGGCGGCCGCTCCCGGCCTATGCGCGGGCCTTTTCGCTGACGCGTTACGACGATCCGGCATACTGCGCCCTGCTCGAGCGGTGGGAAGACTCCGGGCAGCTGTGAGCGTGAGGCGAACCGAGAGGAGATCATCATGGCGAAGATCGAGAAGTACTGCGCGGCCGGTGTCTACGACCCGCCGGGCTACAGTCAGGCCATCAAGGTGACGGGCGTCCAGACGATCCTCTTCCTCGCGGGACAGGTGCCCTACGAGATGGACGGGACCGTGAAGCATCGGGGCGACTTCCGGGGTCAGGCGCGCGCGGTGTTCGGATCGGTCAAGGCGCTCGTGGAAGCAGGGGGCGGCAGCCTCGCCAACGTCGTGAAGATCACGACCTACGTCACGGACGTCCGCTACCGCCTCGACTTCCGCGCCGTGCGCGATGAGGTCTTCGGCGCCAAGGGCCCCGCCTCGACGATGGTGCAGGTCAACTCGCTCTCGCACCCGGACTACCTGATCGAGGTCGAGGCTCTCGCGGTCGTGTAGACGGCGAGCCGGCCGGCGGCGGACTACCCGCGCGTGGTCACGGTCACGCCGCCCTTGACCACGCGCTTGATGCGGCGCTTGTCCTGAAGCACGGTGACGTCGCGGAGCGGATCGCCCTCGACGAGGACGAGATCCGCCCACTTGCCCTTCTCGATCCGGCCGCGACCAGCAGGGCCAGCTCCAGCGCGTTGTTCGGGTGACCGTGGCCTCCGGCATCGGTCCCGGCGACGACCTTGACGCCCGCCGCGAGCGCGCGCCCGACGCTCTCGACGTGGTGCGCGCGCAGGGCGTGGGCGCGCTCGCGCACGTACGGGGCGGGCGACTCGCGGTGGTACTCGTAGACGGTCAGGGTCGGAACGAAGAAGATGCCGCGCTCGGCCATCATCGGGATCAGCTCGCGGTCCTCATCCAGGTAGCAGCCGTGCTCGATGGAATCGACCCTCGCCTCGACCGCCACCCGCAGACCCGGCCCGCCCAGCGCGTGGCACATGACCCGGCGCCCGAGAGAGTGAGCCTCGTCGACCAGCGCCTTCATCTCCTCGAGCGTGAACTCGGAGTCTTTCGGGCCGTGGCCGGCGCGCGAGCTGGCGCCGCCGGTCGTGGCGCACTTGATCACGTCAGCGCCGGCGCGGACCATGGTGCGGACCGTCGTCCGCACGGCCTCGACGCCGTCGGCGACGCTCGGCGGCAGACTCGGATTGCTCCCGGTCGGCGCCGTGTGCCCCGACGGGCTCACGCGGTCGCCGAGCCCACCGGTCGGCGAGATGATCGCGAGCGACAGGACCAAGCGCGGCCCTACGATCAGCCCGTCTTGAATCGCGAGCCGGAAGCCGGCATCGAGCCCGCCGGCGTCCCGTATCGCCGTGTACCCCGATTCGAGGATCTGGCGCGCCACACCGGCCGTGCGGAGATGCCGCGTGCTCTGCGGCTCGTCGAGGCCCCAGCGCTTCGCCAGCTCGTAGCCGTGGAACGCGAGATGATCGTGGCAGTCGATGAGGCCCGGGAGCACGGTGAGGCCGGAGGCGTCGATCACCTCGGCGCCGGCCGGCCAGCTCCCACTCGGTCCGGCCGTCGTCACCGCCTCGATCCGCCCGTTGTCGATGTGCACGACCGCCTCGCGAACCGGTGGAGCCCCCGTGCCGTCGATCAGCATGCCCGCCCGGATGATCCTCATCGCGTTACTTGTCCTTGGCCCTCGCAGTATAGCGCGTCATCGTCCGACGCTCCTTGACACCCGCGGGGTCGGGCGCGTATCACACCCGCGTACGTCCGACGTTCAATCGGAAGGGGAGGACAACATGCGTGCAACTTCGCAGCTCCGCCAGCTCTTGAAATCGGGCACGACGCTCTTCGTACCCGGCTGCTATAACGCGCTCAGCGCCCGGATTCTCGGCGACGTTGGCTTCCCGGCCATTTACATGACCGGCTACGGGACATCGCTCGCGCTCCTCGGGATGCCCGACGCCGGGCTCGCGACGATGACCGAGATGCACCTGAACGCCCGCTACATTGCGAACGCCGTGGCCGTGCCGGTCATCGCCGACGCCGACAACGGCTACGGCAACGCCATCAACGTGATGCGCACGGTCCGCGAGTACATCGGCACGGGCGTGGCCGGGATCCACATCGAGGATCAGGCGATCCCCAAGCGCTGCGGCCACGTGGCGGGGCGCCGGGTGATCCCGATCGAGGAGGCGGTCGGCAAGTACCGGGCCGCCGACGCCGTGCGGCGTGAGCTCGACCCGGATTTCGTCCTCATTGCCCGTACGGATGCCCGTGGCGCCAGCGGCGGCTCGCTCGACGAGGCGATCCGACGCGCCAACGCCTATCTCGACGCGGGCGCCGATCTCGCGTTCGTGGAGGGACCGACGAGCGTCGAGGAGGTCCGCCGCATCTGTCGTGAGGTGAAGGGGCCGGTCTTCTACAATCAGACCGGCGTGTCGCCCCGATTCAGCCTCGCCCAGATGCAGGAGATCGGCATCGCGGTGACGATCATTCCCGGCGCCACCTTCCGGGCGACGATCGAGGCGGTCTACGATCTCGCCGTCGCGCTCCGCGACGAGGGGCCGCTGGCCGAGGAGCGCTTCGCCGAGCGGTTCCAGCGACATCCGCTCGGTGACCTGCACACCTTCGCCGGCTTCGATCGCATCCGCGAGTGGGAGGCGCGGTACCTGCCGCCGGACGAGCTGGAGAAGTACGCGGGCTCGGTCGGCCACCAGCCGGCGAGCCCGTGATGGCGAGCGTACGGAAGCAGATCGTCGCCATGGGCGGCGACAGCGTCAGCGCCGAGCCGAAGGCTCTCGCCTCGACGTACCACCGGCTCATCCGCGCCGGGTTTCCGGCCGGCTACGCCGCGGACGACGGCGCCGCGCTGCACTTCGCCGACAGGAGGCTGGAGGTGTGCGTCGCCTCTCGGCCGACGGCCGGTGTCTACGGGGTGGGCGCCGACGGCGAGACGCTGACGGAGACCGCGCTGCCGGTCCGGCTTCTCGGCTGAGGACGCCAGGCGCCGGATCCGCGGTCGGTCATGATCCACCCTTGCGATATTCAGAGGCGACGAAGCCGGGGAGCTGAGTCCAGCGGAGCCCGGGGACGTCGTGCGCCGTCTCCACCTTGTTTCCCTGGGAGTCTTCCAGACCGAAGGGATGGTGGACCAGCTCGATCAGGTTTCCGTCGGGGTCGTGGATGTACGTGTAGTGCTCTCCGGTATCCTCGCGGCGCCCGTGGTGCGGGTCCGTGCCACCGATGTTCGCCATGGTGCTGGCGGCCGACGTGCGCACGCGCGGACCGCCGAGCTCGTCCAGGCGGGCGAGCATGGCATCCCAATCGTCCACCTCCAGGGCGAAATGGCTGGAAGGAATGGTGGCCGGCTCGGCCCTTTCGGTGAAGTGAATCTCGCTGCTGCCCAGGCGCAGCTGGAGCTGTCGTCGGTTGAGCGCCGGGCCTCGGTCTAGAAACTCGGCGCCGAGGACTTTCGTGTACCAGTCCCGAGCGCGGTCGCGATCGCTGATCTGGACGTTGACGTGATGGATCAGCTTCGTCCTGAACATGGCGTCACCTCCGGCTGACGAATCATCGTCCGCCGGGCAGGCGCGCGTCAAGCCTTCAGCGTTCGACCCGGATGTATCGTCTGCGGATGCTCCCGGGATGCCGCCGTGACAACAGGTTCAGGTCGCGCCGGCGAGTCAGCCCCGTCGTGCGCCAGAACGCGGATGTCCACGTCTCACCGAAGTAGTCGATGACGCCATCGATCCGACGAGTCGAGTCCGTCTTGAAGAGCGCTGTGTGGGTGATCATGACAGTGGAAAGACTCAACTTCCGTGCCACCCGTGAGCCGTGGCTTTTGCGAGCGGTTGTGAGCGCTCCCGGGGCGCGCGCGTTTCGAAACAGAACGCGGGGTTGCGCCACGAAATGGTGCCCGGGCGCCGGGGGCGTACGGTGTGAGCGGCGGTCGGACAGAATACCCGCAGGCGGGTCTTCCGCCCGAACGCGAGGGTCCGGCCCCTACCGGAACATCGCGTCGATCTCGACCTGGTAGCCGTTGGCTAGCCGGTTCGTCTCGTTGGCCATGCCCACGACGGCCATGAGCTCGCCCAGCATCTCGTCCGTCATGCCTTGCCGCCGCGCCGAGGCGGTGTGGGAGACGATGCAGTAGTCGCACCCGTTCGTGGCGCTCACCGCGAGGTAGACCATCTCCTTGGTGAGCGGGTCGAGGGCGCCGGGCGCCATCACGGACTTGAGGGTCTCCCACGTGCGCCGCAAGGTGGGCGGATGGCTGGCCAACGCCTTCCAGAAGTTGTTGACGGAGTCGGTCTTCCGCGTGGCCATGATGTCGTCGTAGACGGCGCGCACCTCGGCGGTCGCCGCGGCGTATTCGATGAGCTTCACGCTCGCCATGGTCGTGCTCCTTGGCCTGCTAGCGCTCGATCCCGTACTCCTTGAGCTTACGCCAGAGCGTGGTGCGGCCGATGCCGAGCGCCTCGGCGGCGCCGGAGTGGTTTCGGCCGAACCGCTCCAGCGTCTGGAGGATGTGGACGCGCTCAGCGTCGGCGAGACTGATCTGCCGGGGCAGCGCCGGCGAGGGTCCGAGCTGGAGGCCGGCCGACACGTGGGGCGGCAGGTCCTCCGGACCGACGGAGTCGCTTCGAGTCAGGATGGCCGCGCGCTCGATCGCGTTCTCCAGTTCGCGCACGTTACCTGGCCACGGGTAATGGAGGAGGCGTTCGAGGGCCTCGGGCGCCAGGCGGAGCCGGCGGCCGAGCTTGCCCGCCGACCGCGCGAGGAAATGCTCGGCCAGCGCGGGAATGTCCTCGCGGCGGTCGCGAAGGGGCGGGAGCACCACCTGGATGACGTTGAGACGATAGAACAGGTCTTCGCGGAAGCTTCCCTGGCTGATCAGCGCCGCGAGGTCGCCGTGGGTGGCGGCGATCACACGCACGTCGATGGTCGAGGACTGCGTCGCGCCGAGCCGCCGGACCTCGCCGCTCTGGAGCGCGCGGAGGAGCTTTATCTGAAGAACGCCGGGCATCTCGGCAATCTCGTCCAGGAACAGCGTGCCGCGGTCGGCCTCCTCGAAGAGGCCGAGCTTGTTGACGGTGGCGCCGGTGAAGGCGCCCCGCATGTAGCCGAAGAGCTCGGACTCGAGCAACGTCTCGGGCACCGCGCCGCAGTTCACGGCCACGAACGGGCGCGCCGCGCGCGCGCTCGCGTGGTGGACGGCCTTGGCGATGACCTCCTTGCCCGTCCCGGACTCGCCCTGGATCAAAAGCGTGGCGTCGGTCGGCGCCACGCGCTCCACGAGGTCCAGGACCGTCTGCATGGCCGGGGACTGCGCGATTAGCCCCGGGAGGCCGTAGCGCTCCCGGAGCTGAGCGCGCAGGTTCTCGTTCTCGCGGCGCAGCGCGCGACCGGCCAGCGCCTTGTCGATGCGGTGATAGAGCTCGTCCGGCTCCTGCCCCTTCTCGAAGTAGTCGAGGGCTCCGAGGCGGATCGCCTCCTTGGCCGACTTCCATTCGGCGTAGGCGGTGAGGAGGATCACCTCGGTCGCCGGGGCGTGGGCCTTGGCGGCCCGCAGCACGTCGAGGCCGTCGCCGTTCGGCATCCGGAGATCGGTGACGACGAGGTCGAACACCTCCTCCGCGAGGCACTTCGTCGCGGCGGTGACGCCGTCGGCTTCGAGCACACGGTGGCCTCGCTTGCGGAGCAGCAGGGCCAGCGTGCTCCGCGCCGACGGCTCGTCGTCGACGACCAGCAGGTGGGCCACCGTCAGGCGGCCTCGAGCGGAAACAGCAGCGTCACGCGCGTCCCGCGGCCGGGCTTGGAGTCGATCTCGATGCGACCGCCGTGCGCGCCGACGATGCGCTCGGCGATGGTGAGGCCGAGCCCGCTCCCGTTCGGCTTGCCGGAGTAGAACGGCTCGAATACGCGCGGAAGATTCTCGGGGGAAATCCCGGACCCGGTGTCGCTGATCGCGAGGGCGACGTCCCCGTTCTGCCGGGCGACCTCGAGGGACAGCCGGCCACGGCCGTTCATCGCCTCGACGCCGTTGAGGGCGACGTTCCAGAGCACCTGGATGACCTGATCGCGGTCGAAGGCGAAGCGCGGGACGGCCGGGTCGACCGCCACCCGCACGTCCACGCGGGAGGCGCGCGAGCGGTCGTCGCGGATCAGCGCGCTCACGTGCTCGACCACTTCGCGGATGTCGCCGGGCGCGCGCCGCGCTTCCTGGGGACGCGCGAAGTGCAGGAAATCGGAGAGGATGCGGTTGAGCCGCCGCGCCTCGGTGCGGAGGGCTGTGAGCGTCGCCGAGCGCTCGTCGGGCGTGAGCCCCGCCTCGTCGGTGAGCAGCGCGGTGGCGTTGACGATGGCCGCGAGCGGGTTGCGGATCTCGTGCGCCATGCCGGCGGCGAGCTCGCCCGCGGTCGCCAGACGCTCGGCCTCACGCAGCCGGTCGTGGAGCCGCTCGCTCTCGCTGCGCGCCCGCTCGAGCACCATGATGATCACGGCGAACGTCGAGAGGAAGTAGAGCGCGATGAACACCGCGTGCACCGCCATGTACCCGGCCGAACCGGGGTCGGTGTTCACGAACTGCGTCGCGATTCGATGGACACCCCAGAGCGTCAGGAGGCCGGCCAGAAGTCGCTCGCCTCGAAATTGGGTGATGCGACCGCGCGCCGGCCAGAACAGCACGCCGGCCGCGATCTGGACGACGCCGAGGCTCCCGCCCACGATCCGCTGACCCGCGTCACCGCTGCTCGAGAGCGCCAGCAACACCGCGACCCCGGCTCCGATCAGGACGTCCCGTCCGCGCAGTCGATAGTCCCAGCGGTGCGCGAAGGCGGCGGCCAGCGTGAAGCCGACGGCGGCGACGGTGGCCGCGTCGGTGGCGAAGCTCGGATGGTGGACGTCCAGGACGAGCCCGTCCACGAGCCGGAGGCCTTTGGACAGCGTGTACGCGCCCCACGCGAGGAGCAGGTACTGGAAGAAACGCACACGGTGCGACGAGTAGAGGTACGCGAAGATCAGGAGCTGGATCGCGAAGGCGAGCGTCGAGACGAACGTCAGGATGAGCGGCGCCGGCATCACATCCTCCTACCGAATCAGTCTACGCTGAGGGGCAAATCGCGTGCCACGCGCGGGCCCGCGTGGAATCGCGAAACACCGATACGCCCGCGTTCCACTTCGAAACGGCGTTCCAATGCGGAACGGCCGACCGGCAAGTCACGGCGACCGCGCGCGCAGTTTCATCGTGAACCCTGGGTTTCGGCTTGGAACCGGCGCCGGGCTCGCTGCGCGCGCCATGCTCAATGATTTCGTTCGGTTTGCGTTTGGCATGCCCGCTGCTTTGCAAGCGCTCGGTTGGACACAACCGACAAAGGAGAAAAAAGACATGAAGCTCACGAACGCAGTCACTCTCGCTCTGGCAACCGTGCTGATGGCCACCGCCGCGCACGCCGCGTCGGTTCAGGACGTCGAGGCGCCACGCGGCCAGGAAGTGCAGGCGCCGCGCAACCAGGATGTACAGGCTCCGCGCGACCGCAATGAGGACATCCAGGCGCCGCGCGGCCATGAGGTGCCGTCGCCGCGCGCGTGATGCAGGCCGCAGGGCGAGCGAGGTTGGTCCTCGCTCGTCCGGCTGCATCGCAAGCCTCACGACAGGCATCCAAAGACCATGGGTTGGCTCGACGCGCACGAGTATCTGCTCATGGAGGCCGTGGCGCGGGAACGCGTCGACGACCTCCGTGGCGCGCTCGACCTCGCTCTCGCAAACGCCGATGCCGAACCGATCTGTGAGGCTTGCAAGGGGCCGATGGAGCCGATCCCTCCGGGCTCGAGGGGGAACCCTCGCTGCCGCCAGCCCTCGAGCCCGGCCGCCAGCGGGCGGATGCGCGTGATGCCCTTCCTCCGCAAGAGAAGCGCCACCCGGGCGCTCGTCGCCTCGTTCGGTCGGCTGCAGTAGAGAACGATCTCGCGGTCACGAGCCAGGTCAGGATGTCGCTGCTCGAGGTCCTCGGCGGCGACGCGGACCGCACCGGGAATCGCGTACGGCACCGCCTTCACATCGAGCGAGGCCGTCGAGCCAGGCTTTGAGCTCCTCCGCCGACACTCGCGCGATCCTCAGACTGCGCAGCAAGCGCTGGCGCTGGATCCACTTGAAGACCACGTATGCAGCGATGACGGCGGCAAGCGCCACCGCGAAGGCCTTGCCCACCCGCTCGGCGTGTGCGCTGACGCGCCGCGAACAAGATCGGCACCGCCGGGAGCGGGACCCCCAGCTGGTCGGCGAAAACGTACAGGAAGAGGACCACCTCGCCGTGCCGCACAAGGAAGGCAAGGATGTCGGTCACGGCTACGCACCGACCACCCGGTTCACCGCGTGGCGACGAGGGCGGCCATGCGCTCGCGCGTCGCCGCATCTGGAAGACTGCCGGTGCCCGCCTTCATGTTGTCGACGAGGTGCTGCGGCCGGCTCGTGGCGGGAATCACGCACGTGACGGCGGAGTGCGCGAGGATCCACTTCAGGAAGAACTGGGCCCAGCTCTCGCAGTCGAGCGCGGTGGCCCACTCGGGCAACGCCCGGCCCCGGACACGCTGGAAGAGGCCGCCCTCCGAGAAGGGGCGATTCGCGAGCACGGCGACGCCGCGGTCGCGGGCGAGGGGCAGGATGCGGCGCTCGGCCTCGCGCTCGCCCAGCGAGTAGTTGACCTGGACGAAGTCCAGAGGCTCGCCGCGGAGCACCCGTTCCAGCTCGTCGTAAGCGCTCGAGGTGTAGTGTGTGACGCCGACGTAGCGGACGCGGCCCGCCGCCTTCCACTCTCGCAGCGTGCGAAGGTGCGTTCGCCAGTCGAGCAGGTTGTGAATCTGCATGAGGTCGAGGCGCTGCCTGCGTAGCCGTCGGAGCGATTGCTCCATCTGCGCCACGCCAGTGTCGCGCCCGCTCGTCCAGACCTTGGTGGCGAGGAACAACGTGTCGGTGATCGCAAGGTCGGTGGCGAGATCGCCCACGACCGACTCGGCCGCGCCATACATCGGCGAGGAGTCGACCACGCGTCCGCCCAGCTCGGCGAAGCGCTGGAGGACGTCCTTGAGCGGCGCGCGCTCGGTCGCGGAGGCGCCGACGTCGAAGGTTCGCCACGTGCCGAGCCCGACGGCGGGGATCTTCTCGCCGCTGGACGGGATGGGTCGCTCCAGGGGCGAGGGCGCGACGCCTGCCCCTGCCGGCCCCGTCGCCGCCGCCATCAGACGTAGCCCCGCGCCGCGTGAGCGGCTTGCCCCGAAGCTCATGTTCCACCGGCGATACGATAGCGATTTGTAGTTGAGGTGACCAGGGGCACCGGGTACTCTTCCGCCGGGAGGCCGTCCTTCGTGTCCACACCGCAGACCATGTTCGAGAAGATCTGGGCCCGGCACGTCGTGGCCGAGGGGCCCGGGGGACACGTGCTCCTCTACGTGGACCGCCATCTGCTCCACGAAGGCACGACCGCCGCCTTCGGCCGGCTCGCGAAGAGCGGGCGGCGGGTGCGCCGCCCGGACCTGAGCTTTGCGACCGCGGATCACTACGTCCTGACCTCACCGGGATCGCCCGCGCCCGACGCCGAGGTGCGCGGCATGGTCGAGGCGCTCGCACGCCACACCGGCGACCAGCATATCGTCCACTTCGGCGTGGGCGAAGCGCGGCGGGGGATCGTGCACGTCATCGGCCCGGAGCAGGGGTTGACGGTCCCCGGCGTTACGCTGGTCTGCGGCGACTCGCACACGGCGACGCACGGCGCCGGCGGCGGCGTGAGCCACGCGATCGAGTACGCGGGCTCGGCGATCCATGCCATGTCCATGGACGAGCTCGCCGCGGGCGACATCGCCCCGACCGTCACCTGGGGCGCCAGCCCCCAGGACGCGCTGCCCATCACCGCGCGCGTGCCCGACCCGGCCGCCGTCGGTGATGTCGGGCGTCGCGAGAGCATGACGCGCCCCCCCGCGTGAGCACCTAATTCCAGGAGGGAGAGATGGCCACGCTCAAAGTGGAGTATCCCAAGGATCTACTCAAGCTCGTCGGACGCGAGCTCGGCCCCTCGGAGTGGGTCACGGTCGATCAGGCGATGATCGACAAGTTCGCGGACGCGACGGGCGACCACCAGTGGATCCACGTGGATGTCGAGCGGGCGAAGCGCGAGATGCCCGGGGGCAAGACGATCGCCCACGGGTACCTGACACTGTCGATGGTCCCGCGGATGGCTTCCACGCTGCTGGAGGTCACCAAGCGAAGCCGGGGCATCAACTACGGCTCGAACAAGATCCGCTTCATCTCCCCCGTTCAAGCGGGCTCGCGCATCCGCGTGCGCCAGCGCATCACCGGCGCCGAAGAGGTGCCTGGCAACGGGGTGCGCGTGAGCTCCGAGATGACGGTCGAGATCGAGGGGCAGGAGCGCCCCGCGCTCGTCGGCGAGATCATCGGCATCCGGTACGCCTGAGAGGCCTGAGGCAGGCCTGAGAGGCGTGAGGCACAGCTGAGAGATATGAGGCACACCTGACATGAAGCTCGTGCGATACGGCCGACCCGGCGCCGAGCGGCCCGGCGCGATCGACGCAGAGGGCACGCTGCACGATCTGTCGCGCGTCATCAAGGACGTGACGCCGGCCGCGCTCGCGCCGGCGACGCTCCGGCGTCTGCGCGGCGCTAACCTCGCGCGCCTGCCGGTCGTGCGCGGACGCCCGCGGCTGGGCTGCCCGCTGGCCGGTCTCGGCAAGATGGTCTGCATCGGACTCAACTACACCGACCACGCCGCCGAGGTCGGCATGGCGCTCCCCAAGGAGCCCACGCTGTTCATCAAGGCGCCCAGCGCGATCTGCGGCCCCGACGACGCCATCGTGCGTCCGCGCGGCTCGGTGAAGCTGGACTACGAGGTGGAGCTCGGGGTCGTGATCGGGCGTGACGCGCGCTACGTCAGCGAGGCCGAGGCGCTCCGCCACGTCGCCGCGTACGTTCTGGTGAACGACGTTTCGGAGCGCGAGTTCCAGATGGAGCACGGTGGCACCACGACGAAGGGCAAGAGCGCCGACACCTTCGGTCCCACCGGCCCGTGGCTGGTCACGTCCGACGAGGCCGGCGATCCGCAGGCCCTGGCGCTCTGGACGACGGTCAACGGTGAGCGGCGGCAGGACGGGAACACCGCGAAGATGATCTTCTCGGTCGCGTCCCTGGTCGCCTACGTCAGCCGGTTCATGTCGCTGCGCGCGGGCGACGTGATCTCCACCGGCACGCCCGCCGGCGTGGGACACGGCGCAAAGCCGCCGAAGTACTTGCAGCCCGGGGACGTGGTCGAGATGGGGATCACCAACCTCGGCACCCAGCGCCACAAGGTCGTCGAATCCAGGTAACGCGGCGCTCGGTCATTGGCCGTCATGGTCCTTGTGCGTGAATCGGCGAACGAGGCCGAGCGCGATGAGGCCGATCCCGACCGCCAGGAGGACCCCGTACTCCGGCACCCCGAACACCTTGACCAGAACGATGCACAGGCCGGAGAAGGCGACCATCGCCCCCGCCAGCATCAGGCCGGTACCGGGTTGGCTAGCCACGATCGAGGACGAAGCGACGGTAGGCCTCGGCGTACTTCACGCCTGCCCGCTTGCCGTCGCGAAGCGCCCAGGCGCGGAGCAAGGCGTCGATCCACTCGCCCGGGCCCACCTGCGAGACGTGGGCGCGGAGCGCCGCGCACTTGAGCGCCAGCGTGTCGCCGATGTCGATCCAGGTGTCGGGCGGGATCGCGCCGCTGATGAACACTTCTTTCACCTTGTGCGGCTCGAGGCCCTCGGCCAGCAGCTCCTGGAAGATGACGCGGGTCTCCGCGGACGGAAAGACGGCGTCGAGCGCCGCGCTGGCGACCGCACGATGATCCGGATGATTGAGATACTCGTTGCCGTACCAGCGCACCGTCGGGTCGCCGGACACCACCACGTCGGGCCGGCAGCGGCGGATCACGCGTGTCAGGTCGCGCCGGAGCCCGAGGGTCGGCTCGATGACGCCGTCCTGATACCCGAGGAACACGAGGTCCTTGACGCCGAGGATCTTCGCGGCGTCCCACGATTCGCGCTCCCGCACGGGCACGAGGCCCGTGTTGTCGGGGGTGTGCTCGTTGGTGCCGGCGCCGCCTGACGTGACCAGACAGAAGACGACGTCGCGCCCTTCGCGGGCCCACCGGGCGACGCTCCCGGCGATCGTGAACTCGTTGTCGTCCGGGTGCGCCGAGATGCAGAGGATCCGCGTCAGCGACGCGTCGAGCGTGTGCGGTCGGCGTGCGGTGCCCGCCATCGAGCCTGGCTGCCCCCGCCTAACCGCGCATGTGGTGCGTCGACGGCCCCGGGCGCCGCAGCGGCGCCGTGAGGTTGGCGAACTCGCAGAGCAGCGGCCGCGTGTCGCGCGGGTCGATGATCTCCTCGATCCAGAAGGTCTCCGCCGAGCGGAACGGCGAGCGGAGCTTGGTCAGCCGCTCTTCGATCTCGGCCATCCTCGCCTCCGGATCCGGAGCCGCGGCGATCTCCGCCCGATACGCGGCTTCGATCCCGCCTTCGAGCGGCAGCGAGCCCCAGCGTCCGGAGGGCCAGGCGTAGCGCGTGCAGTAACGGCTGCCGTTCCGGTGGGCGGCGCCGGCGACGCCGAAGACGTTACGGACGATCACCGCGCACCAGGGCGTGGTCGTCTGCCAGATCGCCGACATCGCGCGCACGCCCTGCTTGATGGTGCCGGTCTGCTCGGCATCCTTGCCGATCAGGAAGCCGGGGCAGTCGACGAGATAGACGATCGGCAGGTGAAAGGTCTGCGCGATGTCCACGAAGCGCTCGACCTTCTGGCAGGTGTCGGCCGTCCAGGCGCCGCCGTAGAAGAAGGGGTCGCTCGCCATCAGCGCCACGGGCCAGCCATCGAGACGCGCGAGTCCCGTGATGATCGCGCGGCCGTACAGGCCCGCGACCTCGAAGAAGGAGCCGCGGTCCGCGACG
>WNFS01003791.1_pt1 | contig 22051 bp, 19 predicted proteins | sample 5400141 | NCBI WGS metagenome assembly WNFS01 (sample SAMN13153358, study PRJNA577476) | soil metagenome | isolation source: 60 cm saprolite under Madrone tree | place: USA:California | collected 2016-06-14
CCCTCGAGGAACCACCCAGCCATCACATGGGTGGCGTCTACGGTTTCCTAGCCGCTTCGCCGGAACTTCCCCGCAAGCCGGGAGAATGGCAGAGCTTCGATATCACGTTGGTCGGGAGATGGATCACCGTCGTCCAAAACGGCCAGACCATCATCGATAAACAGGAGATCCCAGGCATTACGGGTGGTGCCCTGGACAGCCACGAAGAACTGCCGGGCCCCATCTATCTTCAGGGAAGTGAAAAAGGGCTCGTAGCCTATCGCAGCATCATCATCACGCCTGCGAGGCAGTAGCAAGAGCAACACGCACGGGGCGACCAATGACTCACTTCTTGCGCGACATTCTTCGCCAGCCGACGGAGTTACGGCGGACCATCGATTTTCTCATGGGCGTGGGCCGTCCCAGTTTGAATGCGGCGGCGGAGGTCATCCGTGGTGCTCGCCACGTCTACTTGACGGGAATCGGCAGTAGTTGGCACGCGGCATTGGGCGCCGCGCCACTTTTCTACTTTGGTGCTCGCCCGGTTTATGTGCAGGAAACAGCCGAGTTGCTCCAATTCGCCACTCTTCCGCCGGATTCGGTGGTTATCGTAATTTCGCGTAGCGGCCGGAGCGTGGAAATTGTCAATTTTCTCCTCAAAGTTCGCAACAGCGGTGTGACCGTTATCGGCATCACCAATTCCGAGGACGGGCCACTCGCAAGAGAGGCGCAGATTTCCATGGTGGTGCCGATCGAGATGGATTACGCGATTTCCGTCAATACCTACTCCACTTTGGCGGCCACCGCCGGGATTCTGGCGAGTCTCGTGGTTCGCTCTTGGAGTGTCAGTCTCGCAACTTCACTATCACGTGCCTTGGAAATGACCGGGGCCGCCATTGCGGACTGGCAAGTACAGATTGCAGGCACGCCCTGGCTGGCACTCGGTGCCGTCTATTATTTCCTGGCTCGTGGTTCCGGTCTGGGGAGTTGCCAAGAGGCCAGGCTCCTTTGGGAGGAAGGCGTCAAATCGCCAGCCACCGCTATGGGCACTGCCAGCTTCAGGCATGGCCCGCAGGAAATGGTTGCCAAGGGTGCGCGTTTCGGCATGTGGATTGACGGCGAGCGCATGCGTGGGCAGGATCTTGCCGTTGCTCGGGATCTGAGGCGACTAGGAGCTTCTGTCATGCTCATTGGCCGAGACCTGCCAAAAGACGCCGGGGACCTTGTTTTCCAGCTTCCGGCCGTGCCACCCGACTGGCAATTTCTGATCGAGTCCATCCCCGCGCAACTCGCAGCCGAACAGTTGGCGCGTCTCTCCGGTGTCGATTGCGATTCCTTTCGTTTTTGTTCCTTCATTGTCGAAGACGAGTACGGCTTGCTAGGCGAAGAAGCTGGCGCACCCAAAGATCAGAAATAGTGCCGTGCGCTCGGAGATTACTGAACAAATCGAAATCAGGCTCGTAAGGGAAGATCGTGATTGGCGCCATTGACATCGGTGGAACAAAGATAGCGGTCGGCATAGTGGATGACGCCGGGAAAGTGTTGTCCAAGTTGGAGTCCGCGACGAATGCCCGCGGTGGTTACGCAAACGGACTCGAGCGAATTATCGGCATGCTGCGAGAAACGGCACGTGAAGCCGGCGTCGAAATCGGCGGCATCGGCATTGGATCCACCGGTATCGTCTACCCATTTAGCGGCGCCTTTGGCGACGTTGACTTTCTCCCCGGCTGGCAAGGGAACAACCCCGTGGAAGATCTGGCGCGGGAGTTCAGCGTGACCACGGCCCTGGAAAACGACGCGGATGCCTCCGCCCTCGGGGAGGCCGGTTGGGGCGCTGGAAAAGGTAAGTCGCGAATTGTCTATGTGACGGTGGGCACAGGCATCGGGGGCGGGATCATAATAGATGGACAGCTTTACCGCGGGGCAGACATGGCCCATCCCGAAATTGGTCACCACGTTATCGACCCATCCGGACCGCTTTGCTCCTGCGGTTTCCGGGGATGTTGGGAATCGCTGGCGACCGGTCCAGCCCTAGTTGCATGGCTCAAGATGAATGCACCAGCGGACTACCGCTATCCCGCGGATCTCACGGCCAAACAAATCTGCCTGCATGCGCAACAGGGGGATGAGCTGGCTTGCCGGGCGGTTGAGCGCCAAGCCTACTACCTGGGTCTCGGTCTGGCCAATCTGGTCAATCTTTTTGTGCCGGACGTGATCGTCTTAGGCGGCAGCGTGATGAAGAGTGCGGCCCTTTTCCTTGACGGCATCCGCAAAGTGATTAGCCAAGGTTGCCGATTCGTCCCGTTTGAAAAGACGGAACTGGCACTGGCGTCGCTGGGAGAGGACGCTAATCTCATAGGTGCAGCGCGGGTCTGGCACCATCGATTCAGGCAGGGAGTCGGCCGGAGTTCGTGACTTACGTCCGCGTGCGGCCCTGGGCGAGACCGATCCAGTCAATCCCCGGCGTTGCAGGGACACCCTGCAATTAGTTGCGCGAGCGTCACGAAGTTGGAACGCACCTCCACGAAGCAGGGAGGTGAAAAGGCAGGTCATGGCCAGAAGCCGCTATACGGTCAGCTTGGTCTTCCTTACTTTTTTCGTGATCTCCTTGCTAACCAATATTCTTGGTCCCATCGTTCCGGACATCATCAGCAGCTTTCAGGTGAGTTTGACTGCTGCGGGATTTCTGGCTTTTGCTTTCTTCATCGCTTACGGAGTGCTGTCCATCCCCGCCGGTTTTTTGGTGGAACGATTCACCGAAAAACCCGTGATGGCGCTGGCCTTCTTGGCTGGCACGCTGGGCTCGCTGAGTTTCGCTCTATTCCCCGGATACCGCGTGGCAATCGTTTCCTACTTCACTATCGGCGCAGGGATGGCCGTTCTGCAGGTGGCCATCAATCCCTTATTGCGTGTTGCCGGCGGAGAAGAACACTATGCGTTCAATTCGACTTTGGCCCAATTGGTGTTCGGCAGCGCATCATTTATTAGTCCGCGCATTTACTCTTATCTGGTGCTAAACCTCAAGGATCCTTCGCCCGATCAAAATATCGTTTTGCGCATTGTGCGAAGGCTGACGCCAGTAGAGTTGCCGTGGGTCTCGATCTACTGGATTTTCGCCGTTTCCGCGTTGGTGATGGTGGTGGTTTTGTTCTTTTCCAAATTTCCTAAGGTTCAGCACACCGCCGAAGAGCGTGTGGGCTCGCTGGACATGTACCGAACCTTGGCGCGGCAACGGGTTGTGTGGCTTTACTTTGCGGCGATGTTTGCTTATGTCGGATGCGAACAAGGAACCGCCGACTGGATGTCGAGTTTTTTGCGTCAGTATCATGGTTTGGATCCCCACAGCACAGGTGCGGCAGCGGTTTCCTGGTTCTGGGGCTTGCTCACGGCTGGTTGTCTGGTCGGGATGCTATTGCTGAAGATATTCGACAGCCGCAAGGTGCTTATCGGTGCGTGCCTGGGGGCTCTGTTCTCACTGTCTGCAGCCTTGTTTGGACCTGCGATGGTTTCCGTAATTGCTTTTCCTGCCGTCGGTCTGTTTGCTTCGGTGATGTGGCCTATCGTGGTGTCGCTTGCTCTCAATTCCGTCGCGGAATTCCACGGTTCTTTCTCCGGCATTTTAGGTACCGGAATCATAGGCGGAGCAGTGGTGCCGGTGATCATTGGGCGTATCGGAGACTACGCGGGACTGCGGAGCGGATTGGCATTTCTCTATGTCACTTTTGGGTTTGTCCTCAGCGTTGGCTTTTGGGCACGACCGATGATCAACAATGCCACCATTGGTCGCAAGAAGGCTTCTGCTGAGCTGGTTGACTGAGTGAGGCTGCTCGGCAGAGATGAACAGCAGAGACCAACCGTCTTGATCTGAGCGAGGATTCTGGTGTCTGTCCCGTCAAATAGTCCGGGCAGGAGTATCTGTTACCCCATCATTCCCTGTGCGCCTCCGTCGCCAGTCAGTTCGTGCTCGAACCAGAACCAGTTCGTGACCCAGAGTTGTTGTTCTTTCGGCACGGTTGCAGCGAAGACCTCTGCCTGAAAGGACAGCCTTAACTTCTGCTTCCCTTCATCGACCTCGACCATGCCCCGGTACGTCCCCTGCCCGCGTCTCCTTCGGCGCGAATAAGGAAACCCATAATGCCTCGGTGCGGGTTGCCTCCAAGGCAATTTCTTTCTCCGGCGGAAACAAGGGATCGGGATATGGACCTACTGCCGAACGCACCACTTCGTCCAAGGGCGTGTCGGTAGGATGCGAGTTCACCTTCACAGTTCCTACTCGGTAATTCTGGACCTTAAGTGCCGCGTTCCCCAAGCGCGGGGCAATGACGCGTACCCGTACCAGTCGGTGTGATTCGGATCGCAGCGCGACCTGCAGAATACTGTGGCCATTGCGCGCGGTCACCAAAGCAAGTTCGAAACTTGATGTTACTGCCGGGCTGTCAGGAAAGACCTTCACCAGCGAATCTACGAACCAGACTGAAAGGTTGTCACGTTGCGCAGCGTGCAGCGGCACAGTGAAAAAGCAGATAAACCCAACGAGAAGGCTCCGCATAATCAGCTATCTTAAGCCGCAGTGTTCCACATCGCCACATTGATCCTTTTTGCCAACTGTTTCACAGAGGGGAAGAGCATAACGGCGGGTTCTGCTAGAATCGCGGCGAAATGGCAACAGGCGAGCAGTTACGATTTGGCGTGGACGGCGGAGTTGAGGTATCGGCGCTGCTGTCGATGCCGGCGAAGGCGCGGCGGCTGCTAGTGCTGGCGCATGGAGCGGGGGCGGGAATGCATCACCCATTTATGGAGATGCTGGCGGGCGAGTTGGCTAGCGTGGGCGTAGCGACGTTTCGATACCAGTTTCCGTACATGGAGGAACGGCGGCGGATTCCTGACTCGCCAGCCGTGCTGACGGCAGCCGTTGTGGCTGCGGTACGAGCGGCTGCCGAGGCGGCTCCTGGCTTGCCGTTGTTGGCGGGAGGCAAGTCAATGGGAGGACGAATGACTTCGCAAGCTGCGGCAGAGCATCCACTGGATGGAGTGCGAGGATTGGTGTTCTTTGGTTTCCCACTGCACCCGCCCAACCGACCGGGAACGAAACGAGCTGACCACCTGGCGAGGGTTACGATGCCGATGCTGTTCCTGCAGGGAACGCGAGATACGCTTGCCGATCTCAAGTTGTTGCGTCCCCTTTGTGCGAAGCTAGGTTCGCGAGCGACGTTGCACATCATTGAAACGGCAGATCATTCATTTCATGGGTTGAAGAGGTCAGGAAGGAGCGACGCGGAGGTGTTGCGGGAATTAGCGGAAACGGCAGCGTCCTGGGCGGAGGGAATCGAAGGCATACAGTCGCAACTTGCCCTAAATCCTTCCGCTGCTAAGCCTGCCCAAAAACCCCGACGAAATTGAGGTCATAAACCCGTGCTTTTCTCTTGCCCACAATTTCGTCGGGCAGCTGTCCCACAATAAATGTTTTCGGGCAATCAACGCTGCCCGAGTGAAAACCACATGTCCCGGTATCAAGTCGCGGCGAACTGGGCAGGAACTCCGTGGCTACGCCGCATTTAAATTGCGCCTTTCTGGTGTTGTTGAATGCGTCTCCACTATTTTGGGATTGCAGGCACGATCCAGGCTTTCTTGGGATTGCGCTTCTTCTGACAGTAACCGGAAAGAAGGCTCGGCTGGGCTTACCACGGCAACGGGCGGCGCATCATTCTCGATGACCACTTCCGCACGCCTACGAACGCGGGCCATCCGTGAGGCGAAGTCTCTCGCCGCTTCTGCTTCCGAGATGTGGATCACATTCTTAGCTATACCGCCATTATAGATCGCGACGCCTTCTCCTTGGAGGAGCCTTGGAGCGCGGAGGATGGCGCGCACGGTGCATTGGATAGCGATCCCGTTAGCCTGGGGCTTTTTTAGCCGTATACTCATCCCCTCCATGAAATTTCTGTTCAACTTGTTCCTCGTTTTGTTCGCCGCAGGCTTGCCGTGAAGCAGGGGAAGGAAGTGCGTGATCGCCATGGATTTGCGGCCGTAGACTTTGATAGCGATGAATTTCCAATTATTTCTTTGCGTTGGTACAAAAACGCTACCCGCAGCATGTGAAGGATAGTTGGCATAGACTCAGAGCCCGACAGGGCGGAATGGGACACGCGCGGTGCGACCTATGATCAAGACTACTTCCCGTAGAACATTTGTGAAAGCAGCAGCTTCTGGTCTCGCTGCTTCCTTTCTGGAGATCCCATCTATGAATGCCAGTCCTTTGAATCTGCCGATCGGACTGCAGCTTTACACGGGATACCGATCCGGCTGGAACGTTGAAGGCCGTGGCGACCGCCGGGTACAGACAAGTGGAACTTTCTCCACTTACTACGACATCGGCGAAAGATCTGAAGAAAATGCTCGACGACGCGTGCCTGAAAACCCTTCAGGGCACTACAATGGTTGTCACCGTTCCTTGGGTTGCCGATCCGTCGCGCTTCAAGCCCGATCCGCAGTTGGGGCAGATCGGAGTTTTTATTGCAATCATCAATGGGCTTACGCTCGACGACTGGAAGTGGAATGCTGAGCAGTTCAATAAAGTAGGGGAGCAGATTAAGAAAGCTGGGCTGCGATGAATTTCTTCGGTTGACCGATTCGCGGTTGGTCAAACTAGAGTTAGACTGCGGTTGGGCAACTGTTGCGGGCCAGGATCCGGTTGCCTTCTTGACAAAATATCCGGAGCGCTACAGTTTGCTGCACATTAAAGATTTCCGAAAGGGATTTACGCCGCGGACGACATTGATGGAGAAAGATCCTGGGACGCCGGTACCGACCGAATTGGGGCGGGGCGCGATCGAGTATGGCCGAATTTTCGCTGCGGCTCAGCAGGCGCCGATTCGTGAGCTATTTGTCGAATAGGAGCCGCCTTTCACCGAGATGCCGACTCTGGAGGCGATCAAAGTGGCTTACGAGTACATGAAGAATCTGAAGTCATGAGGCCCGGGAGAGACAGAATGTCCAGTCATTACTTCGTTGCTGTCGCGGCCTTGCTTCTGTTTGGGTCGATCGGTTCGGGGCAGGCCGACCAGTCGGCCAATGCGGAGAAGCAGAAGACGAACCGGCAACAGAAAGACGCTCCGCAGAAGGAGGACGCCGGGAATGCGATTGCCGCGTTGACGGGCGGCGCGCATATCAACAAAGAAGCGGCGGAACGCGGGCGGAAAATTTTTGTGCCTGCGTGCGGGTTCTGTCACGGCAATGATGCCCATGGAAAGAGCGGTCCTGATCTTGTGCGGTCGGCCTCGGTACTGCACGACGACAAGGGTGATGTCATCGGTCCTGTCATCCAAAATGGGCGGCCGGAGCGCGGGATGCCGGCTTTCTCGGCGCTTTCTGCGGAGCAGATTGCCGATATCTCGGTCTTTTTGCATTCGCAAGCGGCTGACGTTTCGAACCGGTTTGCTTACAAGATCGGCGATCTGATCACGGGTGACGCGCAGAAAGGCGCGTCGTTCTTCAATGGTGACGGACATTGTGGGAGCTGTCACTCTGCGAGCGGTGATCTCGCGCATGTGGCAACCAAGTATGAACCTGTCGAGTTGCAGCGGAGGATGTTGTATCCCGCGCCGAACCTAATTGATGTGTTTCTGGGACGAGCAGTGACGCCTCCTGCGCCCACCAAGGTTACTGTTCAGCTAGTTTCCGGTGAGCGGGTTTCGGGGACGCTTGATCATGCGGATGAATTTACCGTGTCACTGCACGATTCGGCCGGCTGGTACCGCTCCTTCCCGCGTGAGAGCGTGACTATGGATTTACAGGATCCTCGGGCGGCGCATGAAGGGCTACTGCCGAAGTACACCGATCAAGAAATGCATGATGTTTTGGCGTATCTGGAAACTTTGAAATGAGAGTCTGGGCCTCCACCCTCGTGCTGTCGCTAGCCCCGGTCGTGCTTTGTGGGCAGGAATTAACTCCAGAGGCGCTTGTGAAGCCGGGGATTGATAGTTGGCCTACATATAACGGCGAATATTCGGGGCAGCGTCACAGTCCGTTGGATCAGATCAACGGCTCGAATGTGGCTTCTTTGTCGTTGGCTTGGATGTATCGTGCCAGCAATTACGGGGCGGCCGGGTTCGGTTCGGTCATCAAGTCGACACCGATTGAAGTGAATGGCATGCTTTACTTCACCATGCCGGATAACGTGTGGGCCATCGATGCGCGCAACGGGCGGGAAATTTGGCATTACAAGTATCCACCTAACGAGGGCCTGCACATCGGCCAGCGTGGTGTGGCCATGCTGGGTAGTTCAATTTACACCGAAACACCGGACTGCAATCTCGTTTCGTTGAACGCCAAAGATGGCAAGGAGCGCTGGCGAAAGCAGATCGGAGACGTAAAGCTCGAGTATTTCTGCACGATGTCGCCCTTGGTGGTGGGCAACCACATCATCACCGGCGTAGGCGGCGATTCGCTGGATAATCCCGGATATTTGGAATCACGCGACCCTGAAACTGGCGAGGTGCAGTGGCATTGGAATACGGAACCCAATCCAGGCGAACCTGGTTCCGAGAGTTGGCCCGATGCTGAAGCTCGAAGCCATGGTGGCGGTATGACGTGGATGACCGGCACTTACGACCCGGACTTACGCTTGATCTACTGGGGGATCGGTAATCCTAATCCAGTGCACTCTGGGGCAGGGCGGAAGGGCGACAATTTGTGGACTTGCTCGATCGTTGCGTTGAAAGTAGACACCGGAAAGCTGCTATGGGGCTATCAGGTTTCGCCGCACGATACGCATGACTGGGATGCTACACAGACACCGATTCTGTTTGATGGGGAGTTCAAGGGAAAGCGGCGCAAACTTGTGGCACAGGCGAGCCGAAATGGATTTTTCTTTGTGCTGGACCGAAGCAACGGCGAGCATCTGCTGACGGCGCCATTCATTAACAGCAATTGGACTCTGGGGATCAACGCGAAGGGGCAACCCATTCCCAATCCGAAGAAAGAGCCTGCGCGTGATGGTACGCTCGTCTCGCCCAGCTCGAATGGCGCGTCGAATTGGTTTGCTCCCAGTTTCAATCCGCTGGCCGGTCTTTTCTACGTGGTGGCGTCGCAGAGTTACAGCGTCTTTTACTTGACCTCAGAGGGAAAAGCCGAAGGATTTGCCGGGCGCGATGATTCTCTGAATTATCCGGGGACCATTAAGGCGATCGACTACAAAACGGGAGAGATTCGTTGGACGCATGACCTGGGCGGCATGGGTAGTGGCCTGCTGACCACGGCGGGGAATTTGCTCTTTGCGGGCGACTTCTCGAGGCATATCCTGGCCATCGATTCAACGACCGGAAAAACGCTTTGGCACACTACCGTCGCAGCCAATCAAGCAAACGGTGCGATCACCTACGAACTCGACGGCAAACAGTACGTGGTTGTTGGAGCGGGTGACTCACTGTTTGCGTTCGCTCTTGGCGCCAGCCACTGACGCAACAGTCAGATCTTTCGATTCTTCTGCCGAAGGGATCATACTTGAAGCTAACTCCTGACCTCTTTGTCCGAGATGACGCCCTTGCGGCAGCCGTATGCGGAAATGTCACCCGATCGCAACCTGGATGTGTACGAGCGCGCTTACAAAACTTAACCATGCGCTGTGGTTGCTGTGCAGCCCATTATGTTGCAGGGTGCCCCGGGCCGGGAGTTCGACATCACCGCGGGGCCGCATGCCCCCAGCCGGAAGCGGGTTTACGTCGCCAACAAGACGTACTTCTTTGTCGAGTTCGATTCGAACACTCCTGGCGCCTCCGAAGTTGCGAATTCCTTTCAGTTTGAGTTCCCGGTGCGGTAGGCGAGCTCACGGTCTGGGTCGGCCGAGAGGCAGCTCACTAAGCGAATAAGGGGAAACGGATGAGACACCTGAGAGTCAAACGAACGATGGAGCACATCCTCCTGAGCTCGATAAGTTGCTGGGCGTTATTTGCATGCCGAAATTCAGCGAAACAAGAGAATACGGGCACCGACGTAGGCACTTCCCAAGCCAAGATCTATGCGATGGATGACGTCGACAAGGAATTGAAAGATGGAATGGTCGTCATGGGTGGCACTCGAGACGATGCCCGGGCCTTCTTCAAGGCCCATACCGAGTTTCAGGTCTGCAAGGACATGGAGAGTTTCTTAGTAGCTGTCGTTAAGAACACAAAAGTGGACCCCAGAGCCGATGCTAATCCCTGCTCCCGCCTGGACCAGCTGGTTCTCGAAGTCGTAGGCGTGGACGGCGCCCGTCGAAGCCGTTGTGTTCCACCACAGCGCGACCTAGACAGCGCAATTCATTCGTAGCGTAACGCTTCTAGCGGATCGACCTTCGCGGCACGGCGCACCGGCACCCAGCATGCCAGCAGCGCCACTCCCACGAACAACGCTCCCACAATGATCAATGTGATCGGGTCGCTTGGCTGCACCTCAAACAGAAAACTCCTCAGCACACGCGACAAAACGGTCGCCAGGACTACACCCGTAAGTACCCCGCTCGCAATCAATCGAAATCCCTCGCCGAAGATCAAGTTCCGGATGTCTTTTTGTGCGGCACCAACCGCGCTGCGAATCGCCAACTCCCGTCGCCTGGAGGCCACCGAAAGCGAAAGTACGCCGTAAATTCCGACCAGCGTCAGCACGCTCCGTCGCCTGGAGGCCACCGAAAGCGAAAGTACGCCGTAAATTCCGACCAGCGTCAGCACGCTGCCCACAACCGCGAACCCAACGAGCAGTTGCATCGCGAACGTTCGCGACGCCAGCGAATCATCGCGAATCTGTTCCAAAGTCTTCGGATTCTCGATGGCGGCGGTCGGATCGACGGCGCGCAACTCGCGTTCCACCGCAACCAAAACCGTGCGCGGGTCCGCCACCGTGCTGATCACGAGATGTTTCGAAAAGGCCGTCGCCTGCCACAATGAGAGATAAATCTCGGGTGACGCCTCCTGCGTCAAATCATCTGTTCGGCCATTCGAGACCTCGCCCACGATTTCCGTAGCTGGCTTGTCGCGCCCGTTCAGCCAAATATTCCGTCCGATGGCATTGCCATGCGGAAAGTAGCGCTCCGCAAATGCTTGGTTGACGATCGCTACGTTCAGCGTCTTGCCCTCATCGCTCGAACGAAACTCCCGTCCCCCGAGCATTCCCACGCCCATCAACTTGAAATAGTCCTCCGTGACAGCGCGTAGCGGCAACGCCGTCTTCTCGCTCTCCTTGATTGCTGGAGGCTGCCCTTCGATTTCCAGAGTCGCAGGCCAATTGTTCCCGGTAAGTGGCACTCCCCACGCGAAAGCAGCATATTGCACGCCGGGAATAGACGAAACCCGTTCCAAGGCGTGCCGGTGAAAATTGACCCACTCTGAATAGCTCCGCACCTCGGTGACACTCATCGTTAAGATGTGTCCCGTGTTGTAGCCTGACGGGACTTTCGCAATATTGATCATCGTTCGAATCAGCAGTCCGGCCCCCACGAGCAGCGCTAGAGTCAGCGCCGTTTGCACCATGGTGACCCCGCGCAGAAGCCGCCGTTCCCCGAGTCCCGCCGTTCCTTTGGGTCCAGCGTTCTTCAGCACCTCCATCGGATCTAACCGGAAAGCCCGCAGCGCCGGAAAAAACCCTGCGAAAACCGCAGCCAGTACCGCCGCACCGAGTCCCCATGCCAGCACCGCCCACCCAGCTGTCACGCCATCTAACCGCGGAATCGCATGTCCTGCAATCAACTTGAACAGTTTGACGACTCCGAACGCCAGCCCCACTCCGAACGCCCCACCCAGCAGCGCCAGCAGCAGACTCTCAGTCGAAACCTGGCGCAAAAGAGCATTAGGTCCCATGCCCATCGCGCTCCGCACCGCATATTCTTGCTGCCGCTGCAACCCGCGCACCAGCAGCAGCGCCGCGGCGTTACCGCAACCAATCAACAAAACTAGCGCCGCGGCGCCCAGCAGCGGAAACAATATCCTTCGCCCGTCGAGATTCATTTCGCTTGTCAACGATTCCACCTGCGGCGTGATCCCATCAAAAGCGTGTTCCGCTTGCGCTTCTCTCGCGGACAGCACCGTCAGTTCTCCTTGCGCTTGCTGCAGCCCCGCCCCATCGCGCAATCGCGCCACGATATTCCAATATGGGTCTTTCAGGTACTTCGGGTCGGGCCCCACGGGAATCCAGAAGTCCACCAGAGCATTTACGTTGTAGTTCGGCTCCTTCGCCGCTCCAGGCGATGGAAGAAAGCGTATCCCGGGCGGCATCACGCCGATCACCGTCGGCGGCACTTCCCACCGGCTGATGCGAACGGTCTTGCCTATGATTTGTGGATTCTCGTTGAACGTGCGCTTCCAAAAGTCGTACCCGAGCAGGATCACCTTCACCGGTCCTGTCCCAATGTCCGACTCCTCGAAGCCGCGACCGAGCATCGGCTGCAAGCCCATGACCGGGAGATAGTCTTTGGTCACTACCATCCCCTCGACCGATTGGCTGCCTTCGTTGCGAATCAGAAAATTGAACGTCCAACCGTACGCAGCGATTCCTTCAAACGACTTCGCCTCTTTCTGCCATTCCATCCATTGTTGGGCGGGCCAGCCGCGAGGGCTTTCTTGCTTTTGGCCGTCAGTTCTGGCCGTCGGAACTAGCACCAACTGCTGCGGCTTTTTGTAGGGTGGCGGCGTCAACAGCACGCCCTGAATCAAGCTGAACACGGCCGAGGTCGCCCCGATTCCAAGAGCCAGCGTCAGCACCGCAATCAGGCTAAAGCCGGGTTGTTTCAACAACATCCGAATCGCAAATCGCATGTCTCGCCGCATCTATCCCCCTTCGCCGATTCTGTGAATCACGCCTTAAGGAAGCCTAATAGGAGAACGTTCCTGACCCTCTCCTGGTTCCCATCATCCTACCGGCTTTGACGAATAAACAGCATGCGGGTTAGAAGCGCTTTGGGAGCGCGCTTCGGCAAAACCCGGCCACACGACTCAAGATTGCCCCCCTCTCAAGAGCTGGTCCCACTTTCCGATCTGAATCTCCAAATTGGTACTTGCGCATGTAGCTCGTCAGCGTGCGCTAAACCTCGGGAGTCAATAGTCATCTCGAGCCTTCTGTCGCTCGACAGCGGGCGTTGGTCGCTGATAGAGTTTCAATTATCTTTCCATGCGGGGCGAAACCAGCACGGGCCAGGTGGCAACTATATGCCTCGTAAGAACCTCATCGCTTTGTCAGTCCTTGCAATGTGTTCATTCTCTATGCCAGCGCAGATGGATAAAAGAGTGCAGCGCAGGGACCCCGCTACGGCATTTGACGGTCTCTCGAAGGAGCAGTTGGCATTGGAAGACCAACTGAAAGGGCTAATTTCCCGAGGCGACCGGGAGCTTAAAAGTGGTGATGCGTCCTTTGCAATTGTGCAGTATCTGAGTGCGTTGGAGTTGGTTCACCAACAACCGCTCCTAGCGAAATGGCAAGACTACGTACTACAAAAGCTCGGAACTGGCTACATCCAAGGGAATCGTCCACAAAATGCTATCAGGATTTTCTCAAGGTTACTCGAAGAAAGAACACATCACTGCGAATCTGAAACTGCTGCCGTCTCCAATTGCGCGGACGCACAGTACGGCCTGGGGGAGGGAAAAATACGGGCTGGCGACTTCACCGGTGCGTTGGCTTCGCTGCGGGAAGCCGAAGCAAACTACGCCAAGGCCGAGAAATTGAGCGACTCCCATCAGTTCGCAATGATGCAGGTCAAGAATGAAGCTCAGACAAAGGTTTGGATTGCCGTTGCACTGTCGAAAGTAGGCAAAACCGCAGATGCAATCGCTACAGCCGAAGCGGCGCTTCCACAACTTGCTCGCGTTCAGTCGGATGAAAGCATGCTTGCGGCTATCCGAGATGATGCAGCGCGCTCGCTTCGAGACGCACAGGCTCTACTAGACTATCTGAAGCCCATCCAATAGATGCTTACCAATCTTGGTACCCAATTCTCGGATTATCCGGATAAGCCAAACGGTCGAGCGCTGGAAAAGGCTTGGACCAACGCGGGGAATACCTCGCCGTTGCCGTCATTGACGTAGCCGATGGCCCGCCGAGTCTCAACCAGGCCCGGTCGCAAAAGCTGACTTGCTTGGCCACCACGCGGAAAATGGAAGTGGCGGCAATCAATTGCGAACACTACTCGGTAAGCGGAATTTCTCTCTCAAATCGCGCAATGCCTGCGCCGGAACAACCCGAAATTGGTTGTAAACTAACTCTTCCCAATACACTGAACCGAATCTTGGCAGTAGGTGTGTTTGCCACTGGTATATCAAGCCCAGATTCCAGGCCACGAAAAGCACTACGAGGGGGACCAATCGGACCGAAGCGCCTCGACTCTCTGGCCACAGCCGCGCGGCCCATGCGAACAACGAAGCAAGTCCGAGAATAAAGATCGGTGTCAAAGAGATAAAGAAGCGATTGCCAAATCCGACGTTTCCATACCACCAGGGATAGCAAGAGACGAGACCGTAGAAAACAAGAGTTATGGTTAAGCAAATCGCTCCAACAACCTTGTCCAAGATCCACAGACAAAAAAGTCCCGCAATTGCCAGGACGAGAATGGGCGTAAATACAAACAACCCATGATCTGTTGAGAACAACACCCTCTCAAGGGCTGGAGACGCCCAGTTCCAAGTGCTAAGTGCGTATGGCCCCATGCTGAGAGGATTTCCGAATACGATTTGCCTTGTGATGAGAGTCGGCAGCAGAGCGAAGAGAGTGCCGCCTCCAAAAATTGCATGTAGGCGAAGCGTGTTAGCAAACCCCTCCTGTCTACTACTGCCTGCGGCCTGAATTTCCGCATAAGAGGAAAAGACGTCAAATGCCACTGCCACCAAAAAAACAACGTTAAGCTGGTAAACGTCTATCATCAAGCCCGACAGCAGCCCCAGCATCAGCCATTGTCTACTCGTGCGCGTGCCGCGCGTTCGCAGCCAATACCAGAGGAACAACGCATCTACAAAGACTGAATGCGCGTGGGACCACGCAGGCAATAGATAAATGTACATCGGAACTGAGCTCCCAAGCCAAACTCCGATCGTGGCCCAAAATGCCCACTGCTCCTTTACAAACCTTCGGGCCACCGCAAACGAAAGACAGAGGCCTGCGAAGCCATAGAGCGCTGTCGAAGCCGTCATCGCCGCCAAATAGGGCCAGGAGTGTCCATCAGGCGCAATACGCCAACCGAGATGCGCCAATCCAAAAACCGCCAGATGTGTCGGGATCAGAAACGGGCTCCAGAGAATGGCGGGACCGACCGAATAGAAATTCGGCAGATGTCCTGTTTTCGTTATCGGATTGTCAACAAAATGATCTACCAAAAAGATCTTCAGCAATTCATCATTCGGATTCTGGAAATCTGAAGAAAAACTGAAATTATGATCAACTAGTGGAGAACGAAGGTAAGCATAATATCCAACCCCGTCACCGCCGATTTGAGCATGAAGAAAGGGGAGGCTCAGCAGGAATACGAAGAAAAGTGCCTTCTCGTAGTTCGATCGCCCGCGCCAAAAACGCTGGAGGAAGTTGGTTTTCATTGACCTTGACAGTGATTCGAACTGTTCGACAAGTGCAGGCTAGCATGACGAAAGCAGCGACGCCACACGCCCACTTGATGCGGTATTAACTTAAGATAGACATTCAGAGAAAAGCCAAATGAGGTGAAAGAGCTTAGCCGAAGTCGATTTTGGCTGGAGATGAATGGATTGGCATTCCAGCCGCTGCAAGACCCGGCTTGCTAAGCACAGCGATCAGTGAAAGTGGAGGCAACGGCAAGAATTTGTCCAGCACGCGGAACACAGGAGTCAGCACGTTCAGCAGTTTAATTTGCAAGAAGCCAAAGGCACGCCGCCGCAAGAGTTTCCCGTTAATCCACCAGGCGACGACGCCGACACGGTTAAATTCCAGCATAGTATCCACGTGGAAGCCCGCGCTACTGGCCAGCACTCTTAATTGATCTTGCGTATAGCGCCGCTGATGGCCCAGAGCATCATCAAGTGTCCCCATGAGCCAAGGACCGCACGGAACCAGAATGATCGCTCGCCCATCCTGTTCCAGAGCTTCACGGATATTCCGCAAAGCCCCCAGGTCGTTCGCCAGATGTTCAACCACGTTCAAGCAAATCACCGTGTCAAATTCTTGTTCCTTTGGATACGTCTCTCCAGATTGTCCATCCGTGTAACCAACATGAAGGTATGGCCGATTCCGGCTAATATTTTCGAGGTATGTCAGATACAAGGGATTGATGTCGCTGGCCCAGTACACTTTGCGTGGAACCAGTTGCAAAGTTAGATTGCCTGTTCCCGCGCCTATCTCCAGTACTTTCTCGCCCACGTAAGGACGGATAACATCCGCCATCCACTTTGTGAAGCGTGGTGCGCGATTGAGGCGGCCGAGAATCTGGCTTCCATAAACGTCCTCGGCGTAGATGTGGTCGGAAAAGCCAAACCGCAATATCGCGCCGATGGCCCGGATGCCATCCTTCCATTTGATCTTTTTCCCTTCCTGATAAGTGCGGCCTGCATAGCGAATCGGGACTTCGAATATGCGCGCTCCGCGTTTGGCCAGCTTGATGCTGATTTCCGGCTCGATTTCAAACCCTTTGCCCACTAGTGGCACGCTTTTCATCAAATCGGTTCTGACCATCTTGTAGCAGGTTTCCATGTCCGTGAGATTCAGATCCGACACCAGGTTGCACAAAAGAGTTAGAAAGCGATTCCCCAGCTCATGGCGGAAGAAGAGAACACGCCGGTATTCGCTGGCGAGAAAGCGCGAACCAAACACGGCGTCGGCTTGTTCTTCCAAAAAGACCTTGACCATTTTAAGGAGATCGGAAGGATGGTACTCAAGATCCGCATCATGAATAACGGTCAATTCTGCGCTGGCCTGCGACAATGCCGTGTGGATTGCCGCCGCCTTTCCCTGGTTGGTCTCGTGTCGGAGAAATAGCCATTCCAGCTTGTGGGGAGGTGCTGCAGCCACCGACTGTTGAAACTCACTCAAGGCCGTCCCAGTCTGGTCGCTCGAACCGTCGTCCACCACAATCACTTCGACATGGTCCAGCAGCGGAGACTGACCCAGGATTTTGAGCCGTTCGAGACTAGTGCAGACCAAATGCTCCTCATTGTAAACGGGCACAAGAATGGAAAGTGTCGTCGAGGCTTTCATTGGAAATCTGGCGTCGCCCTCTCTCGAATCATTAAGGTCCAACGGATTTAACGCCTCTCTGGGAAAGAAGACACTCACGATAGTCGCCTCGCGATTCGCTGAGACGTCAGTCTTCTGCCAGAAATAGTTCGTGACCTGGTCAATAGTCTCATTTCAGGGCGTCCTGGGACGGAGCTTATAGGTAAGGCAACAAGTATTTTCTCAGAAGGCCTGCGTTGCATTACGACTTCGAAATCCGGTTCGTAGCCTTTTGGTAACGCACCTACTAAAGCAAGGAGTTGCCACAGGGGTGCTGGCCGCACATGGAAACTGATGCACTCATAAAGCCAAGGACAGGCTCCCCGGGAAGAGAACGCGTCAAGCCTTGCGATGCGCGAGCGCGCGAATCTCACCCCAAACGACGAATGCAAGATAGACGGAAAGTAGAATAAGCTCCGGCTCGATGGCGTGACGGTACTTCGCGGTCGGATACGCGAGGTAATACGGAATCGGATAGATAATGAGTGCCGCGGAAAAGAGAAGCCAGCCGCGTGGTCGCCTGGTTAGAGCAAAGAGCATGCCCAGCCACCCAAGTAGAGACAACGGCCAAAATTCCCAGGCTTTCCACCATTCCCGCGTCCAATAAATTAGCAAACTGCCATCCCAAAACCACAGTGTTCGGTGAAGCGTCAGGTGGACAAATTCGGAGGGATACTTGCGAATGAAGGCGAAGCTGTCCTGCTTGTAATAATCGATGTAGCGCATTTCACCCCAGGCGGCATATTTCTGAAGCTCCCCTGGATTGAGCCCAGGATGATTGCCCGCATAGCCCATTCCATTGCTGAAATGATAGTTGCCCAGGTGGAATTCAAACCAATAATTGCTGCGAAAGAAAACCGGGCGGCCGAACACGAGTTCGTTGCGAATCAGCCAGGGGGATACCAGCGCTGCAAAGAGGACACCGGCGAGCGTCATGGGCGCAAGCCATCTCCGGAATGCGCGATGATTCACGAAACCAACATAGGCAAACGTGAATGGCATCAAGCTGAGCAATGCGGGATTGGTTAGCGCAATCAATGCCCAAATTGCGCCGAACGCTAGCCAAAGTCTTCTGCTGTTCTTCTCCGCAACGTCCAGTGTGACGATGAACACAACGGAAAGCAGAAATGCGCTCGCCGTGAAGTCCCAAATCCAGGAAACTGGCCAGCGAAAGAAAAAAGGGCTGAGAGCCCAAATCCACGCGGCGCACAATCCGACTTGCGTACCAAGACTGCGGCGACCCAAGCCGTAGATGGCGACTCCCGTTGCGGCTGCGATGATGCACTGGATACCGATCAGCACCAGTGCCGAGGCTTCGGAATAAATTCCGAAGATTCGAAACACCAGGGCACACAAGTAAGGATAAACAGGAGCGATCCATGCAGTGGGCCCGGTGTCCTGGTAAAAGGGCGCACTAAAACCCTGCCCGCGCACGATATGCTCGGCGATGCTGCAAATTTCGGCTCCAAAAGGAAGAATCGATCCGGGAGCGCGGACGTAGGTTTTCTTCCACAGAACAAAACCGAAGCGCAGAATAAGTCCGCAAATGAGAAGCAAGATTTGTAAATTTCTGTCAGACCTGGAATTGGCCTGCGAACCGGGAGTTGCAGGAGTTTCCGGAGCGATGACGGACATAGTATCTATTGTGGGAGACTATCTGGACCAGTCGCAAGATCGAGTTGGACAGCCCAACTCTTATTCGGCACTAGGTAGCGCGCTCTCTAGAGTCGCAAAGTCGGATCGTCCTAGGACCCACGTCTGCGGTAATCAGAGTTTGTTGCTGCCTAGAAACGCGAGATGTCCCGAGCCCCATGCAGTGCACGAACAATTGCAATCGCGCTGGTGACCGAATGTCCACCCTGATACTGGGTCGGTGCGAGGATAGACACGTGATCCTAGCCAGGATTTGGCGGAGCTAGCCCCTTCTGACCTTAGGCTGTTGAACTTTGGATGATGGGGTGAATGCAGATGGCTGGGTCATTATCAAAGATCTGAATATCCTCGGAGACGAGCCCGCCTTCCGCGACACGCGTGTCCCGTTCAAGGTCTTGATTGACTATTTGGAGGAGGGCGACACTTTGGATCAGTTTCTGGAGCAGTATCCAAGCATGAGCCGCGAACTTGCCATTACTGCCATCGAAGAAGCACGGCAGAGTCTCGTCGCACAAACTCAAGTGAAAGTTCTGATCGACGAGTGCGCTCCCAAAGCGCTCAAAAGGCTAGCGGTTGTCCGTTACGCATTCTCGGAATGCCGGTCTGCCCCTACCCAGAAACAAATGGATTAGAGGATTCCTCTAATCCTGGGCCGCGATTTGGTATTGTTCCAGCCTGCCGTCCGGCATTTCGTAGATCGGGGCGCTTAGTTCTGTTTTTGGAAATTTGATGGTGTACACGCGCAGCTTCATACCCCCACGCAATTCCTGGTGAATCTGGATAAACTCTTCCGGGGTTCCCAGCGGGCCCAAGCTGCTGGCGAAATCCTTTAAGGCCTGTTCATTGAAATAAAAATTGGCGTTGTCCGTGAAGAGAGAACGGTCAATCGTGCCATGCTGCAACCCTTCGAAGATTTTGCGCGCCTGCGCAAGCTTGTCCGGAGTAGCCGGGTCATCGGTGGCGAGCAGCAGCCGTGCAATGCCCTTGGCGATCGCGCCCGAAGCGTCGGTGGCGTCCAGGTTTGTGAGCACAACCACGGCAACGCGCTCGTCCGGGAAGACCACATTTTCTGACGTGAAGCCCGAAACCTCGCCGCCGTGAGACAACGAACGATGGCCAAGCTCCGACCGCACACCCACGCCGAGCCCGTAACCCGTTCCCAAGCCATCCTTGAGCAAGACTTCCGTTTCAAAGTCGTGATAGGAAGAGGGTTTCATCAATTTCTGATTGATGATCGAAATGTCCCACTTTGCCAGGTCTTCCGCGGGCATGGCCAGTTCGCCTGCGGCAAAGAGCCAGCCGCTTCCTTCCTTGGGCGCCGGACGCGGCGGGCCGAGCGCAAAACGTACGTAACCGGTTGGATCGGTGTCGCCGAGCTTGGCCTTATCAGTGTCGGCTACGCTCTTCATGTTGAGGGGTGTAAATACCTTTTCCTGCAAAAATTGCAGCAGCGGTTCGCCGCTGGCCTTCTCGACGATCAATCCGGCAATCACATAATTCGTGTTGCTGTACTGCCACTTCGCCCCGGGCTCAAAATCGAGCGGCTTGCGCGCCCAGGTGTCCAGAATCTTCTGCGCCGTCACCGGCTGCAGCATCAAAGGCATCACATAGTCTTGCGGCCAATAGTCCTGATAGCCGGAGGTGTGCGAAAGAAGCTGGCGAATGGTTACTTCGTTCGCGCGCGTAATGCTGGGAATAAATTTGCCGACCTTGTCGTCGAGTGAAAGCTTGCCCTGTTCCTGCAAAAGCAGGATGGCCGCAGCCGTAAACTGCTTGCTGATCGAACCAATGCTGTAGCGCATTTCGGGCTTCGCCGGTGTGGCAGGATCTAGCCGGGCATTCCCATAGGCGTGCAAATAGGCGATCTGCCCATCCTTTACCACCGCGACGGAGGCGCTAGGAACGCCCGTTTTCGCAAGCGCGTCCGTGGCCACCTTGTCAATCTTCTGTTGCATCTCGGCCGAGAGCTGGGTCTGCGCATTCGCCTTGGCGCAGCAGCACGCAAGGATCAAAATAGCGAAGGGAAAAGCTGAACCTAAAATCGCGCGCCGCATGAAAACCTCCTGCAACAAACGCCGCAGTGTAGCACGAGCCAACCGCCGCGAGTCCGACGCGCCTGGACTCGACCACTTCACCGCCTACTCACAATGCATCGTCGGAGTTGTGTTGGCCATGATGCGCACGTTAGCCATGTAAGCTGTCGAATTGCTAATCGCGAATGTGCTTTCCGTGCAGGTGATGGGTTGCAGGCGAACAAAGTTGAAACTCAACGTTGGTGCTAGCTTGGAGCCCTTCGGCTCACTCATAGCCGTATTCACGGTAACAACGAGATCGTTCACCGCCTTATTGTACGAGTTGACGTTTTCGACCAGCTTATTGTAGCGGTCAACGTCTTTTCTGCGCGCTGCTTCACTTTCCAAGAGAGCTTTTATCACCACATTCTGACCTTCCAAGGCAACATCCGCCAACAGCCCCTCCGCCTGCGAAACAATCATCGCGTCTTGTAACCGGCGAAGGGTGTAAATTCCTGAATATCTTTCCTCTTTCTCCTGCAATTCGGTGCTGCACTGGGTATCAGCGGCGCTCATTTGCCCGCGTCCGCCTTCCACTGCGTACCAACGAATGAACTCAGCGAGCTTGTTCCACAGTAGAAAAACTCTTTGGTATTTGTCCTTTCCGCCCATGAAATAATCCACGCCCTCTGCCTGTGTGCCATCCCTGTACTTTTTCATGCCCTTGTCGTACTCGGTCTTGCTGATTTCTTCGGTTTTGTAAACCGCATCCAGGCGATCCGCCATCTGATTAAATGCGACGCACGGCAACGGCTCGTTAGGAACAAACGTCCTTTGCACAGGAGCAGCCTGTTTCCTTTGCTGGGCCAGCATCGCGCCGGACATAAATAACATCGCTACGGAGATTAGAACCGCTCTCATGCTCCGCCTCCTTCAGCCCTACTATGGAATTGCTGGATTGTTCTTCCGTTGTTCAAACAATTCCACAAGCGGCCTGGGTTGGCAAGCGTGCTGCCCACTCCGCTTCGCATCTGACACATCGGCCGCATCTGAGTGTTCGAAGCGGACTGGGGCCGGGAAAGGGGCGCGTTCAGGCGCGGGCTTTGTCGATCATTTCTTCCCAGATGCCTTTGGACTTGAGGATGATCTCGACGAGTTCGCGCGCGGCGCCTTTCCCGCCATCGGTTTTGGTGGTGTAGTGGGCCGCCCGCCGC
>WNFS01000877.1_pt1 | contig 22049 bp, 20 predicted proteins | sample 5400141 | NCBI WGS metagenome assembly WNFS01 (sample SAMN13153358, study PRJNA577476) | soil metagenome | isolation source: 60 cm saprolite under Madrone tree | place: USA:California | collected 2016-06-14
CCGATGATCGACATGATGGTGATCTTGGTGTTCTTCTTGATCTTCACCGCGGTGTTCTCCAAGACGAATATCCTTCAGATGAACTTGCCCAACAGCAGCAACGCCACTCCGCTCGACTTGCCCAAGGACTTGAAGCTCGAAGTCATCATTCGCCCCGACGACATCGTGGTCAACGACCGCAACTCAGGTCCGCTCAAGGTCCTCGCCAATACGGCAAACGGCTATGATTTCGATGATCTGTCGGAATTCATGCGAAGGATCAAATCGCAGTATCCGCAGATGAGCGACGCGACCATTCTGTCCAGCCCCAATACCACCTACGACACCTTGGTGCAGGTCATGGACACGGTGCGCGTTTACCAGCTGCCGGTGGCGCCATTTTCGAAGGCGGAGCTGTTTCCGGACATCTCCATCGGGGATGCGCCCATATGACGTCTTACCGGATCAAACGCCATCGTCAACGGCGCCACGGCGCGAATCATTTCGCACTGATTCCATTCATCGACATGATGACCATTCTGGTGGTGTTCCTGCTGGCGCACACGGCGGAGGTGGACATCCTGCCGAACACCAAGAACATTTCGATTCCGCAGTCGCTGTCCGAGCGCAAGCCCAGCGCCGCCGTGGTCGTCATGGTCACCAAGGACTCGGTGTACGTGGACGGCGAACTGGTCGGTTCGTTGAGCGACGTCGTCGCCAACCAGGGCACGTCCTTCGCGCCCCTCAAGAGCGCGCTCCTGGCGCAGAACGCACGCAGCTTGCGAACCGCCGAGCAAACCGATCCTTCCAAGCGCGAAGTCACCATCATGGGAGACAAGAGCACGCCGTACAGTGTGCTGAAGAAAATCATGTTGAGCTGCAGCGAAGCGGATTACGGCAAGGTGTCCTTCGCCGTGGTCGAGCGCGAAAGGGCGGCGACTTAAATGGCTGCCGCCAACCCCGCCGCGCAACGCGTAGCCACCGGACTCGCGCCGTATTACCGGCGCTATGATCTGCCCTGGTCGCCGTCCGAGGAGATGGAACGGCGCTTCCGCGCCATTCTGCGCAATCTCGCCATCGTGTTCGCCATTCTCGCGGTCATCATGCCCTTTCTGCCGCGGCATCGGATCGCCGTGAACACCGAATCACTGCCCGAGAGAGTGGTGCAATTGGTCATGGAGCCGCCGCCGCCCCCGCCTCCGCCGCCGCCGCCCAAGCCGGAGAAGCCCGCCGAGAAGGCGCCTGCCGTGCCCAAACCCGTCGTGCCCGTGGATCCGCGTGTCAAGGCGCAGAAGAGCCTGCAGGTGTTCGACCAGCTCGCCGCACTCCGCGATGTCGACATGGATAAATTCGCAAAAAACCAGCCAAAGACGACCGACCCGGGCGACGTGAGCGTGGTAAGCCGCAACATCATCTCCTCGAAGGTCGGCGGCACCAGCGGCGGCATCAGCGGGCCCACCAGCAGCGGCCTCGCGGCGGGTTCAGGGTCGCTGCGCGGCATCTACACGACGCAGGTGAAGGACCCGAACCTGGGCGCATCCGGCCAGGCGACGCGGGCAGGCGGCAGCGGCAAGGCGTCGCGCAGCGCGGATGAGATCGCCTTGGTGTTCACCAAGAACAAGGGGGCGATCGACGCGATGTACGCGCGCGCCCTGCGCGACAGCCCGGCCTTGCAGGGCAAGTTGGTGCTAGAATTGACCATCTCCCCGTCCGGCGACATCACCGCGGCGCGCATCATCTCCTCGGAGCTCAACGACAAGGAGTTCGAGAGCAAATTGCTGGCGCGCATCCGCCTGTTCAAATTCGAGGCGAAGGATGTCGCGACCCTGACGGCCACCAAACCCATAGATTTCTTCCCAGCAGGATGAACATACAATCTGAAATCGAGTTCTTCAGCGACTTGGGCCTGGTCGACAAGGCCCGATTCGTCACGCGCCTGATTTTCGAGGTTGCCGAAGAAGCCAAAGTGGGCGCCGGCGACGGCAACGACGCGGTGCGCCTCAAATTCGCGAATGAAATGAATCAACGATTGTCGCGCTTCGCCTACCAGTTATTGGGCGAGGATCCCGCACGCCCGCAGGACGACATCGTGATTCGCATGCTGCTGGGCACGCGCGCCGACAAGAACGCGGAACGCATCATGCAGAACGCCTATCGCCGCGTCCTCAACGGCTTCGAGAGCTTCGATACGACGGTCTTGCTCAACCCTCATTGAGAACCCGCGGCGCGGCGCTTGAGCGGGGTCTCCTGCTCTTCGGCGGCGTCGGTCTCGAACAGATGCAGGAGCTGTTCGGCGGATTCGCGCGTGGTTTGCAGAAACTTGCTTTCGTCATCCTGCACCGCCTGCTGCTTTGCCATGGTCGCTTCGTCGTGAGCGCGGAATCGGCGCACCGTTTCGAGCGCCTTGGACTTCGATAGTCCCAGAGTCTCGAGGACCTTTTCGGACATCTCGAGGCTGGACCCGAAGGTCTCGCGAATCGTGTAGCGCACCTCCAAATCCATCAGCCGAAACGCATGCTGGCGATTGCGCGCGCGCGCAAAGATCTTCAAATGCGGGAAATGCTTGCGGATCAGTTCCGCGGTCCTCACCGACGCCTCGACGTCATCGATGGCGAGCACGAAGACCTCGGCGTTTTCGGCGTGCGCGGAGCGCAGCAATTCCAAACGGGACGCGTCTCCATAGAAAACCTGGTTGCCGAAACGGCGCACGAAGTCGACCTGTGTTTGATTGGCTTCGAGCGCGGTGAAGGGGATTTTCTTGGCGCTCAGGATTCGGCCGACGATTTGTCCGAAGCGCCCGAAGCCCGCGATGATCACCTTGGGATACAGTTCCTCCGGCGTATCGAACGGCCCGTCGTCCCGCTCCTTTTTCTTGAACAGGGCGTCGTGAAGCGCGAGCAGCAGCGGACTCAAGATCATCGAGGCGGTCACGACCAGGACCAGGAGCTCGGCGATCTCGCTGTCCATGATGCCGAGCGTCGCGCCGAGGCCGAAGAGCACGAATGCGAATTCGCCCCCGGACGGCAGACTGAAGGCGAGGCCGCGGCTCGCCATGGGAGAGAGCCCGGAGAACCACCCTATGCTGAGCAGCACGGCGATCTTCAGCAACATGAAGCTCAAGGTGAGGCCGATGATGAGCCCTGGCTTCTCGAGCGCCAATCCTAAGTTCGCCGACATGCCGACCGTGATGAAGAACAGGCCGAGGAGCAGGCCTTTGAACGGCTCGATGTCCGCCTCGAGTTCGTGCCGGAATTCGCTGTCGGCGAGCAATACGCCGGCGAGGAAGGCCCCCAATGACAAGGACAGCCCCACCTGGCTGACGAGCAGCGCGGTTCCGATCACCACCAACAGGCCCGCGGCCGTGAAGGCTTCTGCGACGCGTGTCGCGGCGACGATCCGCAGCATGGGGCGCAGCACATAGCGGCCGCCGATGACGACCGTGGCGAGCACGGCGACGAACTTGAGCGCCAGCCAGCCGCCCGGGCCGGCGTTTCTGGCTGCGGCGACGCTCAATAGAGGAAGCAAGGCCAGGGCGGGCAGGACTGCAATGTCCTGAAACAACAGGATGCTGAAAGCGGAGCGCCCGAATTGAGAAGTGAGCTGTCCGCGTTCGGCCAATACCTGCAGCACCAGCGCCGTGGACGACATCGAGAGGCCAAAGCCGATGACGAGCGCGGAGGCCCTCGTCTGCTCGAAGCCGAAGTACGCGGCCGAACCGATCCCTATCGTGGTCGCCAGCACCTGGGCCAGTCCCAATCCGAAGATGGGCTTGCGCATCACCCACAGGCGCGAGGGCTGAAGTTCGAGGCCGATGACGAACATCAGGAGTACGATGCCGAACTCCCCAATATGCTGGGTGGTGTCGATCTTGCTGATGAGCCCGAGGCCGGCGGGCCCGATGATGATGCCGGCGGCCAGATAGCCCAGAACCGATCCCAATTTGAAGTAGCGGAATATCGGGATCGCGATGACCGCCGCAGCGAGAAATATAGCGATCTGCGCCAACAAGCTCATACAATTCTCCGTGTATTCTGGAGAGCCTAGCATTATGTATCGACAAAGCATTCAATTTCCCCTCAAGGACTCCGCGCTGCGCGAGGACGTGCATGCCCTGGGCGCATTGATCGGCGAGATGCTTCGCGACCAAGGAGGCGAGGAATTCTTCAAGCTCGTGGAAGGCGACCGGGTCGCGGCCATTCAGCGGCGCGAAGGCGATGCGGCGGACGGAGCCGACCTGCAACAGCGCACGATGAACCGGTCGCCGTCGGCGGCGACCGACCTGACGCGGGCGTTCTCGGTCTGGTTCCAGGCCGTGAACACGGCGGAGAAGGTCCAACGGGTTCGCCGGCGCCGCCAATATCTCAACGATTCCAGCACGGCTCAGCCCGGCGGCATCGCGGATTGCATCGCGCGCCTGCAGCGCGACGGAGTGACGCTGGAGCAGGCGTTGCAATTGATCGCCTCCATGAGCATCGAGCCGGTGTTCACGGGGCATCCGACCGAATCCACCCGGCGCACGATCCTGCGCAAGCAGCAGCACATCGCGCACGACCTGCTCGATCGGCTGAATCCGGCCTCGACCTCCACCGAATTGAATACCTTGTGGGCGCGGGTGAGGCTCGAGATCACCAGCATCTGGCAGACCGAAGAGCATCCCCGTGAGGGCCTGACGGTGGTCGACGAGCGCGAGCACGTGCTCTTTTATTTGATCGACATCCTCTACCGCGTCGTGCCGCTCTTCTACGAAGAAATCGAGGCGGCGCTGGCCAAGGCCTTTTCCGTTCCCGCGGAACAGATCGATGTGCCGAGCATCCTGCACTTCGGTTCCTGGGTCGGCGGCGACATGGACGGCAATCCGGACGTGCACGGCAAGACCATTCGCGAGACCTTGCATCGCCATCAACAGGTCATCGTGTCGACCTATTTTTCCGAATGCGGCCAGCTCGCCGAATCCTTGAGTCAGAGCGCAAACCGCGTCGGCGTGAGCGCCGCACTCGCGGCACGCGTTGATTCCTACGGCACCCTATTGCCGGGCGGTCAGGCGCTGGCGCCGGCGCGGCACGACCGCATGCCATACCGCGTGTTCTTCGGCCAGATCGGCGAGCGGCTCAAGGCGACTTACGAGGGCCGGCCCAACGCATACCAGAATCCCGACGAATTGCTGGCCGACGTAGGGCTCGCCGCCGACAGCTTGCTCGAGAACCGGGGACGCCACGCCGGATATTTCCTGGTGCGGCGGTTCATGCGCAGGGTACGGACCTTCGGTTTTCATCTTGCCACGCTCGACATTACTCAGCATGCGCACGTGCATGATCAGGTGATTGCGCAAGGCTTGGGTGTAGCCGATTGGCCGGCCCTGGCGCCTGAGGAGCGGCTGCGGCAATTGCGCGATCTCCTGGCCCGCGATCAGGGGCCGACGTCGGCCTTCGATGCCGTCGGCCGGCGGAGTCTCTGGGTGTTCGAGGCCATCGCACAGGCGCGCCATAAATTCGGCGGCCGTGCCATCGGTGAATACATCGTGAGCGGCGCGCAGGGGCCGGAAGACGTCCTGGCAGTGCTGCTGCTGGCCAGATGGGCGGATATCACGGACAAACGCACCGGCGAATCGCCCCTCGATGTCGCCCCCTTGATAGAGTCCATCGATTCCTTGGAGCGGGCGGGCGATATCTTGAGCGCCCTGCACCGCGAGCCCGCCTACCGGCGGCACTTGGCCGCACGCGGCAACGCCCAAGTGACGGTGATCGGCTATTCGGACAGCAACAAAGAGGGTGGGATCGCAGCTTCACGGTGGGCCTTGCAGGTGGCGCAGATTCAGTTGCTGGAAGCGGCGCGTGAGGCCGGCATCAAAGTCCTGATATTTCACGGCCGCGGCGGCACGCCGGCGCGCGGCGGCGGGCGTACCGAGAACTTGGTCGAGGCCGTGCCGGACCGTGCCATTCGCGGCGTGCTGCGTCTGACCGAGCAAGGCGAAGTCGTCAATCAGAGTTACGGCTTGCGGCCGATCGCCATGCGCACGCTCGAACGCACGTTCGCGTCCGTGGCCTTGGCGACGGCGCACGCCGGAAAAGGACCGCCGGTACCGCCGGCGCACGCGGCGGCGATGCAAACGATCGCCGCACGCAGTCTCATGGCGTATCGCGAGCTGGTCTTCGGCGGCGCCGAGTTCTTCGAATACTTTCGCGCGGCGACGCCCCTTGACGTGATCGAACGCATGCACATCGGATCGCGCCCGGCGGCGCGCGCCGGGAGCAACGGCGTGCGCGCCCTGCGGGCGATTCCGTGGGTGTTCGCGTGGACGCAAAGCCGCCACATGCTGCCCGGGTGGTTCGGCTTCGGCAGCGGGCTGTCGGCCGCGCTCGAGCAACACGGCGCTCAAGTCGTCGCCCAAATGGTGGCGCAATGGCCGTTCTTCGGGCACTTGCTCGACGACGTGGAGGCCATGCTGGGGCGAACCGACTTGGACATTGCGAGTCACTACGATGCCCTGGCCGGCGATGCGCTGCTACCCCAAGCCGAGGCCATCCGCAGGGAATACGCATTGACGGTGACGCACGTGCTGCGGCTGCGCGGCTCAGCGCGCCTGCTCGACAGCGACCCGACTCTTCAGCGGTCGATCAAACTGCGAAATCCCTACATCGATCCCATGCATCTCATGCAGGTGGACCTGCTGCAGCGATGGCGCAAGACGGGGCGGCAGGATCGGGAGCTGTTCGGGGCGTTGCGGGCTACGATCAGCGGGATCGCGCAGGGACTGCAAGCGACGGGCTAGTACCTCGGCACAGTGAATTTGAACCGGTCGCATGGCCTTGGGGGGAGAGGAAGCCTCAAGGCAACGAAGAAGCAGTTGGTGTGCCGTGCAAAGGCACGGTCTTCCAGTGGGTGCGAACCCCACCCGGCAGCTATCGCTCCAGCCGGAAGTAATCGGAGCAGTTGTGGAGGTGACGAAGCAGCTGAAGCCTTTGATGCAAAGGGTCACTTGGTGATCCCGCGAGTACGCAGGCCGTAACCTGAGTGAACGCTGAGTAAGCCTCGAAAATCGTAATGCGGAGGCCGACCCGGTCAACTGTCGGGGAAGGCTGCCACTTCTGAGGGATAGAGCGAAGAGGACCTCAGAGGCTCTGCCGGGGTAGTGGCGATGGCATGTGTACAAGAGGAAGACCGTAGCAACACGGGAAGCCTCATCTTGCGGCCGATTGCAGCGGCCAACCGAACGCCCGCGAGGGACAGGTCGGGCAGGGTGAGGTGACGGAGAGGCCCGTAAGACCGCTGAGGCCGGTGTAATGGCGGCGGAGGGAAGGGGCCTTGGTTCAAGATTAACGCAAGAAGTGGCGAGGGCCGGGAAATTGGGCAACCTAACAATTCCTGAGAGTGTTCAGAAGCTACAGAGGGCGTTACAGGCTAAAGCGAAGGAGGACCCTGGCTTTCGTTTCTACGCGCTGTACGACAAGGTGTACCGAGAAGACGTGCTGGGATATGCCTATGCGAGCTGCAAAGCCAATGGTGGCGCGGCCGGGGTGGACGGGCAAGGCTTTGAAGACATCGAGGGATACGGACGAGAGCGATGGTTAGGGGAACTGGCGCAGGAACTCAAAGGGAAGAAGTATCAGCCGCAGGCGGTACGACGAGTATTCATCCCCAAGCGGGGTGGCTCAGGGCGTAGGCCTCTGGGTATCCCCACGATCCGCGATCGGACGGCACAGATGGCAACGGTGTTGGTCTTAGGACCGATCTTCGAAGCCGACCTGCCGCCCGAGCAACACGCGTATCGTCCCGAGCGCGATGCGCTCAGCGCGGTCAATCAGGTGCATGGCCTGTTGAACGCGGGTTACACGCAGGTCATCGATGCGGATTTATCCGCCTACTTTGACACCATCCCGCACTTAGAGCTGATGAAATCGGTGGCACGCCGGGTCGTAGACTCGGCGATGTTGCATCTGATCCAGATGTGGCTACAAGCCCCGGTGGAAGAAAGCGATGAGGGCGGGGGCCGCAAGCGTACGACCCGCAACCGTGATGAGAAACGCGGCATCCCCCAGGGCTCACCGCTATCCCCGCTACTGTCGAACATTTACATGCGACGGTTCGTGCTGGGGTGGAAGAGTCTCGGATGGGCGCGGCGGTATCAAGCGCAGATCGTCAACTACGCCGATGACCTGGTCATCTGCTGCAAAGGCAATGCCGAACAGGCACTACACGCGATGCGGCAGGTGATGGGTCGGCTACGGCTGACGGTGAACGAGGAGAAGACGCATCTATGCCGAGTACCGGAGGATCACTTTGACTTTTTGGGGTACACGTTCGGGCGACGCTACTCGGAAGGGACGGGCCGGGCCTACTTGGGCACGCGACCGTCGAAGAAGAGCGTGCACCGCCAGATCGAGTCGATCCGCGAGACCACAGCGCGCCAACGCTGTGGACTCGATGCCGCCGTGGTGGTGCAGGAGCTGAACGAGGGGTTGCGGGGCTGGGCCAACTATTATCGGTTGGGCTCGGTCAGCAAGATCTATCAGGCGCTCGACACCTATACCACGCAACGGTTGCGTCGGTGGTTGTGCCGCAAACACAAGATCCGCGGCAGCGGATCCAGCCGGTATCCGGACGAGTACCTGAATCGAACCCTGGGTCTCGTTCGGCTGTCGGCGTTACGGCACGGCCTTCCGTGGGCGAAGGCTTGAGAGAATCTATCTTGTCCGAGAGCCGAGTGCGGGAAAACCGCCTGCTCGGTTCGATGAGCGGGATGTGGAAACGGAAGTTACGGGTACGCTACTCAGGCACTGCCGAACGAAAGCGGCGGACCAACCGCTACGCGGCCCCTACGACCACCGCGCCACATCTCGACTCTACCCTTGACGCTTCCTATCCCCCCAAGCCTGTCGCGCTGCGCCGCTCAACATCACTGTGCAGGAGGGCGAGTTCCGAGGGTACCGTCGGCATAGTGATGTCTATAGGTTCGAGTACTCGTCGGGAAGGGTAAGAAGCCTCGAGGCAACTGTGTCCTTCGTTGCCTCGAGGCTTCTTACCCTTCCCGACGAGTCTTACCCTTCCGGGCGAGTCCGTTATAGAGTGGCTGCATGGAATTGCTCTCCGACCCGCAGGTTTGGCTGTCGTTCCTGACGCTGGCGGTGCTCGAAATCGTCCTCGGCATAGACAACATCATCTTCCTCTCGGTTCTGGTCGACCGGCTGCCGAGAGGGCGCCGCCGAAGCGGGCGATTTCTGGGGTTGGGATTCGCGATGCTGACGCGGATTGCTCTCCTCTATTCGATCACATGGCTGGCCACCTTGCGGGCCACGCTGTTCACGGTGCTGGGGAATGAGATTTCCGGCCGCGATCTGATCTTGTTCGGCGGCGGCCTGTTCTTGATGGTGAAGAGCCCCTTGGAAATCCGCGACATGCTGAGCGGCAGGGAGTCGAATCGTAAGCCCGGTGCGCTGAACAGCTTCTGGCTGATCATTCTGCAGATCGGCATCATCGACATCGTGTTTTCGCTGGATTCGGTGTTCACGGCGGTCGGGCTGTCGAAGCACATCGAGGTCATGATCGCCGCCATCGTTGCGTCGGTCCTGGTGATGATGATGGTCTCGTCGGCGGTCGGCGGCTTCATCGAACGGTACCCGACGATCAAGGTATTGGCGCTGGCGTCCCTGGTGCTGGTGGGGGCCGCCTTGATCGCGCAGTCCCTGGACTTCGAAATTCCGAACGGCTACTTGTATTTTGCGATGGCTTTCTCAGCGGCGGTGGAATGGATCAACATACACCTGCGACGGCGCAGCAAAGCTTGATCGGTGCGCCGGAAGCCGTTGCCGACCGCCGCGGGAGATCATTCGCCGCCGGACCTCGTCAGGTTTGTTCGGCGAGCTCGCTGTGGCTGCGTGAGTAAAGGAAAAAAGTCGCGAGGCCGATTGCGGACCAGATGAAGAAGGCCTGCCAGGTTATCGCCGGCAGCCCGGCCATGAGGAAGGCGCAGAAGCCCATGCCGAGCAGCGGCACCAGCGGCACCCACGGCGTGCGGAACGGGCGCTTCAGTTCAGGACGGGTTTTGCGCAGTACGATGACGCTGGCGCAAACCATGAAGAAGGCGGCGAGCGTGCCCAGATTGACCAATTGCGCCACCTTGCCGATGGGCGACAGGCCGGCGATCAGCGCGATGGCCACGCCGGACCCCATGATCAGGCGCACCGGCGTCTGGGTTTTCGGATTGACCTTGGCCATGGGCTTGGGCAGCAGGCCGTCGCGCGACATGGCCAGCACCACGCGGGTCAGGCCGAAGTAGAGCACCAGCATCACGGTGGTGATGCCGGCCAGGGCGCCGATCGAGATGAGCGCTTCGGCCCAGCCGATGCCGAGCTGCTTGAGTGCATCGGCGATGGGCGCCTTGACGTCGATCTGGTCGTAATGCACCACGCCGGTGAGGATGCCGGAAACGACGATATAGAGGATGGTGCAGATCACCAGCGAGGCGATGATGCCGATCGGCAGGTTGCGCTGCGGTTTAATGGTTTCCTCCGCCGCAGTGGAAACCGCGTCGAAGCCGATGTAGGCGAAGAAAATCAGCGAGGCGCCGGTGAGGACGCCGCCGAGGCCGAAATGCGACTGGCCATCGGCGTCGATGGTCTGCGCCGGGATGAAGGGATGCCAATTGGCCGGCTTGACGTGGGGTGCGGCGACGATGATGAAGATGACCACGGCGGCGAGCTTGACCATCACCATGGCCGTGTTGAAACGGGCCGATTCGCGCACGCCGATCGACAGCAGCACCGACAGCAGCAGCACGATGACCATGGCGGGCACATTGGCGATGCCGCCGTCGAGCGGGGCGTTGGTCAGCGCATGCGGCAGATGCACGCCGAGCAGTTCGAGGATCTTGCCGAAGTAGCCGGACCAGCCGATGGCCACGGTGGAGGTGGCGATGGAATATTCCAGGATCAGATCCCAGCCGATGATCCAGGCGATCAGTTCGCCGATGCCGGAATAGGCGTAGCCATACGCGCTGCCGGCGCCGCCGATGGCGCCCGCGAGCTCGGCGTAGGAGAGCGCGGCGAAGGCGCAGGCGGTACCGGACAGAATGAACGACAGCACGATCGCCGGGCCGGAATGCTGAGCCGCGACCACGCCGGTGAGCACGAAGATGCCCGTGCCGATGATGCAGCCGATTCCCAGCATGGTGAGGTCAAACGCGCCAAGGCAGCGTTTCAGACCCGTATCGGCGTTGACGTCGATCGGTTTGGTGCGGAACAGGCTCATGCGTTCTCCCTGCGAGTTCTGATGATTATGAAGTCCGAGGCCTCCATCGTGCCGGAAGTATGCCTGGTGCAGGACCCGCGCGCCTAGCGGAGCGAGTTCGCGCGCGCTCTACGTGCGCAGGGCAGTCGGCGTGAGCGGCCCCAGCGCATCGAGCAAGGCCTGGTATACCTTCGGGTTGCCGGCAACGACATTGGGACCGAGGGCGTATTCCGAGCCCGCGGGAGTGCCGACGCGGCCGCCCGCCTCTTGAATCAGCAGCGTCCCGGCCGCCGTGTCCCAGGGGGACAGGCCGAATTCCCAAAAGCCGTCGATGCGTCCGGCCGCCACATAGGCGAGATCCAGCGAAGCCGCGCCCGGCCGGCGCACGCCGGCGGCCGCGGCCATGATCACCTTCAGCATGGCGAGATACTCGTCGACATGGGCGCCGGCACGAAACGGAAAGCCCGTGCCGATCAAGGAGCCTTCCAAGGTGCGTTGCGTGCTGACCCGGATTTTCTTGCCTTCGAGCTGTGCGCCGTCGCCGCGCGAGGCGGTAAAGAATTCTTGGCGCATGGGATCGTACACGACGGCGTGCTCCAGGCGGCCCTTGTGCTCGAGCGCTATCGAGACCGCGAACGTCGGGAAACCATGCAGGAAATTCGTCGTGCCATCGAGGGGATCGATGATCCAGACGAACTCATCGTCGCCGCTGCGCCCGCCTTCCTCGGCGAGAAACGCATGCTGCGGGTGGCTGCGGCGAATGGTGGCGATGATGTCGGCTTCGGCCTTGCGGTCGATGTCGGTGACGAAATCGTTGCGCCCCTTGGTGTCGATTTTCAAGGAATCGAGGCGCGACAGGCTGCGCACGATCAAATCACCGGCACGGCGGGCGGCACGCATGCCGATATTGAGGAGTGGTTGCATGAGCGGGCGGTAGAATAGCAGAGCATGACGGCCCTCGTTCGCATCGTCCTCATCGATCCCAGCCATCCCGGAAATATCGGGTCGGTCGCGCGCGCCATGAAGAACATGGCCCTGACCGACTTGGTCCTGGTCCGGCCCCGCTCGTTTCCGCATGCGGACGCCAATGCGCTGGCGGCCGGGGCCGACGATATTCTGTCCGGTGCGCGTGTCGTCGGCACCGTTGCCGAGGCGATCAGCGACTGCGGGTTCATCGCCGGCACGACTTCGCGGCCGCGCTCGTATTATTGGGAATTCACGACGCCGCGCGATGTCGCGGGCCGCATCGTCGGCCTTTCGCAAGAAAATCGGGCGGCTCTCCTGTTCGGCTCCGAGCGCTACGGCCTCGCCACCGAGGACTTGAACCACTGCAATGTGCTGGTGCGCATCCCCGCCAACCCTGAGTATTGCTCACTGAATCTGGCAATGTCGGTGCAGCTCTTGAGCTACGAAATTTTCATGTCGCGCGAGCAGCCTCAATCGCGCACCCAACTGGAATTGCCGCTGGCTCCGTCGGGCGATGTCGAGCATTTTTACGCGCACCTGCACCAGGTTCTCGACGAAATCGATTTTGACGACCGTACCGGGCACCTCATGGAGCGCTTGCGGCGATTGTTCAACCGCGCTCAGCTCGACCGCAATGAGCTCAACATTCTGCGCGGCATATTGAGCGCGGTGCAGGGCCGGCGTTGAGGCCCGTGTACCTGGACCATGCGGCAACGACCCCCGTCGATTCGCGGGTGGCGGCGGCCATGGCGCAATGCTTGACCGTGGAGGGGGAGTTCGGCAATCCGGCGTCGGCGAGCCATTCTTTTGGCGATGCCGCCGGTGCGCTGGTCGAGACGGCGCGTGCGCAGGTGGCCGCTGCCGTGGGGGCCGCGCCCTCCGAGGTGATTTGGACGTCGGGTGCCACGGAGGCCGATAACCTCGCGATTTTCGGGGTCGCTCGGTATTACCGCGAGCACGGCCGGCACATCGTCACGGCCCGCACGGAACACAAGGCGGTGCTCGATCCTTGCCGCGAACTCGAACGGCGGGGCTGGCGTGTCACGTACTTGGCGCCGGACAGCGCCGGGGTGGTACACCCCGATCAGGTCGCCGCGGCGCTGCAGGCGGACACGGTGCTGGTGTCCATCATGCAGGTCAACAACGAGATCGGCGTCATCCAGGATATTGCGGCCATAGGCGCGGTCTGTGCGCAGCATGGCGGTGCGCGTCTGCACGTGGATGCGGCGCAGAGCGTCGGCAAGATCGCCGTCGACTTTGCGGGCCTTGGGGTCGATCTCATGTCCCTGTCGGCGCACAAGGTGTACGGTCCGAAGGGCGTCGGCGCGCTGTTGGTGTCGAGGCGCGGCGGCCGGGGCGGGGACCGCGAGCGCGTGCAATTGACGGCGCTGCAATTCGGCGGTGGACAGGAGCGAGGCTTCCGGGCGGGCACCGTGGCGACCCATCAAGTGGTCGGCATGGGGTTGGCGTTCGAGCTGGCGCGCACGGCGCCGCCGTCGGAGGCCGAACGGATCGCAGCATTGCGGGAGCGCCTGTGGCGGGGGTTGGCCTCCCTCGGCGGTACCCATCGCAATGGCGATCCGAAGCGTTCGGTGCCGCACGTGCTCAACGTGTCATTCGAGGGAGTCGAGGGCGAAAGCCTGCTCGCCGCGGTGCGGGGGCGCCTGGCGGTCTCGACCGGCTCCGCCTGCACCTCGGCCCTGCAGGAGCCCTCCTATGTGCTGCGCGCATTGGGCCGGGACGACGCGTTGAGCGAAAGCAGCCTGCGGTTCGGGCTGGGCCGCGGCACCCGCGACAGCGATATCGACACGGCAGTGGCGGTGGTCGCTCGGGCGGTATCGCGATTGCGAGAGATCAGCGGCGCGTGAAATACAACGAACTGACCCTGCACTACTTCGAGACCGCTCCGGGTGCGGGGGTCCTCACCGGTCCCGATGTTTACCGCGGCGCCGCCGGCAGGCGCGAGCAGGGGACCTGGGTGCAATTCGACGTGCAAGTCAGCGGAGGGATCATCCAAGCGGCGCGGTTCCTGGCTTTCGGCTGCCCGCATACGATCGCGGTGTCGGCATGGGTTGCCCAGCACGCGGTCGGGCCCGTGTCCCTCGCGACGCTACCCGAGCGGGTGCAGGATATGAGCGAGCGCTTTGCGGTGCCGGCGGAGAAACGCGGACGGCTCTTGATCGTCGAGGACGCCTGGGTCGCGGCGGTGAACGCTGCGCTGCAGCGTTGATGCGGTATTGGGTAACGCCTCGGCGGCCCCATATCAAGACAAAGTTCCGTGCTTTGCAGGCATGAGCTCATAGGAAAAAACGCGCTCTGGTTCCGTGCGTACGGCCTACCGGCGTGTTATGTATAGAGCAGCGGCCGGATCTTTGGCCGTATGGAGAGGACGAGGCGGTATGGCGATATTGTTGACGGAATCGGCGGCCGATCGGGTTCGATCTCACCTGGCACAGCGCGGAGCCGGTTTGGGCCTGCGCGTCGGGATCAAGAAGACCGGTTGCTCGGGATTCGCGTATGTCGTGAATTATGCTGATGAAATTCATCCCGAAGATGCGGTATTCGAAGCGCGCGGCGTGAAAGTCGTGGTGGACCCCTTGAGTCTGCCGCTGATCGACGGGACCTTGGTGGATTTTGTCAAACAGGGCTTGAATGAGGCCTTCAAGTTTCAAAATCCGAAAGCCAAGGGCGAATGCGGATGCGGAGAGAGTTTCAACGTGTGACCGGTTGGGGTAGCGCTCGCCCGGGAGGGTAAGAAGCCTCAAGGCAACACAAGAAGCAGTTGCCTTGAGGCTTCTTACCCTCCCGGACGAGTGCTCGAACCCGTAAGCACACGATGCCGACATTGATGGCGGGTGTTGGACACTTGATTTTTCGGCCGACTGGCGCGAATCAGGCCACACGACGAAGATGGCCTCTCGGAACTCGTCCTCCTCGCGAATGTCGACTGGCCCAGCGTGAAGGGCCTGGGGGGAGAGGGAGCGTCAAGGCAACTGCTCTTACGTTGCCTTGACGCTCCCTCTCCCTCCAGGCCATGCGCACCGGTCAATATCCGTGTGCCGAGAGGGGTTTTTCCAAGTAATACAGGGACTTCGGTGTTCGTCCTGATTGCTTGAGAGCGCGCTCTCCAGTACACTTCGCGGTCTTTGTCAGCCCCTTATGGGGCGGATTTCCCATGGTTTACGAGGTCATCATGCCAATCGAGCGTACCCTTTCCATCGTCAAGCCGGACGGCGTGGGCCGTAACCTGATCGGCGAAGTCTATCGCCGTTTCGAGCAGGCGGGATTGCGGGTGGTGGCGGCGCGCATGGTGCAGCTCTCGCAGGCGGAAGCGGAGGGCTTTTATGCAGTTCACCGCGAACGCCCCTTCTTCAAGGATCTGGTGCGCTTCATGACTTCGGGTCCGGTGATGGTGCAGGTGCTCGAGGGTGAGGGTGCGATCGCAAAGAACCGCGAGGTCATGGGCGCCACCGATCCGAAGAAGGCGGCCAAGGGCACGATCCGCGCCGATCTTGCCAGCACCATCGATGAGAACGTCGTCCATGGGTCCGACGCGGCGGACACCGCGGCACGGGAAATTGCCTACTTCTTTCGAGAAATTGAGCTCTGCCCGCGTACGCGCTAGCGTAGGGGTGGGGACTCGAGGAGACATCGTTGGCCGGCGAACGCGTGAATTTACTTGGGCTTCCGCGGGCGGAACTCGAGGCGTTCGTTGCGGCGCGCCTGGGCGCCAAGCCGTTTCGCGCGCGCCAGCTGATGAAGTGGATCTATCGGCGGGGCGCGGCGGATTTTTCGGCGATGACCGATCTTTCGCAGGACTTTCGCTCGCAGTTGAGCGAGGTCGCCAGGATTGCGGTTCCGGAAATCGTGGCCGAGCAGGTATCGAGCGACGGCACGCGCAAATGGATGCTGCGCATGGACGAGGTCCAGGGCATCGAGACGGTCTACATCCCCGAGCCGGATCGGGGCACGCTGTGCATCTCGAGCCAGGTGGGCTGCGCCATGGACTGTTCATTCTGCTCGACCGCGCAGCAGGGATTCAATCGCAACCTGAGCGTCGCCGAGATCGTCGGACAGGTGTGGCTGGCCCACCGCGAATTGACCGCGCACGCCGAGGGAAGTGACGACGCTCGCGGTGCCCCTCCCGGACGCGGCGGCGCCCGCGGCAACATCACTAACATCGTCTTCATGGGCATGGGTGAACCGCTCGCCAACTACCGCAATGTGGTGCCGGCGATGCGCACATTCCTCGACGATCTGGGATACGACTTATCGCGCCGCCGGGTGACGTTGAGCACCTCGGGGCTGGTTCCGCAGATCTATAAATTGGCGGAAGAATGCAATGTCGCCCTGGCCGTGTCGCTGCATGCGCCGAACGATGAATTGCGCAACGAACTCGTGCCCATCAACCGGAAACATCCCATCGGCGAATTGCTGGCGGCTTGCTGGCACTACATCGACAAGCAAAACGGCCGCAGCGTCACCTTCGAGTACGTCATGCTCGACGGGGTGAATGACAATCCCGAGCACGCGCGCCAGCTTGCCCGGCTGCTCAAGGGGCGGCCGGCCAAGCTCAATCTGATTCCCTTCAACGCATTTCCCGGCACGCGCTATCGCCGCTCGTCCGCAGCGGCCATCTTGAAGTTTCGCGACATTCTCAATGATCACGGGGTCATCGCCACGATTCGCAGGACGCGGGGTGACGACATCGATGCGGCGTGCGGGCAGTTGGCCGGCCGGGTCACGGATCGCACGTTGGTGCGGCTCGGCACCAGACTGACTTCCACCTCACGCGCCCCGGCGGAAATTCGATGAGCTCCAGCGTGGTGAAGATACTCGCGGTGGCTCTCGGCGTCTGCGCGGCGGCCTGCTCGCACAATTCGGACTTCAAGAAAGCTTCGCCCGCGGTGATGGCGGCCACCAATATGCAGCTCGCGATCGAATACCTGAAGCTCGGCAAACTCGCGTCGTCGCAGGAATTCATGGAGCGCGCGCTCAGTGAAGACCCGGGCAACCCGGACGTGCAAATGACCGCGGGCCTGGTCTACGAACGGGTCAATGATATTCCGAAGGCCGAGCGCGCCTATTCCACCGGCTACCGGCTCGGAAAGAAAGATCCGAACATTCAAAACAGCTACGCCGGATTCCTGTGCCGTACCGGCAAGGCCGTCGCGGGCGAAAAGCTTTTCGCCGCGGTCGCGAGCAATCCGCTCTATCAAACTCCGGAAGTGGCGCTGATCAACGCCGGGGTTTGCGTGCGGGGCACCGGCGATCTGGTCGACGCCGAACGCTATTTCACTCGGGCGCTGGCGATCCATCCGAATTTGCCCGAGGCCTTGCTGCAGCTCGGGAACATCGCATTCGATCGCGGCGACGCCGCACAGGCGCGCGAGATCGTGAAACGATATCTGGCGGTGAATCCGCCGACGTCCGAAGTCCTCTGGTTGGGGGTTCGCGCCGAACGCAAGCTGGGCGATGCGACCACGGCGGCGAGCTACGCGCGGCGCGTGCAGACTGAATTTCCCGATTCGGAGCAGGCGCAAATGATGCGGTCCGGCGTCGAGCGATGACCGATCCCGGCACAATCGGGGCGAGGCTGAAGGCCGAGCGCGAACGCCGAGGATTGAGCCCGCAAAAGGCCGCCGACGAGCTGCATCTCGATGGCTGGGTCATCGATGCGCTCGAGGCCGACGATTACGGACGCATTGGTCCGTCGGTCTACGCCAAGGGTCATCTGAAGAGATACGCGGCATTGCTGGGGTTGCCCTCGGCGGAAATCATGGCCGGTTACGAATCCCAGCACCAAGCGCCCGGGCCGGCGGCGTCGCAGCCGGCCAATGTGAGACTGCGCACCGGCCCTCCCGTCGTGAACGATTTGCCTTGGCCGTTGATTGCGGGTTCGGCTGCCGTGGTATTGCTGGCTGCCGGTGTGCTCTGGTGGAAACCGTGGCAGCCGCGCGGGGTGGTCCCGGCGGCGAGCGAGACCCTGGCGGCGAATCCAAGCGCCCCATCGACCGACGGCGCCACCGATTCTGCCGCGGCCGTGGCCGGCTCCGCGCCGCCGCCTCTGGGTTCGCCCGCGCCGGCACCTTCATCGGCGTCATCGCTCCCTTTGGCGGCGGCGCCGCCGAGCGGTGCCGCTGCGACGCCGGACTCGCGGGCGACATCATCGCCGGCGAAGCCCGACGCCATGGCCGGGATGGGGCGCGCCCGCCTTCGCTTGAGCTTTTCCGCGGACTCGTGGGTGGACGTGCATGACGCGGCGGGGCGGCGGGTGTTCGCGGGCAATGGCCGCGCCAATAGCGTGAAGACCATCGCGGGTGTCGCGCCCATGCGCGTGTACTTGGGCTCCGCGAGCGGCGTGCAGCTCGAGATCAACAACCGGGCGGTGGCGATCGGACCGCAATTCTGGGCCGGCGATGTGGCGCGCTTCGAGGCCGGCGCCGATGGTGTCTTGCGCCGCGATTCCCGCGTGGCGGCCCCCGGCGCAGCCACGCCGGCCGCGGCGACGCCCGGCGCGGCAATTGCCGGCGCGCATCCGTCCGGCTGATCGGAGAGGGCTCTTGACCAAGATTATCGAGCCCCTGCGCGGCGTACACGATGTGTTGCCCGCGCAAATCGCGGCCTGGCAGCACTTGGAGCGCATCACGCGAGAGGTCTTCGCGGGTTACGGCTACGAAGAGTTCCGCGTTCCCGTGATCGAGCAGACGCAATTGTTCAAGCGTTCGATCGGCGACTTTACCGACATCGTCGAGAAGGAGATGTTCAGCTTCGTCGATCAGGGCGAGGACCACATCACCCTGCGGCCCGAAGCGACGGCCGGCATCGTCCGTGCCGTCATTTCGAACGGAATGCTGCGCGAGGGGCGCCTCCGCGTCTGGTGCATGGGTCCGATGTTCCGGCGCGAACGGCCGCAGGCGGGGCGCTACCGCCAATTCCATCAAATCGACGCGGAGGCATTCGGATTCGAAGGACCGGATATCGACGCCGAAATCATTCTCCTTTCCGCGCGCTTGCTGAGGCGTCTCGGGTTGACCCGCACCAAGCTCCTGATCAATTCGCTGGGAACGCCCGCTTCGCGCGCGGCGTATCGCGAGCAGCTCACCGCTTATTTCAGCGGGCACGAGTCCGCGCTCGACGAGGACAGCAAACGGCGGCTGAAGGGCAATCCGCTGCGAATACTCGACAGCAAGAATCCGGACATGCAGCGCATCGTTGCCGGGGCGCCGCTGCTGCTCGATTCCCTGGATGCGGAGTCGCGGACTCATTTCGAGGCTTTGTGCGCCCACCTGCGCAGCGCCGGCATCGAGTATGATATCGAGCCGCACCTGGTCCGCGGACTCGACTACTACACCCGGACCGTTTTCGAGTGGACGACGGATGCCCTCGGTTCGCAGAGTACCGTGTGCGCCGGCGGACGCTACGACGGCTTGGTGGCCCAATTGGGCGGCGCCGGCACGCCGGGGATCGGCTGGGCCATGGGGCAGGAGCGGATCGTCATGCTCCTCGAAAAGCAGGGATTGGGCCTCGAGCGCGCCCGGCCCCAGGTTTATTTGGTGCTGGCCGGGGAACGCACGGAGATCGCAGGTTTCAAACTGGCGGAGCAACTGCGCGACGCCTGGCCGGACCTCGCGCTGCAAATCAATCTCGGCGGCGGGAGTTTCAAGACGCAGTTCAAGCGTGCGGATAAGAGCGGCGCGCAGTTTGCGATCATTCTGGGGGATGACGAAATGGCCCGGGGCGTGGTCGCCGTCAAGGCATTGCGCCGGGAGCCGGCGCAGGAGGAATGCCCCATCTCCCAAATCAATGAACGCTTGGGGGTCTTGTTGGGTCTTAAAGGCGGGTAGCGGAGAAGCCATGGCAGAAGAATATTTGACCGATGACGAACAATTAGAGGCTGTCAAGCACTTGATAGTGGAGTACGCGCCGTGGTTGATCGGCGGTGTGCTGGTGGGTGCCGCTGCGTTTTTCGGCTATCGGTATTTTCAGAACTACACCAACGAGCGTGCGTACAAGGCTGCGGCGGAGTTCAGCACCCTGACGGCCGCGCTTCGGCAGAATGACCACGCCAAGTCCCGGCAAATCGCCGATGAAGTCATCAAGGACTACGCGAGCTCACCCTATGCCGACCAGGCGCAGCTGACGCTGGCGCGGCTCGACGTTGACGACGGCCGGCTCGATAAAGCCATCGCGCCTCTGACGCAAGTCATGAACGATTCGAAGGACTCGGAACTGCGGCGCGTCGCCCGCTTGCGCCTGGCGCGAGTTTTGACCGATCAGGGCAAGGCGGACGAAGCGATCAAGACTCTGGCCGAACCGATGCCGGCCGCATTCTCGGCGCCCTATCACGAGGTGCGCGGCGACGCGTTTCTCGCGAAGAAGGATACCCCCCATGCGATTACCGAGTACCAGGCAGCGCTCGGAGCCGCCGATGTCAGCGGAATCAACGCGGCATTGCTGGAATTGAAAATCCAGGATCTCGGCGCCGTGCCTGCGCCGCTCGCGAATACTATTTCCGTAAGCACTTCGAACAAGGCCAAACCCTGATGCGCTCATTGCTTCCTTTGGGCCTGGCGGCGCTGCTGATCGCGGCCGGCTGCAGCAAAGACAAAGACGTCGAGCCGCCGGCGGCCTTGGTCAAGTTTCCGGCGACGCTGCCGGTGAAAAAGCTCTGGGGCGAGGGCGTCGGCGGCGGCAAGAAGCAATCGGTGCTGCGCCTGGGGTTGGGCCCCGCGGTCGACAACGGCGTGGTGTTCGCAGCTTCGCACAAGGGCGAGGTGCTTGCCGCGTCGCTGGATACGGGGCGCCATCTTTGGGTCAAGAAGCTGAAGATACCGATATCGGCAGGGCCGGGTGCCGGCGCAGGGCTGGTCGTGGTGGGCAGCAGCAAAGGCGCCATCGTGACATTGGACGGAGCCACCGGGCGCGAGCTGTGGCGGACGCGCTTGAATTCCGAGCTGCTGTCCGCTCCTGCCGTCGGCGAAAAAGTCATCGCCATTCGTTCGGTCGACGGCCGGCTGCACGGCCTCGACGCGCACACCGGCAAGGAACTCTGGTCGGTCGAGCAGCAGGTGCCGCGCTTGAGTCTGCGCGGCACGGCGATACCGCTCATCGCCAAAGAAGTGGCGATCAGCGGCTTTGACAACGGTAAGGTCATGGCGGTGTCGCTCAATACCGGCGACACGGTTTGGGACTCGGCCCTGGCCACGCCCCACGGCCGCACGGAGCTCGACCGCCTGGTCGATATCGACTCGGCGGTTCGCGTGGCGGGCGACAATGTGTTCGCCGCGGGTTTCCAAGGACGCACGGCGATGCTTGCGCTCGATTCGGGCCAGATCTGGTGGGCTCACGATATGTCGAGCTATCGAGGCTTGGCGGTCGACGAGGACAATTTGTACGTGACGCAATCCGACGGCATCGTGGTTGCGCTTCGCCAACGCGACGGTTCCGAGCTTTGGCGCAACCAGAAATTGAAGCTTCGCCGCTTGAGCACGCCGGTGTTGACGAGCACGGCGGTTGCAGTCGCCGACTTCCAGGGCTATTTGCATTGGCTGGACAAGAGCACCGGGGAGATCGTTGCCAGGGAGCGTGTCGCCAAGGAACGGATCAGCAATTCTCCGGTGTCGGTCGGCGATACCGTCGTCGTGCTGACCGACCGCGGCAAGCTGGCCGCATTCCGCGCGACGCCCGTGGCCGCCGCGGCGCGCGCACCCGCCGCCGCACCCGCGTCTGCGCCCGACGCCGCGCCCGCGCCCGCGGCTCCCACAGCCCCAGTACCTCCGGCCGCGGATCCCGCGACTCCTCCCCCGACGCCGTAGACGACGTGCTGCCGGTAGTCGCGTTGATCGGTCGGCCGAACGTGGGCAAATCGACCTTGTTCA
>WNFS01001192.1_pt1 | contig 22049 bp, 18 predicted proteins | sample 5400141 | NCBI WGS metagenome assembly WNFS01 (sample SAMN13153358, study PRJNA577476) | soil metagenome | isolation source: 60 cm saprolite under Madrone tree | place: USA:California | collected 2016-06-14
TTAAGCCGGAATAGTGGAAGGTATTGAGTCAGTTTGAACTCTAGCGGCGGTCTATTACCGCCGCTACAGTTACCGCGGTCATAATTCTCAAATTGACCGACTACCTAGAGCACGCAGGAGGACCACGTTCAAGATCGAAGAGGGAACGATTCTCAACACAGGAAGCCCGCACGGTTACATGTATCCGCTGAAGAAATTCTGGAATTTCACCCTGCGGCTGCAATATCGATTCGATCCGTATCCCGGCATGGAGAGCGATGACGACCTATTCACCAACACTGGATATTTGCTGTTTATCACGCGACACGATGTTTGGCCAAGGACGTTAGAAGTCCAGGGAAAAAACGATTTTGAAATGTCGCTGGCGATGGGCGCAAATGAGTCGACATTTACGTTTGATGATGGTGCGCGCATACGGGCTCGCAAACCAGTGGGGCAATGGAATTCTGTAGAAATCGTTTCAAAGGATGGCCAGCTCTGGACCTACCTGAACGGAACACTCATCACGCATGTTACCAGGCACCCCTTCACCGAAGCGGGCTATATCGGCTTCCAGGTCGAGAGCGGGCCGGTGCATTGGAGGAACATCCGGATCAAGGCGGATTGACCTCTATTTGCAATGACGGCCGGAAACTTGCGCATGCCGCTTATTTTCCCTATCCTTATCAACCAAATGAAGGTCGCCGAATGCCCGTGAGTCGCTATAAGGAGGACATCGTGGAGAGCAAAGCATTTGTCGTGCGCCGGCTTGTGGTGCTTGTAGCTGGCTTGGCCCTGTTAGCTCCTGCCGGCATGCGCCTGCTTGCGCAAAGTGCAGGCGTGGGCGCTGAATGGCGGACCTATGCAGGCTCGACCGCGAGCACGAAATACTCTCCCCTCGATCAGATCAACAGAAACACGGTCAGGAATCTTCGCATCGCGTGGCGCCAGTCGGTGACACCGGTGGAAGTCCGTGAAGGAGCCAACGCGCCGGCGCCGACCAACTATCAGCACACGCCGCTGATGGTCGGAGGCCTGGTGTACATGATTACCGGCTACGGCTCGGTTGCGGCGCTGGATGCCGCGACCGGCAAGCTGGTGTGGTTCGACAAGCGGTCGCGAAGTCTCGGCCCGTTGCCGGCCGGAAACTTCATTTGGCACGACGACCCCGCGCAGCCCGGCTTGTACATCATCAGTGGGCGCGGATGGACCAGTCGCGGCGTCGCGTACTGGACGGACGGCCGCGATGCGCGCGTGATCTCTGTGGTTGGATCGTCGCTACTGGCGCTCAACGCCAGGACCGGCAAACGTTACGCAGATTTCGGCAACGGAGGTGAGGTCGATCTCACCAAAGGTTACGACCGTCCAGCCGAGAGCTTCCGCTGGGGAGGACCGCCTCTGGTTGTCGGCGATGTGGTTGTGGTGGGCGGTATTCCAGGCGCCGCCGGTCAGTCTCTCCCGGGAGATGTCCGCGCGTTCGACGTGCGCACGGGCGCGCTGCGGTGGACGTTCCACGCGATCCCTCGCCCGGGCGAATTCGGCAACGACACTTGGCCGAACGGCTTCTGGGAACGTGCGGGCGCAGGCGGCGTCTGGAGTGCGATGAGCGCCGATGAGGAGCTCGGCTACGTGTACCTGCCGACCGAATCGACAGCCACGCAGCCGCTGGCAGCGGATTTCTCTGGCGGCGCGCGGCCTGCGGCCGGCCTCTTCGAAAACGGAATCGTGTGCCTCGACGCCAAGACGGGCAAACGGGTCTGGCACTTCCAGTTCGTCCATCACGGACTCTACGATTGGGATACGCCCGCAGCCCCAACTCTAGTCGATATCATGGTCGACGGCCGGCGAATCAAAGCCGTCGCACAGGTGACAAAGTACGGGTTCCTCTTCGTGTTCGACCGTGTCACGGGCGCGCCGGTATGGCCGATAGAGGAGAAACCGGTCCCCCAGGGTGGGGTGCCAGGTGAATGGTATTCGCCCACGCAGCCGTATCCCTCCAAGCCTCCGGCATATGAGCCTGGGGATGTCACTGTCGATGAACTCGTCGACTTCACGCCGGAACTGCGGCAGGAGGCACTCAAGATCATCAGTCAGTACCGCTACGGATCTCGTTTCATGCCGCCGTCCGTCCGGGAGCCGGATCTGGGTGGTACAAGGGGAACCATCCAGCGAATGGGGACGATCTCGACGACCTGGAACGGTGCCGGTTTCGATCCGGATACTGGAATTCTGTATGTGCCGTCGGTGCAGGACCCCGGTATCATCGAAATGGTGAAAGCGAACGACGGCAAGAATGAATGGATTCTGAATCCCCTTGGCCTGTCATATGGCCCGTATCTGCAGGGCCCGCGCGGATTGCCCACGCCTTTCAAGCCCCCGTATGGCCGGCTTACTGCCATCGATTTGAACAAGGGGACGATTCTCTGGGCAGTTCCCAACGGGAACGGACCGCGGGATAACCCGGCGATCAAGCACCTGAAGCTTCCTCCTCTCGGACAGGGCGGTCGTGCTGCGCCGCTAGTGACCAAATCGATGGTCTTTCTCGGGGAGGGCGGGAATGATGGTGTTGCAGGACTTCCCCCTGGCGGCGGAGGCAAGATGTTCCGCGCGTACGACAAAGCGTCAGGTAAAGTGCTGTGGGAGATGGAGCTGCCCGGAGGAACGACAGGGGCTCCGATGACCTACATGCTGAACGGCAAGCAGTACATCGTCGTGGCGACAGGGTGGAAGGACACGCCCGGTGAGCTGATCGCGCTCGCACTTCCGTAAGACCGTGAATTCATAGTCAGTGGGCGGCAGTCGATAGCTGTCGCCCACATTGCCCTCCAGGATAAGCAGTCGTGGTGCGTCGGCAGCAGATTCGGCGCTTGCGAACCTGTGGTAGGTGAATTAACCATCATCCGGCTGGTTCAACCCAGTGGTCTGAGGTCCGTTGTTGCCGAGTCCGTCTTGATGCGACATCAACTCTTGATTCTGAATCGAGGTCAGTTAGCGGTTACCTTCTACGCACCGCGTCGGCTGGAAAATGCCAGTAATGAGCGGCCGGAATCTCCCAGTGGGGACCGGTCCTTGGGTCGCGTAGACCAACACCGAGAGATTCTTTCGGATTTTAGCTGCCGAGCTCGTTTGCTCGCCTCGTTGTAGGTATTGCAAAGATAAACCACGTTCGATCCTTGTCGCGTCACACAATAGCGTTCCATAAGGTGCCCCCAAACTTCTTCACCAAAACTCGCCGCGTGTCGCGGTGCACCCTCGATACCAGTGAATAACTTATTGAATCAGTTGAATCCGACCAATTTACGACGGCGATTTTCCAAACTTTTGGTGTGGCGTCATCCTGATTGGATAGACAAACGGCGTCTTCTCGACGAATCAACTGCCTCCCTCGCTGATTGTGGTTGGGCGTGTGTTGGCCTTCGCTCAAGGGCGATGGCGTCTGATTAAGATGTTAGCCAGACGCCAATGACGTTCCGAGGAACAACGGCGTAAAGTAATCTGGACAAAGCAGGGTTATTCCACGCTGGACGAGGCCGTCGGCTCCATCGCGCAGGATTCGTTAACTGCGGCGCAGGACTTGTTGGAGACTGCACTCGATACAGCTGAATCACTGTCGTTATTCAGTGAACGTGGCCGCGTGGTTCCAGCGCTGCAGCAACCGAACGTCCGAGAGCTCTTGGTTCAACGGTACCGGCCTATTTACGAAGTGTTCGACACGAAAGTGGAAGTCCTGGCGTTCATTCACGGCGCGAGCGATTTCGCAAAATGCAGGCTGTCCATAACTGGCGAGGCTGGCTCACAAGCGGCTGAAGCGGACCGCTGAAAAGCGCGGCCGCTTAGCCGCAAACCGTTAGCTGGACGAAGCAATGCTCATACGACCTGCGACAGAGAGCGACCGAGGCACATGGGAGCGCATGCGTCAGGCATTATGGCCATCGCCAGAAGGAGAACATGCCGGCGAAATCGAGCGCTATTTCGCAGGCAAGTTACGTGAGCCGATCGAAGTTCTCATCGCATTCGATGATCAGGGAGTCGCCGTTGGCTTGATTGAGCTTTCAATTCGGGCATACGCTGAGGGTTGTGTTACTGATCGTGTCGCATTCGTTGAAGGATGGTACGTGGAACCGATTGCACGAAGGAAAGGTATTGGAGCAGCTCTCATCGACGTCGCAGAGAACTGGGCGCGGTCGCAAGGTTGCACAGAGCTTGGATCCGATACTGAAGTCGATAATCATTCCAGTGCGGCGGCGCATCGAGCTGTGGGCTTCACTGAAACAGAAACGAGACGGTGTTTCAGGAAGTCCTTGTAAGGCGCGGCAAATCTCTCAAGGCCAGCTAACACGGTGTTGGAGCCGGTGTTCGGGCTCGCAAAAAGCGCTCGCCCGATCACCGGCGGCTCAACACCTAGACTTTTTCGATGGGTTTCACGAGACAATTGGGTTGACACACGTCTACTCTGATACCGCCTCATGCGGTAGAGCAAAGGCGCGCCATTGGTTGGACGCTAATCTTCCGTTACTGCTTTTCCCAGACGACCGTGTTGTTCACGGCCTGGCCCTGGCCATTCTTTCCGGTAGCCGTGGCGGTTCGGGTTTTGCCGTCTTTTGAAATCACGTTTTTGGTAACCGTGAGCACCTTGCCCTTTTGCTTTGTGGTTGCCTCATACGTGTAATCGTCGATCTTCTTTATCGAAATCATGTCGGCGCCGTTTGGGTTGGCCTTTCCGTCGACCATCGGGTGCTCCGCAGAGTCCTTGCCGTCGAACTTGACCGTGTACTCGTTGTGCGTCTTCTTACCTTCGGTATTCATGCCATCCGTGACGACCTTCATCCCGCCGGCAACCGGGTCGATCTTCTGCATGTTGCTTTTGGGCCCCGGCCCCGGGTTGAATTTCGATTTGGCAAGATTCAATTTCCACGTTCCGGAAAACATATCGGCACCGTACACGACCGCCGATAGCGCGAGGGCGGTCACGAGTACCAGCGAAAACACTAGCAGTCGCGTTCTCATTGTTCACCTCATTGTCTGTTGACGTTGTAACGCAGTTAATGCATCGTACGCCGGCACAAAACAGAGTGCAACGATTCGCGTCTGGCAACGTGCCGCGATAAATTGACTTCGACAAGTGCCGATGTTAGCTTCCAAAAATCGTAAAGCTCTTAACATCGACGCTTTGGACTTCTGAACTGTGCTCTTGCCGGGGGGTGATATGAACTTCGTCAATCGAACCAGGATTGCAGGACTTTTGCTTCTGCTCGTCGTGGCGATGCTGGTCAATGTTCCAACGTTTTCCCAGGAAGGAGTCGGCCGCCAGGACAGTCCAACCGACTTTTCCGGGGAATGGATCGTAAGGAATAATGAGGATCCAGGTCAACCTCCACTGGGCGACTACACGGGAATTCCCTTTAACGATGCGGGCCGACAGAGGGCCGAAACCACTGCCGAATCGATCTGGGGCACACCCGAGTATCAGTGCCGCCCACACTCGGCTCCCCACCAGTGGCGCGGTGTCGGGGGTGCGCGGTTCATCAAGGAAATCGATCCCCTCACGCGGGAACTCACCGCATATCACGTGCAATTCTGGCGTTCTTTAGACCGTCCGATTTATCTCGACGGGCGCCCGCATCCTCCAGCGTGGGCACCCCACAGCTGGACGGGTTTTTCCACGGGAAAATGGGAAGGCAACACGCTCGTGGTGACGACCACTCACCTGAAGGACGGTTATCTGAAGCGCAGTGGTCCTCAAACCAGCGACATGTACACGATGACCGAGTACATCACGCGCCACGACAGTCTCCTTACCATCTTCATGATTGTTGACGATCCCATCTATCTGACCGAACCTTTCATTCAATCGACCACCTATCAGTTGGATCCCAGTTCGCAGATTCGACTCGAACCCTGTACGACATCATTCGATGAGAATGGAGGGAGTGATCCGCATGCCGTGCCGCATTACCTGCCAGGCAAGAATACGTTTTTGACCGAGTGGCTCGAGCGAGACAACTGGGTACCGGCAGTGGCGGCCAGAGGTGGCGCAGAGACAACCTATCCGGAATACCGATCGAGACCCAATGCGCCGCCGATCGCGCCTTTGTCTCGAACGGCCGTTGCGGCGGATCGAAAGATCGCCGATCAGAGTCCCAATGATGGCGAGGTGCATGTTCTCCCGGTTCAGGGCAACGTCTACATGCTGGTAGCCGACGGCAGCAACGCCACGGTGTCGGTTGGGCCGGACGGTGTTCTGCTGGTCGATACAGGTTCGGCACGGATGACCGACAAGGTTCAGGCGGCAGTCAAGCAACTGGTCGCCACGGTCATGGGACCCGCTCCCAACAACTGTATGGGTTTGAATTGTCCTCGCATTCCGTACGGGTGGTCGAGTCCGTTCATGAACACCATCATCGGTTCACCGGCTCCCGCGAAGCCGCTGCGTTACATCATCAATACCAGCGCATCTCCGGATCACACCGGTGGCAATGAGAAGATCGCAGCCTCCGGTTTCTTTCCTCGCGGCGGCGGCACCGGAGCCGTCGCGGATGTGGGACAGACTGCATCGGTGATCGCGCATGAAAACGTCCTCAACAGGATGAGCGCGCCGACCGGCAAGCAGGCTCCGGCGCCGGCGGGCGCGTGGCCCACGGATACCTATCATCGCAGCTTCTACAAGCTCAGCGAATACTTCAACGGTGAGCCGATTATCGTCTATCACACGCCGGCAGCGCATACCGACGGCGACAGTATCGTGCTTTTCCGTCACTCGGAGGTCATCAGCGCCGGGAATATCTTTTCGACCGTCAGCTATCCCGCCATCGATCTGGAAAAGGGCGGCAGCGTACAGGGGATCATCGATGGGCTGAACCAGATTCTCGATCTGGCCGTGGCGGAGTACAGATCGCAGGGCGGCACATGGATCGTGCCCGGTCACGGACGGCTCTCGGACACCGCCGACGTCGCCTCCTACCGGAACATGGTCGTGATGATTCGCGACCGCGTGCAGGACATGATCAAGAACGGCCGGACGCTCGAGCAAGTGAAAGCGGCGCGGCCGACGATGGACTTTGATGGACGATATGGTTCAAATACGGGTCCCTGGACAACAGATATGTTTGTCGAGGCCGTCTATCGAAGCCTCAAGGAGAAAAAATGATTCGGAGAATACTTGTTCTAGCGATTGCCGGAACCCTGGTGGCCGGTACGGCAGTGTATGCTCACCATTCCTTCGGTGCGACCTACAACAGCAAAGAACAAATCAAGGTCGAAGGGAAACTCGTGCAGTTTGTCTTCCGCAACCCGCACTCTTTCGTTTACATCGAGGCTCCGGATCCAGCCGGAGTAACGCAACGATGGGCCATCGAATGGAGCGGCGCTGCCGCGCTCGGCGGCCAGGGTGTGAATCGAGACACGCTCAGGGTTGGAGATTATGTCATTGTCACCGGACGTCCTTCGCGCAGCCCCGGCGAGTACAGAGTGCAAATGCTGACTCTCAAGCGGCCGGCTGATGGATTGACCTGGGGCAACCGCACGGGTGAAGTCGTTGATTAGAGTCTGAGGGAATCATGAAGTACAGAATGTTCGTGGTCGCCACCGTCCTGTTTTTGCTCGCGGTACCAGGCCGCATTGACGCACAACGCGGCGCCCGTGGCGCGGGACCGGCGCCGACACCGAAAGCGTCTGCGGCGATCGATCTTACCGGATACTGGGTGTCTGTTGTCACTGAAGACTGGAAGTTTCGAATGGTCACGCCGAACAAAGGCGAGTACGGCGGTGTTCCACTCACTCCCGAGGGCCGCCGCGTGGCGGATACCTGGGATCCGGCGAAGGATGAAGCGGCCGGCACCCAATGCAAGTCTTATGGCGCCCCGGCTATCATGCGCGTGCCCGGGCGCCTGCACGTCACCTGGGAAAGCGACAACACGCTGCGCATCGACACGGATGCCGGAACGCAAACCCGCCTGTTCCATTTCGGCGCCGCACAGCCGCCAGCCGGAGAACCAACGTGGCAGGGATATTCCGTTGCCCAGTGGCAATACGGAGGCGGAGGGCGGGGGCCAACGCGCGTCGGTAATTTGAAAGTCGTGACCACTCACATTCGCCCGGGATACTTGCGCAAGAACGGCGTTCCCTATAGTGCGAACGCTGTCGTAACCGAATATTATGACAGCCACGAGGCGCCTAACGGTGATCGCTGGCTGGTCGTGACGACATCCGTGGATGATCCCGTGTACGTCAACGCGCCTTTCGTCACGAGTACGAATTTCAAGAAGCTTTCCGATGCTGCCGGCTGGAATCCCATGCCCTGCACCGCAAAATAGGAACAAAGTTTTTAGTGGGTCAGCCAAGATCGTCAGGCGAGGGTATTCCCCTCCTGGGACAGGAGGGGTGGCTGCGCCATTAAGAAAAAGACGCGAAGCAACCGAAGCGGCGCAGACGGGGTGGTCAGACCGGCGCGCCTACGTTTTCGCCGAACTGACCACCCCGGCCGCGCCTTCAAAGGAGGCTTCGCGGCATTTTCTTGATGGCGCGTCCACCCCTCCTGTGCCAGGAGGGGAATACCCTCGCCTGAGCCAATTCGACAAATTTGGTTGCAGCTACGCTGCGTTGTGTCTTTGTGTTTCCTCAATGCGTCATGGCGTAGATCATGAAATTGAGCCCTATCCGGATTGCATAGCCGGAGTATTTCTCGGGGTAGCAGCGAAGATCCATAAATTCCCATGCATCGCCAAGGTCTGTGTTGTACGTGACGACAACCATGAGCCGCCCTTTTTCATCTGAGATCCCATAGATTCGGGGTTCAGTGTCGTCCGGCTGCTCCCATGTTCGTCCGCCCCGGCAACCCTGTCCCTCATTGGGAACCTGGATGATCTCGTCCACGTCAAAGAACGTATGGAAGATCGGGTGACTCAACGGTATGGGCTGAATGGAATACTCGGGAAACACTTTCCGGAGTTCGGTTTCGAGGTTCTGCTTCTGGTACAGTCCCCAGAAGTCGTCAAGATGAAGGAAGCCCCCACGCAGAAGGTACTCCCGAAGCCGCGCAGCTTCCTGCCCGCTGAAGTACATCTGTCCGGGTTCGACGATGTACGCATACGGATACTTGAACAGATCCGGGTCCATGATCTCGATGTAGTTGGGATTCGGGTAGACATGCTGGCCTGTCAAGCGGTGAATCGCCCCCATGAGCTTGCAGTCCGCGCCCGGAGTATCCGTGGCCCAGCCCCAGCCTTGCGGTGGGAAAAAGTTTTTTCCGCCGAATTCAGGACAATGGTAGGGAGCGGGTTTCGGCATCGTGAAAGGATAGAAGTAGCCATGCGCGACACGATTCTGAGAATAGACCAGACGGGTGAAATAGAATTCCGGCTCGTCCGCAGACGAATCTGCCACAACATGGGATTTGGCAACGAATAAGACCCCCGCAAGAAAACAAGCCAGCACAGCACAATTTCGTAAGCGTCGCAGCATGCGCATAGCATGCATCCGCAGAAAGCGAACTACAACGAAATTTCGAGCCGCGAATTACGCGAATGACGCGAACGGGCGCTCAAAGAATGTATTAATGCGCCCGTTCGCGTCATTCGCGTAATTCGCGGCTCGGATTTTGGTTTATTTCACTTTCTTGATCCACGCCAGGATGGGTGCGGAAACAGTCTTGTCCGGAGTACCGATCGAGAAGACTTCGGACATGTGGCTCTCTCCCTTCAGGAAGAGCATCGTTGGGCAATGGCCAACGCCATCCTTTGCTTTCGGACCATCCTCTTTGCAGAGTTCATCGTGCAAGGCGATGTCCGACGCGGCCATGGTCCCGGTGACTCCCGGATCGAGCTCGGCTCTGGCGAGGAGGATGGCCACCTTGGTTGTCTTGAAACCAGGCAGATTCGATCGCGCCGCCAGCGTGGCCGCATCGGGCTGCGGAGCACCACCACGTCCGCCACCCGCGCCGCGCGGACCGGCCGGAGCGGCACCGCTTGGACCGCTGATCAGACCTTCTGTACTGCCTGCTGCGACACCGCACGTGCTGCCCGCTGCCGCGAGGACAGGTCCGCCACCGCGAGCGCCACCGCCGGCTCCGCCCGCGGGCCCGCCCAACCCTGGAACTGGATTCCCGGACATGAAGACTGCGCCCTTCACTCCCATTCCCTTCGGTCCATGAAGTTCAGGGTGACCGATGTAAACACCCAGCGGGCCGTTGCCGGCGGAATGCGCCCAGATGAACATGCGGTCCGGATCGCCCTTGTATTTGGAGATGTTGTTCTGCATCCACTGGATCATGAGCGAAATGTCCTTGCCGCCGTCGTCCCAGTTGGTGCCGGCATGGCGCTGCATGAGGACTCCGACCATTCCGTTCTCGGTGGCCCACCGTCCGACGTTGTCGTAAAAAGCGTTGGCTTCCCTGGCCTGCTGCTCGATCTTGTTGCCCCCGCCGCCCGGAACATATAGAAGAACAGCGCGCGACGCGCCACCCTTGTCGGCTGTGAAAATATCGACGAGATCCTTGGGATTGGGACCGAAGGAGACGTCACGAGCCAGTGTGATTCCCGGATATAGAGTTGTCTGGGTCGTTGGAGCGGACGCTCCAGGCGTCCAGTACGTGTTGTAGTCGCTTTTCGGCATCAGAGGCCGATATAGCTTTGCCGTGCAGGGCGGATCGACGATCTGTCCGATCTTTCGCAGCGCGTCCTCGATATCCGGCGGCACCTGCGCCTGCGCGTTCGGGGCGATCGATGAAATCAACACGACTGCGCCCAGCGCCCAAACGAGAAGATTAATCCTTTTATTGGTATTCATTGCCCCTCCTGTTTCACGGTCTTATAGCACAGCGGGGGCTTCGGCGGCTTCCTATAACAGAACGGAAGCGCCGTGGTACGATTTCAGCGGCCGGAGGACTCCCTATGAAAGGTTTTAACGTGGTCTGTTTGCTTCTGGGGCTTTGCCTGGTCGCCTCCTGTGCACCCGCTTCGCAAGGTTCGCAGGAAGGAGGCGATCCTCTGACGGGAACGTGGGTGGGTGATTTTGGTCCTGCCTTCTATGACCGGAACACCATTTCGCTCGAACTCAACTGGGATGGAAAGAAACTCACGGGCATGGTGCGGCCGGGCACTCCCGGCGGCCGCATGTACCGGAACTTCACAGGCTTTCCGATCGAGAATGCATCGTTCGATCCCGCGACCGGCGTCGTGAAATTCGAGGCCACCTACGAGCCTCGAGGCCGCCGGTATGTCATCGAGGCCAAGCTCAACAGGAACACCCTGAGCGGCACCTGGAATCGTCCGGAAGAAAAGCGGGATGGCGACTTCAAGCTGACGAGACAGACCGGAAGTTAAGGCTTCGTTTGCGAGTAACGCAAACCTTTGAGATAAGCTTCCAGCTCCGCGCGTTCACGCCTCAATCGCATCTCGGCCGCCATTTCCAGAGAGGTATCGGCCAGCTTTCCGTCGATTTCATCCATTAACGACTGAACGCGTGCCATCTCCCCTGCTACGATTGCGGCAACTTGCGCGGACAAGCCCTGAGCCGGTTGATCGTTCTTCGCCGGTTCCGGCCGCGCATTAAGAACAGCGATTTGTTCCTCGAAACGTGTGCGTTCCTGCTGCCATTCACTGGCGGAGGCTTTGGCCTGTTCGAGATGCTGAGCATTGGATGCCCGGACTTCTTCCAGTTTTAACTGAAACTCCGCTTGATTGTTGCTCCCCGTTTGCGACACGGCATTCAGAACGGCGATTTGTTCCTCTAGACGTGTGCGTTCCTGCTGCCATTCACTGGCGGAGGCTCTGGCCTGTTCGAGAAGCTGAGTAATCGATGCCCGGGCTTCTTCCAGTTTTAACTGTAACTCCGCCGTCACGTCTTCACGCGTTTGCATTCGGACCGCGGTTTCGCGATCGATAGCTTCTTGTTGGAGTTTGTTGACGATCGCCAAAATGCGATCCGCCGGATGACCTACAGTGGTAATAAGTGCTGTTGCTGGCTTCATTCTTGAGTGTCCTACCCCCGTCGCTCGAACTTAATTGGTGAGCTAAGACTTAGCAAGATGGTTGCCAACCGGCCAGAGGCTGCATTGAAAGCAGGATTTCATCACGCCACCCTAAGTAAACGAGTGAGTTACCGCCGGGGATGCGAGACATGTGTACTTGAAGCGTGGTTCATCCCTGAGTTGGGATTAGTCACAAAATGTGGCTTTTTCGGAAATTTTCCGGACAATCCGAGCACGGGCTGAAGCCCGCGACTACATTAGGTATCGACATTATTAGGTATCGACATTAGGCCTGAATGTAGTCGCGGGTTCAGCCCGCGTTCATTAAATTCTTTACGGACAACACTCCGTGACACAATAGGCCACAAAATTTCTACGGGGAGGTTCGGTGATGCGATGCAAATCTCTATTGGCGGCGTTCGGGATATTATTGATTGCGACCACGCTTTCGGCGCAGGTTCAACCGCCGCCCGCTCCCTGGCGCGGGGCGGGCCCGACACCGTGTGTGGGATCTGACGGTGGCATTATTCAATGCCCTCCAGCTCCTCGAGTGATAGCGGTCCGCGCCGGCCGCTTGTTCGACAGCAAGACTGGCCAGATGTTGGCCAGGCAGGTTGTGCTTCTTCAGGGCGAGCGAATCACTGACGTCGGACCGGAGGCTCAGGTCAAGATACCGGCCGGAGCTCAAGTGATCGACCTGAGCCAGGCCACGGTTCTGCCCGGCTTGATCGATGCGCACACGCACATGTTCAACACGCCCAAGCCGGGAATGTCGAGGGAAACCTCGACACTCATCGCCATAAGCAACTTGCAGTCAGATCTGCGAGCGGGCTTCACCGCGGCCCGTGATATGAGCTCGCACGGCAACGGATACGCGGACGTCGACATCCGCAACGCTATTAACGACGGACGCATCGATGGGCCCAGGTATCAAGTGTCGGGACGCGGAATTGTCTGGGGCGGTGAAACTCCAGCATCCGCTCCGGTGAACCCCTTAGCCAGTACCGTGGTGCGTTCGGTTGAAGAAGCACGAGCAGCCGTCCGCGAACACATCGAACGCGGCGCGGACTGGATCAAGCTGTTCCCGGCCGGGGCTTACTCCTTCACTCCGACGGGCGAGGATCAATACGTGTTGACCTATCCCATGCCCGTATTACAAGCGTTGATCGACGAGACGCATCGCCTCGGCCACAAGACAGGCTGCCATGTTTATGGTGGCGATGGACAGAAGAACGCCATCATCGCAGGCTGTGACACCATCGAGCACGCGTTTGGCTTGAATCAGGAGCAGGCCAATATGATGGTCCAGAAGGGGCTGTACTACGATCCCACCTTTGTCCGATACACCGAGCCTTATATGGATGACAACGACAAGAAAAACACCGGCGGCAAGTATCGAATGATTCCCATTTTTGAGAGGGCTGTAAACCTGGCGGCCGATACCAGGGGAATGAAAATCATGATGGGCAGCGGCGCCGATGGCTCGACCTACGCGCATGGGACGCAGGCCCTCGACTTCGAGGCGCTGGTCAAGCGCGGCGGCGTCAATCCGGCGAGGGCCATCCAGGCTGGAACCACGATTAACGCAGAGGTGTTGGGATGGTCGGACAAGATAGGATCGCTCGACAAGGGTAAGTACGCCGATCTCATCGCCGTTTCCGGCGACCCTCTGGCCGACATCACCGAACTTCAACGGGTCAAATTCGTGATGAAGGGCGGAAGGATCATAAGAAACGACATGGGGCAAGGCGGTTCGAAATAGGAAAAAGCTAGCCGCGAATTACGCCAATGACGCGAATGGCGCATTAAGGATTCTTTGATGCGCCATTCGCGTCATTGGCGTAATTCGCGGCTGGCTTTTTCCTCCATTCTTGCGCCACTGAGAACAACAGTGATATAGCGTCTGGTCAGTTCCGCAACACATTGGAGGCTTCGATGCGAATGCGAGTTTCGTTGCTCGTGATGGCTGTGGGCTTCGCTGCGATCAGCAGTGCTCAAACTCCATCTTCGGTCGCGTTGACCGGTCAGGTCACTTCGGCAGAAGAAGGCCGAATGGAGGGAGTGCTCGTCAGCGCGAAGAAAGCGGGCTCCACCATCACAACCACCGTCGTCAGCGACGATCAGGGCCGGTACCGTTTCCCATCCGCACGATTGCAACCGGGTCAGTATTCACTGCAAATCCGGGCGGTCGGATACGATCTGGAAGGACCGGGCTCAGTGGAAATTACTCCCGGCAAGACCGCCAGCGCCGATCTCAAACTCGTCAAGGCGCATGATCTCGCATCCCAGCTTTCGAACACGGAATGGCTCGCGAGCTTTCCCGGCACGGAGCAGGAAAAGGCCTCTATCAGGGCCTGTACGCACTGCCACACTCTCGAGCGAGTCGCACGGACGCGCTACGACGCAGACAAACTGACCGAAATCGTGCAGCGGATGTCGACGTATCCGCAGCTCTCCTTTCCGATGAAGATTCAGAAGCTTCTCGCCCCGCGGATCGGCGGCGGCGAAGAACCGCTCGAGCAACGTCTGGAGGGCTGGCGCCGGCAGGCTCAATACCTGACGAAGATCAACCTGAGTTCGTCGCCGCACTGGGGTTATTCTTTCCAGACACTTCCCCGCCCAAAAGGCAGAGCGACGCACGTCATCTACACGGAATACGACCTGCCGCAGCGGACCCGGCAGCCGCACGACGTGATCGTGGACTCGGAAGGAATGGCGTGGTTTGCCAGCTTCGGCGAACAGATCCTGGGAAAGCTCGATCCCAAAACAGGCAAGGTCACGGAATATCAGGTTCCTCTACTCAAGCCTCAGGCCGTGACAGGCAGCCTGGCGTTGCGGTTTGACGAAGATGAAAACCTGTGGCTTGGCATGCAGTTTCAGGGTGGCGTTGCGAAATTCGACAAGAAGACCGAAAAATTCCAGACGTGGAGTCTTCCACCCGAACTGAACGGAGATTACGTCCAGGTCAATCAGGTCAGTCCGGATCACCATCATGTGGATGGAAAGGTCTGGCTGCAGGATGCCGGGACCTACACTGTGTTGCGTCTCGATGTGAAGTCCGGGAAGTTCGAGGTGTTCGAACCCTTTAAAATTCCGCGGCCCAATATCTACGATGTCATTTCGGATCCACAGAACAACGTTTACTTCACGGTCTTCGGCCGCGATCAGATCGGCAAGATCGATGCAAAGACGGGGAAAATCACGTTGCATCAGACGCCGACTCACAACTCCGCCCCGCGCCGCGGCATGCTCGACTCCGAAGGCCGTCTCTGGTTCGGCGAGAACCGTGCCGACCGAATCGGAATGTTCGACACAAAAACCGAACACTTCCAGGAGTGGCCGGCGCCAACGGTGGGTTCATGGCCCTACGATGTGATCGCGGACAAGAATGGCGAAGCGTGGTCAGGTGGAGAATTCAGCGATCGAATCCAACGGCTCGATCCGAAGACCGGTGGAATCGTCGAGTATCTCCTTCCCCGGTTCACGAACGTCCGGCGAGTCTGGGTCGAGAACGCGACCACTCCCGTTACGTTCTGGGTGGGGAACAACCACGGCGCCTCTATCGTCAAGCTGGAGCCGCTGGATTAGGGCCAATTCGTGGACAATGTACTGTAGCGGCGGTCTATGACCGCCGAGAATCCGGCGCTCATAGAGCGCCGCAACAGTGGGGAGTTCCAGAGGAGCGCACGATGAAGAAATCCAAGAACGCCCCCGTCAATCGCCGCAGCTTTTTGACTGGTGCGGTTACGGGAGTAGCGGCATTAGTGACGAAGCCCGCCATCACGGCAGCGGCTCCGCTACAAGATCGCAATGACTCCGCCGCTGGGACCCGTCGCCCTGGTAGCCGACACGGAACTTCAAAATGATCGAGTCCCAAATTGACTGCCAGTGTAGGCGCCGGCTTTAGCCGGCGCCTACCGCGCAGCGAACGTAAAGTTCGCCGCATCGTCGATGCTGCCGCTGCCTTTGTATGGTTTCAATGCGGGGAATTTAGTCGGATCGTTACTGCATTGTCGATAACGTACAGAGAAAGTTAGCCGCGGATTGCACGGATTACGAGGAAGCCGCAATCAATGGTCTTTGAAGCGCCATCCGCCTAATCCGTGCAATCCGCGGCTAATTCTGCTGCTGCCTTGTCGAGTAGATCTAGCTTGACTGCCGGACAGCGGATGGCCTAGCGTGACTAGCCGCGAAAACATTTCCCAAAAACTTCAGGAGAAGGACATGTCTAAGAAGATCATCAGTTGTGTTTGGCCTTGTCTGATTCTCACGATGGCCATATCGAGTTTCGGGCAGGCACCGCGCGGCGCTGCGCCGCCGCCGAGGCCGGATAATGCTCAGTCTTTGGCCCACATCGATGCGGCAAAAAAGATTGCCGGCACAGACTTGACTGCGCCGTTCAACTTCTTCTGCATACCCGCAAACACCAGGGCCAATAATGTCAATGCTCCGGAACTCGAGCCCATAAAACTTTTCGATAACCTGTACGCCGCAGGCAACTCGGAAACGATCGTGTATGCCATTACCACTTCCGATGGGCTCATCCTTATCGACTCCGGCTATGCCGACAGAGTGGAATCCGTCCTGATCCCCGGACTGAAGAAGCTCGGGCTGGATCCCGCAAAGGCGAAGTACCTTCTTCTTGGTCACGGCCACGGCGACCATTTCGGAGGCGCGGCATATTTCCAGGAGCATTATGGGACACGCGTAGGAACTACCGCAGCCGACTGGGATCTCATCTATCCGGCCAACGCGCCGCCGCAGACGAATCCCAACGCGGTCAAGCCGCCGAAGCGCGATCTGGTTCTCGAAGAGGGCAAGCCGATCAAACTTGGAGACGAGACGGTAACACCTGTTCTGATCCCGGGTCACACGCCGGGTTCCACGGCGTTCATCTTCACGGTAAAAGACGGCCGAACCACTCACATTGCGGGAATCTTCGGCGGGACGATCCTGACGCTGGATCGAATCACAACACCCGGACTGAAGCAGTACGTAGGTTCGATCAGCCATTACCTGGATGTCGCGAAGAGGATGAAAGTGGATGTCGAAATTCAAAACCACGCGATCTTCGACGATACGCCGAATCGGCTCGCCAAACTCAAGGCGCGGAAAGCCGGCGAACCGCATCCATTCGTGATGGGCGGAGAAAAGTACGCACGATTCTGGAATGTTGTCTCGGAGTGCGTTCAAGCGGAAATTGCGCGGAGGGGTGACCAGTAATCAAGTTCGATGAACTGGAGCGCATAGCGCCTTTCGGAACACGTCTTATGCCTTCCAACCACGAAATTACCCGTTTGCTGCTCAATTGGAGCGACGGTGATGAGCAGGCGCTAGAGGCATTAACACCACTTCTGTACAGAGAACTTCATCAGATGGCCCACCGTCGCATGCAAGCAGAGAGACCGGGCCACACCTTGCAGACAACCGCGCTGATCAATGAAGCTTACATGCGGCTGATCGATTGGAAAAATGTCCGTTGGCAAAACAGGGCGCACTTTTTCTCTGTGTGCTCTCAACTGATGCGACGAATTCTCGTCGATTTCGCCCGCGCTCGGAAGAACACGAAACGAGGTGCCGGAATGCCCATGGTGTCTTTGGAGGAAGCGCCGCCGGTTTCCACTGACCGCGCCGCCGAAATCATTGCGCTCGATGACGCCCTCCAGCAGCTCGCTAAAGTCGATCCCCGCAAAACACAAATCGTGGAGCTGCGTTTCTTCGGCGGATTGAGCCTGGAGGAAACGGCAGAGGTTCTAAAGATTTCAAGCCGGACGATCCAGCGGGAATGGGATCTCGCCAAGGCCTTTCTCGTGTCGGAGATGACAGGGGATGAGGAAGGGCTGCCGGAGCCCTGAACGTCTGCCGCTCATGCGAATCAGCGGTCGAAAACTGTTCCACTGTGGCCCTCGTTTCGTACTTCTGTTTCTGTAACAACAAGTGGCGCGCCGGGCGGAAGCACCTGCAACGTCTTCAAAAATTCGATAATTTGCGCTTGCCGATCGGGACCAAGCGAGAAAAACACGTCTCGCGTGGCTTTGGCTTCGCCGTGGTGATGATCGATCGCTTCAGTAAGCGTTGTCAGGTCGCCGCGATGTCCATAAGGCGCAGAGTTGCCCGCATCCCAAAGTTTTCTGGTGAGAAACTCACGTGTCGAAATACCGGCCTGTGGGATTTGTTCGTTGCAAAAAAACTGATCCGTAGTGCCGCAGAGATCGTGGCGCTTCAGATCCGTGTAGGCGCGCACGATCGCTCCCCCGTCTGATGTTCGCTCCAGCCGCGGTTTTTCTCCGTCCCGCGTCAGGTCGAAGATTAGAGGATGCGCACTGGTTTGCAGGTTACCTGGCGGGTTGAAAGGATCAGGTTCTATAAAGAACCGCCTCCGCAATCTCAACGCGGGTACATGGCAAGTCGCGCAGCCAATATCTGCAAACAGGAAAGAGCCGGCTTCGGCGGCGCGCCTCTTCCGGCTGTCCTGTGGGATTACACGGCCGGGAGTTCCGAGTTGCGCTTGAAAGATGGTGACCGCCGTGATGTCGCCCACGCTCAGTTCATCGATAACGCCATCGCCGTCCGGGTCCAATATTGTTGGAAACAGGAACGAGAAGCGTTCCGTGGACTGCATCCCGTGGTGATGATTCATTGCGTTGTTCGAAAATTCCCGCAGAGAAACGACGGCGCCTTTTTGGTGGAATGGCCGGACAATCAGATCTTTGTTCACACCGCGAACCTGGCTCGTGTCGACGGCGCCGCCCGGCGCGGCTGTAATTGATCCAAAGTGGATGCCTTTCGTGATTAGCGGGACGGTTACGTTTGAAGAAGTGGCTCGCGCCCTCACAATGGCCTCGTTCCGAATTCCCAGCAGATCCTCGGTCATCTCTCGTGCGAGCATCTCAATCGGCCCTGCGCCCATCATTCCCAGCGTGTTTCGCTCATTGCTGAATTGGCCGGAAACCGATTCCGTAACCGGGTCCAGCACCTGGGCCAGCACAAACACGTTCGCCACGAAATCACCAGCGCCTCCGGCCCTGGGTTGGTTGTGGCATCCGGCGCACGAGCTCGCGTCGGGTCCCGAAGTGCGGAGCATAGGCGGAGCGCTTCCATAAATCCGTGCAGCGCCGCTACCTGTTGTTGCAGGCCGTCCTTGCCCATCGTATTTATTGAATACCGCATTGAAGAGGAGATCGCCATGCTGCACCACTTCGGCGAAGGAAAGCCGGCCGTCCTCGATATCCGTTTGGCTCAAGTGATATGGAATTGCAGGTCCGTCGCCGATCCGCTGACCGGTCGCGAGCCTCGTCAGGACTAAAGCGGACCCGAGGACACAAGCCCAGACTGAAATTTTCAAGCGATACATGATAGCTCCGATTTTTTGGGATTCTTTGATGTTGCCGCCGTCTTCAGTTGTCTTTTTCGAAAGAAAAAATGAAGCGAGAATTGAAGTGCCGGCTGTCTCCGGCGGCATTTACACCCAAAGGATCCTGCCGCACCTGGCCGCGCTCCCCGCTGTATTGACCGGTTCCGCCCGTCACTGCGCGTATGACGGAAATGCCGCCCTCCGTGCCATCTGTCCATAGGGCTCCTTGCGACAATAAGAAGATCTGCGTTGTGATAGCGTGAGGCACCTGGCCAGCGAGGATCTGAGAGCCGTCGAAGTTCATAACACCGCGGCAGATCCACTGTCCAATGCTGCCTGGAGAGTCTGGTCCGAAACTGTTGGGGTGAACGAAATCCCCTCCGGAAGGAATCGTGCCGCCGGGGTAAACCTTACCCTGAACGATAAAAGAGTTGCCACGCCGTACTGCTCCCAGAACGTTGACATCGAACGGACTGAAGGGATTCGGATGGTTGTCGAATCGCCAGGTACGGCCGTCAATAGCGACATCGAATATCAACGTGCGCACGTGTTTGCCATTCGCACCTGCAGATTGGATCTGTGGCTCCGCGCTGAGCACCGCCGCCACAGATATGATCGCCAGCAGTAAAAGCCTGATCTTTGTCATGGGGTCCTCCGAGAAATCGATTTCGAACTCGTGTCTTGTTCCTATTCCTACAGGCGGAAATCCGTCTTGAAACACGACACGCTGATAACGTGGACAAAGGTTTTTTAGTTTGCGGCTCTGCCGCGACACCCTTGATGCGTCATCTTTGATTGACGTATCGGCCCAAGGGCGGTAGGTTGGGCTTCTCTGGTTGGACAGAGGCTGAACATCACATGCAGGCAGAACAGTGGAAAGAAATTGAAAAGCTGTTTGAGGCTTCCATCGAACTGGAACCTGGACAGCGTGCTGATTTTCTGGCCGAAGCCTGTGCGAACGACCAGATTCGCCGGAAAGTGGAGTTGCTGCTCGCCGCCCGGGGTAAAGAGCCGAGTTTCATCGAACGGCCGGCGCTGGACCTGGCTGCTGAGATCGTTATGCACAGTGACGCCGAGAGCCGAGTCGGACGCACAATCGAGCAGTACCAGGTACTGTCTGTGATCGGAGCTGGAGGTATGGGCGTTGTTTACCGGGCTCGCGACACGAAACTGGGTCGCGATGTGGCGCTGAAAATCCTGCCCGATGAGTTCTCTCAGGATCCAGAGCGCGTGGCTCGTTCCGAACGAGAAGCGCGGCTGCTGGCGTCCTTGAACCATCCAAATATCGCCGCGATCTACGACATGAAGGAATGGGAAGGAAACCAGTGTCTGGTCCTGGAGTACATCCAGGGTGAGACATTGGCTGAAAAGCTGAAGCGCAGCCGGGTTCCGGTTGCCGAAGGGCTGGACATTTGCAGGCAGGTTGCGCGGGCGTTGGAAGCAGCGCACGAACAGGGAATCGTGCATCGCGATGTGAAACCCGGCAACGTGATGATCACAACCAATGGTGGTGTGAAGGTCCTGGACTTCGGGATTGCGAAGTCCCTTACCGAAAGCGATTCAAGAAATGATCCAGCCGTGACCCCGCTCACTCAGGCAGGACTCATCCTCGGCACGCCGGCCTACTTGAGCCCGGAGCAGGTCCGGGGAGAGCCCGGGGACAGGCATGGCGACATCTTCGCGTTCGGCTGCGTTCTGTACGAATTGTTGGCGGGCCAGCCCCCGTTTTCCGGCGGAAGCATCGTGGACATCATCGCTTCCGTTCTGAAAATGGAGCCGGACTGGTCGGCGCTGTCGCCCGATACATCGCCGAGAGTGCGGGATCTCCTGCAGAGCTGCCTCCGAAAGGAATCGTATCGCCGGTTGCAAAATATCAGCGAAGCGCGCGCCGAAATCGAGGCCGCACTACGCGCTCTTACGGTCGTGCCGGAGCCGGATCGGGCGATTCGTTCGCTCGCGGTTCTGCCGTTTGTAAACACGAGCGGCGATCCGGAAATGGAATATCTCAGCGACGGACTCACGCAGAGCATCATTTCCAATCTTTCGCAGTTGCCGCAGCTCCGCGTGATGTCCCACAGCGCAGTTGTCCCGCACAAGGGCCGCAGCGGGGCAGCGCAGGAGGCCGGCCGGGAACTCGGCGTATCGGCGGTCTTGACAGGAAGGGTTCTTCAGCGCGGTGAAACACTGCAGATCAGCGCCGAACTGGTCGACGTCGAGAACGGTTGGCAACTATGGGGCAACCAATACAAGAGAAAATCTGCAGACATATTCGCGACCGAGGAGGACATCGCGAAAGAAATTTCGGGCACCTTGCGCCTGAAACTGACTCCAGAAAAACGGAACCTGCTTGCCAAACGTTCCACTGAACAGGTGGAAGCTTATCATCTTTATCTGAAGGGCCGGCATAACTGGGGCAAGAGAACCGAGGAAGGTCTACGGAAGGCGATTCAGTTTTTCCGCCAGGCCATTGATCAGGACCCGACCTACGCCCTCGCCTACGCCGGCCTGGCTGAGGGTTACGTGCCACTGGCCTATTACGGCTACCTGGCTCCCCATGATGTGTGGCCCAAAGCGAAGGCAGCCGCCAACCGGGCGCTGGAGATCGATCCAGACTTGTCCGAAGCACGGGTGGTGCTCGGCTCGTTCAAAACAGTCTACGAATGGGACCTGCCGGGTGCAGAAAAGGAACTCCGTACGGCTATCCAGCTGGATCCGAAGTATCCCAGGGCTCGGCAATCCATGGCCGAGTAT
>WNFS01003883.1_pt1 | contig 22008 bp, 23 predicted proteins | sample 5400141 | NCBI WGS metagenome assembly WNFS01 (sample SAMN13153358, study PRJNA577476) | soil metagenome | isolation source: 60 cm saprolite under Madrone tree | place: USA:California | collected 2016-06-14
TGAAAGCGTAGGCCAATTCCAGCCCAACAGCATAACGCTGAAAGCGTTCGCTAATTCCAGCCCAGGGTTGCGCTTTGGCGACCCTGGGATCACATTGTCATTTGAGAAAGGCGCAACCCTGAAAGGGTTGCGCCGGCGGTTGTTTGATCGTGGTCGATCGCAACCCCTTCAGGGTTGCGCTTCCGTAAAATCGGGATGCGCTTCATCCCAGGGTTTCAAAGCAAACCCTGGGCTGGAATTAGCCAACGCTTTCAGCGTAAGAGAATTGCTTCCGCAGAGTGGCATGCGTTGCTCCGCTGCCAGGTGCGCTCTTGGCAGTACCGCCTGCGGTAGCGGGTGGTTCTCTCTCTCTCCGCCCACTCCGAGCGGATTCCGGAAGGTCCTGACCCGGCCAGCGCCGAAGCCGTCGATTGAGATAGAGAAACTGTGGACGCGAAGTTTGGACATAGGATTCCTCAGCCGCGGCTTTGCCACAAAAAGTTCAATCCTTGTACGCGAAGCGATCTCATTAGCACCGTGGCTTTAGCCCGGTGACTAATGTCAGTCATCCCGATGCCAACCGTTTCAACGGTTTCTCTGTCGGCGCTCGGGAGAAACCGTTTTGAAACGGTTTCTCAAATCAATTTCCGCATGCGGCTAACGAGAAATCCAAACCAGATGGTTACAACGAACAGAATAACAATTGTCAGGACGCTTACTATAAAGTGGTTGTTCCCGAGCAAAGCCACAATCTCGAAGACACCAATTACGAAGAGCCCGAGTAATTCCCACGATACTAGCGAGCGATAAAAATTTCGCTCGTGACCTCGCGGCAAGGTAAAAAATTCGTAGCCATCCCAGAGCAGGTAAACAAGCAGAAAAACAAAGTAGCAAAGGAGAACAATTTTATTGTGCGGCAGGTTCCGAGGATTATCTACGTCTATTGCGATAATGGCGGCGTAGAGGCCTACCAGGAATACGACATCGCACAGGAAAGACCACCAGTAGTAACGCTTAGTAAAAACGATATAGAGATAGTCACAGACATAGAATCCAACCGAAATAACAACCAACGTCCATTTGATCCAGATAATTGCACTTAGGGGATATTGTTCCCTTAATACATGCGCGATAGTGAAAACCAGTTGATAGAGAATCGTGCCGAGGACGGCTGGATAAATCAATCCCAGCATCAACTCTTGCTTAACCGGCCTGTTTGATGCGCTAGACATGGATAAGTGGAATGTTATATGCGACTGGCTTTGCACAAAAAGGTGATTGCCAGAAGACGCGCGGTGCTAATCAGATCGCTCCGCGTGATAACCGTTACGCGAATGCCACAGATGGATGCTGGCTATGAATGGGAGCCTTTTTGTGAAAGCACTGCGACTCGACTCCCTAAATCCGCAACCGGCTTCATTAGGAGTGTGATCGGCCTTTCTCCTTCCACTCCTATTCTCACAGGCAACCTCAAAGCTTGCCCTTTAACTTGACACGGAACCCGCAACGCGGCGATTTCCGGCATCCGATGTTTCCAGATGCGCCAGTCTCTCCATCAACACAATCACTGCCGAGAAGTCTTCCTCTTTGCCCTCGCTGAATTCCGCGGCGTTCATCTGAAATGCTGCCTCAGTTGCCGGCATTGGTACTTTGGCGGCGGCCGCGGTTTCGAGAACAAGACGAAAATCCTTGTTCATGAGCCGCATCGCAAACTGAGCGCTGTAGTCTCTTGCATCAGCGCGTGAGAGCTTGCCGAGATGCGCAGGTGCAATCACCGCCGTTCGGGATAACACCTCAAATAGCCGATGACGATCCAGTCCTTCCTTCTGGCCCAGGGCAACAGACTCAGCAATCGCCTGCATTCCGACTCCCAGCAAGGTATTCGCGACAAGTTTCATCGCCGTCCCTGAGCCGCTGCTACCCAGATAAAAATACTGTTTGGCGATTGCGCTAAAGATTGATTGCGCGGCTTGAAAAACGTCTTCGTCTCCGCCGCAGAAAAGCGTCAACGTACCCTCTTCAGCAGCAGGAGTGCTGCCCGATACCGGCGAGTCCAGAAATTTCACTCCGGTCTTGCGACTCAGATCGGACAGTTGGCGCGAAGTCGCGGGCGACACGGTGCTCATCTCGATTATCGCCGAGCCGCGACGCACATGAGCAAAGACACCGTCTGCATCGGTATAGACACTTTTGACTGCATCATCGTTGGTAAGAGATGACAAGATGGCGTCCGCTTCGGATGCGAGTTCAGCGATGCCGTCGGCGACCGTGGCGCCGTACTTAACCAATGCCTCGGCATTCTCACGACTGCGGTTATAAGCCATAAGTTGATAGCCGTGTTCGAGCAGACGTTTAGCCATACGGCTTCCCATGTTGCCGATGCCAATAAAGCCGAGACGCGTATTTTCTTTGGTGAGCGAAGTCATTTCACTTGTTCCCTTCAGTTGACCTACTCATATCTTAGTGGAAAAGCTTTTCCAGATTGTCCACTTCGTCAAGCTCCAGCGTCGCCACTCGCGCGTAATCGGCAGGCGTCTTAGCCGCTTCGACCTGCGCTCCCAACGCGTCAAATTTCTTCGCTTCCGTCGCGCTCTTAGCCGCGATGGTTGGCCGCAGTGAGTCCCGTGTCTGCCACATCAGTTTGGACATAGATAAGTACGCTGAAAGCGTTATTCGTCGAACGCGAAGCTTAGACATAGCCAACCGTTTCAACGGTTTCTCTGTCGGCGCTCGCGAGAAACCGTTTGAAACGGTTTCGGAATTATCTGGTGCGATCTCGATCACCGGGCTGAAACCGCGGTGCTAATGAGATCGCTCCGCGTTTCTCTCGTGTCACGGCCCGGTTCAAACGGGCCGAGCGGAGGAACATCGTCTATCCGGTCACCCGGCTTTTGCTGACCTCTGGTCCTCTGACTTCTGACCTCTGACTTCTGACCTCTGCTCTCTGACCTCTGCCTTCTGACTCCTGACTTCTGACCTCTGACCTCTGACCTTCGCTCTTCGCCTTCCTATTTACGATTCACGATTCACGATTTACGCTTCACGCTTTTCTGCCTACTGCCTACTGCCTACTGCCTACTGCTTACTGCTTACTGCCTACTGCTTACTGCCTACTGCTCCTGCCGTCTGCCCTGCCGTCCGCACCTTCGTCCCGTACTCAAGCGACGCATAAAACGTTCCGCGTCCCTGCGGCGTCAGGTCCAACATATTCCAAACTGGAATCAACTCATCAATGCCGCGCTCTTTGACGTCGTCGGCCAACCATGGATGGCCACTGTAAAAATGGCGCAACGTGCCGTCGCTGTCTCGCGTGAAAACCGAAATCGTCGAGTCCTGATGTCCTTCGCTATCTTCGCTGCCGAGGTCGTACTTGAAAGTGCTGGAACCTGCGCTAAGCAGACGTAGCTTGTCCCAGCCCCTGTTCCGCGCGTGCGCGCGCAACGTGGACGGATCAGCGGCCGCGACAATCGCGAAGTCCACGTTTTGCGCGAGGTGAGGAGCAACGCCATTGTAGCCATCGATCCAGGCGGTACACATTGGGCACGCAGTCGTTTGCTTCTTTCCGTACATGAAGTGGTAAATCACGAGCGAACGATCTAGCGTAGTGAACAGGTCGCTCAACCGCACGGTTTTTGTCGGGGCATCGCCGTCGTCGAGGGACGTTGGGCCTTCAAGAAACTCGTAATCCTGAATGGTCGCACCCTTTGGCAACGCGCGCCGCAGCGCGGCGACTCTTTCACGCATGTTTAGTAATTCAATTTCTGCCAGCCGCAGCTCCTCGCGCTTGGCAAGGTATTCCGGCGACTCGTTCGGCAGATTAGTTTGACGATACGTTCCATCTGTGGTGAGGATTTCGTTAACAGCTAATCAACCACAGACACAGAGCACACTAAGATTTCACAGAGTGAACTGAAATTAGGACACTGCCTAGGCCTTTGCCGCTGAAGCAGCTTTACTCCGCGTCTGCTGCATGAACTGCCTCATGGTTGCAATATGGCCGGGAGCGCGGCGCTCCGACCATTTCTCGAAACGCTTAGCGGCCTTCTCCAGATTCGTGAGCATGTTCGGATCCTTAAACTGCTTACGGAATTGCGGCACGACAGGCTTCAGCAATTCCCACACACCAAAGAACTCGCCGCTGGTCTCGAAGAAAAGATCTTCGTGCAGCAGGCCATAGTTAAGTAGCGCGCAGGCTTGTTCCCAATAGCCCATCACCATGCCCACGTATGTCCCGGTCTCCGTTCCCATCGGGGCGATGCGCATGAAATCATCGATTGTTTCAGCGGAATAGTTCTGTTGAAACCAATCACGGGCCTGGCGCAAGCGGGCCTCGCGGCGCAAGTCATAGACCTGCAGATGTAGTTGGGCTTGTTCTTGTGTCGGTTTTGTTGCCATTATTTCTTTTCTCCTTATTTTTTTGCTTAGTTATTGAACAACGTTGCGATTCTTGGTCCCGGCTAAAAGAGCAGCCCGGACAAAACTGCAGATTTCGTACAGCGCTGCAGAATTTTATTATTGAGTCGAACGGGAGCTTACCAGATCGACATTACATCCATGAGACATAAAGAATTTATTCGCGTTGTTTCGCAATCGTGGCCATGAGGTCAGTACCACACCGCAATTCCTCTCCCTCTGGGGGAGGGTGAGGGTGCGAAGCTTGAATCGCAAAATCGCAAGCCTGACCCCAATCTAGTCTTTCTTAGAATTGGGCAGCCTCAAGTATTCCTGATATCGCCTCGATGACTTCAAGAGATAGGTCCGTTCCTCAACCACAAAACCATCCAACTTGTGCTTTAGGGCATATTCCGAAAGATCAGTTATCTTGTTTATGAATCCTCTCCCTTTGAAATTCAAAGAGGTGTTACACAAGACGCCGTATCCAGTACGTGCCTTGAATGCGGTAAGTAGCTCGTACAAATTTCGATTGCTCGAAAATGACACCGTCTGAATGCGGGCAGTCCCATTCACGTGGGTAACGGCAGTTAACGCGTTCGTTCTGACACGATGTGTGTAAAGCATAAATGGACTCTCTTGATCGCAGCCAAACCATCTTGCAGCCTCTTCTTCTAGACAGACAGGCGCAATCGGACGAAATTGTTCACGCTGCTTGATCTCATTTAGCCGCGCTCTAGTACTTTCGTAGAATGGGGCAGCGAGAATCGAGCGGTTTCCCAACGCGCGTGGCCCAAGTTCGTATTTTCCGTTCACCCAGCCGACTATGAGGTCGTTTGCTAACATGTCGGCAATCATTTCATAGTTTGTCTCGTACACGTCATACTGGGCCGCATCGAAAGAACCGGCTGTGATGAAGCTGAGGCCCGAGTAGACGTTCCAATCGATCTTTGGATTCCCAGTAAAATAAAACTGGGCATCGATCGCTGTCCCGATAGCCGACCCCGAATCATTAGCCACGGGCGGCACGAACACCTCGGTAAAAAGGCTGGTCTCCTTCCACTTGGTATTCCAGTCGCAATTCAGGCCACATCCACCTGAGATGAGTAGCGGCATTCTTTTCTTTATATTCGATTTCGCGAATTGATAAAAGACATCAAAGATCTTGTTGCTATAAATGCCTGCGAAGTTGCGAAATTCACGATCGTCCACCCCCACATTGTAGTATCGCGAATGCTCAAGGTCTTCATACGGACTCAGTTCGAGGTACGGACTGTTCAGTAGAAAGTCCATCAGCTTTTTCTCTTCAGCCGAAGGTGTGCTGCGATTTGAAAATGAGGCCAAGGCCATGAGCTTTCCTGCGTCCGAAAAGCGAGAAAAGGGCGCATTCTTAGGGAAAGTTGGATCGGCTAAGCCGTAGAGTAGGGTATAGCGATTCCCCGGCTGATTTAGGACGTCGGCAAGCAGCGTTACGTTCAGCTCAGAATCGATCTCGTAGAAAGCACCGATTGCCCCTTCCCATACCAACGCATAACACGGGGTACCTTTCGGTAGACATGACATGCCGAAAGCGCAAAGCAGGTGCGATCGCTCGTGAGAGGACGAGAAATAGTGGACTGGCCTCCCCAACAGGCGCCGTTGGTCTACGACAAATTCGCTCTTCGATAAGCCACGGTACCCAACATGAGCACGCGACCCGAGTAAGTACTTTTCGCGTGGCCACCAACCACCCGTACAAATAACGTCGGGCATTTCGTCGAGTTCGCCAAGAACGTTGAACACGTCATGACTGGATATCGGCGAATATCGGTAGTTAGAGTTCTTTTCGGCCTCAATGGAAACCAGCAAATGAGTGTCTTTCAGGTAGGCAATCGCACCGTCATGGCCTGGGTTATACGAGATAATATTCACGTTGCTGTGACCTCCGCTTAATCCTCAATCAGTCCTCGTAGATCAACTTTTGGCAAGGTAGCATGCCTTTCGCCATGCGCAACGGTGAGCATAAGCATTTCTCTTGAGCATAAAGTACTATCGCCACGATCGCCATCGCGAGTTGTGCAGGTATGCCTGATAGTGTTGAGCACCATCGACAGCGCTCGGAATTCATCAGACGGCTAGTTCAGCGGTCCGTAGGTAACGTTCCAATCAACGATCGGTATAAGCAAGGTCCGCCCAGAAAGATCGTGCAGTTTTGGCACGATCTGCGAGAGTTGCCGGAGGATATCGAGGAGTGCATCGCCTCGTGGATCCGCTGGACAACCAGCGGCTTCACACATTGCTTGTTCGACGAGCGCAGTGCTAAAGCGTTTATCGGTGGCTCATTGGATGCGCGCCACGAGCGCGCCTTTGAACGTTGCTACCATCCGGCCATGCAGGCCGACTACTTTCGGTTGTGCTACCTATTGGTCGAAGGCGGCTTCTATGTCGATGCGGACGATATCTGCGTTGGTTCAGAAATCGGCTGCCTGTTCGACGATGGTCGGCTGAAAGTCCAGCCGCTCTGCTACGACATCCCTTCTGGAACGATGGTGAACCCATCCGCGTTCCTTCAAACTGATGCTTACGACCCTGGCTGGATTTTCTACTTCAATAACAATCCAATGATTGCAAACAGGGGGCATCCGATCATCGAGCGTGCACTCCATCAGGCGACTAATCTTCTCGAACTCGCCGGCGAAGACCTACTGCCTGAGATTCAGTCGGCGACCGGACCGGGAAATCTATCGAAGTCGATTTTCGATCTTGGCACTGCGTCGGGACGTGTGGAGAGCGATCTAGTGGTATTACGAGACTGGGATTCACTTGCGGTCTCAAGATGGCCCTTAAGTTACCGCAGTGACGCCCGAAACTGGCGATTTTCCAATCAACAAAGATTCCGTCGTAACGACGAATAGTCCCGGATGAACCAATCGAAACCATTGCACGGTGTGTCGCGCTTTGTCCATTTCTGGTTCCTGAAATGCCGAACGCACCTACCACGACAGCAGTGCCTTGCTTTCGTATCGCCCTCGGACGCTCAGCAATCGGGCATCGGTCCGATCTTAGTTATCAATTTAGACAGGCAACCGCAACGCTGGGCTAATGCGCTGCGCGAGCTCTCCCGCATCCTGGACGCTTCGGGCAAGCCGCTCTCAGACCGCGCTCTACGGTACTCCGCGTGCGACGCGCAGTCCGATGCAGAACAGTTGGTCCACGGCGGTGACATCGAACCTTTCTACACGCTTGGCGACCAGCTTTTTGTCGAGCCGCAACCTCATGCAGTACCTGATGCGTTCGATCTAACGCGCCCGATTAGAATGAGTCGGGAAGAAATAGCCGTTGCGCGCTCGCACATCGGTGTCTGGAAAACCATCGCTCGGTCCACAGCGCACTATGCTCTTGTACTTGAGGACGACATATGGGTCGAGCGCGGCTTTGGGCGAGTCGTCGATCAGGCTTGGCGAGAGATGGAAGACGCTGATCGAACAGCTCCTGCCTTTGATGTCTTGTATGTGTCTTATAATGAAGTGCGCTACGGTGCTCCAAAGGAACTGGTTTCGAAGAACGTGTTTCGACCGGAACGCGGGCTTTGGTATCTGTCTGGGTACGTGCTGTCGAAGAAAGGAGCTCAAGCATTGCTCGAACTCCTCCCGAGCCGCGGCCCCATCGATCTCTGGATCAATCACAAGTTTCGAGAGATGGACGTGCGAGCTCTGCGCCGCTCAGTGATCAACCAGCGTCTCGATACCCCTTCAACAAATTCGCACTCGATCCTTCCGTCCCTGACCCGGATTGGCGTCCTCGACGAGGGCGACACGGCGCTTTTTCATCAGCGGCCGATCCATTCTCCCGTGTTCGCGTTTGGAGTCCCTGGATCTGGGTTGTCATCCCTCGCGATGGCCCTTTCGATGCTTGGCTATCGTTGCTGCAGCGATCTGGAGCGAATCCCCGAATGTGAGTTCGAGAGCCTAATTGCTGGTCGCGGCCGCTGCGTTTTTAATGCCTACGTCAACATAGCTTCACTGAGGCCGAATGTTCGCGGGCTCATGCTGCGCTATCCGCGCGCCAAATTCATCGTGATTGATAACGTAAAAGGGAGGCTTAATCGCCACAATGACGAAATGCTTGACACCTTGAAAGGCGCCGACGTGGTTCGTCTGCACGGTGAAGATGCCCGCACTTGGCGAGCGCTTTGCGAGTTCTTGAGGCTTCCACCGCCGGTGGCGCCCTACCCGGCTGTTCGAGATATCGGACAGCGAAGGCTTCGGCGCACGGAGGTCACTACGCGAACGACCAATCCAGCAAAGCGACTTCGGCACGACCGATCACCGTGGGTCGCGGAGCGGCACGCGGGATGGGCAGGAATCAACGCGAGTGCATCGGAGCCGCCGGAGCCGTTAGCATCGCGGGTAGTTTTCGAAGACGATCTGGCCGACGTTCAGCCTACGCGGTGGTTGTTGCGAAACGATACCTTCCCTGGAAACCTCGGACTGTTTCGTCCAGCAAACGTCACCGCGCAATCGGGCGGCGGTCTCTCGCTCGCAGTCCTTCAGGAGTCCGTTGGCGTTCGGCATCTTAGCGCTGCAGCGGTCTCGAGCAGAGACAGTTTCCTGTACGGGCGGTTCGAAGCAACTCTGAAACCGACAAATGTTTCCGGTTTAGTGACCGGCTTTTTCCTTCACCGCGATTCGCCCCGGCAGGAGATCGATATTGAAATTACGGGAAATCGCCCAACCCGGGTCTTGGTCAATGTGTTCTATAACCCGGGGGCAGAGGGCGCGAAGTTCGACTACGGCTATCGGGGAACGCCCGCAGCCATTCCGCTCGGGTTTGATGCGTCAAAAGCCGCGCATAGGTTCGCGATCGAATGGGACCCATGCGAGATCCGGTGGTTCGTAGATGGCGAACTGGTCCACCGTCGGGCCGCTTGGAACCCGACTCCCATTCCGCACCTCCCAATGACGTTACACGTCAATACGTGGCCGAGCCGATCACGAGAGCTTGCGGGCCGACTAGCACTTCGCGCACTACCCGCGTCGGCGATCGTGCGTAGTATCGCTATTGATGCCTTAAATGCGGGCACGTAGGTCGACCTTGGTCCAAGATGCACCCTAACCCCAGTTCGAGCGGACGCGGTTCGGCGCTTCGCGCCTCACATTTGCTCTGCTGCGCACCTTCACCCTAGCCCTCTCCCATTGGGAGAGGAACCACGTTCTGTTTCCGCGAGACACTGGACTTCAGGTTCGCCGTCGCCACTCCTGATTTGACAGGCACCGTCAAAGCAGAACGAATTTCTTTCCAAGGACCTGATCAGTGCTGAGTACTGAGTACTGAGTGATGAGTACTGAGTGCCGGAGTACTCAGTGCCCGAGTCTCAGTGATGAGTGATGAGTGGCAGTGGAAGTAAAACTTGCCGGGAGACGCATCATCACTCTCGCAGCCGCAAGGGGAGACAACCCTCAAAGCAGTGCTATGAATTCTTCGACCGTTAGACCGGTTTGGCGGATGATCGCGCGGAGCGTGCCGCGGTCGAGTTCTTTATGATTAGGACGGTGGTTTGGGTGGGCGGCGACTTGCGCACGAGAACGATGTGGCTGCCACGTTGTCGATAAACTTCAAACCCTATCTTGCGGAGTGCCTTCACACAATCTGCGCCCGAGATGACGGGCAGCTTGCTCACGCAGCGACCTCAACTAACTCAACCTTATCTTCAGGCAACGGCTCGCCACGCTCGCGCAAAACTTCTTCATGCAATGAGATCGCCTCGCGCACGTTGTCGAGAGCCTCTTCGCGCGTTTTTCCCTGGCTGATGCAGCCTGGAAGGCTCGGGACTTCGGCGACCACAAAACCATCTTCACCCGGATATAAGAGTACTCGTCGTGTCATGACAGAGATTCTAACCGAATCATGCCTTCGTGAATAGACTGCAGCCTTTTGTTTCCCCACGTTGGCGTCCAAATACTCTTCGCTGTCATCAATCGACGGTGCAATCCCCTTGGAGCGCCGCGCACAAAATTAGCGGAGAATCTATTTAGTTCGCGGCCACAAGGTCATGATCGACGTTGATTTGGCCGAGTTGTATGAACTCCCAACCAAGCGCTTTAACCAACAGGTTCGACGAAATCTCAAACGGTTTCCCGCAGACTTTATGTTTCAGCTAACGAAGACAGAGGCAGAATCTTTGAGGTCGCAATTTGCAACCTCAAAATCAGCGCCGGAGGGTATGAGATCGCAATTTGCGATCTCAAAAAAAGATTGCTTCAACCCGCGAAGCGGGTGTCAGCATAAAGCCTGGGGTGAAGCGCAGCGGAACCCCAGGGACAGGCGGAATCATCACGAGTGACGTTCAATAGTCGCAAGCGCTCTCGCCCGCTCCGCGGGCTCTGGAATGTTTTTGGGCTTTGGCGATCCTGGGGTTTCGCTGCGCTTCACCCCAGGCTTTATGCTCACGCCCGCTCCGCGGACTTACGAAGTTCTCTTAGGTTGCGCCGATCGCATTCTCTTGCTGATCCTGGGCTTACGCCCAGGGCATTATGCTTTCGCCAGCTCCCCAGTCTCCACCGGCTCAACCTAGATATTTTTTCAGCCACGCGTGAAGCTCCTTATACCTAACAAAGTACTGAGTGGTGAGTACTGAGTAGTGAGCCGTAAGCAGTAAGCGGTGAAGAATGAAATTCTAGATTCGGCGCTGCCACTCCGCGGGGTCGCGCGCTGTGCTTAGCACAGCGACGATTACGATGGTCTCGTCTTCCATTGAGAAGTAAACAGCGTATGGGAATCGGCGAGTCAATGCGCGGCGAATTCCTGAGCGAAGATCATGATAGCCGAACGGCTGATCGAGGATTCGATAATAAGTACCGCGAAGTTCTTCAAGAAATTCAAACCCAAGTCCTGGCTCCTCGCTCTCATACCAATCGAATGCGGCTTCAACATCCGCCTCAACCGCGGGCGCGGCTTCGATTTCATATCGTTTCACTTAGATTTTCGTGTGAGTCGGTCGATTAGATCGAATGCTGATTTCCCAGTTGAAGGGTCCTCGCGGTAGCGGCGCAAACGCTCTTCAGCCAATTGCAGGTGACTTTCAGGAACAGGAACCTCGTCGGGATTTGCCGAAATCTGATCCCACAGCGCCTGAAGGTATCGCACTTGTTCAGCCTTCGGTAGGTCGTTGAATCCTGGCGGAGTTTGAATGGAAATTTCCGGCATGTTGGAGATAATAACGAAGAAGTATCGTCGCCGACAATCGAAAACCTGAAAGTGACAGACAATACAGAAGATTGCTTTGCGGGCAGCACTCGCGCATGCGGCGAGGAAGCTGCCAGCGCTTCTCTGGCGCTACCACTATGAAAACAAGTCTCAGTTTCTTGCTCACCTTGCAACATTCGTCCTACTTGTTCGTCTATATACTAGTGCTGAGTGCTGAGTACTGAGTGCTGAGGGCCGAATAAGGCAGAACAAAAAAGGCTGACGGAGGGACGTATGAACGTTCAGAGGTACGCAAGAATTGCCGGGATCCTGTTCCTGGTTTCGCTGGTGGCGGGTGGGTTTGGTGAAGCTTACGTTCCGTCCAAACTCATTGTGTCTGGTGACGCCGCCGCCACGGTCGCCAACCTCAGGAATTTTGACTTTCTGTACCGGCTGGGTTTCGCGGGCTTCCTGATAGAGTCGTTGTGCGACATCGCGTTGGCGCTGATCTTGTACGCATTGCTCAAACCCGTGAGCAAATACCTATCGTTGCTGGCCGCGTTCTTCGGGCTTATGGGCACCGCTCTTTTCGCGTTCGCCGAGCTCTTTTATTTTTCGCCACTACTCATCATGAGAGACTCGGGATATTTGCAGACCTTTTCGCCGGACCAACTCAATTCATTGGTACTGCTGTCGCTAAAATTCTATGGGTTCGCCGGCATGATATTCACCGCTTACTACGGCATGGGCTGGATTGTGCGCGCGTATTTGATGTGGAACTCAGGTTATTTTCCCAAGTTCCTCGCCGTGCTAATGGCTATCGGCGGGACAGGATTTGTCGTGAGGAACTTTCTGATGATATTAGCGCCCGCTTACGCCTCGGACGTGCTGCTGATGTTGATGTTTCCCGGTGGGCTAATAATGACCGTTTGGTTGCTGTGGAAGGGCGTTGACGTTGCGAAGTGGAAGGCAGTGAGCGGTGAGCAGTGAGCAGTGAGCGGTGGGGCAGTGAGCAGTAAGCAGTAAGGAGTAAGGCGTGAAAGAGCATGAGAAGCAGGGAGGAACGACTATGAGCGAATCTGAAATGACGGCACGCTTTAGAAAAGAATCGCCGGTCCGCCAGGCCAGGATTGCCGGCGCTTGTTGGTTGCTCTGCATCGTCGCGGGCGTCGCGGGCTTTATCGCTGCGGGTCCACTAATCGTGGCAAACGACGCGGCGGCTACGGCGGCCAACATTGTGGCAAAGGGGTCATTGTATCGTCTTGGATTTGCGTTCGATCTCATTAGTGGCGCCTCGTATTTGGTGACGACAGTCTTTATGTATTACGTGCTAAGACCGGTCGGCAGAAGTCTGTCAATGCTTGCCGCGTTCTTCGGCCTGGCAGGCGTCGCGATCGGAGGCGTCGGGTGGGTTCTTCGTCTCGCGTCTTTGGTTCTATTGCACGGCGATCAGTATCTGAGTGCGCTCACAACGAGTCAGTTACAAGCGATGTCAATGATCGATCTCAAGCTTCAGCTGCAGGTCTTTAGCATCGCCATGGTATTTTTCGGAGTTCAGTGCATTTCGATCGGATACCTGGTTGCGCGATCGACTTTCCTGCCGCGCGTGTTGGGCATACTCCTCGGCGTAGGCGGAACGAGTTACGTGATCGCCTCTTTTGCCAGCTTCCTGATACCGTCCTTTGGACCGCATCTAATACCCTTCGTCTTTCCGGTGGCGCTTGTAGGTGAAGGGTCGCTGACCTTTTGGCTGCTCGTGAAAGGCGTAAACATTCAACGATGGCAGGAGCAGGCGAGCGCAGCGGAGAGGTCACGAACATGAAAGCTGCCATCTATACGAATTACGGACCGCCGGAGGTTGTGCGAACCGCGGATGTCGAGAAGCCCGTTCCCAGGGACGATGAAGTTTTGATCAAGGTGCACGCGGCTGCGGTGAATCCACTTGACTGGCGCTTGATGAAAGGCGAGCCCCGCGTGCTCCGCATAATGCCGCGGTTGCTCAAGATGCCGATCGGACGACCGGGAGTTGATGCGGCTGGTGAGGTTGAAGCAATTGGCAAAAACGTCACGCAGTTCAAACCGGGCGACGCGGTGTTTGGCGGATGCCGTGGAGCGTTTGCGGAGTATGCGACCACGCGCGAGAAGAGTATTGTCACGAAACCCAACAGCGTCACGTTCGAGCAAGCCGCTTCAATATACGTCGCGGGGCTAACCGCGTTGCAGGGCCTGCGCAACCATGGAAAGATTCAGCCGGACAGCAAGGTCTTGATTAACGGCGCGGCGGGAGGCGTTGGCACATTCGCGGTGCAGATCGCCAAGACGTTCGGGGCTAACGTGACCGGCGTGTGTAGCACGAGAAATGTGAACATGGTCAGATCAATCGGCGCGGATGAGGTTATTGATTACACGAAACTCGATTTCACGGTGAGCAACCAACGTTACGATTTGATTCTCGATTGTGTTGGGAACCATTCGTTTTCAGCATGTAGGCGGGTCTTAAACTCTGATGGAAGATTCGTGATGGTCGGAGCTCCGCACGACTTTTCCTTGATCGAGCTTATGGCGACTCCGATCAAGGCGCTCTTGTTGTCACTCTTCGGTAGTCAGAAGGCTGTCATGTTCATTGCGAAATCAACCCAAGACGATCTGACCCTGTTGGGCGAACTCATTGCGACCGGCAAACTAAAACCAGTTATCGACAGGTCTTACAACTTGAGTGAGGCTGCCGATGCTATTCGGCATGTGGAAGAAGGGCATGCAAGAGGGAAAGTCGTAATAAAGTGTGAGTAACTGAGTGCTGAGTACTAAGTGCTGAGCAGTGTCGGGAAGCTATCTGACGCACGGAGCGATTTCATCGTTAGCGCGGCTTCAGACACTACACAACAAAATAAATCGTAGGCAATGACTCGTGAATGGGCATTAAGCTTCCCAATTAATCGCATCCGACGCAGCCGACGCTGGCTTCTCTGCTCTTCCCTCGGACGGTACTTTTAGCAGCGCTAATCGTCTTACTACTCGTCCATTCATAATATGCTCTTCTACTAATTCCGGAACATCCGCAGCGCGCACCTGCGCATACCAGATGCCGTCGGGATAGACCATCACCGCCGCGCCGATGGCGCAGAAACCAACCGAAGCACACTCAGTGACGAGCACGCTTCCTTTAGGATTTTTTCCCTTTTTCTCTTTGCCGAAAAGCATGTTGCGTGAAAGCAACTCGCGCTCAAATGCTTCCTTTACGAGGGCGCTGTCAACCGCCGAACACGATTTCCCGGTGCAGACGAAGACATGCAGGCGAATAGGCGCAGTCGTGACGGGAGCAAGGGTCTCGAGCGCCTTCTGGTCGGTAATAAAGCCTTTGTCACTCATCAGAAATTCGATTCTCGTTTGACTAAAGATGGTAACACACTCGGTGCACGTCGTTCGGGCCTTCACCGGCTGGCCATTGGGAACCGGATTTTCTGTGATTCCTCTTTCCCGTGTGTCTCTGTGTTGAATGCTTGTTAATCTTTCTCTACCACAGACACAAAGGACACGGAGGAAGCACAGTGAATCATCTCTAATTGGAGGCCGGCAGTTTAGAGTCCAGCGAGCTTTGCACAAAAAGTCGATCAGGCCGACGCGGAGCGTTCTCATTAGCACCGTGGCTTAAGCCCGGTGACCACGGCCGGTGATCACGAACCTCCAACCGTTTCAACGGTTTTCGGCGTTCCGGTAAACCGTTAAAACGGTTAAGGAAGTGGAACGCTCTTTGATCACCGGGCTAAAGCCACGGTGCTAATGAGAACGCTTCGCGTAATGAGTGTTACGCGAATGCTGTTAACAGTACTAGCCGCGCCAGTCATGAGCGACTTTTTGTGAAAGCCAGTCCAGCCTTTAGGCTGCCGACTCCCAGAAGCAAGCTGAAGCTTGGACTCTGAACTACATGAGCACACCTTTGTTCCAAACCTTTTTGCTAGCCCCGGAAATACAATGTAGAATACGCGCGAAGGGCGACCGCTCTCACGGACCGCAACGGGATTGAGCGGGACGTAAAACGGTCGCCCAAATTATTATCATCCGTCCAATCGAGTTCAACCCAAATGGCAACCGGCCTTGTAATTCATCTCTCTTCGGGTAAGGACAAGCATACCCATGTGCTGACCGACGAGCGGATCCGCATCGGCAATTGCGAAGACTGCGCGGTGCGCTTGCGCTCTGCTTCCCTGCCTACGGATGGAAGCAACAACGACGTAGTGCTTGAGTTGGCGCGCACCAACGGCGCCTACCGGGTGGTCGCTTTCGATCGAGCGATGTCGCTGACGCACAATGGCAAAGCCGTAAAAATCGACAAGGAGATTGAAGACGGCGATGAAGTGCGCCTCGATACTTCTAATTTGCTGCTGACGTTTTATCCGATCCGTTCACTGCCCGCGGTGGTCGACGCGCGCTCACACGAGGCGCATGTCGCGCCGTTTATCGAACAGGCGGCGATTGAGTCTGCTGCTACCACGCGTCGCGATGATGCCAAGGTTTTCCTGCGCGAGTTTACGCGCGAACTGGTTCGCGAAATTAATCCCAGCACCAAACTGATCACGCTGACGATCGCCGTCGCCCTCGTTGGCGGCATTTTGTACATCGGATTCTCGATGTTCAAGGAGTTGCAGCGGACGCGCCGCCTGATCGACGATCAACGCGCGCAACTGGAGAAGTCGCAGAACCAGGCTTCGCAGATGAACAAAACATTGACCGACATTGGCCGGTCAAATAAAGAGATACGCGACAGTTTGTCCCTGGCCGTGAAGCTGCGCAGTGATTTCGGCGCCGGTGTTTGTTTGATTGCGGGCTCTTTTTATTTTGTTGAAGCGGGCACCGGCCGGCCGTTGCGTTATCCTGAAACTCAAACAAACGAAAGTGGCGGCGCAGTGCAGACCGGCGGTGAACCGACAACGTTAACTCCGGACGGCAAAGCTGCTATTGCGGAATTTGAGTTTGTTGGCACCGGCTTTTATGTGGGCGATGGATTCGTCGTTACCAACCGGCACATCGCGCAGCCCTGGCTGGCTGACGATCGGGCCCGGAGTTTGAGCAGCAGTGTACGCGGCCAGCCGCGGCTCAGAAAATTGAATGCTTATTTTCCTGAACACGCTCAGCCGATTGCGCTCAAGTTTAAGCAAGCCGCAAATCGCGACGACCTGGCTGTTTGTTTGTTGGATACCAAGGATCTGCCTACCGATATTCCCCTGCTGCCGCTTGAAACAGATCAGGATGCCATAGCTGTTGGCAAGACAGTGGTGATGATGGGCTATCCTTCAGGACCTGATCGACTGCTCGCGCTATTGGATGACGCAGAGTCGCGTGGCATACAGCAACGTTACGGCTCGCTTGATTCCCTGCTCGGCTATCTGGCTGAGACGCGACGCATTCAGCCGCTCACCACTCAGGGTAATATCACCGACCTTGACGTCAGGAGGATCGCATACGACGCACGCACGGCCGAAGGCGGCTCCGGCGCACCTGTCTTTGGACCCACAGGCAGAATCATTGGCGTCAATTTCGCCATCTTCACCGAGAACCAGGCTTCGAATTTCGCTGTGCCCATTCAATATGCGATCGCGCTGCTCGAACATTCGGGCTGGAAGACGCCGCCGCCAAAAGACGCCAAGGAGCCCGAAAACTCTGCGTCGCCTTGATGAACGAAACTACTCACGCCCGGCTGAAACAGAAATCATCACACCTCCCTACGGCTTTCCTAAAAGGTCGCCCATGACTCGCATTGCGAGTAGCATTCATAGCATTCGCGTCTACCCGATCGGACCCTTTTGTACAAAGCTCGTCGCTACAAATTTATTGGACCGGAGTGGACTGGTTAACAGCAACTCAGCCGCTGGCCGTCGCATCGTAAGCGCGATTCGTTTAATAATTTCAGCAGCATGGACCAATTACCCAGAATCGAACAGAACTCTGGTTTCGAGTAATGCTATATTATTTCCACTGAGTGGCTGTTGGGCACTAAGATTGCCGGAGATTCTGGAAGTAGAAACGCATTTGGATCATTAGTCATGCGGACGCTTCCATTCCGACTCGACCAACTGCTTGAGCCGCAAAGTTTTTTTATTACTATCAGGATTGATTTCCCGATGCACGATTGCCTAACGCCCCGGCGACTGCGCCAGACACTCGTCTCAATTCTTTACTCTGTACTGCTGCAACGGTCGGACCCCGCATCGATATGGTGGGCGTTGAAGTGCTTGACTCGGTAGGCGTGCCGCTGTTGACCGACGCTTTTCCTCACAATGAGCGCTTTGCGACGTTGTCGCTGTTTCAACGCGCGCCGCGCTACATTACTTTCCAAAAAGCGCTGGAAAACAAATTAAAGAGGGGCCCGAAAGAGCTGTTTGATGATTGGGCAATTGGATTTGATATCACCAGTTCAGTGCCTGATCAGTGGGTGCGCGAGGTAATTGATGGCATCGGCAATCCTCGCCTGCGTTATCTACAGCTCGTGGTTACCGATTTCGATCACCGTACTCATCATAACAACGACCGCGAATCCCAACTGTTTGCTTTAAAGGAACTCGATGCAATCTTCGCCCGCATCTGGACGGCAATCCGCAAAAGTCCGCTGGCGGACGATACGGCGCTAATCGTTGTTTCCGATCACGGCACAAATTCGGACGAGCGCGTCTATAGTCAAGGCTACAATCTGGTTAAATTGTTGGGGAGTCCCGCCGGCGGTGGTCATCACGTGATGACCAAGCGCCGCCTGATGATGGAGTATGCCATCAAGGGACTGAATCCGTTTACGCAAACAGTCACCACGCCTGCGCGAGATTCGTATTATTTGAAAGGTGAAAGCACTGACTATCCCACTGCCCTGCTCGATTTTGACGGTAACGAGCGCGCGGCGCTGCACTTGCGCGATTCCGATCTAAATCTCCTGCAAATCCTGTTACAGCAATTGCAGCGCCCCGATCTATCGGCTTTATTGCGAAAGGCGTTGGTGGATCAGTTTTTCGCGACGCTGGAACGAAGACGCAGCGGCTGGCAGCAGGATCTTGAACAACTCAACGAAGAGCGGGGCGCACTGCACCGCAGCATTGAACGCCAACGCGAACTCTGCGCGACGCAACCAAAGAAATTCACCAAGGAAGATGCTGACGCGGGGCGCGACGACGATGCCAAACGCGTGTGTGCTCAATTAGCGCTCTGGCTCAGCCAGGAGCGGCGCTATGCTGAGTACGCGCGCCTCATGAGCAACCTACTCCGGATTCAGCGCGCGGGTTTCAATGCCGCGAAGGTGAAAATCGGAGACGTCATTGCTCCCCATGCCATGGGCCGGCGCAACGATATTTATCAGCTTCAGAATTATGTTGTTGGAATTGGTCCGGCGGGATTAACGCTCGACGCCGCCGGCGCGCTCGATATGAACAAGAGTCTTGTTCACATCGATTACTTCTCGCTGCTTCACGGTCAGTCGGTACGGAATAACGTGCAACCGCTAGTCAGCAACCGGCCAATCGACATTCTGGCGGTGCGCGTTCCTGCCGAACTTCTCAAGCCTTTAGTACATGAGCAGAACCTCGCTCCCGACGCGGTTTGGGTTTATGAAGGTAATGATCGCCAGGCATTAATCCTGGCGCGTAACGACGCCGGCGGACAACTAAGTTTTCGTTACCTGCCGGTTAAGAATCTGAGCCAGGACCAGGATCGCCGGTTGCATTTTGAGCAGGCATCGTGGGCTTCCGGCTTCCCGCTGAAAATTTTCGAGGATGAACAGCTGCGGATACCGCAAGGAGACCGTGAAACGTGGCTTAGCCAGTGGCACACCGATCTTGAATGGCTCAACGCATTGCATAAGACTACTTATTCCAATGCTCTGATCGGACTCCATGAAGAGTTAGCGTTTCATCCGGTTGGGCGGTTGTTGGATAGAGAAGCAGCGGGCGGCGACGAAAGCTTAATGCGCCGGTTTGTGCGCCGGCAACGCGAGAATATTGAAGCAGACCTGCTGATTGTCGCGAACGACCATTGAAATTTCGATGTGCGTGGTTTCAATCCCGGCGGCAACCACGGCTCGTTCTTCCGTATTTCCACCCATTCGACACTCATGTTTGCAGGGGGACGCAAGACCAGTATTCCGCAAGCGCTGGTCGTTGATGAACCCTACGACAGTCTCAGCTTTGTGCCTACCGTGCTGGCCTTGACCGGAAATTTACGCGATGATAGCAATCCAATTCCAGTTCTATGGGAAAAAGGTTTCCGGCGTTTCCCCGGCCGTGTTGTGCAAGAGGTGCTGGCCAAACCGGAAAACCAGAAAATCGCGGTTAGCGGAGCAACTAAATCTCCTTGACGACCTCTGAAAACCAGACCGCCGAAGATTGGCAAGAAGAACTCGAAGCACTTGCCGACGACGAGCCTGCAACTTCCAGCACCTCACGCCGCTCATTTTTCTGGCTGCAAACGATCGCCTTCCTGCTTGGCTTCGGGCTCCTTGTCTACGTCATCCGAAAGGTTGGCCTGCAACCGCTTTTCGATGCTCTGATCCGGATCGGGTTTGGCTTCTTTTTCGTGCTGGCGATCAGCGGCTCACGCCACGTCCTGCGAACGATCGCCATGCGCGCAGCGGTTCCGGCAGAGCACCGGCGTATTAATTTCTTTCAGGCATTCGCCGCGCGCCTGGGCGGCGAAGCTATAAGTTTTCTTACGTTTACTGGACCACTACTTGGCGAGGCCACAAAGGTGGCCTTGCTGCGTCGCCGCGTGCCGCTCACTTATGGCGTGCCTGCACTCGTTGTCGATAATCTTATCTACAACATCTCTGTCGTGTTTTTCATTCTCAGTGGCGCCTGTGTGATGCTGTTTACGTATCACTTGCCACCGCTCGTAAGTGACACCTTAATCGTAATCGCAGTGATGGCGGCGCTTGGTATTGTCGCGATGGGGCTCGCTGCGCGCCGGCGCATCATGCTTATAACATGGGTCATCGATCAGATGGCCCGGCTGCGCTTGAATCCTAAAGTTATACTGAAGCGGCGACAGCATATCTATCATATCGAATCGAAGGTCTACGACTTTTATAAGCATCATCCGGGCGTGTTTTTTGGAATGGTTGCCTGCGACCTGCTGGCGCACGTTTCCAGCGTTGTGGAAGTTTATGTGACACTACGCATGTTGGGATTCGCGCCGCAGGTCGCACAGGCCTACATCATTGAGTCGCTCACCAAGGTCATCAATTTTGTTTTTGCTTTTGTGCCGGGGACCATTGGTGTTTATGAAGGCGGCACGGAAGTCGTTTTGCAATCGCTGGGGTTCGTCGCGGCAACCGGCGTCGCGCTCGCACTGGTACGCAAAGCCGGCACAATATTTTGGACCTCTATCGGCCTGCTGATTTTGACCTGGCGAACATTGCCCAACGCGTGGGGTCGCCTTTTGGATCGCAGTCCACACCTAAGAAGACTTATGGATAGCCTCGTACTTTCAAATATTGCCCATCGTCCCGCGCGCACCGCCGTCAGCGTTTTGGGTACTGGCGTGGGCGTGCTGCTGATTGTTTTTACTGTTGGTCTCGCCCACGGTGTCTTGCGAGAACGCGGGCGCCGTGAATCGAACATCGGGGCCGAGATTATGGTGCGCGCCACTGGTTCGCTCAGTTTCGGCGGCGGCTCACCTTTCGTGTTACCGGCAAAGCAGGCAACAGAAATCGCCCGCCTCGACGGGGTGCGCGCCGCCAGTCCTATTGGCCAAACGCTCGATCGCAGCGATAGCGGTTTTGGCTCGCGGTTGATCGATGGCATCGACTTTGACGAATACGCAAAGTTGACGGGCATCACGATCAGGGAGGGTGCAAAACTTACAGGCGGCGATCAGGCCATAATCGATCCTGTCTGGCAGCAAGAGCGTCACGCAGCGATTGGTTCGACGGTCCAACTTTTTGAGAGACCGTTCACAATCGTCGGTATTTATGAGCCGCCGGGCGGCGGCCGGATAAAAATTCCGTTGGCCACCATGCAGGATCAGGAAGGCAGCGACGGACGCGCGTCTGCGATTTTGGTGGCGTGCACGGATCCTGCGAAACAAGATGATGTTGCCGCCCGCATTCGCGAGCGCTTTCCCGACGACCAGATCATTTTCACGCGCGACCTGCCGGAAATCTATGCTTCAGGTATCCCTGCTCTGAATGTCTTTATAAAAGTTGTGGTGGGAGTTGCGGCCGCCATCAGCATGCTCGTAATTCTGCTCGCTATGTACACGACCGTAACTGAGCGCACGCGGCAGATAGGCATACTCAAATCGCTGGGAATGTCCAAGCGCGCAATCGCCTGGGTGATCGAGCAGGAAGCGATCATCGTCAGCTTGTTGGGAGTTACCGTAGGTGTGCTGCTGACTCTGATAGCGCGCGTTGCCGTCGTGCGCATGACTAGTCTCACCGTTGAAATCGAGCCACGTTGGATAGCGGTGGCATTAGCCGTAGGCGTAGTTGGCGGCAGCCTG
>WNFS01002601.1_pt1 | contig 21999 bp, 28 predicted proteins | sample 5400141 | NCBI WGS metagenome assembly WNFS01 (sample SAMN13153358, study PRJNA577476) | soil metagenome | isolation source: 60 cm saprolite under Madrone tree | place: USA:California | collected 2016-06-14
TGTCCTGCCGCAGCTGCGCGAGCTTCGCCGCGCGCACCTGATCCTCGCGTTCCATCAGACGCAGGGCCTCACGCACGACCTCGCTAGCCGAGTTGTACAGGCCCGAGGAGACCTTCTGGCGCACCAGCTCTTCGAGTTGTGGAGTCAGGTTAATGTTCATCGTCATGGCGCACCTTCCAGCGGGTACCGGTGCTTAGAATAGCACGTTTGGCAATGATTGCCAATGTTTGGTGCCACGCGCGATGGTCCAGGGCGTGACCGGCACGAAGCCCGTCGCCAAGTCGACGCCCAAGCGCGTCTTGTTCTCGCCGCCTGGCGGAGATCTTGATTGCAGTGGGGGAAACCGTGTGCACGCACCTGCACGACCGGTCACCTCGTCGCGCGAGGAGTCCGACTCCCTGTGGAAAACCTGTGGACAGGACGACGAATTGGCGGAGCAAGTATCGAGCGCCGTGGAGAACGAGTACTGGCGCGGGCTTGACAGGAGTCCGTCTCCGCCACCCTGCTTCGCGCTACGCGCTACGCAGGGCTGTGCCTCCGAACGCGAAGCAGGGTGCCCTCCGAAGCGCGGAGCGCGAAGGAGGGCTGCTTGCTGGGACGTTCCTCTCGGTGCCGGCATCGTACTGATAAAACTTATATCTTTCACTTTGCGGAGATATCCTTTCTGCATACGACTTGCCGACAAACAACTCGATGTTTTTCCGATAAGCGCCCGGGTGGACAATTGAAATGTTGGTGGCATCCTCGCCACCTATTGCAAGTTTCGCGGCCACGCAGCCGCAAAGAGCCGTAGCCGACAGGGCAGGCAAGAGAGTTTTGATCCGTAGCCACATTGTTGGCTCCATCGAAGCACGCGCTCGGTACAGATCTACCAGTTCACTGGCGGCCCGGAATTGCTCCCAGCAACTTCAGTTTGCGACAGCTATCTCCTTAATGTTCTCGGTGCCCGGTTCAAAGGTCACGCGAATCGCGTAGTACTTATTGCGATCAAAGGATCCCTCGATAGGCGTGCCCGCGACCTCCCAAAGACCGATTGTCGCGACATCCAGCAATCCGTGCATGAAGGCGCGGCCGTATGAGCCTTGCGCCTTCAAAACCTTGAATGCCTCGGTATCCGGTGGCAGCCCCTGGACTTGAAGAGGATCAGCGCCGTTCGCAAGTATGCACGTCTTCGTCTTGCACGCAGCCAAATCCTCGAAGTCGGTGCCCTTCTTCGACGAAGCCATGTAAACGCTGCAGCCAGAGAGAAGAACAGAAGCAGCCAGCCCGCAAGCAATAAGTCTCTTCACTGTCACCTCCGGTTTGGGTTGTTAAAGGCAGCTGATCATGACCGCGATTCGCCGGTTAGCTTGATCAGCGTCCGTTGCCTCGCATCGTAGTTTCAGCGCGCTCGCACATTCGACCGCCGGTTTTCAATGAACGGTGAACATTCGGCCATCTTCGGCAATGTGACTTGCTCCCCGATTCGCCAACTACGGCGATGTGACCACATAAGGGTCGGTTCCCGCGATTCCCACGGCGACCCACTTGGTGCCGCTCCAGGCCAGGCCAAGCACGAAAGCATCTGTGCCCGCCATGCGCGCCAATTCCGGCGTCGTTTGCCACTGCAAGCCATCGGCGGAGAGTTGACAGTCATTGATGCCGCAGGCCAGGAAGTGCTTGCCGCTCCAGCCGATCGCGTTGTCGGGACCGACGGTCCCAACCCCGGTGGCCTGCCATGCGAGGCCGTCGGTTGATGTCGCCGCACCGGCGTTCCCGACCGCGACAAAGCGCGAGCCGTTCCAGGCGATATCGTAGAGGGCGCTCAGCCCGGGCTGGCTGACGAGCGCATTGGTCCAGGTGACGCCATCTGACGAGGTGAACGCGATCGCCTGGGTGTTGGGCTGTCCAAGAGTGCTTCCGACCGCCACGAACTGGCTTCCCGACCAGATGACGGCACTGAGGGTCGCCTGGAGCGTTCCCGGCGCGGCGCCCCAGCTGACGCCGTCGGGCGAAGTCAGGATCATTCCGAGCGTATTGCCCGAGACCGATTGCGTGCCGACGGCGACAATCTGCGTGCCGGAGCTGGCAACACCGTGCAGCACCGGATTGTTGGCCGCCGGAATCGTTTGAGGAGTCCAGATAGCGCCGTCCGGGGATGTCAACACGGCGCCGTTATTGCCGACCATGACGAACTGACTGCCCGTCCAGGCAGCGTCGTTAAAAACCGCCGAACTCCCCGCGGGTCGCGCGGTCCAGGTCACACCGCCGGGGGAAGTGAAGACAGCGCCTCCGACCGCAAGGAACGTCGACCCGCTCCAGCGCACGCGGCTCATGGCCAAGCCGGGGCTGGACGACGCGGCGAACGATTGCTGGGTCCAGTGCGATCCGGTGTCGTTCGGGTTGACGTCGAATGTACCGGTGAGAGTGTTCGACTTCTTGCCTGCGGAATCGGTCACGTATAGCTGGAAGGTGAAATGCCTCAGGGCGATCGTATCGATCTGGACCTGCCCCTGGATCGTTCCGGACGACTGCCCAGCGGCGGCGGCAGGCGACGCCGTCACGGTAGCGCCACCTGAGGACGTTAGATACACGGTCATCAAGTCCTTGCCCGGGTCGGTGAAATCGAAGGTTCCGGTAACGGTCAGCGTGCCGTTGCCGTCGTACTGCAGCGCCGAATTCGGCGAGAACTGCAGGTTGCTGATCGAGGGCGTGGAGTCGGCCGAGCCGCCGCTCCCACCACCGCAGCCGGCTATCGCGAGTGTCGCCATCGTGACGACCGCCAGGGTCTGGCGCATCGTGCGAACGCCGTCACGCGTACCGAACCATCGAACCGCACAGAGCGCAAGAGCATACATAGCGTCTTCCTCCCAGCAGCGGGTGTGCTACGACATCATCGTTGCAATTTGCGTCGCCACGTCCGGCAATCGTGCAGCTATCGCGCTGACAAACCGCTTACAGATGAATGGCTCATGGGTGAGGTGTTCAACCTTCAGGAAAATGCAATGCGACTTTCCGGGCGGGCATGCGAAAGGAGATAAAGCTGCCACTTTGTTGAAATTCCTTGAGCGCATTGAGGAGCATCTGCTCGACGATGCGGTTGAACGCGGTCGGTGGGGGGAGAGGCTCGAAACCTTCGGGAAGGCTCGCATTGCCGACCGCCGTGTGCAATGCGTGTCGAATTCCACTCTGGTGAAATGTCTTCCCGTTCGCGGTCATCGTGACCTCCATTTCGTAGTAGTCGATTACGGTGCTGCCAACCAACCCAAGCGTCAGCCCCGTGCCGAAGCCCTTGGCTGCCGCTGCAGGCTTGTCAGTAATGTTGTTCAGAACCACGCGGATCTCCCCCGACGTCGAATCGGGTGTTGGGACGATGACACCCGATGCGCGCAAAACGCGCTCCACGCTGTCCTGCAGCGTGCTATCGGCTTTCTGAAACGGCTTCCCGTCGCGCTGGAATTGAACGGAAACCTTCCACTTAAACGGTTCCGCAGGCTTGACGATATCCTCGTATTTGGTCTTGCCGTAAGCGGGATCGGCTGCGGATTTGATCGACATACATCCAGCGGTCAACGCGGTTGTCGCAAGGAGCGCAAGAGCCGAATGGACGAAGCGGTGGTTTTCGAGTCCCATTTGATGCTCCTCCTCTGTGGTCGACATGCGAGGAGCGCAAGATCTGCTCTCCGGCACGAAACGTCCGTTTGTCTACCGTCGTGGTTGGCTTTGCGACCGCGACAATGGGTAGGTGCCGCTTATGTCGCAAAACGTGCGCGCTTCGTTAGTCACGGCTTTGGAACACCGACGACCGGACCGACGCCGCGGGGCTTGCCACTAACGGAGGAGGCCCAGCTGGCGACTCACTATGGCTGATGTGCGTGATCTCGACGATGCAGCTGCTGCCGAGCTGCTTCAGCGCGTCGGTCAAGGCGACAAACATGCCTTCGTACTACTACGAGGAAGGCACGTCGACCGAAGTTCGGTGGATGATGCTGGTTGTGTATTTCAACGAGGACGGGCATTACGAAGGCTATATGTGATTCTCGGGTCTACCTCCGCTCTCACGAGCTGCCAGGCAGACTGGCGACAGTGGGATCCGCGCTCAGCCTTGAAGCGTTTTCGTCCTGTCCCATCTGTCTTCGCTTAGGTAGGAAGCGAGCCCGAGGCACCCGTACCACGAGAACGCCACAATAACGACAGCCCCGCTGCAGGCTACTCACAACGTGGGGAAGCGGTGGCAGAAGCCGGATTTGCGCTTCTTCCGGGGGCAGTTCCGCTAGTACTTGATATGAAACCTACCGCCCGCGGGTGACCACGGCATGTGGTGGAGGTGTGCATGCTCTCAAGGTTAGACGCAACCCGCCTAGGCAGGTCGCTCCGTTCACGAAGCCTACATGGTGATCAGCGGAGGGCGCCTTATCGGCTTCTACCTTCCGTTCGAGAAGGCGTTCACTCCGCTTGAACCGGCTGTCGACATAACCTTGACTAACTAAGGGAGGTGATGATGCGGAACATCGTCCGACTTGCCGCCGTGATTTGCACGACTGCGTTCCTGACCGGCTGCGCAACGGGGCCAAAGTACGAAGCAGTCAACAGTTCGATCCCAGGGCTCGACCCGTCCAATGGTCGAATCTACTTTTACAGGAACGTCAGCATGCTCATTGGCGGAGGCCTCCAGCCTGCCGTCCTTTTGAACGGGACAAAGGTGGGAAGCGCGACCCCGGGTGGGTTCTTCTTTGTCGACCACAGCCCGGGACCGATCGAAGTGGCCACGTCGACAGAGGTTGAAAGGAAAGTAACGTTCAACCTCGAGGCGGGACAAGTGCGATATGTACACATGTATGTCGGCGTCGGTCTGCTGGTCGGGCGGGTGTACCCCGAACTTGTCGACGCCAAGGTTGCTGAGAAGCATATCGAGTCGCTCAGCTACACAGGTAATCAGTTGAGACGGTAGCGGGACGTGACGCCGAGTGCTAACGAATCCGACTCGTATAGCGACATAAGCCGCATATGGTCGCACTCAGGGGCTGTCCCCTAAAGGTTACATCGATGAACAAACTACTCGCGTCCTTGATTTTCGGGCTTACTGCGTGGTCGGGTGCATATGCTGCCGAGGAAACATCCGCCTTTTATCCGCTGATAGGTTTCGGTCTGACCTTTGGCGGGACCACGCTGGCGAACGTCCAGTATGTGAACGGCAACTCGTGCAACATTCATGCCGGCGGCTTGGGCGATGTCTATGCCGGCGTGGATTACCGGCGCGGGCCGGTTTCCCTGCAGGTCAGCGCAGGCTATCACTTCGACACCTGTGACGGCAGCAATGGCAGTCTGCGATTCAGCCGTTACCCGGTCGAGCTATTGGCATATTACGGTTTCGGCGAGAACTGGCGGGCGGGAGGCGGAGTGCGTTTCGTGATGGATCCCCATATCTCGGGCAGCGGCGTTGCGGGGGGCACGGACGTGAAGTTCCGCTCGGCCACCGGCGCCGTGCTCGAAGGCGAGTATCTGCTTTCACGCACAGGTTGGGCGCAGTTTGGCTTCAAGCTGCGCTATGTTTTCGAACATTACCAGCCGGAATTCGGCGGGGCCTCGGTCACCGGCAATCACGTCGGGCTCCTGGTTAACACATACATTTGAGGTTGCAACCGCATTTTGAAAGAGCATTGAAGAGCCATTCATAGACGATCTCTACGGGACGCCATGAACGCAATCAGCCACGCACTCGAATCGATCCGCATCGGCACGCCCGTCAGCACCGGCGGACTGACCATGTACCCGCTCCTGAGCAAAGGCGCCGGCGATCCTGCCTACCTGCTCCTGGATGAAGGGCTCGAATCGGGTCTTGCCGAGGTCACCGAGGTTTCGGAATCCGGCTCCGTGCCGGAGCTTTTCTTCCGCAACAAGGGCGAAAAGGACATCCTTCTTGCTGATGGCGAAGAGCTCGTTGGAGCAAAACAAAACCGTGTCTTGAACCTCTCCATCCTGGTTGCCGGCGGCCAGGAGCTGAAGATCCCGGTTTCATGCGTGGAGGCGGGGCGCTGGTCCTGGCGCTCCAAGCGCTTTGCCTCCGGCCAGCGAAAGCTGCATGCGGCGGCGCGGTCGGAGAAGATGCGACGCGTATCCGAAAGCCTGGCCCGATCCGGCGCGCACGCCGATCACGATGTGCAGCGCGCGGTCTGGGATTCGATCGACCGGAAAATATCCGGGTCTCGCTTGCACTCCGAAACACGATCGCTGCATGACGTGTATGGGGCAAGGGAGACGCTGCTCGCCGCGGTCCGCGACGGCTTTGGCGCCACCCCGGATCAGGTCGGGGCGGCTTTTGCGATCGGAGGAAGGCTCGTCGGGTTCGACCTGTACGACAGTCCGGCGACCCTCCGCAAGCTCCTTCCGAAGCTCGTGGACAGTTATGCGCTCGATGCCATCGACGAGGAACAGGCGCTCAGCCAGGTCCGTCCCGGCGCCGGGCAGGTGCAGGCTTTGCTGCAACGTATCGCCAACGCGCAAGCTCAGGAATATCCGGCGATCGGCAAGGGCAGCGACATTCGGATTGACGCTGCACCCACCCATGCGGCAGCCTTGGTTGCCGACGGCCGCGTCACGCACGTCGCCGCGTTCGAGGCGAGCGCGTAGGGTATCGATTTAATGAGACCCGTGCCTCTCCAGTCCTTTACGTCGTCCCGAAGCGAGGAATCCCCATAATCTGCCGGTGATGGCCCAGGCCATTGACGTTGCCCAGAAGGGATCTGCGCAGCGCGCAATTCTGGGCGACCCAGTAGGAACTGCTAGTCAGGTCGACCTTATAGAAGCGCGTGAAATCGCGGTCGATCTTGGCCCGCCACGCGGTGACGGTGCGTGCTCCAGGCGGCGGCGTATGACCCGAATCGCCTAGTACTCGCTTTTGCGCAAGGCGATGAATCACCTCAGGATGCTGATCCCGCAAGGACGGGTGCTGGCGAGGACCTGATCTTGGACGGCGGATGACCGCCCGTCGAAGAGCACGCAGCGCAGACCTCACGCCATACCTTGAAGTGCATTGGCATGCAAGGCTTTTGATGTCTGCCTCCCCCACGCCGTTAAAGGCTGGTCTGAGTCGGGTTCGCCAAAGTACGACCGCTGACGGGCGCCGCGGCATGATGTGGGGTCTGCACAGGCTTGCAGCCTCTCGCCGATTCGAGAGGCGGAAGAGAGGGACGAACAAATTGAAGTACCTCACTCTTGACTATTGGGAAAACTACGGGAAGAGCAAGTGGCAACCGTCCTCAAAGAGTACCGCGCATACTTCGCTTCCATTCAGGCGAGCCTTCCCTCGGATGTTGTCCTCCTCGATACTGGGCACACATTGCATGATGCCAAGATCAAGCGCATCGATAGCAACTTCAGAGAAAAATCGGCTGAAATACTCTTGAACGGCTGGAACACCAGACATTTCAGGACAGAGTGCGCTACAAGCTGCTGTTCTCTGGCTAACGACCGGCCGGGCGCCGATACAGATGACGCTGCCCGAACTGCGGCAACGGCGGTCAGTGCAGTACTCGACGTATCAGCGCAAACAGGGGGTGATCACATCTTTCAGTGCGACCGCGTCTTCTCGGCCAGCCGCTTCCGCTTGAACTTCGTGAACAGCCCCAGATCGCCCGGGCGCATGGCCATCACGAGCGTCGTCCTGTGGCGCGCTGCGTGATCGAGCGTGCGGTCCTCTTCGACGAGCCGATCGAACTCCTCGGCTGTCTTGCGCACGCGCTGTTGCAGCAGTTCATTAGAACGGGCCGACAGGCTGCCGGTCACCATGATCCGCAGTTCGCCCGGCCCCGAAAACGAGGATTGGAAGAATTGATCCTGAAGTCGCTCTTCAAAGAAGCGCTGAAATGGTCCACCTTTCCGCCAGGCGAAGTTGCGCGCGAGCCGGACTCGGATCCGGTTGCCCGGCAGCAGATCGATAATTCGTAGCCGGTCCAGGTGTGCGAGTACGCGGACTAGTTCCGGTTCCGAGAACTCATAGGCTTTGAGCATCGCTGATGCGGTCCAGTTGTTGATCCCAAGGATGGCGGCCAGCAGCAACTTGGGCTTGCTGACGTGCGTTCCTGCTCTTCAGTGAGTTCGACGACGCGAACTTCCGCGGCCCGGGCCAGTTCCAGCAGATCAGTGATCTCCAGGCTCATCAACGCGCATACCTGCGCGAGGCGTTCCAGACTCATGCTCTGCAGCGAGAACATCCGCTTCACCGAGGACTCCGAAATGCCCAATCCTTCGGCCACCCGCGCGTAGGTCAGTCCCTTTTCGCGCAGGCCCTTTTTGAGGACGTCGATCAGATCGCTCGTTTGGCCCATGCAGTACTAGATTCTAGTACTCATCGGGCGGATTTCCTCGACTTGGCCGGAAATAGTTGCGTTTTCTAGCGCTCGGGCGGATCTTGCGCCTGCCAGCACGCGGCACCACCGCCAAGCGGAAATGGCCAATCAGAGGGGAGATCGATGTTGCGCTCAGTATGGATGTGGGTTGTATCTGTCGTGCTGCTGTCTGGCTGCGCCGCAACGTCGATGATCGCCGGGGTTCACGAGCCGAACCTCAGCCGGATCCAGCCGACCGACCAACGCTCGCAGGTCGAAAAGACGCTGGGCGAACATCTGTGGCGCGCGGGATCAGCTGATGGCCTGACTTACGAGATCTACCAGTACGAAGAGGCTCGGCCTGCACACCCGATCTTAGGGACCATAGGGCTGGGATTGGACGTGCTGTCATTCGGCGTGCTGGAGGCCGAGGCTGGGGACGCGAGGCAACTCTTCGCGCCCGTGAAGCAGGTGGCCGTCACTTACGACGATCAGGATCGCGTTGTCTCCTTGTCCCGGCCATGGAGCGTGGACGCCGGCGGGCCATGCAGGCGCATGCGCTCGCTCCTGCCAGCGGATTCCGGTGTTCCACCGACCGCTCGACCGACTCCTCTGGCTGACCGAACTGGTTCCGCTTCGCGGGTCGCCACTCTGAAATGGGCGTGGCTCGACAGGGGATTCGTGATGTCGATCGACGGCCGCAAGCCGGAGGCGCGAGTCCTGGAGCTGGCAGCAGGACTTCATAAGGTGAACGACGCCGCCGTCGAATTGCTGCCAGGACGGCTCTACCGCCTGAAGAGCGACCTCTTCATCCCACAGCCAGGAGAAAGCGTAACGATCGTCTGGATCGAGGATACAGAGAGCTCGGAGACCCTTCACTGTTGGGAGCGATCCGCATGACCTATCGCCCTTGAATCAAGCGCGTGAAGTGTCCAACAACAAATTCACACAAACTCATTACCAGCGGGAGATTACCAAATGATCAACATTGACTCTGCAGGGTTTACCTCGTTTTGTCGCGTTAACGCAATCGCGTCATTGATGGCGCTCCTGAGCGGCTGCGTGATCTTGCCAGTCCCTGTGAATTTCACTAAGGATTCGCTCTCATCAGAACAGATCGGATCGGTCAAAGCGGACGAAAGCACCAAACAAGGCGTCCGGGACGAGTTGGGATCCCCGCACTTTGAAAGAGATAACGGACGAATCTGGATTTACGCTTGGGAGAGCAAACACGGCACCTGGCTGGTGCTGCCCCTCGTCCCCGATGGCCCGCTCGGAACGATCGGAGACAGAATCTACTACACGACACGGGTCATGGTGCTCGAGTTCGACTCGAACGAAGTGCTTCGAGAGAAGGCGTTTGCTCATTACGTCAAAGGTAGCGACGACCGCTACTGCACCGAAGCGGAGCTGTGCATAGAGCACAAATCTCCGATAGAGGACTCCACCAACGTGACGCACTTCAGCTACGGTGACACTGCTGTCACTGTCAGTGGGAAGGCCAAGGAAAAAATCGCGCGGGTCGTCGAGCCGCAAGCGACGGAATGTCTTCTGGTCGTGTGGCCGGATAAGGACTTGGCGAAAGCCGACGCTTCTGCCAGTGGCTTGGCAGTGCAACTTGAGGGGGTAACCGGGTCGTACGCCTGGCTTCCTGAGGGAGCATTCGCGATGATGACCTTGCCTCCGGGGGCGCAGACCGTCCAAGTCACGTTTGGCCGGGAGGTCAAAGCGGGAGAGCGCGAGCCGAGCTCTGCGTCCTTCGACTGCAACGCCGGGGCATACACCTACTTGGCGGTCGGCGTCGAGAAAAAGGACGATGGTCAGCTTGCAACCGTGGCGCGGACGGTCGGCGCGACCGCCGCGCAGACGCTGATTGCGAGTATGCCGCAGGTCCTGCTGCATTTAGGGGCTTGACCATGGATAAACCGACTGGACTTGACGGCGCCGCGGCGGGCGAGCTCCTCCGTCGAATCGGTCAGGGTGACGAGAAGGCGTTTGCCAAGCTCTTTTGCGCAATCAATCGCAGGGTGTTCTTGTTCGCCAAGCACCGACTCGGCGATCCCCGCGACGCGGAAGAGGTGTTAAACGACACCGCGATGGAACTGTGGGAGCACCCGGACCGCTTTCGTGGCGACGCCAAATTCATGACTTATGTGCTCGGCATCGCCAATAACAAGGCGACAAGCCTTTTGCGACGGCGCGGTCGTGTCGAAGTGGATTCAGGGGACGGCCCAGAGGACGTTCCCGACGACAATCCGACGCCCTTCGATGCCTTATGTGGGAACGAGACTCGTGCGGTTATAGCGCAATGCATGGAACAGCTGTCGGATCGACAACGTGCGATCGTCCATCTGGCTTATTTCGAAGACCTGTCTCGAGGGGAGATTGGAAGCATACTTGGCTGCGAAGCAAATGCAGTCAGGCAGCACCTTTGGCAGGCCCTCCGAAAGATGAAGCGCTCCCTTGTGAGATTGAACTGATGGCGCCTGTTGGTCGCCTTGATGGATTCGGCCGAGCAGCGCGATCGCGCTCGCATCATCGGGTGCCTTGAACTGAGTCCGCTTTCGTTGCGGTTTAACAAAGGTAAGTCGCAACACGGGCCGTTTTCGTTAGTGGCAGGTCGCGCGGAGCCTTTGCGCGCCGTCGGGCGCCAGGAGTCTGACTAACGAACTCGGGTCGTCCAGCGACTAAGCCGCATGTAGCCACTCAACACCACGAAACGAGCCGAGCAAATCATCGTCTGTGTAATGGCCTGAAAGCAGTTGGCGTCGCGATAAGGAGGAACATTCGATGAAACGAACACCACTTACCTGGTCGACATCTGTATTAGTGATGCTCTTCGCAACAGCCGCTGTCGCTCAGGAGAACGCGATCCTGAAAGGGGACTACGGACTTACTGGCGCCGTCGTCTGTAACCTCGCCTCCGGTGCAGTATTGATTGCCACCACGAACGGAATTGTTACGTTCCACGGCGACGGCACAGGAACGGCCAGTCTTATGGACCAAACCAGCATTGCCGGCGCAATCGGATCAGCGGCAGCCGACAAGGTGGTTGACACATTCACGTATACGGTAAACGAAGATGGCAGTTGGACCCGCACTATTGATCCGGGAAGTTTCAAAGGAACAATTGTGACCGGGCCAGCGGCCGGCCTGACATTTTCAGTCGATCAACTTTCGGCAACGACGGGATTCGTTGGAGTTAATGCCAAGACCTTGACGGCGGTCACCAACGAGGCAATCGTGGAAACCATCACACGTTCGGACGGCACCGTCGGCCATAGAATCTGCCAGCGCTCGCAGACTCTGATCAAACGGCCCTCGTAAAAGGAGAAGGTCCGTAGGTTCCTACGGATTCCTCTCGCTTACCTCGAGAGACGCGTGCCCCCCGAGATCCGCCCCTGCCGATGCGCTTGATCGTTTTGTGCCTTGTGGGCGTTCATTCCTTGAAATGCGACCGGCTGTCAGATGACGGCAGCCGGTCCAGTTCGAACGTTCGGCTGTGCAAAGGCCCCCGGGACCGCTCGGGTCGGACCAGTAGAGAGTTCCGTTGGCGGCGATCAGCGACGTGGGCGACGGACCCGTCGACGGACCCGTCATAGCGACAAGCGTTGCTTGACTGGCCACTGCGACGATTTCGAATGGCCCGGTCAGCTCGTTGGATCTGAGCCCGCCGGTGTCGGTCACCGTCACGTGAATCGTATACAGGCCGACGGATATAGGGGCCACCTGGAACGACCCGGAAATCATTCCGGACGTTTGGCCGCTCACAGCCTGGATGGGAGTGGTCGAGGTCGACACCTGGCTTCCACTAGCGTCCGTGATCGTAAGGGTGAGCGTCGAGAGGTCGCCGCCGCTGTCGGTGAAATTGATGGAGCCATTTACCGTAGTTCCGGTGCCAGAAGCAGGCACGGCGCTCGGAGAGTAGGTTAGATTGGAGATAGTCGGAGGACTCGGAGTGTGAGCACCGCCACCACCGCCACCGCCGCAGCCGGTCAGTACCGCAGCACCCAAGATTGCTGCGAAATACAGGTTTCGCACGGCTGCCTCCCGTCGGGCGTTTCTGCCGCAGTAACCTGCGTCGAAGGTTTTTGAACTAACTAGCGATCCGTTTCCCGGACGAACGTCGCCTTTCGGCGGATTTCGCGCGCATGATTCCAGCGCTCCGAGCAGCGCAAAAGCGGTATGAGGCGAGGGCTCGAAGTTCGGAGGGCCACTGACGGCGGATGGCGCTCGACGATGCAGCACCGCTCGAGCGAACCGGCGCGTTAGCAAGGCCAAGGCGGAATCGCTAATCGTGCTCTGGAAACATTGGAGGCGCCCGCGTTCGCTAAGAGCGCGTTTAACATTGTTGCCTTCGCCAGTTTCGTCTCGAACAGCGCCTCGCCGGGGAATAGACGACGCTTCGGAACTCTTTATATCGGGCCTCCGTCTCTGGCCGACTCCAGGCCTCTCTTGTGTCGCCCGCGGCGATCGGCTTGGGGGACTACATGCGGCTTATGTCGCCAGACGACCCGGTTTCGTTGGTCGAGCTCCAGGTGCAAGCGCCTGCGTCGGCGGCGCGCGCTCTGCCACTAACGAAACCGGTGGCCGCTGCGACTCATCATGGTCGGCATGCGTAATCTCGACTATGCGACTGCAGTCGAGTTGCTTCAGCGAGTGCGCCAAGGGCGACAAGGAGGCGTTCGTCGAACTGTTTCGCGGGATAAATCGAAGGGTGTTTCTGTTCGCAAAACACCGCTTGGGTGATCGGGAGGATGCAGAAGAGGTGTTGAACGACACCGCAATGGAGTTGTGGCAGCACCCGGACCGCTTTCGTGGCGACTCCAGGTTTATGACCTATGTGCTCGGCATCGCAAACAACAAGGCGAGCAGCCTGTTGCGGAGTCGTGGCCGTTTCGAGGACGACCCCGCAGACGATCCGGAAGATCTTCCGAACTGCGAGTCGGCGCCCTATGAGACCGTGTGGAGAAAACAAAAGCTCGCTGCCATAGCGCAATGCATGGAACGGCTGCCGGAGCGCCAGCGCACCATCGTTTATCTAGCGTACTTCGAAGACTTGTCTCGCCTAGAGAGCGGGCGCATAGTCGATTGTGAGGAAAATGCGGTGAGACAGTACCTGCATCAGGCCTTGCGAAAGATGAGGGGCTGCCTCGCAGCATCCGAAGTGCAATAACGGTCGAGCTGCCGTGTTAAGCGCAAGAGACTTCGAGCTACTTCTGCCGTGGTATCTGAACGGCACGCTGACCGATCGCGAGCGCGCACTCGTTGCCGACTATCTGAAAACGCATCCGGAAGAGGATGCACGCGTTCAATGGGACGCATCGCTGCGTGCAGGAATTAAAGAACAGGCACCTGGCAGCGTGGGTCGCATCGTTCGGTCGCTCTCGCGGGAAGCTCAGGCCCGCGAACCTAGCAGCTTCGGCCGATTCGCTTAATCGCGCTGGCGGTGCGGTCCTCGGTCGGCTGGGAATCTGGCCCTGGGTCGCTGCGGTTGCATCACTGGCTATTGTCGCGGGAACCGCTGTAGTTTTGATGAGCAAGACGATTGGGCCAACGCCCGCGCCTAGTGCGACGGTCGCCGAGAGCCGGACGCCGATTCCCGCCCCGGCAGATGAGACTGCGTCGCTCGCGGCGGGAAAGTCTCGGGAGGATCGGGCGCCGGGCGAGTTAGCGAAACTTCTGCCGCCGTCCAGTCAGCGTGCCGACGTCGCCGAGGCGACCGGCCCGACACCGGCGAAGAGCGGAGCCACGCCGGGATCGCCGCGCCGACCGCGCGCCCCCACGTTGAAGGCGCCGACGGACGAGACGACGCAAGTCGCCGACGGCAAAAATTCTCCGAGCACACGTCGAGAGCCGTCGAAACCGACCGAAGGAGAGTCCCAACCGACTCAGTTGGCCATGGCGCCGATCAGCGCTGCTACGCCTCCGTCAGAGGCGAATCGAGTAGCTCCATCTAGTGCTTCTGTACCACCGACGGATCGAGCGAGCGGCTCGCAGACCGCGCTTGAGGCAGCATCGCCCGCCAAGCAGCCGGCAACTCTCGACGTAAGCGCCACTACCTCGGTAGCGAAAGTCTTTCCGACGCAATCCGAGCCTCGGGAAATCGCCTCCGAGAGGCTCGCTGCCATTTCAGGGAAAGCCAACACGTCGTGCCCCTCGACCGACAAACAGCGCGAGGACGCGCTGCGGGCAGCTAATCCGGACCAACCTGTTCGGACACCTGCCGACTGGCTTGAATACATCAGGCAACTGCGAAAGGCCGGTTGTCGGGAAGCCGCGGACAAGGAATGGGTTGAGTTTCGCAAGAAGTACCCGAACGAAAAAGTTCCGCCCGAATTCACAAGTTCGCAATGAAAACGGCCCTTCTCCGAATGCGTGGGAGGACCTTCTGGCTGACGATGGCCGGCGTCATCTTGGGCTTCGTCGGTCTGTTCGGGTGCTCAGGCCCGGTCATCGCGCCAATCCACATCGAGCCGGAGTTGGTCGACCAGGAGGCCAAGCTTGAACGCGAGCTCCGCTTCAGGATGGCGTACGACCAGCAGCAACGAGTAGTCCGAGTCGCTTTCCCGATGCTTACAGGGGCGGTCGACCTGTGCAAAGACTCCGCGCACTACGTAACCGGAATGAACTTCCTCAACCGTAGGAGCTTCGAGCGGAGCAGCAGCGCCATCGCGGTCCTCGGTCTGACGGATGAAGTCAAGGTCACTGGCGTGGTACCGGGTTCGCCGGCGGATAAGGCTGGCGTACGAGTTGACGACTTGGTCGTTGCGATAGGCGGGTCCGCAGTTTCGACGGGTGCGGGTGCAACCGAGGCACTGCAGACGAAGTTGCAGGAGTTGGTCAGAGATGGCGGCGCCTTCAAGATCACCCTATCCCGGGATGGCGTCCTGCGCGACGCGGTTGTCCTTCCTGTGAAGGCCTGTGCCTTCTCCGTGGCGGCGATCGATGGCGATGTCGTCAACGCCTTCGCCGATGGGACCACGATCACGATCACAGTGGGGATGCTGCGCTTCGTGCAAGACGACACGGAACTCGCCCTCGTTATTTCGCATGAGCTCGCCCACAATCTCCTGAAACATTTGGCGGCCAAGTCCGCCAACGAAGTGAGCGGCTTGCTTGCGAAGATTGGGTTCGTGGCCGCTGCCGTGGCATCTACCGCTAAAGGAGGGTCGGCTACTTTAGGGCGCGGACAGAGCTTGAGCCGCGCTTCCTTTTCTGCAGAATTCGAAGCTGAGGCCGACTACGTCGGGCTTTACATGATGGCGAGAGCGGGCATGGAGATCGACCGCGCCCCGCAATTTTGGCGCGGAATGGGCGCAGCGTACCCGGCGTCGAACAAAGCCGCATTCGGCGCCTCGCACCCCAGCGATGCTTACCGGATGCTTGCGCTAGAGGCAACGGTCGAGCAGATCAAACGCAAGATCGCTGAGGGTTTTCCGCTCGTGCCCGACACGAGAGAGTCCTCCTCGATTGCGTCAGAGCTTAACGGCGCTCCCCTCCTCCGCATCGAACCGGGGGAGTCGATCGTCGTGCTGCAGTCGCCGCAATTTCTCGTCGATTGGGATCATCAGCGCCGGGCGGCAAAACTGGACGTCAGAGAATGCGTCAGCAGCGCGCTGCGAAGAAAGTACCCTGACCTGCGCGTGATTCCACAATCGGAATTCGTCAAGCTGGCGTTTCCAGATCTGCCACCCGAGGCAGCGCCAATTAGCCCCGATAGCCTAAAGCTGCTGATCGGCCACGAGGTGCTCCGGCGACGGATTACCCCGCTCGATGTCCGCTTCTTTGTTTACGCCAGTACTTCAACCGAAACGCGCATGCTCAGCGACAGTTTTGGTTGCTTTACCGGCTTCGGTACGTGTGTAATCAGCGCCAGTTGGGAAAAAGAGTCGAACTACGCCTTGTCGATCATCGATGCGAAAAAGGGGGGCGAGGTCAGCTCCAAAGGCAGCCTCGCCGGACGCGGATGGTACTTCACGATCATGCCGCTGATCATCGGTTCAACAGGGGCGACCGAGACGCAAGCCTGCGACAGGCTCGGTCGGGATGTGTTGGCGCGCCTTACGCGCGGCGCCGGGCAAAGTCAATGACGGAGGTTCAACCATGAAACAGCCGCTCGCAGCTCGGATCGGGCTGCCGTACCTCCTCGCATCGAGCCTTGCTGTCGGGTCGATGGCAATCACCGGGTGCACCCCGTTGCAGGTGGCAACGCGGCCGATGCCGTCGATGGAGCCCCTGAAGAGTGATCTGGTTCGTGGTGTATCGACGCGAGCGGACGTGCAAAGGCTGCTCGGAGAGCCGTCGGGTAACGGCTCATCCGTGCTTCCTCCAGATCTGAGCGCTCGGGAGGTCTGGTTCTATCAGGAAGTTAGAGTAGAGGACTTCAAAACGGAGAGGGCGGGGTCGGGGGTTCATGCGGAGACTTACATTCGAGCAAACATCACGCAAAGGATTCTGCTCGTGTTCTTCAAGGGGGAGTTGTACGACGGCTACATGTGGTACTCGAATGTCGGCGCCGTTGAGGGCAAGACCCGAGAAGCGGCGCCCGGGAGTTGACCGATGCGCCTTGCCTTTGTGAATGGTGCGATCGTTGCCTCTGTCGCGGCAATTCTGCTGACAGTGTCCGGTTGTGCCCCGACAGTTGCTTATGGTGTCAAGCCGCAGACGGACCGATTGAGCCAATTTGTCCCTGGTCAAACCAAGGCAGCGGACATATTGCTGAGTCTCGGCGAGCCGCGTGGCAAGGGTGCTGCCCATCCGTCGCCTGGATTGCCGCCTCGCGAAATCTGGTTTTATGAATACGTGCGATCGGATGGAAAGACCGCCAACCTGGACCTGCTTCTGGTGTTTATGAATGGGGACTCATACGACGGGCACCTGTGGTTCTCGTCCGTGGATACCTTTAAGAAGAGCTACAACAAATGAGGCGGCCAGCGTGATGGATTTCAGACGCCAATCGCGCGCGTCGTTCGTGGCCACACTGCTGGCAGCCCTCCTAGTGCAGGGATGCACTGAATTGAAGGTCCGAGCGGGGCAACGACCGGATGTATCCGTGCTCGAGACGCAGTTGCGGGCGAACGAATCGACGCGGGAGGACGTCCGTTGGATCCTCGGTCCACCGTTCGGGCAAGGCGCGGCGATGCTTCCGTTTCACGATGCACCGCGTGAGATGTGGTCCTACTACTACGAGGAGGGCACGCTGACGGACGACCGGCGGATTATGTTGCTTGTGTATTTCAGCAAGGACGGACACTACGAAGGCTACATGTGGTTTTCGAGCCTTCCTCCGGCCGCGCCAGCGGTCAAGCAAACGAAAGCCGCGGACGTCCGCGCACCCCCTTAAACCCGCTTCGCGCTGTTGTGCCGGACAGTACAGCCGGGACCGGCGGATCGCCTCGAGGCGTAACGCCTGCACCTCCGATTGCGACTCAGTCAGTATCAGCGAGAGCCAGATGAGAAACATCTCGGCGGCCTGTAGGGCTGCCTCGCCGGGCGATCTCGCTTGCCTAAGTCTCCGGAGGGCATATGGCGTTCAATCCAATGTTCGGAACGCGCGAGAGGTCCTGCGTTCGTGGCGCTGCCGCCCTTGCGGCGGTGTGCTCGGTAGTCCTCTTCAATGCCTGCGGTGGCGGAGGCGGAGGCGAATCCATACCGACGACCGAGATCGCGCTTGACGTGGCCGTCGCAGACTTCAATGGCGATGGTCTGCCTGACGTAGCCCAGCCATTGATGATCAACCGGAATTCCCCCGGAGTTCTCAGAGTGAATTTGCATGTGCCAACCGCCGGGAAGGGCTATTTGCCACGCGTCGACTATCCCGACGGCGTGTTTCCCACGAGGATCCTAGCTGCAAGTCTGACTGGCGGCCGGCCCGATCTGATCACCAGCAGCAGCGAGACAGACTTTGTCGCCGTGCGTTTGAACGATCCACAACATCCTGGCACCTTCCTTGCGCCGCAATTCCTTGGCGCCAAGTTTGCATATCAGGTTGCGGTTGCGGACATGAACGGGGACGGACACCCGGATTTGCTGATTGCTGGGAATACGCTCATGGTTGCCCTGCAGAACGCAAACTCGTCGGGAACATTTGCGGCGCCAACCACGTTCTACGCGAATCCCAGTGGCAACAGCTTCTCAGCGTTGGCGGTCGGAGATCTTAACGGCGATGGTGTTCCGGACATCGTCGTCGCCGACAGCTATGCCGTGAAGGTACTCTTCCTGGGAACATCGCCCCAAGGTCTGACCGTCAGGCAGGCCGTTACCCTGTTCACGATGTCAGCGGGCGATAACCCGGCCGTAGGCATTGCAGACCTGAACGGCGACGCTCGCAATGATGTCGTCATCGCGCTGCCAAACAGCGGAACCATCGTCGTGCTGCTGCAGAGCGGAACGGTCGCTGGACAGTTTTTGCCGGCTGAGACGTACCAGTTGCCCAAGGGAGGTGCAGCCAGCCTAGCGATAGCTGATCTGAACGGCGACGGCCACCTCGACCTCGTAAGTGGGGAAGACTTCACCGTGGCGGTGCTGCTGCAAGACGCCACCCATCCGGGAGCATTTCTCGTGCCGACCAGTTACCCCGCGCCACTTGGAGCGGACGGCATCGCCGTGGCTGATATCGACGGTGATGGGCGACTCGACGTCGTCACAACCAGCGGGGTATCGAGCAATTTGACGAACGGTACTCTCAAGAACATCCCCGGCGTGCTGTATGACGATCCAACCAAGCCCGGATCGTTTCTGCCGTTACAGGACCTGAAATGAGACGTTCACTGTGGCGCGTGGCACTTGCGCTTCGATGTCGGCAGGAACGTCAGCACTTCCTGGCCTGCGGCATCATCGACTGCAAACTCTCGGCCGACGGCTTGCAGTGGCAAACGACGCCAGCATTGCCCGGAATCACACCGACTGTGACTGGCCTGGCCTGGAGCGGCACCAAGTGGGTCGCGGTGGGAATCCCGATGATCGGAACCGGCTCGTGCGTGGCCACATCGCCGTAGGGCTGCGAATCGCCACCGAATCTCGAGAAGCAGACCATTACGCAATCGAAGGCGTTCGGAGTCGCCGTTTTCAAGGACGGACGGATCGGGACTAAGGACTACATCGTCGCAAACGACATAAACAAGGAGAGCGGGAAACGGGTTGATCGCGGGAATACTCTCCTAATGCGGACATCGGCCACTGACTTAGATAGAAACGCGGCATCGCGACTATTCGGTCATGGATCGCCGGTTCGAGTGGTCAAGCGGACCGGTACCGCCACAAACACGTACCAGCAAGGTCCGGCACCTGGACTTCAAGACCGCGGCTCTCGAATGCGACCGCGGTGAATGGTGGGTTTCCTAGGTGAGTTGCAAACCGGGCGGTGCGAGGTTGAGGCACAAGGAGTCAACTTCGCCGGGGTGGGTTTGCTTTGATCTTATCGCGCCGAAGTGCGGCAAACAGATTCGGTTCCCATGGCCGAATCGCCATCACCAGCGACGTCCCGGTTTGAGTCTCGTGATTCAGGTGCCGGTCTTCTGCCACGAGCGAATCGAACTCGTCGGCGATCTTTCGCATGTGGCCCTGCAGCAGTGCGATCGAACGTCGCGACAGTCTGCCACTGACCAAGACGCGCAGCTCGTCGGCCCCCAAGAAGAGTGACTCGAAGAATTCCTGCTGCAACCGTTCTTCAAAATAACACTGGATGGGCCCGGCCTTGCGCCACCTGAAGTTGCGCGCCAGCCGGACTTTAATGCGGTTGCCGGGCATGAGATCGACAATACCCATCTTGTCCAGGCGCGTGAGCGTTTTCACGAGCTCGGCTTCCGTCAGGCGGTATGTCTCGAGTATCTTGGCTGCGGTCCAGTAGTTGAACACGAGCGCGGCGACCAGCAGGACCTTGGGGTCGCTCACCAGCTCGCGTTCTTGTTCTTCCGTGAGTTCGGTAATGCGCTTTTCGGCTTGGTGCGCCAGCTCGATGAGATCGGCGATCTCCAGATCCATCAAGCCGCAGATCTGTTCGAGTCGATCCAGACTGAGCTTCTTCTGCGCCAGCATCCGCTTGACCGAGGATTCCGACAGTCCGAGCCCACGGCCTACGTCCGCGTAGGTGAGGCTGCGCTGACGCAGTGCGGTCTTCAGGGCGTCGACCAGAACGGAGGCTTGAGACATGGGCCGGGCCTGCGACGACTTCGGGTAGCGAAAAATAGTACTCCGCCTCCCATCCTAGGCCACCTTTTCCCTATTAGTTGCACCTTTCGCCCTCCCAGGCGATTTCTTCGTACATGCGATCGATACCTCGTTATCTCCGGCTCCTGGGGTCGCTCCGCTGCAGTCCACCGTCACGTTCGCCGCCCGTCCGAAGACAGGTAGCAGAATCGCGCAAATGAACGAGAACAGCCACAAACGAATTTGTCGATGGGAAGTTCGCATTGTCGTCACAGCGCTGGGTCGATCGCTTCGTCCACTGGTACAACGGTGAGCATCGGCACAGCGCGATTTGCTATGTGACGCCTGACCAGCGCCATACCGGGCGCGAGCACCACATTCTGTCGCGCCGCCGCCAGTTCTACCAACTTGCCCGCAAATCCCATCCAGAACGATGGACCGGGACAATCCGCAACTGGGTGCCAATCGGCCCCGTGGTTCTACACCCCAAAGCCGCATCGCCTTGACGCCGCTTCCGGGCTAGGCGACAAATACCTTGACACCCACCGTTTCCCCACCCCGGTCACCCTTCTTCCCCACCCCGGTCACCCTTCGGCCTCTTCCGCCCGGACGAGACCGGCCTTCAGCTTCTGGGTGACGGGCCGCAGAAGACCCGGGCGAATCCGCGGGCCGCTGCAAGCCTGTTAACGCCGGCGGTGCGAGAATGAGGCACCGGGATCGGGCCGCGACAGCGAGCGGCGACACCACGGCATCGGCACCACGGCATCCAGAATCGATCGCAATGCGCATCGCGAAGGCCGTGCTCGAACAATTTCGCCTGAACCGGCATCAAGACGCATCGCCTTTCTTGAGTCTCTGCATCCGATCATCGAGTTCCGCGATCGTCGCTGTAAGCGAATTCGCGTTCTCGCGAATCTCGGTTCGAAGGGTATCTTGCATCTGCGCCATTCGATGGGCGAGACCCTGGAGCTCGTCGTGGACGATGTCACGCAATTCCGTGAAGCGCGACGCCTCGGCTTGATCGGCGAGCGTTCGCTGGGCCTGCAACTCCTTCGTTTGCCGGCGAGACTCCAGCAGCATCGCGCTCTGCCACACCACCAAGTAAGCCCCAAATGTGAGCACCACCAGGACCACGAGGCCAAGCATCACCAGCCCAATCGGCGCCTCGACGGTAGTGACCAATAGGCTAAGTCTCGTCGGCGCCGTGAACGCCGACCAGTTGACGCTCACAAAAACGCAGATCGACAGCAAGACAAGAACGAGCAGCACCGTCCGCATGCGCATGGTATGCCTCCATGGGACCGGAAAAAATGTTTGCCTCGTGCGCTACAGCGTTTCGCGATCCCGGCGCCAACGACCAGCGGTGTTTTGAGCGGGATGGTCGCAATGCTGTTCGATGTAAAAGCGGCGACAGCAATTTGTCGGTGTCGACGGCGCCGACTATCTTGTCCCAGATCGCGCTTCGGAATTGATCTGGAGAAAGTGACGGGTCGTGCGGACGGCCAGGTGATCGAGGTCGTCGCGATCTACGAGATCAGGGACG
>WNFS01002063.1_pt1 | contig 21992 bp, 19 predicted proteins | sample 5400141 | NCBI WGS metagenome assembly WNFS01 (sample SAMN13153358, study PRJNA577476) | soil metagenome | isolation source: 60 cm saprolite under Madrone tree | place: USA:California | collected 2016-06-14
GCGGGATCCGCATGGTCGAAAAATAATTCGGGCTCACCGCGTCAAAATTCACGTGCCGGTCATCCGTGTCCAGGTTTTGACGGCCCTCCACGGTGATGTTGCCGCCCATATCGGTTCCGGTCAGCACCGCTATCTGCGATGACCCCACCCCTAGCACCCCCGGAAGCGCCCCCAGCCGCTCCCTCAACTGGTCGACAAGGGCCACTGTTCGCGCCTCGTCATAGCCGCTCAACTGCGGCGCAATCGAAAACGTGATCAAGTTCTCCGTGCTCAATCCCAGGTTTTGCTTCCGCAGATTCCACAGCGTCCGGGAAAATAGCGCCCCGCCCGTCAGCAACAGCAGCGTGAACGCCACTTGTCCCGCAACGAGGTACTTCCGAAATCGCACGTGACCGGGCCCCGCGGAGGTCGTTGATCCTTGATCCTTCAGCATCTGCGAAACCCCGGTTCGTGTCGCGCGCCACGCCGGGATCAGCCCGAAAAGCAGCGCCGAGATCCCCGTCGCTGCCGCCGCAAACTCCAATACGCCTCCATCCACCTGTGCCGTGATCCCTTCTATCCCTGCTTCAGAAACGACGGCTTGCGTCAAAATGTTCATTATCCAGACGCCCAAAATCAGTCCCAGAACCCCTCCCCCCATTGCGCAGAGGAAGCTTTCCACCAGCAGTTGCCGCATCATCCGCCCCGGCGTGGCTCCCAGCGCCGATCGGATTGCAAACTCCCGCTGTCGTGCAGCCGCCTTGGCCAGCAGCAGATTCGCCACGTTGGTGCACGAAATCAGCAGCACCAACGCCACCATGGCAAACAGCGCCATTAGCGCCGGCCCCGAATCCCTTTGAACCGTCGTCCTCCCCTGCGCCCCGGGATACAGCACGATCTTCTTGCTCAGAAATTCCTTCTCATCTTTTCCGCCTGCGCGCAGCTTAAGGGTTGCAGCTTGTTGCTCCAGCAGCCCCGGGTAATCAACGTTGATCCCCGCCTCGGCTTGCGCCTTGGACACGCCCGTCTTCAGCCGCGCCAGCACTGCTAGAAACGAATCATTCCAGTCGTCCAGCCCATTTCGGATCGGCGTCATCTGCCCCTTCATGGTCATGGGCACAAAAATGTCCGGCGTCTGTCCCACCTGGATGCCGCTGAATCCCGCTCGTGCCACGCCGACGATCGTCATTTCGGTGTTGTTCACGAGAATGGTCTGATTCAGCGCTCCGGCATCCCCGCCGAAATGCCGCGTCCAATAGGCATGGCTCAGGACCAGGACGGGATGAGCGCCTTGGACATCGTCATCGGCTGGCGACAGCACTCGTCCGAGGGCCGGCCGCACGCCCAGTACCTCGAAATAATTCCCAGTCACCAGCTCGCCAGAGCCACGGTCTGTCCGTCCATGACTCGCAATCGCGGCGGAAAATTGATAGCGCGCCATCACGCCGTCAAAAACAGCCGTGTTTTTTGCCAGCCCCTTGTACAGCGGGTAGGAAAAAATCTCCGCATCGTCGCCATCGCTCCAAACGTGCCCACGTTTCGGCCCAGGCGACTTCAGCACCACCAACTCTTCGGGATTGCGCACCGGCAAACGGCGTAACAGGACTTGATTGAGCAACGAGAAGATCGCCGTGTTCGCGCCGATGCCCAGCGCCAGCGTCAGAATGGCAATGAAGGTAAAACCTGGATTTTTCGCCAGCATTCGCAGGCCGTAGCGCACGTCCTGCAAGAGCGTGGGCATCTTCAATCCTCCTGCGAGCGCCCGTTCCAATTTCTTACCAGGCGCAGAGATCGGGAATCACCGATTCGGAAGCCCCGTCAAAGTTCAACACACCCTTTACTTCCTTTACTTCAAGCGCACCCGGTCGAAGTTGTCCCACGCGGACATGTCGGACAGGATCACTTTGTCTCCGACCTTCAATCCATCCAGAATTTCGATCGTGTTCACCGAGCTTCGCCCCAACTTAACATTGACGCGCACAGCTTCCGATCCGTCATCTATAATTTTGAAAATCCCGATCGTGCTGTCGGACTGTCCGTGCACCGGCCTCCCCACAAAGAGCACGTCCTTCAGATTCTCGAGTGTGATGGTGCCGTCCACGCTTAGATCCGGCCTCGCACCCGGCGGAAGGGGATCATCGATCGTCACGTCCACGGTGACCGTTCCGTTGATCACCGAGGGGTCGACTCGCGAAACGTGCCCCCCAACGATGCCGTTCCGCGTGTCAATTGCCGCCTTTTGCCCGGGCACCACGTCTTTGGCCTGCGTTTCCGCAATCTTGATTTCCGCCCTGAGCTTCTTGGGATCCGCCACACGCGCAAGGTTCATTCCTGGTGTCACGTGCTGCCCCACATCCACCGGCAGAAGCTGCAGCACTCCGTCGATGCCAGCGCGCACGTGGAGCGCCTCCACCTCGGTTCTCTTCAACTGGTAGAGCGCCTTCATCTGCTCGACCTTTGCCTGCTGTGCCGCCAGCCGCGCCTTCGCGGAATCCACTGCGATTTTCGTCCGTTCACCCTCCAGCTTCACGCGAATCTCCAGTTGTTCTTCCTTCACTTTGGAAAGACTCCTGATGTGGTCAGACCCTATGCCCTCTTTGAATAGCTTTTCGTCTACGTTATGCTGCAGATGGGCTTGCTCGTAGTCGCTGCGCACGGCGGCCTCGTTGGCCTTCTGGTTCATCAGATCACTGTCCACCTGCACCCTAAGGTTTGCGTAATCCGCTTCCGCCCCTTTGAGCTGGAATTCCGCGTCGACCGCATCCTTCTGCACTATCGGGTCGCTCAATTCCATGATGATGGAACCTGGCTTGACAATGGCGGGCGGGCGCAAAACCCATTTATCCACATGTGCATCCGTCTGCGCCGCGACCCATCGGATGTCCTCCGGCACCAGGATCCCCAGTCCGCGAACCTCTCGCAGCATGGGGCCGCGCTTCACTTCATCCGGAAAGATCGTGGCACGGTCCACGCTTGGCGCTGCAGGCCGCAGTTTGGAGAGTCCGTAGGTTACCCCTCCTACGAGGAGGAGCGCGACGGTGCCGTAAACGATTCGTCTGATCTTCTTGGCGCGAGCGTTCGATGGTCGTTGGATATCCATATATTGTCACCTACTAGAACGCAACTCTCCGGCCCCAGGTTCCCTTCACTAAGTATATTTTGCTTCAAAGGTTTAGCAGGAATTCCTTTACCGAAATCCCCCCAAATCGACCGGAAATGGGATTCCCCGTCCCACCTTCGAACAAGCGCGGCGCACTCCCTCCCATCGATTGTGCAGGGCCGAGCTTCAGGCCGGCCTGGCCTTCTCTCCCTGCTCGGACGCCGGTATCTTCACCCAGGCCGAGTTTTGGCGAGAAGATTCTAGGACTCCTGCGATGAAACGAACTCCATCTACGCCGTCCTCCACCTTTGGCACGAGCAGCGATGCGGGCATCGGAGCGCGCCGGGCGTTCCTCGCAGCGATCTGCTCAGCCAAGTCCGCATAAAGTTGCGCGAACGCCTCGAGATATCCCTCGGGATGCCCGGACGGGATGCGGCTCGCCTGCTTCACCGAAGGCGTTGCCCCAGCCCCGGCCCGGCTGATCGTTACCGGCGGCTTCCCATACGGAGTAAACCTCAGGTAATTCGGATTCTCCTGCCCCCACTCGATTCCCGCCTTCTCCCCATAAACCCGCAAGCGCAGGTTGTTCTCGTTTCCGGGAGCCACCTGGCTCGCCCACAACATTCCTCGCGCGCCGCCCTCAAATCGCAAGAGCACTTGTACGTTGTCATCGAGCCGCCGCCCCGGCACAAAAATGGACACGTCGGCCGCCACCTGATCGCAGCGCAGTCCCGTCACAAAACACGCGATGTTATAAGCGTGCGTTCCGATATCCCCCAGGGAACCCGCAGGTCCGCTCTGCGCGGGATCGGTGCGCCAAACGGCCTGTTTCTGCCCAGTTCTCTCAACCGCGGTGGTCAGCCAGTCCTGCGCGTACTCCACCTGCACGAGGCGAATTCGCCCAAGTTCCCCCCCCTCAATCATCTCTCGAGCCTGCCGCACCAGGGGATACCCCGTGTAGTTATGCGTCAACCCAAAAATCAGCCCGCTGCGCCGGACGATCTGCGCCAGCGCCAGCGCATCTTCCACCGTTGTGGTCAGCGGCTTGTCGCAGATGACGTGAATGCCCGCCTCCAGGAACGCTTTCGCCGGCTCGAAATGAAGATGATTGGGCGTCACAATCGAGACGGCGTCAATTCGGTCCGGCCTCTTCGCTTCCGCCGCGGCCATTTCCGCGAAACTTCCGTAAGCACGTTCCGACGCGATATGCAGTTCAAGAGCCCCGGCGCGGCTTCGCTCGGGATTCGACGATAAAGCCGCCGCAACCAGCTCAAAACGATCGTCGAGCCGCGCCGCAATGCGGTGAACCGCTCCAATAAAAGCTCCCGGCCCACCGCCGACCATCCCGAGTCGCAGACGCCGGTTTATTGCATCAGTGCCTTTTGGATTTGCTGTCATGATCCTCGTCTCATTTCAGTTAAAAGTAACGCCCCGCAAGTACTCTGAAACAGCGTGCCATCTCGTTCCGCTCTGTGTCCTCTGTGATCTCCGTGAACTCTGTGTTGAGAATTCTTCTTCGAGGACGCTACTCCAGTCCCAACATCTTCCGATTTGCCCGTTGATCCGCGCCTGAACTTGCGAAGTCATCAAAAGTGCTGCTCGCAGCCTGAATCATATGCCGCTGGATAAATGGAGCACCTTCCGCCGCTCCCTGCTCACTGCTCTTGATGCAACACTCCCACTCCAGCACCGCCCACCCGGGAAAATCATACTGCGTCAGCTTGGAAAATATGGCGCTGAAATCAACTTGCCCATCACCCGGCGAACGAAACCTTCCGGCTCGATTTACCCAAGGCTGGTAGCCCCCGTAAACCCCCTGCCGGCCCGTCGGACGGAACTCCGCATCCTTCACGTGAAACATTTTGACCCGGCTGTGATACAGATCGATGAACTCCAGATAATCAAGCTGCTGCAGCACGAAATGGCTCGGGTCAAAAAGCATGTTGCACCGCGGATGATTGCCGCAGCGCTCCAAAAACATTTCGAACGTAACACCATCGTGCAAATCTTCGCCGGGATGGATCTCATAGCATAGATCCACTCCTGCTTTTTCAAATGCATCCAGAATGGGACGCCAACGCGCCGCCAGCTCTTCAAAAGCAGTTTCAATCAGCCCCGCCGGTCTCTGCGGCCACGGATACAGATACGGCCACGCCAGCGCCCCGGAAAATGTCACATGCGCCGCAAGTCCCAGATTGGCGGACGCCCGCGCTGCCAGCAATAATTGTTCAACCGCCCACGCTTGCCTCGCTCGCGGGTTGCCCCTCAGCTTTTCCGGCGCGAACCCATCGAAGGCCAAATCATACGCGGGGTGCACGGCCACCAACTGGCCTTGAAGATGGGTCGAGAGTTCGGTGACGGCAAGGCCGTGGCCCGCCAGCGTGCCGCGGATCTCGTCGCAGTAGGTCTTGCTCTCTGCCGCTCGCTGCAGATCAAACAAGCGAGCATCCCAGCATGGGATTTGCACCCCTTTATAGCCGAGCTTGGCGGCCCACGAAGCGATGCTCTTTAAATTGTTGAAGGGCGCCGCATCGCCAGCGAACTGCGCCAGAAATATCCCTGGTCCTTTGATTGTTCTCATCGCCCCCTCAACTCCACTCGGCACCTACGATGAAGTCCTCACGGAATGCGCCGGCGAGTACCCTAACGGACGGAACCGCCCTCACCCCGAACCACGGCGCAGAAGGCGGTGGTTTCTTTTTCCAGGTTTGTCATCGCGCCGTGTACTGGCTTGCGGTCGCCAAGGATACGCTCTAGTTGCCAGTTCGAATTGTCCCAGTTCACGTCTCCTTCTTTCGTCACCGTGAGGTGGAAATAGAGGCGATACTTCGCATTCGCCAATCTCTGCTGTTCCTCAGGGTTTGCGAGCCTTGCGGGGTCGTCAGTTCCAACAATTAGCATGATTCCTTTGCAAGCCGGGTTTTTCTGGAAAGCATTCAGAAATTCGTTCTCCAACTCTTCGGCCATCGCTGCGGGCCTGCTGGAACACTCTTCGGACTTGCTGGGACTCTTCAGGCTTATCGCCGCTGCCAGTTCACAAATGTGCGTAGCCGCGTGAATGTCTGATAGTCTCTCAACGCTAATTGAAATATCGTTAAAAGCTGCGGCGGAGGCGGACTTGGCTTCATCTTCTCTGCAACCGGCCAAACTCAAGGCAAGGAGCAGTACCACAAACTTGAGGTGACGGGTTCGATTTGAAACTAACATTGGTAAACGCTCATGCTGGGGGCCTTTCAGCCAGACAAGCATGTTTCCTTTCATCCAGCCTGGAACGAACCTGGTCGGAATCGATCGATTCTCCGCGTTGCGCGGCTGCGTAGCCTCGTTCGATTTTTGCCCGGATCTCGGGGCCATGCCCGGCCAGCCAGGCCCCTTGCTCGTGAAACAGGGAAATGGCGTGCTCCACAAACTCATCCACGGTTTGGCAGGGCCCGCGCTGAACGTTCTGCTTGACCATTATCTTCCAGCTCAGGTCGCAGATGAATCTTTACGCCCACAGTCTACCCCAGGTTCTCATGCCCCAGCCAGAGTGACTTCCCTTTGACTTTTGTACGATGGTTATCAGCCCTTGCGCCAGAAATGCCGCACCTTTAGGCATTTCCCGGTCCCAAACCAAACAGACACCCCTCTATCGCTCAGCATCTAAACCGCTTACAAGTAACCCTCAACTGTATCTTGACGGGTACGGTACTCATTCTGCCCGAGTTCGCACCTTCGCCTCTTCACAAGTAACAAAATCTCCCGTCGTCCATCCTCTTTCAATTCAGCAAGTTACAAAATGCTTTTTCCGCAACTCCTTTGTTTTGAAAGCGATCCATCTTTTATGGGGGGTGTACCGGTCGCAACTGCGCTGCCGTGGGTGCGCTGCCGTGGGAAATTTGGTTAGTTTCATGGTTCATTTGTCTAGCCGGGGAAGTTGCAGGCCTGTGCACAGGCCTGCGAAGCGGCCAAATAGGGGCTTTCCGGCGAGGACTATTTCTTCCCTGGGCCAAAGGCATTTCCAAAGAATCGGGAGGCCCTTCGCTGGAGCTTCCTCCAAAGGGTTGGAGCCCGGTAGAGGATGGCACTGCCGCAGTCATCACAAAGTACCTGTTTCATGCCCCCGATTCCGGGGGAATTTTCCTCGTCTTCGATGCCGTCAACCCACTTATCGCAACGATTACAATAAAAAGACGGTTCTACCTTCGAGGTCAGCATTTCCATTTTGAGTTTAACCTCCGGTCATCCCGACCATCCGAGTTTGGCTCACCGTCCCTGTGGCCAAAGCGAAATATTTAGGCCTATTTTAGCCGAAAATAGACGCCAGAAGCGCGGGCATTTTTTTTTATTGATAACTGTGGGGCAAGGGTTGCGACCCGCAACTGTGCTCAGGGCAAGCAAGACAAAAAACGGCCGGGGGCGAAGATGTCTTGAGGGTCGAAGGCGGACTTGAGGCGGTGCATGAGAGGTCGGTCTGAGCGCGAGGGGTAGCCAATGTTGATGCGCGGTCCCGCATGACCGTCCGAGACGCAAAGAGCACGCTTGAGTGCTGGCGGAGCGAAGAGAAGTGTGGTGTCGCCGCTGGCGGCAAAAACGGAATTGAGAATTTGGGTAGCGGCTTGGACGAGGCGCGTGGTGGCCTCAGCGTTTTCGGATTGCGGGAGCAGGGCAAAATAAATTGTGCCGCCGGCACGGTCCACGAAGGCGTGGGGAAGGGACGCATGGCTGGCAATTTCTTGCAACTCTCCGAAAAGGTCGACGTGGTGCGAGGGGAGTACGCTCAGTTTGAAGATGGTGGTGGCGGGCGAGGATTCGAGGAGCAGGGAAAGAGTTTCGCGGAGGCGGCCCCACATGGAGGGGCGCGTGGTGTCGTCGAGGAAGGCAGTGGAGGTCGCACGGGATTCGGTGGCAAAACGGGTGAGGTCGCGAGTGTAGCGATCGAGGACTTCGGGAGAGCCGGCGAAGGCGGCGCAGAGCTGCCATTCGCGCGGATGAAACCAGTCGCCGATGGGAGGGAGCGCAAATTGATTCGCGTCGCGGGCCTCGCCGGAAAATACGGCGGTTTCAGGTGCCGCGGGCGTCTTCTCTGAAAAAATCTGCGCGAGGCCGGGACTGACGACATCGAAGGTGAGCGGCGTGAGAGGAGACTGTGCGATCGCGCGGCGAAGAGCGAGCGCGCCTTCGGCGTCGGGGAAGGAAGCGACGAAGCCGCGGCTGCCAGCGAGCGGAGCAGGAAAGGTACGAAAGTTGAGGCGCGTAATGACGGCGAGTGTGCCGAGCGAGCCGATGAGGAGTTTGTGAAGGTCGTAGCCGGTGACGTTTTTGACGACGCGGCCGCCGCTCTTGGTGAGAGCGCCGGAGCCGGCGACAAATTCGGCGCCGATCAGGAAGTCGCGCGCGGTGCCGTAAAATTGGCGCAGGGGAGAGTCGATGCCGGAGGCGATTGTGCCGCCGATGGTGCTGCGGGAATACCAGGGAACGAGGAGCGGCAGGAACTGATGACGTTCGAACAGAGTGGCGTTCAATTTTGCGATGGGTGTGCCGGCGCCGGCGCTGAGAGTGAGGTCACCGGGATCGTAGTGGACGATTTGGTTGAGAGCGGTCATGTCGAGAGCGATGTCATAGCGGGAGGGAGGCATGCCGATGCGGAGTTTTGTACGCGCGCCGGAGGGGATGAGGACGAGTCTTTCAAGCGCGGCGAAGCGAACGATTTCGGCGACTTCTTCGGCGGAGGCGGGTATTGCAACGACGGAGGGAATGATTTCGTCGACTGCATAGCTAGCAAGGGCGGCGGGATCGCAGAGAACACGCGAACCGCCGAGGGTGGCTTCCAGTGCGCGGACGAGATTAGCGCGAGGACTATTCATGGAACTAGGAAAGGATGGGGAAGGCGACAGTTGAAAGTTAAAAGTTGAATGGAAAAGAAAGAATTAACACAGAGGACGCAGAGAACGCTGAGGCCACAGAGAAGAGAGGGGAGGAGAATGGTCATGCGGCGCTCGGACGGGCGGAGGATGGAGGGCGGACGCGGATTTCGCCACAGCCTTTGCTCAAGGGGAAGATTTTGCCGGGATTGAGGGAGGCGTCGGGATTGAAGGCGTCGTGGACGCGGCGCATGAGATCGAAGTCGGCGTCGGAGAAGAGGAGCGGCATGAGTTCGGATTTTTCCATGCCGACGCCGTGCTCACCGGTAAGCGCGCCGCCGACTTCGACGCAATAGCGGATAATTTCGGCGGACGCTTTCAGAGCGCGCTGGAATTGCGCTGCGTCGCGGGGATCGTAGAGCACGATGGGGTGCAGGTTGCCGTCGCCGGCGTGGAAGATGTTGCCGATTTGAAATCCGTATTGATCGCCGATTTGCCGGATGCGGCGCAGAGCTTGCGGAAGTTTCGAACGCGGAATGACGCCGTCAAGGACGTAATTGCTGGGGGCCAGGCGGCCGAGCGCGCCGAAAGCGTTCTTGCGGCCTTTCCAGAGGAGGTCGCGTTCGGCGTTGTCGCGGGCGGCGCGGACTTCGCGGGCATGATGCGAGCTGCAAACTTCGGTGATCGCGGTGGCCTGAGCGGCGACGGTTTCAGTGAGGCCTTCGACCTCAATAAGGAGAACGGCAGCGCTGTCCATGGGGAAGCCGGCGTGGATATAGTCTTCGACGACGCGCAGCGTCCAGCCGTCGAGCATTTCACACGCGGCGGGAGTGATGGCGCGTGCGGTGATCTCGACAACGGTGTCGGCGGCATCGTCGACGGAATCGAAGATGGCGAGAAGCGTTTTCACGGCTTCAGGCTTGCGCGAAAGCTTTACCGTGATTTCGGTGACCAGGGCGAGGGTGCCTTCCGAGCCGACGAAAAGGCCAGTAAGATCGTAGCCAGGCGCATCGCCGTGCTTGCTGCCGACGCGAACGATCTCGCCGCCGGGGAGGACGAGCTCAAGCGCGGTGACGTGATTGGTGGTGACGCCGTAGGCGAGGGTATGCGGGCCGCCGGCGTTTTCAGCGACGTTGCCGCCGATGGTGCAGGATTTCCAACTGGAAGGATCGGGGGCGAAATAAAGACCGTGAGGTTCGGCGGCGTGGGTGAGTTCGTAATTGACGACGCCGGGCTGGACGATGGCGCGCTGATTTTCGATGTCCAGCTCGAGAATGCGATTCATGCGCGCGAAGACGAGCATCACGCCGCCGGTGCGGGCGAGCGCGCCGCCGGAAAGCCCCGTGCCGGCGCCGCGACCGACGATGGGGACGTTATACTTTGCGGCGAGCTTTGCGATGCGCGAAACGTCTTCGGTGGAATCGGGAAAAACGACGAGGTCAGGACGGCCTTTTTCGACGGAGCCGTCGTACTCATAAAGGAGAAGATCCTCGGGCCGGTAAAGAACGGAAGAGGGGCCGAGGAGTTTTTCGAATTCGCGAACGAGGCCAGAGTTCATAGGGCGCAGGCTTAGGTGCACCTGGAACTATAGTGAGAATTCTGGGACGCGCGCAACGCCAAGTTATGGCGGGAGCGCGGGGGTGTGTTAGTGTAATTTCCCCAAACTTGCGAAGAGGATACTATGCCGAAACCGAAAGTGTTGGCGACCCACGGCTTGTTCGAAGCAGCCAGGCAAATCCTTCAAGAAACCTGCGAGATGGAATACTGGGCGAAGCCAGAACGTCCGCCGCGGGAAGAAGTTTTGCGGCGCGTAAAGGACAAAGAGGGGCTGATTTGTCTGCTGACGGAGAAAATCAACGAGGAGCTGCTGAGCGTGGCGCCGAAACTGCGCATTGCGGCGAACGTGGCGGTGGGATTTGACAATATCGACGTGGCGGCGTGCACGAAGCGGGGCGTGGTGGCGACAAACACGCCGGGAGTGTTGGATGAAACGACGGCGGATTTTGCGTGGACGCTGCTGATGGCGGTGGCGCGGCGGCTGAGCGAGGGCGAAGAGCTGGCGCGATCCGGGAAATGGAAAAACTGGGACCTAGATCAATTGGTTGGGACAGACGTGTGGGGGAAGACGCTGGGCATTGTCGGATTCGGGCGGATTGGGCGCGCGGTAGCGCGGCGCGCGAGCGGTTTCCAGATGAAGGTGATTTACACGGATGCGCAACGCGCGCCCGCCGAAGTGGAGAGGGCGTTGAAGGCGGAGTTTTGGGAAATGAATGCATTGCTGGCGGAGTCTGACTTTATCAGCTTGCACGTTCCGCTGCTGCCGGAGACGCGGCGATTGTTCGACGCGCCGAAATTCAAACGGATGAAGCCGACGGCGTTCTTAATCAATACATCGCGGGGGCCGGTGGTGGATGAAGCGGCGCTGGTGGCGGCGCTGGAGGGCGGGCAGATTGCTGGCGCGGGGCTGGATGTTTACGAAAACGAACCTTTCATTCATCCCGGGCTGAAACGCGCGAATGTGGTGCTTGCGCCGCACATCGCGTCGGCATCGTTGGAGACGCGGACGAAAATGGCGTGCATAGCGGCGAACAACGTCGTCGCGCTTTTCGCGGGACAGAAGCCACCGAACATTTTGAATCCAGAAGTCCTGAAAGCATCTTAGCGAATTCCCAAGCAGACCTCTCATGCCGCAACTGAAGCAGCTCGCCCGGCAGATTTTCCACGAAACACTGGCGGCGATCGATATTCCCGCGACCATGCAGCGGAAGCTGAGACGCAAAGGAACGATGCTGGTGTGCGGTGAAAAGAGAATCGATCTGCGGGATTTCGAAAAACTGCGCGTGGTGGCGATCGGGAAAGCGGCGCATGCGATGGTGGAAGGGCTGGCGCTGGTGCTGGCGCCGTTCGTGCGAGTTGGAGGAGTGGTATCCGCACCCACGGCGACGCGAAAGCCATTGGTGGGAATGAAGTACTTCGTGGCAGGGCATCCAGTGCCGAACGCCGAGAGCTGGAAGGCGGCGGAGGCGATTCTAGCGCTGCTGAAGAAGTGCGATGAGAAGACGCTGGTTTTCTTTCTACTTTCGGGAGGCGGATCGGCGCTCGTGGAGTTACCGCTGGACCCGGCGCAGACGCTCGAGGACGTACAAAATGTACACAGAGCGCTGGTGACCTGCGGCGCGCCGATCGAGGCAATCAATACGATCCGGAAACATATCTCCGCCGTGAAAGGCGGCCGACTCGCGGCGGCGGCGAATAGCGCAACGAAAATCACGCTGGCGGTGAGCGATGTTCCGGTGGGAAAGGAGTCAGCGCTGGCGTCAGGTCCGACACTGCCTGATCCGACTACGGTTGCGGACGCAAAGCGCATCACCGCTGAGCATGGCCTGCACGACAGGTTCCCCCTCGCGTTGCGACGCTGGCTGGCCGAAGGAAAAATGCCTGAGACCCCGAAAGCTTCTGCCCCCGCATTTCGAAACTCACATTTTTCGCTGCTGCTGGGGTTGGATGACCTGTTTCATCCCGCGCATCACGCGGCGGAGGCGAAAGGATTTATCGCTTGCTGCGACAACACGACCGATGACTGGCCGGTGAAGAAAGCGGCGGAGTACTTGATAGAGCAACTTGAGGAGCTGAGAAAGACGCACGCGGGGCAACGGGTAGCGCTCATTGCGGATGGTGAGGTGAGTTCACCCGTGACCGGAACTGGAACCGGAGGGAGAAATTCCGCGTTTGTGCTGGCGTGCGTGGAGAAGATCGCGGGGAAAAAGATTGCAGTGCTGAGTGCCGGCACGGACGGAATCGACGGGAATAGTCCGGCGGCGGGCGCGGTGGCGGACGGGGAAACGCTCGAACTTGCACGCGCAATTGGTCTCGACCCGGCTGACGCCTTTCGTCGAAGCGATGCCTTCGCATTTTTTTCACGATTCGAGGACGTAATCGTTACCGGGCCGACGGGGAACAACCTACGCGATCTGCGGATTTTGATTGCAGAACCTTAAGAAGAAGATGAATTCGAGAAGAAAGACTTAACACAGAGACCGCAGAGAACACAGAGTCCACAGAGAAGAGAGGGGCGGACTGAAGTCTGCCCCTATACGGAAACATCAGCCGATCACTGCTTCGGGGGCGGGAGGCGCTTCTCCATGGATTTGAGACGCTCGCTCATTTCTTGAAGCAGGTGTTCGAGTTTTTCGAGCCGTTGTTCGGTGGTGAACTTTTCATCGCTGCCTTCGGAGGATTCTTCGCCGAAATCTCCGGCACCATGATTCGCGTCTGGCTTTCCATTCGCGGGTTTCTTCAGGCGCGCGATCTGCGCCTTGATCATCGGCGCCATCTCGATGCTGAGGTCGTCGCTTTTCAGAATAGCTTCCAGCGCAGGAACCGCACTGGCATCGCCGCGCCCACCCAGGGCATAGATCGAGGCCATGCGAACGGGAAAGTGCGGTTCGGTGAGATAAGCCGCAATCTGTTTGGTGATGTCCTTGTTGTCTTTCTGCAGACGCCCGAGGCTATTGATGGCCGCAGTCCGCGAATCGAGGGGCTTGCCGGCGGCAGACCACTGCAAAAGAAGCGGCACGGCCTTATCGTCTCCTAACGAACCGAGAGAGCGAAGAGCGGCTTTGCGGAGGAAGTCGTCCGGTGAATCGGCAGCCACGGCGGCCTCGAGCGTCGCGAAAGCGTTGGGCCCCTTAAGGCGGCCGAGTGCCTGCAAGGCGGCGGCGCGGGCGCGATAGGAATCGTCCTGCTTTGCGATGGAATTGAGCTTCGCCGCAACGGCTGCGTCGTCCTTGAAATTGGCAAGTGCGCTAACGACGCGATTGCGGACCCAGGGCTTATCATTCGAATCCAGCGCAGCCAGGAGCAGCTTGGACGCGGAAGCGCCGCCCAGTTGGCCGAGGGCGTCGGCGGCAGTGGCGCGAACTCCCCAGGCTTTGTCGTTACGCAGCGTTTCTCCGAGAGCGCCGATGACCTCCTCGTCGGTCTTCATCTTGCCAAGCGCGACAACGGCGTCGGCGCGATCGGCGAGATCCACGGCGTTCTTCGATTGGTACAGCCATTCTTTCTTTTCTTTATGGAACTCAGCGGACTTGAGGACGTGGCCGCCCTTGTCGAAGAGAACCATCAGCGGAGTAGACTCCGCAGGCAGTGGGAAAGTCTGATGGTCTTTCGAAACGGTGACGTCGTAGAGCTTGGGTCCCGACGCGGTGGTGATTTCGACTTCGGCGGGAACGCGGAAGAGGCCCACGCGGCCCTCGATTTTTTGCGTCTGTTTGACGGCAAGCATCACTTGGTGTTTTTCGCTGTCGTAGCTGTAGCTCAATTCGAATTTCGGCCCGCCGGCACCGTACAGCCATTGGCTGAAGAATTGGTCGACGTTGGTGTGCGTAGCCTCTTCGATGGCTTTGGCGAGATCGGACGTGACAACATTTTTGCCGCGATTCACTTCAAGATAGTGCTTGAGGCCGCGGTAAAAAGCGTCTTCGCCAATCTGGTGGCGAAGCATGTAGAGGACCCAGCCTGCTTTATTGTAAGCGTTGCCGTCGAATTCGCTGGAGTCATCGAAGTCGTGGCGCACGATCGGTTTTTTCCAGAGATTGCCGCTTTCGAACCACTCGCGCGCATTATTCCAGCGCTCGTAATCCGCTTGATCCTTGCCGAAGTGCGCTTCGGTCCATACCGTTTCCAGGAACGTGGCGAAGCCCTCGTTGAGCCAGATGTCGCCCCAATCCTTGCAGGTGACGAGATCGCCGAACCACTGGTGACCGAGCTCGTGAGAGATTAAGTCGTCTTGGCCGGTGAAATATTCGGGTGCGAGCTTGGGATGAACGAGGGAGTTGCTGCTGTTGGTGGTGGCGCTGGAATTCTCCATGCCGCCGGCGACGAATTCATCGACCATGACCTGCGCGTATTTTTCCCAGGCGTAGTCGACGCCAAATTTCTTGCTGAACAGCTCCATCATGGCCGGCGTGCGGCCATAGTTTATAGGGAGGCGGTCGCCGCGTCCCTTGGGCGCGTAATAGGTGACGGGGATGCCGCGCCAGGTGTCTTTCAGCTCGTCGAATTCTCCGGCTACAACAGTGATCAGATAGGTAGAGCTGGGGACGGACTCTTTCCAATACCAGGTTTTCAATCCCTTTCCGGCGTCGCTGACGCTGATAAGCTTGCCGTTCGAAACGGTGATCCAGGAAGCGGGAACCGTAAGGATTGTTTCGGTCGTGAGGCGATCGTTGGGGTAGTCGTAGGTCGGAAGGTAGTAACGCGTGTCTTCGGATTCGCCTTGGGTCCAGATTTGCTTTGGGCGGTCCGGATAGTCTTTGTCCGGAAGGATGAAGTAGATGCCTTTGGCGGGTTTGCCTTCGTAACGGATGGCGACGTCGAATTTCTCTCCCGTCTTGGCGGCAGCCGGAAGAGGAATAATCAGTTTGTCGGCGGAAGTTTCGAATTTCGCGGAGGCTTTGTTGAGGGTCACGCTTTGGATGGTGAGGCCGACCGAGTCGAAAGCGATTTTCGTGGAGCCGTCGCGCAAAATCGAGAGCGAGTGCGTGACTTCGCCGAGAACTTTTTTCTGGTCGAGGTCGAAGCGCAGGGCAATCTTCGAATGCTGTAAATCATAGTCGCGGCTGCGCGCGTACGGCTCGTCCGCGGGGAGTTGCAGCGCGGCGATGAAAATGGCCAGCAGCACCGCGAGGGCAAGAAACCCCGTGCGACTGCGAGGGTGGTGGGCGTTGCGATGGGATTCCCTGATCATCCGGCTTTGCTCCTGTAAACGATATGTCCTGCGCGCTCCAGCGCGGCGATGGCGGCCGGCAAAGTTTCGGATGCGAGAAGCAGGTAATCGGTATCAAAAGTCGAAACGGCAAACAAACTTATTTTTGCTTCGGCGAGCGGCGTGGCCAGTGCAGCCAGGACGCCGATTTCCGACAAGACGAAGGGCCCACGAACTTTCAGGACGTGCCAGCCGCGCTGGGACTGCACTCCCACGGGAACACGAGAAAGTTCCGTGACAAGCGAAAGCTCATGGCCGGCGCGCGTGACGGAAAAGAAGGGACCTTGCGTCGCCCATACAGGAATGGGCGAATCGGCAGCGAGCCGGGAAATGGCTAAGCTCTCGGGCAGCAAACTGAGTTCAAGATGACGGGTCGCGGCGGCCATTGAGGGCTAGAGCAGGCTCCTCACAAGACCACCGTCGACGGCGATGGAGACGCCGTTCACGTAGCTGGCGCGTTCCGAAGCGAGGAAAGCGACGACTGCGGCAAATTCCTTCGGCGTGCCAAGGCGGCCGGCGGGGATTTCGCGTTCCCAATGGGCGAAGACTTCTTCGGGCTTCGAGCCGCTGCGCGCAGAGATCGTGGACGCCAGGTCATCGAGGCGAGCAGTGCGCGTGTAGCCAGGGCAAACATTGTTCACCGTGATGCCATCAGTGGCGTATTCATTGGCAAGCGTGCGCGCCAGGCCAGTGACGGCAGCGCGGATCGAATTTGAAAGAAGCAGGCCATGCACGGGTTGCTTGACCGCGGACGAGGTTATGGTAATCAGGCGTCCCCACTTGTTCTTCTGCATGCGCGGCAAAGTTTCCCTGGCGAAAAAGACGGTGCTCATCAGGAGCTGGTCGACGGCGAAGCGCCAGTCTTCCGGCTTTGTGGTCTTAAACGAATTAGACGGAGGGCCGCCGGAATTGGTAACGTAGATATCGATGCGGCCGAAGCGGGCCTCGACCGCGGCGACGAATGCGGCAACTGCTGTGAAATCAGTCACATCCAGCGCTTGGTGCAGGACTTCACGGCCCGTTGTTTTCTGAATGTGCGCGGCAGTTTCCGCGAGGGTGGCCGCCGTACGGGCGCAGATGGCCACGTGAGCGCCTTCGCGCGCTAGTTCTTCCGCTACCGCGCGGCCAAGCCCTTTGCTGGCGGCCGCGACGATGGCTACGCGGCCAGCGAGCCCTAGTTCCATTCCGGCACCCCATTCAAAACTTCAATCGTCTCGCGAAATGGGAAGCGCGTCAATTGTTGGGTATATTCCTGTTGGGTATATTCCCGGCATGGACCAGCTTGAGGCGCGCAGCGGGGCGCAATTTCCCAGATCCCAGTTTGAACAGAGCCGCCGGTGGCGGACGCCGCGTGTGAGCCTAAAGATTGGGAGCCTGAAACAAAGCGCGTTGGCCGGGCAAGCTTCCGGTGCCACTCTTGAAACGTAGACTTCTGTCTTGCCGAAAGAAGTGTGAAAAAGGCAGTTCGGCCCGGTAGAATGGACCGCCTTGCCTGTAACCGTTGTTGGTTATTGGTCGGAGATGGTGGCGGTAGTCCCGTCGCGCTTCGTAAAGTGAACGGTGAACTTCTCGTTAAATGTGTACGCCTGGTCCTGAAGGAAGCTGATCGCGGTGGCCTCCCCTAGTACCATCGATACGTCGGTGTCGCTGCGCCAGTGGATCCCGGCGTGGATCCCATGCCCAAAGCTGACGTTGTGTGAAAGCTTGTTGAGCTCGCCATTTACCGTAATTTGATTCCTATCCGAGCCAGCGTAAGGCACCACCGAGAGCCCATCCACCGTCGGCACCAGGGGATTCGGGATCACGAAATCTCCGTCGAAGAAGAACTTCAGAATGGTAATGCAAGCGCCCGCGACAACGCCGTGGCCCGTCGGGTAAGACGGGTGTGTCGGCGAGCCCTCGGGAAAGGCCTGCGAAAGCAGGTGGGACCCATATTTGTCGAAGCTGCTTTGCACCGCCTAAGAGTTCAGGACATTGTTGTTCAGGCTACCGTTGATGCTGCTTCCCTGGCCGGTCTTGATCAAGTGAACGATTCCGCCTCCCGACTCCGGGCGGTGGCGGCGGTGCACAAACCACTTCTGGAACCAACTGCGTTCCAACGCCCGGTAAGCCACTTCACCAAGCATCCCGGCAATGTGCGGTCCGCCGAAAGTGGCGAAGCCGACCTGGGTCTTCGAGTTGCCGTACGGACTACCCGGGTTCGCCGGCGCGCCGATGGTGTTAAGCACAGGAACGCCACGAAATACCCCTGATAGAGCACGTCCGTGTGGGTCCAGGCGGAAAGGTCTCGCCCACTACGCACGCAGCTCAATTGCGGAGCGTTCTGGTTTTGTAGACCGAGATTGCCGCCATTCTGGATGAGGGCCCAAGAGGAGGGGTCGGTCAAATAGTCGATGTTCGGCTGGTAGGTCACCTGCTGCTGGCTGATGGGCTGCTGGCCGAAGAACGTCGGCGTAATGAAGAACTGGGAGATGTATGGTCCCACCGTTTCACCCGGGAAGGCGCCACGGAAAAGCAAGTCCGGGGTAACTCGGCCACCGCTCCTGGGGCCCGCGTAGTCCGGCTGCCCCGTAAGTTCCTGTGCCGCTTGAGCGGCAACCGGACTCGAGGGGTACTGGGTGAACGGGACGTCACGCAGCAGAGAAGCCCAATACAATTCAATCAGTTCCGTTCCGTAAGCTGCGCTGGCCAATGCGGGCGCAGGAGGGGCAATCGTGACAGTCTCCTGGCAAAATGGTGCGGGAGCGCTACCTAACTTTTGGGAATCGCAACCCTCCAAGTCGAAGGCCAGCCCGCCTTGCGGACCGGTCAGTTTACGTCCGCCGCCCATAATGATGTCCTCGAAATCCTCAGGGTTCCCGCTACGCAACGCAGCCCTGAAGCTTTGGTACGCATTCAGATTCACCCGTCCGGGGCCGTCTTGCAGAAGTGCTTTGGTGTAGGTTCCACACTTGTCGGCATAGCGCTCCTCGTCGCCATTTGTCGCGTGCGGTGGAGTAGGAACCCTTCGCTCGGCCTTCGCAGCCGCGATGCGGATTTCCTCCGCTTCTTCGGCGCGTTCGGATCCTCTCGAACTGCGATCAGCTTCGGCCGCGCCTGCCGCCGAGTGCTTTGAGTCCAGGAGGGGCTCCAAGCCGATTGCACCGACGGTTGCGGCGGCTACGGCAACTCCCCGCACGTTTCCGAGGAATCTACGGCGGCTTTCCGAGCGCGGCGCGTCCGAGGGTCGGGACGAATCCTCCTGGGCTGAATTCGTGTCTCCAGCGTCCGCCTGAATGCGCTGATCCTTATAAGGGGTTTGCTCGTTCATGCGGGGATCCTCTCAGTCTTAGTCTTCATGTTTGCGACGGCCGCGTTGAAAATATCAGTGTCGGGGAGCTGGGGGGATAGTCACTGGCAACTGTTTGTTGCTGCGCCTTGCCGAGTAATCTTCCGGCAAAGGAAAACCAGGTGTCTGTTTCGTTTTGTACACCCCGCGCGTAGCGCCGAGCGGCTTGGTACCCTTCGCGCTCATGCTAGCCAGATTTCTGAGAACGAAACTGTCCCGAGGAGCATCGCGAAGAGTGCTCTTCGCTTACACCTGAGAACGTTAACCATCCTGGGTGGGCTCAGCGGATCGTAAGGCCTCTCGCTATCCCGAGCAAGGACGTCTGCCCCCGGCACATCCTTTCGGTCGGAAATCTCTTTACGCAAAACAACCCGCAGCACTAAGATGCTGTCCATTGGCAACGTGCGGAGGCGCCTATGCGAGGGACCAAGTGGTTGAGTGGTGCGCTATTTTTGCTGGGCTGCTCGACAGTTCCTGTCTTCGGACAGCAGATAGGCAAGTTCGTGCCCATCCAGGCGGGGTCGGAAGTGGACCATGCGTTGACCGAGATCAACGCCGCCACAGATCCGGACCAGAAGCTCGCGCTCATCAACAAATTCGCGGAAGGGCCCGGCAAGGAAGGCGACTATCCGCTCCTGGTGGATGGGCTCTATGTGGACCACTACATCGCGCAGAAGAATTACGACAAGGCGTTCGAATACGGAGACAAACTCTTCGCGCTGGATCCGGATAGTTTTCAGAACGCCATGAACATGATCCGTGCCGCCTCGGAAAAGGGAGATTCGGAGCGGTTAATAGGGTATGGCGAGAAAGCGCAGGGAATCCTGAAGCGATACAAAGAAGCCCCCGCTCCTGCAGGCACACAACCGCAGGTTTGGGAAGAGCAGAAGGCACGGACGCTGGAGAGCAACAAGGATGCCATCGCTTACATTCAGCAGGCGGTCTACAATGGGGCCCTTCAGGCGAAGGACGCGGGGAAGCGTGCGGGGCTCCTAACGCGATTCGCGCAGACTTATCCGGATTCGCCGTACGCGAATCAGGCGCTCGGCGTGGCCGCGGCGTCTTATCAGCAAGCGCAGAATGCGCCAAAGATGCTGGAAGTTGCCAACGGACTTCTGGCAAAAGATCCGAACAATCTGGGAATGTTGCTGCTGCTTTCCGATTATTATTGCGATAAGGCAGATCAACTCGCGAAAGCCGAAACATACGTGAAAAAGGCAATTTCGCAACTGGGCGCGGCGCCGAAGCCGGAAGGTGTGACAGACGAACAGTGGGCCCAGCAGAAGAGCCTGCAGAAGGGCCTGGCGCTCAGTTCGTTGGGACAGGTGAATATTGAAAAGAAGGACAACGCCCAGGCGGTGGAGAATCTGAAAGCTGCTGCGCCGCTGCTGAAGCCGGATGACGGGAGCTACGCACGAAACCAATATCGTTTGGGATTTGCATTCCTGAATATGAAAAGAAACGCCGAGGCCAAAGAGGCATTCACACAAGCGGCTTCGGTGAACAGTCCTTATAAAGCGCTGGCGCAAGAAAAGCTAAGGGCCAGCGCAGGGGCGCCGCCGGCCCGGCGAAAAACGCCCTGACGGCGCCGGTGAATCGCAGGCAACGGCCCGCGCATCCAAACAGTGTGCTCGGGATGTGACAAGAGTTTGAACCAAGGGGTGATAGCCATGGCGGAGATAGCGACTTTCGGAGCGGGATGTTTCTGGGGCGTGGAGGCAGCGTTTCAGCGCGTGCCGGGAGTGACTGATACCGCCGTGGGGTACAGCGGCGGGGAGACACCGAATCCGACCTACAAAGACGTTTGCTCGGACGAAACCGGGCATGCGGAAGTGGTGCAGGTGACGTTCGATCCCGCAAAAGTGAGTTACGAACAACTGCTTGACGTTTTCTGGCAGGCTCATGACCCGACGCAAGTGAACCGCCAGGGACCGGATTTCGGCACGCAATACCGCTCGGCGATTTTCTTTCATTCCCCGGAGCAGGAAGCGGCGGCCAAGAAGTCACGGGAAGCGCTTGATGCCAGGGGGAAATTCAAGCGGCCCATCGCGACGGAAATCACACCCGCCGGCACGTTCCATCGCGCCGAAGAGTATCACCAAAAGTACCTGCAGAAGCGCGGCGTAGCCTCCTGCCACTTCTGATCAAGGACACAAGTTCAAAACAGCGGAAGCCGAGCAGAAAGGCTCGGCTTTTTCATTCAGAGACCTGACTTGTTGCCATGGGAGAAATGGCGGAGAGGGTGGGATACTCACCCCGGCCAATTCGCTATGGTACCATGTTTTCAGTAACATGCGTAGAAACCGCATGAATATTGGCGATTTCTACGATCTCGCCTGCTTCAACTCTTTCAATCCTTGCGCATGAATAGCGCCAATTTCCGCCTCAAACAGACACCAAAGACACCAAGGCCACGCCCCGAAAAGCATCTCCCCTTGCTTACCGAGGACAGAGGGTGCTAGTCTCGGTTACCGAGGACATAGAGATGACCAAACCTTCGGATCTCGTGCAGGGGACCTTGGACATGTTGCTGCTGAAAATTCTGGCGCTTGACCCAATGAACGGCTTCGCCGTTAGTCAGCGATTGAAGCAGATGTCTGGCGACGTTTTGCAGGTCAGCGACGGATCGCTATACCCCGCTCTGCACAAGCTGGAGCAAGAGGGCTGGATCACAGCCGAGTGGAAAACGTCCGAGTATGGCCGGCGCGCCAAATATTATTCGCTGACACGGCTCGGGCGTAGGCAACTCGAAAAAGAAGCAGACAACTGGGGCAGGCTTTCGAGCGCCATTTCGCGAGTTATTAAACTTAAAGAGGCGTGAGCGTCGCTTGGCCCCTAACGGAGGTTGAAGTATGCGACCGGAGCATTGGCTGTTCACGATTCCACTGCGGCTGCGGTCGTTGTTTCGCTGGGCGCAGGCGGACCAGGAACTGGACGACGAGCTGCGCGACCACCTCGACCGAAAAACCCAGGAAT
>WNFS01007916.1_pt1 | contig 21990 bp, 23 predicted proteins | sample 5400141 | NCBI WGS metagenome assembly WNFS01 (sample SAMN13153358, study PRJNA577476) | soil metagenome | isolation source: 60 cm saprolite under Madrone tree | place: USA:California | collected 2016-06-14
AGCCAAAGCAGCCCTCGAGTGGGTCTGGAATCGCAATGCCGCAGCGGTGTGGGAACTGCTTAAAAACGCCAAAGCAAAGAAACACCCGGCCGGTTAGTGAGCGTTCCTTGCTGCGTCCTGTTTATCTGCTCTTGCCAACACCGCTTTTCGTGTGGCCTCCAGCGTGAAGGCCAGCGTTTCTTTCGGGATACTTGTGATGAACGGACCCACCAGCCAGCCAAGACCAGTGGGAATATCGCGAGTCAGCGAAGCTACCTCGCTCTGCACATAGACGCCGCCGTCGCGCTCTTCCATCCGCCACCAGGTCTCCATCCGCCACAGATAACCGCCATCGTCGCCTGGCTGCTTCTCGCGCTCGTCGCTCTTGCCCGGGTTTTCGACCTCCGCGATGCGCACGGCCGAGCTGCGGCTGTGGGCGCGTCCAGGCGTGTCGTGGAAGTAATGCACTTCGTGTTCTGTGTTGAGCACCACCGTGACCACCTTGTGTCGCCGGAAGCGCAGGAATACGCGGAAGTGATCGCCATCATGCGACTCGATCTTCGAGCGTTCCACGTCGGGCGAGTAATACGTGGACTGACGATCGTAATCCTGGAGGACGCCGAGGACGTCGTCCAATTTCGCGCCGGTGATAAAAACCAAGCCCACCCAGTGGTGAATCATCCCGCCAGGGCAGTCGATGGGCTTGCCATTCTCAAGGGTGCGGAGTTGTTGAATTTGTACTTCCCCGCGCTTCAAGGCGGCGTAGGCCTCGGTGCGTTGACTCTCGGGAAGCGCATCTACCCGCAAGAGTGTCGAGCCTCGCTTCAATTCCATGTCGTTGCGTTCTTCGGTCTTGTGGACGTATCGGTCGAACGTCGCGACCGTTTCTGACCGCAACTTGGCAGGGGCCGGATTGGCAGCTTGAGCCGATTGCGAGGAAGAGACAGATGCCGCGAGGAAAGCTGACGCAAGGAGGCAGGCAGCGATGAGCTTGTCCGCCAGTCGCTCCAAGTGCCGCCTGAACCGTTCATCCCCAGCCAAAGACCCTCCCGCAAGTCTATGATGGCGGAACTCTTCTCGAATGGAAGCAAGAAACGACAACTCTGGAGTGCACGAGGGCTGCCCATCTTTGTTCGCGGCCTAGTGAAGGTCTAGGAGGGCACGAAAGCTTGGCTTTGAGTGTTGCAGGGACGACCGCCGGAGGTCGCTTTAGAGAGTGGCGGGTTGGGTAGCTCGCACACGGCCCCTTGCGGAGCCGCTGTCCCCGCGCGGCCCCCAACCCGTTCCTAGAAGACTACGCACCGGATGTGGAGCCCTCAATGGGCCGCTGGAGCCACTCGGCGGGGTACCGTGGTCGTGGTACTAGACCAAAGCCCCTGTTCCGGGAGAGGTTCGCATATAACTCATTTATTTACAACATATTACATCCAGAAAGCGCGCTCTATCCGTCCGGGAAAGGTACTAGTTGGGACCATTAACTCCGCTAAGAAATCCGCCAAGATGTCCAGTCAGCCCGACGATCGCCACGGCCAAAGTTTCAAGCCCCAGACGAAAGACCGGGAGCCCATCCGTCAACTGCCGCCTGGAACGCAGATGCATTGCCCATGCAATCCAGATGAGGAGCGTTGACGCGCAACCCAGCACCAAATGCATAAGCAAAATGCCTTTGAGTTTTTGTCCCTCAAGCTGGAACTGCCAGGCTAGGAGTCCCGTCGCCACCACTGGAATTGCGAAAATTGCCGCGCCCAGCAAATTGTAATAGGACGCCTCGGCAAATCCGCGCTTCTTAGTTTTCTGCGCGAGGAAATCGAACACGACCCCGGCAATAAACAGCGCGATGGGAAAATGGATTAACACGACGTGCTGGGCATGCTTCGCAAGCAAGGCGGTCTTGATGTCAAAAGGGTGCAAGTTCCATCCTCCGTTTGCTCTCTCTCACTGGACGACAACTTTTCCGGTCATCTTCGGGTGGATCGAGCAGAAGTAGGGATACTCGCCGGGTTTGCTGAACGTGAACGAAAACTTTTCGTCGGTGTCGAGCACTTTGGACTTGAAAACTTTGTCCGTGCTCACGACCGTGTGCGGGATGTCGTCTTGATTGATCCAGGTAACGGTTGTTCCCGCAGGGACCGTGATTGCCGCGGGGCCAAAGACAAAGTTGTCGATTTTCACTTCGGCCGTCGAGGCAGTTTTTTCCTGGGCGTGCGCCACGAAGTTCTTATGCGTCCCGACGATTCCGCCCAGGCCTATTACCGCCATTGCCGTCAAACTTGCTACGAACACACTTCTTCTCATGATTTTTCTCCTCTTCTATTCATTTTGAAAATCTACTTGCCGGTTTGTCCGCGCGCTGTGTTCCCCTTCAGGCTAACGTCGAGTCCACAACCGCCAGCGCATGCTGGCCACGCACGTAATTCACATCGGTAATGCCCAAGACGCTGCGCAGCTGCTCGGCGGGCACTTTCATCGGTCCCGGCGAAGGCGCCTCGCCCGGCTTAGGCTGCGGGAACGCAGTAGAGCAGGCGGTGTGAAACGTGACATTTCCCTCGACCTTTTGCATGGTTTGGTGAATATGCCCGTTGAGAACGGTGACCGAGCCGAACTTCTTCAAATACGCGAGAGCCTGCGCACTGTCTTCGGTTCCCCAACCCCATTCCGGGTAGACCGCCCACAGTGGGATGTGCGCAAAGACGACAATCGGGGTGCTGGACTTGAGATGCTTGACGTCATTTTCAAGCCACTCGAGTTGCTCGTGTCCCAGCGTGCCGAGCCCGCCGGCTTTCAAGTTCATGACATTGACCAGTCCGACGAAGTGTACCCCCTTCTTCTCGAAGCTATACCAGCCGCCCTCCTGAGCCCCTTTGGCGAAACGCTCGTGATATTGTTTACCGTCATCATTCAAAACATCGTGCTCGCCCGGGACATAGAAGACATCCTTTGCCGAGGCACTCTTCAGAATCTGCTCGACGGCGTCGAATTCCTCGGGCTTAGAGAGGTGGCTGATATCCCCTGTGTGCAGCAAGAACTCCGGCGGCGCAGATAGCGCGTTGATCTTATCGACAGCAGCCTTCAGGGTCGCCGCAACATCCGGATTGGCCGGCTTGTTGAAACCCATGTGGCTGTCGCTGATCTGTACGAAGCTCAACTGGCCCTTCATGTCCGCGGGGTCCATCTCCGCCAGGCGGCTCATGCTGTACGACTTCAAAACTCCGCCCTGCATGACGCAAAACGCCCCCGTCCCCGCCCAGGCCATGCACTTCAAAAAGCCCCGGCGATCGATTCCATCATGATTGTGATCGTGCACAATTTCGTCTTTTTTCTCGTGTGCCATTTTTCTTTCTCCTGGAGACACGTCTCCCCAATGCATACGCACGTATGCATCTCCCGCTGCTGCGCATATTTGGCAGGGGCGGCGCGGGTTAGAGAGAGCCAGGGTTCCCGCGCCGCGATGGGACGTGTTTCATTTGTGCAGACCGCGCGATGCCGCGCCTTATTCCAATTTTGCGCGCTCACTCTGCTAAAATTAGTTCGTCATAAGAATTAGATAATTGGGAATAAAATCATCTGTGGGGCGGTTTTCACCCATGAGTTCGACGGGCCAGGGGAAGGGTTGGGACGTGTTGGATTCGCAAGACCGGGCTCGCTTCGAGCAGCTCGTGTTGCCTCATCTGGATGCAGCTTTCAATCTTTCGCGTTGGCTGCTGAGAAGCCGCTCCGATGCAGAGGATGTCGCACAGGAAGCCCTGCTACGCGCGTTCCGCTTTTTCCGCGGTTTCAATGGCGGAGACGCCCGGGCATGGCTCCTACAGATTGTACGGAATACGTGTTATACGTGGCTGGAGAAGAACCGCCAAGTGGAGCTCATGACTGAATTCGATGAGGACTTGCACCAACAGTCTTCCGCGACGCCGGAATCTTTGGCCATCGCGGGCGACAATCGCGAGCGGCTCGCGCGCGCGCTTGAGACGCTGCCGGTGCGCTTCCGGGAAGTGATCATCTTGCGCGAGCTCGAAGGCTGTTCGTACAAAGAGATCGCTTCTATTACCAGCGTTCCGATCGGCACCGTCATGTCCGCGCTGGCACGGGCGCGCCAGCGCTTGCAGCGCGCCCTCACGCAACCTGCCCAGCAGGAGGCGCCCCATGAGCTGTGATTTCCCGGGAACGCTTCTGCACGCCTACCTTGACGGTGAACTCGACGCCATGCGCGCCGCCGAATTCGAGCGCCACCTCGAGACTTGCCGCGATTGCACAGCCACTCTTGGCGCGGCGGAGTCGCTGCGCTCTTCGCTTCAGCGCGCGCAGCTTTATGAAACGGCTCCCGCTGGGTTACGCAAAAAGATTCGTTCGGAACTGAAAGTCTCCGCGGCCGGCGCGAGTAGTACGCCGGTAGCCGCGTGGCGCTGGCTCGCCGCAGCCGCTGCAATTCTCTTGGTGACCGGCGTGGCGTGGTTCGCGGTGCCTCACTTCCGCTCCGATACCCCTCAGTCGGTCACCGCTGCGGAAGTCATCGACGCTCACATACGCTCGTTGCAAGCTGGGCATCTCACCGACGTGGCTTCGACGGACCAGCACACGGTCAAGCCTTGGTTCGACGGCAAACTCGACTTCATCCCGCCCGTTCGCGATTTCATGGACGAGGGATTTCCGCTGATTGGCGGCCGCCTGGACGTTCTTGGCGAACGTAACGTCGCGGCCTTGGTTTATGGACGCCGCAAACATTTCATCAATGTCTTTGTCTGGCCCACTAAGGAGCCGGACACGCCGATTCACCCGCCCGGTTCGCGGCAAGGCTATCAATGGGTTCATTGGCGGCATCAAGGAATGGAGTTTTGTGCCGTGTCCGACGTGTCCGCGCAAGACTTACACGAACTAGCTCAGCTCATCATGCAATAGCGAAACCGCTCGACATCCGTTGGACTAGCTTCCCATTTTTTGTGGGGAAGAAGAGTAGGCGGCATTGGAGTGCGGCCCCGGCGTTTAGCACGATTTGCACGAGCACCAGTCAACTCGCGCTTTAAATCCGTCAACCTAGGAAATGGCCTTATTTCTTAGGTTTCGTGTTCGAAACAGACTTCGGCATTTCCTTCGCGTAGATCAGCCGCAACTCTACGGCGCGGGTCTGCCCCCTGCGCAGCGGGATATTCTTTCGCCAATCAGAAAAGATGCCCTTGGCCGACGCGCGGATGTCGTAATTATCGGCCTTGAGCTGCGAAATTGTGAAGCGGCCATGTGCATCCGCATACGTGGCGTGGGGCGCGCTTCCATCAGACGATTGATAAGACACGCTGGCGTGAGGTGCCGGCTTATCGTCAGGACCGATAACCACCCCACTGAGCGTGGACGATCCTTTGGATTGAGGCGCGGCCAAAATGCCGCCTGCCGCCACCAGCGTCAGCAAACATACCGCAAGAAAAATGAGCGCGCGTTTCATAATTTCCGTCTCCTTCAACAGGTGGGTCGCATCTCTCAAATCACGAGAAAACTAAGGTGGCTTTCCACATTATGTAACTTGAATTCAGTGTAGACCCGGGCGCTTGCGGCTTCGGCGAAGTTTCCTTCTGTGTGACACACGGCAAACCTGCCCTTTCGGACAGGTCAAGAGTGAGCTTCGCGGTAGACCCGCGCGTGAGCCTCCAGCATGCGTCGAAAATTGCAAAACTCGAGCGCGCGTTGCCGGGCGCTCTGCCCGAGGCGAGCACCCAGCGGTGGCTCATCAAGGATTTGCGCAAGCTCCTTCGCTAGCGCCGCTGCATCGCCGGTGCGAAACGCGACCCCTCTTGAGCCGAGCACCTCAAGGAACGCACCGAGGTCGGACGTTATCACTGGCAGACCACGCAACATGTTTTCGGCAACGACCAAGCCGAAAACTTCTCCACCTAAGGAGGGAACCACGACGACAGATGCGCGCGCGAGTTCGGACGCGCCCAGCAAGAGGCGGTTCCTGCGAGAGACGTTCAAGGGTGGCACGCTCCGGCCCGTCGCCGATGATGAGCAGCTCGAACGCTCGATTTTGCGCAAGCAAGATGCGCGCAGCGTCCAACAAGACCCGAACGCCCTTTGTATTGACCAGCCTGCCTTGAAACGCCACAACAGGAACCTGCGAAAATGTTGCAGTATGCTCGAGCGCCTCGGTAATAAATTCCAAGCCGTGCGGGATCGCAACAACTCGCGGAAGCTGGAGCAGCCCGCCGAGCCACGCCGTCGGAGTAATGTTGATCGAAACCCGCTTACACAGGAAACGGCGCACGAACGTCAGCAACCAAAGCTTGCGCGAAGCAATCCATCCCTGGCCGGCATTGCACCGAAGGCATTCGCCATGCCGGTCTGCCATAAAGTGTCCCGGACATGGCGTCGCAGCAGGCTCGATCAGAAGTTGGCCGTTCGGGCAAATCGTTTGAAACCCGTGATGCTCAACAACGACTGGCTTGCGGCCAAGAAGGCTGAGAACGACAGGCGCCAGCGCCGGGCCCGCCACATGAACGACATCGGAAGCTCCGATCAAATCCCGAAGTTGAATGATACTTGGCTCACGGACAACACGAAAAGGCAGCGACCCATCGTCAAATTCCCCCGCGGGCGTTTGCGTAGCGAGAGTGACCTCGAATTCCGGCCCCTCCTCCGGTGTGCGTAGTCCGGAGAGGCCCCGGGCCAGAGACAGCACGAGTGTTTCGACGCCGCCGACGCTTGGGGCAAAAAAATGAGAATAGATGAGGAGCTTCATTCGCGGATTTTTTGCGGAGCGGCAGGAGCAGTGTGGGCCGCGGAAGTATCCTCAACCGCTGTGCCCGGTCGCCGGCCTTTGCGCGCAACTGCAATTTCAATCGCTTCTAACGTCGCCGCGATGTTTCTCTCCGGCGACCACGTTCGTATATGCGCGACGGCGGCGCGGCCTAGCGAGGCGAGCCGCGCGCGATCGGCGAGCGAATCTTTCAAGATGGCCGCAAGCGCATCAACGTCACCACAGCGAAAAACAAACTCTCTCCGCACTGGCGCAATAAGATCGCGGGCAGCCCCGACCAGGTCGCTGGCCGCCACCGGACATCCGCAGCACATCGCTTCGTTTACGACCACGCCGAACGGTTCGTATTCAGAGGGAAGCATCATCAAGTCGGCGGAACTGTACACGGCGGGCAGCTGCGACTGATTCACGAAACCCAGAAAGCGTACACGCGCCGCAATCCCGAGAGCAGTGGCCTCCGATTCGAGTTCCCCGCGGAGCGGTCCTTCGCCTGCAATGACGAGCAGCGCATTCGACAGTTTTGCTTTGGCAAAGGCGCGGAGAAGATCGGCTGGCCGCTTCCAGGGCTGGAGCTTCGCACAGAACAGTATCACGCCGTCCGAAGCCGCAGCTGCCCACGAATCACGTACTGCTTGCCGGTTCACAGCCGCGGATTGTCGCATCCACCAATCGTTGTCCACGCTGTAAGGGGTTAGTGTGACTCGCTCGGCCGGCAAACCAAGAGACACAATGAGGTCGCGCGCGCCGGAAGACGGAACAATTACCTGATCAGCTAGACGGAAAAGCCGCGGCCAGAGAATTGTTTTGACCGTGCTCTTCCACCTGCGTCCATCGCGCGGAGCGAGTGTATTTGTGTCCGTCCCAAAAAGAAACGCGGCGTTGGAAGACTTAGCTGCCCGAAAAACAATCCAAAACGTGGCGCGTACATACCCAACGAAACACAGCACGGCATCATACTTGCCCTCGCGAATTAGCTTTGACAGTCCCGGATTGCGCAGCCCGAAGAACGATTCATCCCCCGAGCCGCGGTTCGGAACGAGGGACCACGAGTAGCCCTCGAGCAACGGAACATCCCATTGAACGGTGGCTCCAAACTCAGGGTCATGTCCAGCCTCTGCCCCGCGAAGACTGCAATACGCGACATGCAAATCGAATCCAGGATGAGCCGCCATCCGCCGAAAAATCGGCGCCATATACTGGACAGGATGTGCGGCGACAGCTAGGACGCGATAGAGGCGGTCAGGCATGGCAGAACCGTGCGGTTTGGACGCAAGACTCGCCGAAAACAGGGAAGCGTAGTAAGCGCAAAGAGGTGCCCCGGCAGAGAGTATACCCGGTTTCGCGCGCGCGGCGGCTGTGCTAAACTGGCCCAGTTCCGCAGGGGTTTGCGGTTTACCCTAAGTCTCCCGACAGTTAAGCCCCGCCTTGCGGGGTAGCGTCGCCTGACCGCCACTCACGTGGCGCGCGGCCGCACGAAATTTCACCCAACGTGAATCCCGCCAGGCCGGGAGCACGCAAAAAAGAGGATCTGTCATGTCTGGGCATTCAAAATGGGCCACCATTAAACACAAGAAGGCGGCCACTGACGCGAAGCGCGGCCGCGTCTTCACTCGAGTGATCCGCGAAATCACCATCGCTGCCAGAATCGGCGGCGGCGATCCCAACTCCAACCCCCGTTTGCGCACCGCCATCCTCGCCGGCAAGAACGAAAACATGCCAAACGAAAATATCGAGCGCGCCATCCTGCGCGGCACGGGTCAGCTCGAAGGCGAGCAGTATGAAGAAGTGACCTTTGAAGGCTACGGGCCGGGTGGGGTCGGCATGCTGATCGAAGCCGTTACCACGAACCGCAATCGCATCGTCGGCGAATTCCGCCATCTCATGAGCAAGAACGGCGGAAACCTCGCAGAGGCGGGCGCCGTGGGCTGGATGTTCCACCGCAAAGGCGAAATCGTAGTGCCCAAAGAAGCCGCCAGCGAAGACAAAATGATGGACATCGTGCTGGAAGCTGGCGCGGACGATCTGAAAGATGATGGCTCTGGCTGGTACGTAGTGACGCCGCCGGAAGCCCTCGAAAGAGTAAAGGAAGCGCTGACCAAGGCAGGCATCGCACCGGCTTCGGCGGAAATCGCTATGGTGCCGCAGAATTACATCAAGCTCACCGGCCAACAAGCCACGCAGATGGTGCGGCTGGTCGAAGCACTCGAAGAACACGACGACGTCCAACACGTCTATGCGAACTTCGATATCGATGAGTCGGAGATTCAGGCGGCCGTTGGAGCGAACTAACGGTTGGAACTAGTCTGAAATGGAGAGAGACAGGCACGAATTCTGTCCCACGCAGTAAAGGCCATTCCGAAGTGTGGGGATGGCCTTTTTTCTTTTAGGAACCTGGAGACACAAAGCTCTGGCAGGGACGCAGTGAACGCCGTAGACTTAGGTCGATGAAAGTTCCAAGCCCAGCCTCTAGTTCCGCCGCCAGGAATGGCTTTTTCCGGGTGCTGGGCATAGACCCGGCCTCAGCCGGCCCCACAGGCTACGGGGTCATCGAGAGCGACGGCCGCCGCTGCCGCATGCTGCACTATGGTGCATTGAAAGTGGCGCCAAGGCGTCAGAAAGAGTGTCTCGGCGCGGTGCTGCAAGATGTCCATACCCTCCTATGCCGTTTGATGGACGAATTCTCGCCGGACGCACTCGCCGTGGAATCCGTCTTCACCGCCCTCAATATGAGAACCGCATTGCGGCTCGCCGAAGTTCGTGGCGTGGTGCTTTTGGCCGCGGCTCAGCGCGGCGTCGCGGTGCACAGCTATTCGCCGCGCGAAGTTAAAGCCTCCGTAGCCGGTTATGGCCAAGCAGACAAAAGGCAAATGCAATTGATGGTGCGTGCGCTGCTTCAAATGACAGAAACGCCGGAGCCTTCCGACGCCGCGGATGCCCTTGCCGTCGCACTATGCCATCTGCAAGTAGAACAAGCCCGGCAGCGCTTTGGGCTTCCCGGCGCGCCCGCCAGCACGAAACTAGGCGCAAAGTCCCGCGCGGCAAGAGCGCCTCTCCCACGCGGCGGCGCAACGTACAACATGCGCCGCGCATCGTAAAAGAGACCATGAAGACATTCTTCGTGCTTTTTTTTCTGTTTGCTTGCATCGCAAGCGGCCTCTTCGGTTCGCACGCACGCACAGCCACATCGGCAGCCACGCTGGCCCCCGCGCCTGCCCACGCAAAGCTCTCCTATCGCCGCATTTTCAAATCCAGCTCGCCGGAATTTATCGAAATCATCGTCCGCGACGATTCCGATGCCGCCACCTTCGAAATTCGCCAGCTCGATGAAGACCCCGGCTCCGCGCCGTTTGAAGTGAGCGCCTCATTGCGCGAGAAAATGTTCGAATTGACCGCCCAGCTAAAGAATTTTCAGGGACAGGATCTGGATGTTCACAGAAGAATCGCCAATCTGGGCGAAAAAACCTTTCGCTGGGAAAAAGGTTCGGAGAGCCACGAAACAAAATTCAACTACACTCTGAACTCAGCCGCGACTCAGTTGATGCAGATTTTCGAAGGCCTGGCCCGGCAACAGGAATTAGTCACGTTGCTTGAGCGGCGCATGAAGTACGACCGCCTCGGCATCAACGACGCTCTCTTGCAATTCGAAACGGACTTGAACCACAAGCTCTTGCCGGAGCCCCAGCGCGCATTGCCGACGCTCGACCAAATTGCCAGCGATTCACGCTTTGTCGACATTGGCCGCCAGCGAGCCCGCGCCCTCGCCGAACGCATTCGCCACCCAAGTTCAACTTCGAAAACTAGTTTACAAGGTTCCACTGTCGCGGCACGCGAGCTGAACTAAGCTCTTGCGATTCCACAAGCAATTTCAGCGGCAGCAAAGCCGTCTTGCCATAGTGCTCCCCTTCCAGTATTCGCGCATGACAACGCGAATCGGTCTGCGCAACCTCGATAACTCTCACAGGCGTCCCCTCAGGCAACATCAGCAACCTTTGCGAAGCGATCAAGAGCGACAATCCCACATCGTCATTCGCAGCATCGAGTTTTTGTCTCTCGGCCGCGGTCACTTCATCAACCGCCACCACGGCGAAGGAATGTCGGTCCTCGCAGCAAACCTTTGCCACGCGCCCCACCCACGCAGACACAACCGCATCTTTCGCGGCGTCAGGCGCGGCAACCCGGGTCTCCGCAATGGCGGCACTCGACGCGGGTCTTTTCACGCCAGCCAGAAACCTGTACCCACGCTTGGGGAGCGTCTCCACAAAGCGCGGCTTGTTCTTGTCGTCGCCCAGCGCCTGCCGCAACTTCTTGATCGCCGTATTCACGCTATGATCGAAGTCCACAAACGTGTCCGCCGGCCAAAGCCGTTTCTGCATCTCCTCGCGCGTGACGACTTCGCCAGGCCGCTCGAGCATCATCGCAAGCACCTGAAATGGTTGGATTTGCAGCTTAATTTTACGCCCTGCCTTGTACAGTTCCTGGGCGCGCAGATCCACCTCAAACACATCAAACCGCACGACATTCGCGGAACGGGCAGGAGTAGGCATCTGAAGAATTCCCTGTTACCCCGAAACTATACCACTCCTTTTGAGAATCGCGACTACGTCGACCCTCGCTTAACCCCTATGTTTCCGCTCACTTACTTGTTCACCCTCAGTCGCCCTGCAGTTCACACCCCGTGCATTGTCCTCGGCCGAGGAATGCGCGAAAGTGCCCACCATGTTGAGGCGCTGACCCGGTAAATGAACCAAGTGCAAGGAAGTTCAGCTTGGACGCCGCCAGCGAAATGAAAAAGGAGTGTCCCATGAAAACGCGAGCTTTGGTTATGGCAGGTATGATGGCGCTGACCGCAATGGCAACCACCCGAGTAGCGCAGGCGCAGGAAGCCCTGGCCGTCAATATCCCCTTCGACTTTATGGCTGGCGATATGCAGCTCCCAGCCGGCGAGTATACGGTTAAAGTCTCAGCCCCCACGCACACGCTGATCCTGATTTCCCGCAAAGACTCCACCAAGTCGGGCTTCATCAACACGAACGCTGCCGTCTCGGTCGAACCCCAATCCGAATCAAAACTGGTCTTCAACCGCTACGGCGATCGCTACTTCCTCTCGCAAGTTTGGACCGAAGGAAATTCCCAGGGACGCCAGCTCTTGAAATCGGGGCGAGAGAAGGAAATGTCCCAGATTGCGAAAAATGAGACTCGGGGCCAAGTCACCCTGGTCGCAGAACTCCCCCGTACCAACCGCTAAACCACAACCCGCCCTGATCCCTGCAACCCCCCGGGAATCCGGAACCCCACCACTCCGGATTCCCGACCCTCTTTTAGGCCCTAATGTTCTATACCCTTCTTCAGTACCCCTACTGAACGCCCCTTTGCCCCGTTTTTGTCGTTGGACTGCAGGCCACCCACAAGCGATACTTAAACAGCTCCCCGCACGTATATTTAGGCAAGACCATCCATGGCACAGGCCACCACAATGAACTTTAAAGAGGCCGTGGCTATTGCCACGAGCAGCCTCTGGGCCCACAAGCTGCGCAGCGTCTTGACGCTCATCGGCGTGGTCATTGGTGTAGCCGCCGTAATCGCCGTCGTCAGCTTGGTCAACGGCGCCAACCAATATGTCGCCACCAGAGTCTTCCGCCTCGGCGCCGATGTTTTTGGCGTAGCCAAAACGCCCTCTATCATCACTAATGTCGACGACTACCTCGAATTTCAAAAACGCAAGCGCATCACCTTCGACGACTATCAATCCGTCCGCGAACTCTGCAAATCCTGCAAAGAAATCGGCGCGTCTCTCGGCGGCCGCCTTGAAGTAAAGAGCGGCCTGAATTCCCTCAAAGACACCAACCTTCGCGCCTGGACCCCGCAGATGGCCGAACTCTACGACGTAGACCTGGTCGCCGGACGCCACATGACGGACACGGACCTGCAGCAAGCCGCGCCAGTCTGCGTCATCGGCAACGACCTCGTCGAAAACCTGCTCCCTGGCGTCGACCCCATCGGAAAAGAAGTTCGCTGGCGCAATATTCCCTGCCAGGTCATCGGCGTCGGCAAAAAAGAAGGCTCCGCTCTCGGAACCTCTCTCGACAATTGGATCATCCTCCCGCTCACCACCTACAAAAAAGAATACGGCACGCAGGACGACTCGCTCCGCATCACCGCCCGCGCCGGTTCAGCGTCAAAAATTCAAGAAACCGTTGACGAGGTCCGCCAAATCATGCGCGGCCGCCGTCATCTCACCTACGGAAAAAAAGACGACTTTGCCATTGAAACCAGCGACTCCTTCCTCTCTCTCTGGAAAGACATCAGCGGCAGCTTCTTCCTGGTGACCATCGCTATCGCTTCTATCTCTCTGTTGGTCGGCGGAATCGTGATCATGAACATCATGCTGGTCTCCGTAACAGAACGCACCCGCGAAATCGGCCTGCGCAAAGCTCTGGGCGCCCGCAGCGGAGATATCCTGCGCCAATTCCTGATCGAATCCTCCACGATTTCGCTTTTCGGCGGCGCGCTCGGCGTTCTCTTCGGAGTGCTCACCGCGCAACTTGTCTCGATCGTCTCGCCGTTGCCAAGCGCGGTCCAATTATGGTCCGTCATTGGCGGCCTGTTAGTGGCGTTGAGCGTGGGCCTATTCTTTGGAACCTATCCCGCATCGAAAGCCGCGCGCCTCGATCCGGTTGTCGCACTGAGGTCAGAATGATAAAAAGGATTGCGCCAGCCGACCGCCAAGTCTGGACGCAAGTGGCATAGCAAGATGGCAACGGTGGACAAAGCACTTCCGCACACGCAAACAGCCGCGCTACCATTGCGCCTGCTAGGCGGCAAGCAAACCGCGCTGAAATTCCGCGACGAGATCTTGCTAGCTCTGGACACCCTCCGCAAAAACTCCCTGCGATCCGCCCTCACCATCCTCGGCATCGTCATCGGGATCACCACCGTTATCACTGTCACCGCCGTCATCAACGGACTCAATGACAACGTCCTCGGCGGCATCCGCGAACTTGGCTCCGACACCATCATCGCTTACCGTTTCCCCTGGGCCTCGCTTTCCCGCCCGCCCAGCGAATGGTTTACCCGCAAAGAACTCCAGCCGGAATGGGCCGATGATATTGCCAGGCTCCCCCACATCAAAGCCGCCTCCGCCTCCATGCGCATTTTTCAGCCGATGTTCGGCTCCGGAACCGAAGATGTGCGCCGTGGTGCTTACCGCGCGAAGAGCGTGATTTTGCAGGGCAACGAGCCATCCATCGGCGAAATCTTCGATCTAAAAATTGAAAGAGGCCGCTTCTTTAACGAGACCGACGCCGAGCATCGCGCTCCCGAAGCCGTCGACGAAATGCGCGACCTCCTTCGCCGCAAGCGCCGCCTTGCCAACGACAAGCCCGATGATTTCGCGATTTTCACTCCTGACTATTTTCTCGACCTCTGGAAAAAAATCAGCGGCCTCATTTTTATTCTGATGTTCGCCGTAGCTTCCGTCGGCCTGATCGTAGGCGGCATCGGTGTGATGAACATCATGCTGGTCTCCGTGACCGAGCGAACCCGCGAAATCGGCGTACGCAAAGCCATCGGCGCCAAGCGCGCCAATATCCTCGTCCAATTCCTCATCGAAGCCGTAACCCTCAGCGCCATCGGCGGCGTAATCGGCGTCACCTTCGGCTCTGGAATCACGCTCCTCCTCAAATACGGCGCCCACTTTCCCGCCGCCCTCTCCCTCTTCTGGATCATCACCGCCCTCGTCCTCTGCGCGTTGATCGGCATCGTCTTCGGCGTCTACCCCGCCTGGAAAGCCGCCCGCCTCGACCCCGTCGAAGCCCTCCGCTATGAGTAAATCATGGTCCCCAGGGACCCACAACGAAGGATGAAAGTAGCCGTTGGACGTCTTCTCAGTCTTTTCAATGAGATAGACGGCTTCTTTCGTAGGAGTAGCACAGACACTCCTGTCTGTGCGCTTTCCTCTTCCTTACAATCCACAGCAAGTCAACGCACGGTCGCTCTTGAATCCATCCGGCACTTGGCGTAATTGTTGTGTGCAACTCCGAATCTCGTATTCGAGGAGCGATTCCCATCGCAACCTTTCTGCAAACTCTCCGCTACACCCTCCGCGTCCTGGCCAAGAGTCCCGTCTTCACCACAGTCGCCATCCTCTCTCTAGCCCTCGGCATCGGCGCCAACACCGCCATCTTCACTCTAATCAACGCCCTCCTCCTTCGCGACCTCCCCGTCCGCCAACCTGAACGTCTGGTCGAGCTGACTGCAGTCCGCACGGAAGGCAAAGTCCCGTTCTCCTACCCGATGTTCCGCGAAGTCGCACGCAACCAACGCATCTTCACCGGCCTCATTGGCTGGGGCGCGGCTGGAATGTTAAATGTGGAAGTCAACGGAGTTCTTGCACAGAACCACCTAATGACGGTGACGGGAAATTGTTACTCAGAGCTGGGCATAACTCCGCTTCTCGGCCGATTGCTCGTCCCCGAAGATTCCAATCCCAGCAGCGGCACGACTTCTCAAGTGGCAGTGCTCGGCTATGAGTTCTGGCGGAGCCGATTCGGCGGCGCGTTCGACGTTGTGGGAAAACAAATCCGCGTCGAAGGCCATCCTTTCACCATTATTGGCGTTACTCGAAAATGGTTCTCGGGAATGACTACCGGCGAGCCTCCCGATATCACCATTCCCATCACTGCCTATCCCCAGCTCACTGAGGCCAACGAATTCACTCTCGATAGCCGTTCCGTACTCTGGCTTTCTGTCACCGGTCGCCTCAAGGATGGCATCTCCATCGAGCAGGCTCGCGCGCAGCTCCAATCCTTCTGGCCCGACGTACTCCTCGCCACGGCGTCCACGGAGACTCCCGGCCCTCGGCGGCAGAGATTTCTCTCGATGGGCCTGGAGGTCACATCAGCCGCAAAAGGTTTTACCAGGGGCCTGCGTTCCGATTTTGCACGGCCGCTCTACGTTCTCGCCGGCATCGTCGGATTGATCCTGCTGGTGGCTTGCGTGAATCTCGCAAACCTCATGCTCGCCCGCGCGGCTGCGCGCAGCCATGAAATGAGTGTGCGCGTCGCCATCGGCGCGAGCCGCTGGTCGCTCGCCCGCCAGGTCTTGAGCGAAAGTCTGGTGCTCTCTGTCTCCGGTGCCTTAATAGGTCTTGCCTTCGCTTACTGGGGAAGCCGTTTGCTCGTGCTCCTAATGACGCAAGGAAACGCAGTGCCGGTCTCGCTTAATCTGAGCCCCGATCTCCGCGTCCTCTCACTCACAATCTCAGTAGCAATCCTAACTGGAATTCTCTTCGGTCTCGCCCCCGCCTGGCGATCCTCTCGCGAAGACCCCGCTTCTACGCTCCAGCAAAATGCGCGTAGCATTAGTGGCGGAACTGGCAAACTAAGCAGAGCGCTCATCATCACGCAGGTGGCCCTCTCGCTGGTTTTGCTGCTAGGAGCAGGCCTTTTCGTGCGTAGCCTTGAGCGTCTGCGTTCCCTCGACCTCGGTTTCCAGAAAGAGAGCGTGCTGGAAATCAACTTGTATCCCAAGCCCGGCGGCTATCAGAACCTCGACCTGAACAGCTACCGCAAGCAGCTTATCGAGCGAATCTCCAGCCTGCCCGGAGTTGATTCGGTTAGCTTTGGGGACGCAACAATCCCCAGACCGCAAGGTTGGCACGACACGGTTTCTCCGATGACCGCCGATTCGAGCACCGGCATCCGTCTAATGGCAAATGCCGCGTCGGTTTCCCCAGGTTTCTTCCGAACGCTCGGAATTCCTCTGCTTCGCGGCCGCGACTTCGTTGAGGCCGATGATCAACACCACCCACGTCTCGCCATTGTGAACAGCAATCTCGCGGAACGCCTCTTCCCGAACAGCGATGCCATCGGAAAGACCATTCGCTTCAGCTTCATGCCAGATTACGAGAACATCGAAATCGTAGGCATTGCACGCAATGCTCGAATTTTCGATATCCGCGATGCGACGACCCCTGTTATTTTTCTTTCCTCTCTTCAATATCCGTCAGACTGGGGCGTTCTTCTTGTGCGCACATTGGAACCTCCTGAAGCTCTCGAAAAGACGATAGGCCATGAGGTCGAATCGTTCGGCCACGAATACGTGCTCCGGACAAGAACGATTGGTCAGACAATCAACGCAGAACTGGTCGAGGAGCGCGTCACCGCCATGCTCTCTGGTTTCTTCGCCGCTCTCGCTCTGCTCCTCGCTTCCATTGGTCTATACGGATTGATGTCCTACACCGTCACGCGCCGCACCCGCGAAATCGGCATTCGCGTCGCGGTAGGAGCGCAACGCCAAAGTGTTCTCTGGCTGGTCCTCCGAGAAACGCTCGCGCTAGCCTTCCTTGGCGTAGCCATCGGCATCCCCTCCGCCTTAGCCGCCACCCGGCTCATCGCCAAAATGCTGTTCGGCCTCTCCCCCAGCGATCTCCCCACCGTCACCGCCGCCTCGCTGCTCCTTCTCCTTGTAGCGCTCATCGCCGGCTATCTCCCGGCACGCCGCGCCTCCGCCATCGACCCCATCGTCGCCCTGCGCACTGACTGATGTGGGGGCGCCCTCTTCTCCGTGTCGCGAATCGTGAGTCGGGTGTACTATGGCCCAGTTTTCAATATGAAAAGCAATTTTTCATTTCGCCATGAATAAGCGCGCTTTCCTCAAGCTCTTCTCTGCCACGATTGCCAGCCCCACCGTCGTACGCCTCTTGGCATGGGCCGGAAGCGACAAGCTGACGAACTGGGCTGGCAATCTCGAATACAGCACGGACCGCCTATACGCCGCCAAATCGCAAGAACAGGTCCAAGATTTCGTGAAAAAACAACGCAAACTAAAAGTTCTCGGATCGCGCCACTGCTTCAACAACATCGCCGACACCAAAGACACTTTCCTCTCCCTGAAGCCCCTCGACGAAATCGTCTCTCTCAATCCCCAAGCCCGCACCGTCACGGTAGATGCCGGCATCACCTACGGCCAATTGTCCCCGCTGCTCGACGCCAAAGGCTTCGCACTTCACAATCTAGCCTCGCTCCCGCACATTTCCGTCGTCGGAGCCTGCAGCACCGCCACGCACGGCTCCGGCGAAAAAAACGGCAATCTCGCCACTGCCGTCTCCGCGCTCGAATTCGTCACCGCATCCGGCGACATAGTGAAGCTCTCACGCCAGAAAGACGCCAATTTTTTTCAGGGAGCCGTCGTCGGCCTAGGCGCGCTAGGCGTAATCACAAAAATCACTCTCGACATCCAACCCACCTACCAGATGCGCCAGTACGTCTACGAAAACCTCTCCTTCAACGCCATGAAAGACCATTTCGAGGCCATCCAAGCCAGCGCCTACAGCGTCAGCCTCTTCACCGACTGGCAAAACCAGCGCTTCAGCGAAGTCTGGCTAAAAAGCCGTACCGAAAAAGGCCGAGCGTTCGACGCCAAGCCAGAATTCTTCGGTGCCAAACTCGCCGCCAAAAACCTCCACCCCATTGCCGAACTCTCCGCCGAAAACTGCACCGAGCAAATGGGCGTCCCTGGCCCCTGGTACGAGCGCCTCCCCCACTTCCGCATGGGTTTCACCCCCAGCGCCGGCAAAGAGCTGCAATCCGAATACTTCGTCCCGCGCCAGCACGCCGTCGAAGCCATCCTCGCCATGGAACGCCTGCGCGACCAAATCACCCCGCACCTGCTAATCACCGAAATCCGCGCCATCGCTGCCGACGACTTGTGGATGAGCCCGTGCTACCAGCAACCCTGCATCACCATCCACTTCACCTGGAAGCAAGACTGGCCCGCGGTAAGCAAGCTCCTACCGGTCATTGAAAAAGAGCTTGCCCCCTTTCAAGCCCGCCCCCACTGGGGCAAACTCTTCACGATGTCTCCGCTACAGCTGCACAGCAGCTACAAAAAACTCCCCGAGTTCATCGCGCTAATCAAAAAGTTCGACCCCCAGGGAAAATTCCGCAACGACTTCCTATCCACGAACATCTTCAGCTAGCTAAGATGAGCGACGACAAATCAATCCAAGGCGGCGACCGCTTCCCGCTGACGCGTTGGTCGGTAATCGACGCAGCGCGCAGCGTCGATGCGTCGGAGCGCGCCCGCGCGATGGATACTTTGTGCGCTGCCTATTGGAAACCCGTCTACAAATACGTGCGCCTGCGCTGGAACCGTCCGACCGAAGACGCTCAAGACCTGACGCAAGGATTTTTTGCGCAGGTGATTGAACGGGGGCTGCTCGACAAATACGATCCGGCGAAGAGCCGCCTGCGCAGCTACCTGCGCTTGTGCGTGGACAGTTTTGTGATGAACGAAGAGAAAGCCGCGAAACGTCTGAAGCGCGGCGGCAATGTCTCCCATGTAGCTCTGGATTTTGCCGGCGCTGAAGAAGAATTGGGCTCCGCCTCAATGGATCCTGCCGCGATTCCCTCGCCCGAATCGCTCGAAGAGTTTTTCGAGAAAGAATGGGTGCGTGGCCTGTTCGAGCTGGCTGTCGAGGATTTGCGAAAGCATTCGGAAGCGAACGAGCGAGAAAGAACATTCCGCCTTTTCGAGGAATACGACCTGGCAGGCGACGAGGACATTTCGTACGACAAGCTCGCGGCAGAATACGGCATTCCTGTCACCGACGTAACGAACGCCCTCGCTTGGGCGCGGCGCGAATTCCGCCGCGGCGCACTCCAACGCCTGCGCGAAATCTGCGGCAGCGAAGAAGAATTCCAGCGTGAAGCTCGCTCCGTATTTGGCTGGGAAGCAGAATGAAATCCCTTTCGGACAAAGCCATCGAGCGTCTGCGCGCGGGCGCGGAAGAACCAGATCTTGCAGGGACACGCTACCGCTTGCTCGAACGCGTCGCTCGGGGCGGCATGGGCGTCGTTTACGCGGCAGAAGACGAAAAATTGCAGCGTCGTGTCGCGCTGAAAGTGCTGGACGTGCCAGGCGCGAACGGCGATTTGGCGAACCGGCTGATGCGCGAAGCCCGCGTGCTCGCAAGGCTCGAACATCCGGGAATCGTTCCAGTGCACGACGTCGGCACGCTTGCGGATGGACGCGTCTTCTACACCATGAAATTTGTCGAAGGCCAGCGCCTCGACAAATTCATCGAAGGCGTAGAGTCCGTGCAGGACCGCTTGCGGCTCTTCCTGCGCATTTGTGAAGCCGTCGCCTTCGCCCATGCGCGCGGCGTCCTTCACCGCGACCTGAAACCTGCCAACGTCATGGTGGGGCCCTTCGGCGAAGTGCTCGTGATGGACTGGGGCCTTGCAAAAATCCTGCGGAGCGAAGCACCAAGTGTTGATGCCGACGCCGATCCGCAAGCGACGATTCTTGAAAAGCCGAAACCGCCCGCTCAAGAGAGCGATTCAACAAAGAGTTCGGTCATCACAGGCCACGGCACGGTGATGGGCACGCCAGGCTATATGTCCCCGGAACAAGCACGCGGGGAAGTTGAAGTGCTCGACGCGCGCAGCGATATTTTCTCGCTAGGCGCGCTGCTGCGATTCATCCTCCTGCAAAGAACGCCGGCTGGGATCGCCCCGCGTCTCGATCGTTCGCTCGAGGCGATCTGCGCAAAAGCCTCAGCCGAACAACGTGAATCGCGTTATTCCGGGGTGCAAGACCTTGGCCAGGATGTCTCCCGGTATCTAGATGGCCTGGCGGTGGGGGCGCATCGCGAAAGCATCTTCGACAAACTCGCCCGCTTTTACCGCCGCTACCGCTTCTTTATCTTGCTGATTCTGGCCTACTTGGTGATGCGCGTGATGCTGCTGCTGGTTTTGAAGAGATAGACCTAAAGGAAATTGAGGCTCCGTTGTAAAGAACATCAGAGAACGAAAAGGAGAGGCGGACAAATGAACAAGATCCTGATCGGATTGCTCTTGGGGGCTCTGCTGGGAGCCATTGACGGAGGGACGGCGTGGCTCACACCGGCCGTGCGAGCACAGATCGTGGGCATCGTCATAGGTTCCACCGTGAAGGGCCTCATCGCCGGCGTCGCTGCGGGAATCTTCGCGCGTAAAGTGAATTCGGTTCCTCTGGGGATCCTGTTTGGATTGGCGGTTGGTTTTGTGCTGGCTTTCCTGGTCGCTTACATGCAGCACGGCTACTACCTCGAAATCATTCTTCCCGGCAGCATTGTCGGAATGATCGTAGGTTTCGCAACGCAGCGCTACGGATCCGCTCCAGCGACAACACCGGCCACGCGCTAGACAAAACCGAGAGTAGTGACGAGAGTTTCGCTCGTAAATTCAAGGAGGGAGAACTATGTCTCGAGTCATACATTTTGAAATACCCGCAGCGGAGCCGGACCGCGCCGCGGCGTTCTACGGAAAAGTCTTCGGCTGGAAATTCGACAAGTGGGCCGGCCCCACGGACTATTGGATGGTGACCACCGGAAAAGAAGGGGAGACCGGCATCAATGGCGGAATGATGAAGAAGCCGGGCGGCATCACATCGACCACCAACACAATTGGCGTGGACTCGGTGGATGGCGCGATCGCTGCGGTACTGAAAGCCGGCGGAAAAAACACCATGCCGAAAACGTCGATTCCGACCGTTGGCTACTTCGCGTATTGCGAAGACACAGAAGGCAATGTTTTCGGCGTGATGCAAATGGACGCAAATGCGAAGTGAAGCCGCGCAGCACGGCGCGGTACCGAACGGAGTTGCGCTGAAACGGACAGCCAGAACGCAAGGGCATGCGATGAGCCTGACAAAACCGATGCTGGGACTGGCTGTGGGAGGCACGCTGGGGCTGCTCGATGGCCTCAGCGGGTTTCTCGAGCCGTCCCTCGCGCCGGTAATGAGCAGCGTGATTGCGCTTTCTCTGCTGAAGGGTTTAGTTGCAGGCATCGCGATTGGATCCGTGTCGCAGCGATTCCATTCAATGCTGGTGGGAATTCTGGCAGGAGTCGGAATCGCGGCGGCGCTCAGTCTTCTGGTGATCCTGCGCGCGGGAATGGCGTCGTTCTGGGACATCATGCTGCCGGGCATGTTGCTGGGAGTCGTTGTTGGATTTACGACCCAGAAATTCGGGAATCCCGTGGAATCGCGGCCCACAACGCGATGAATTTCAAGTGGCTAAGTTTCCAGCGGTTAAATGAGTCCGTAGATTACTAAGGAGGAGTCAGAACATGAGAGTGAGAACTAAAGTCTTGGCAGTAGCAGCAGCGGCAGCGTTTGCATTTGCGATCCGGCCAGCCAGGGCGGGAGACAACGGCACAGCAGCCTTTGAACAGCTGAAGTCGCTGGCGGGCCACTGGGAGACAGGAAAGTCAAACACGGGGAAAGCTACC
>WNFS01002216.1_pt1 | contig 21980 bp, 13 predicted proteins | sample 5400141 | NCBI WGS metagenome assembly WNFS01 (sample SAMN13153358, study PRJNA577476) | soil metagenome | isolation source: 60 cm saprolite under Madrone tree | place: USA:California | collected 2016-06-14
AGGTGCGCTGCTAGCTATTGGCGCACTCATTTTTACTGCCGCAATCCATCCGGCCGCGAAACATGAAATAGCCGCTCGCAAGATGCTCTACCCTCAAAGAGAGTGGAGCGAGTGGCAGATGTACCCAGTTCGTACGGTTCAAGATATCCGGCCTATACCGAAAGCGGTTGCCCTCGACCGATTCGGTGGGCGCCGCGATACAAGCTACGCGGCTTCAGGGTTCTACTACACTCGGAAAATCCGAGACCGTTGGTGGCTCATTGATCCAGACGGCCATCCTTTCCTGAACGCGGGAGTAGTCGCTGTTGCGCCTGCTCACTCGCCCGCGTCCTCCAAGGCATTCGCAAGAACTTTTGGAACACCTGATGAGTGGATGAGGAAGACCCGCGAACTTCTACTTGTGAACGGATTCAACGGTGCTGGAGCATGGTCCGACGTGCGTCTGCTTCGTGCGTCGTCCGCGCAATCTGCTCAGTCTCTGTCTTACACAGTTAACCTCGATGTCATGAGCGCCTACGGCGTCAAGCACGGAGGAACCTACGACGTTCCTGGGCACAAGGGTTACCCCGAAAACACCATATTTGTTTTCGATCCATCGTTTGAGAGCTTCGCCGACGAACACGTCGCCTCCCGCACGGGCCCTTACCGCGACGACCCTAACCTCATGGGTTATTTCTCGGACAATGAGCTTCCATTCGCACATGCCAACCTTGACAGCTTCCTCCGTTTGCCAGCGAGCGATCCCGGCCATCAAGCCGCCGAGCGCTGGATGCAGGACCATCACGCTACCGCTCCCACGGACAGCCTCCGTTCCGAATTCTTGGAGTTCGAGGCAGATCTTTATTTCCGCATCGTTTCTACAGCGATCCGCAAGGCGGATCCCAATCATATCTATCTAGGCTGCCGATTCCACGGCCAGGCTCTGAACGAACCCGAACTCTTCCGTGCACTCGGCAAATATGCTGGCGCGGTTTCGGTCAATATTTACGGTATCTGGCAACTCGATTCGGAAACCACCGCGACATGGGAGCGCGAGTCCGGCAAGCCTTTTCTCGTCACTGAATTCTACGCGAAGGGTGAGGATTCCGGTATGCCGAATCACACCGGTGCAGGCTGGCTTGTTCATACCCAGGACGACCGAGGTCTCTTTTACGAGAACTTTGTCCTAGCTCTGCTCGCGTCCCGTGCTTGCGTCGGATGGCAGTGGCTCAAGTATCAGGACAACGATCCCGAGGATCCTCATGCGGAGGCTTCTAACCGGGACTCCAATAAGGGAATCGTCGACCGCTTCTACAAGCCGTATGGTCCCCTTCTTGCCAGAATGCACGATCTTAACCGAACGATGTATGGGGTATCGGACGTGATCGATTCTGCCGACGTTCAGGCGGTCACAAGAGATCGCCAGTATTCAAGGAGGATGGCCCGGTGTGTTGCTGAGCCAACCCAAGACCTGTCTTTACGCTTTTGATCCCGGTGACACGTTCGTCTGATATCCGCCTAGGCCGCGTTTGTAAGGTTGGTCTCACCGTCTATTGGAGCATTCGACTTTTATTCATCGCACTTCATCTCGTGTTGCGGGGAGCTGCAGAATGAGCCGGAGAGTGTTCTCTTTATGTTTTATGGTCTCATTAATATTGCTGGCAACAGCGTTTTCCCAATCATTTTCGAGCCAATATAAAGGCTTGCCTTATCACGACAGCCGCTATTCGGGCGGTCCACAAAAAATACCGGGACGCGTATTGTGCGCCTACTATGACTTGGGCGGCGAAGGAGTCGCGTATCACGATACTAATCCGCAGAATCACGGCAGCGGAGAGTTGAATCCGGCCGATGGGACCTACCTCAATGAATTTCGTATCCATGAGGGGGTGGATACTTCCTACACGAAGTTTCACCGGAAGCCAGATCCGGTTGACGACAATCCCTTCGACAAGATTGTTCCTCCCGCAGACCTGCTTTATGTTGGCTGGACCGAACCCGGAGAGTGGTTCAACGTTACAGTAGATGTGACACACGCAGGAACATACGCAGCCGATTTCCTTTACACGTCGAATCGTGGCGGAACAATATCAGCGGATGTGAATGGAAAAGACGTAACCGGCCCTCTGCAGATCGCGTCGACAAACGACCCTGCGGACCCGCTGGCTTGGCGTCAATGGCACCACTGGAATCTGGCTTCGCAACTTTTCAAAGTTCGGTTTAGCAAGGGTAAAAATGTTCTCAGCGTGCACATAGTGACGAACGGCAACATGAATCTGGCATATTTCGACTTCAAACAGGTCCACAGATGACTGGTGCTAGCCGAAAAGGGCCAAGGTTAACTCGGACTTGATCACCTGCGGAAAACAGTCGAGCTGGCGGCCCAAGTCGGCGATAGACGCAGGTCAGTGTCAGGCGTAATCCCGTTGCATGGGGAACAATGACGGAGCACTTGCCCTGCCTGAGCATCCTTCGCCGCTTGGTGTGTGCAAGAGTTTCCTTTTTACTTGAGATATTAACGCGATAAGCAACACAATGCCCATCTGAATAGTCCGCTGAAAGCCATTTGCCCGGGAAGCCGTTTACCAGGCATGTCTGTGCGTAGGGCGTTTCAACTCGTGAGTCGCGCGAGGGTCATTTGGATCGAAGCTGTCCCCTTGGACGCCGGAGGGCCGGTTGACTCCCGCACGACCAGCTCTGGCTCGATCAATATCTGGCGTGGAAGTCTCTTGCCTTTTTGGACTTGTTGCAACAGAGTCTCGGCGGCGATTTCTCCCATCTTGCGGAGTGGCTGGTGAATGGTCGTCAAGCTCGGCATCTGATAGGCAGCTTCGCGGATGTCATCAAAACCCACCACGGAAATGTCTTCCGGAACGCGCAGGCCAGCCTCGCGGATTGCGCGCATTGCCCCAATGGCCGAAATGTCGTTATAGGCAAACAGTGCTGTAAAACGGTGTCTTGAGAGCAGCACTTTCGTGAGCCGACATCCCATCCCCGGGGAAGGATCATCGGAATCCAGTTCCAGTACCAGTTCGGGATGGATGCTGATCCCCAGTTCCCCCGCCGCGTCGCAAATAGACCTCCATCGATCGTTGGCATCGGGACTGAAGGGCTGACCACGCAAAACAGCAATGTCGCGATGACCTAGTTCGAATAGATGACCCAACGCCAGATGGGCCGCACGGTCATGATCCAGCGTGATGTTGGTTACGCCCTTGAGAAGACGGTGCCCAGAGACGGACACAGTCGGTACGGGCAGGGGATGTTCTAGGATCGTATCGGCGGTGATGACTCCTTCCACCCCCCTGGATAGCAAAAAGGCAATGTACTTTTCCAAATTGTGAAGGTCACGCCGGTGCGTCGCCGTAACGAAGAAGTGCTTGTGGTGGGTGAGTACGGCTTCGACACCGCTGATGACCAGGGCACTGTAAGCATCGCCAATTTCCGCGGTGATGACACCGACAGCAAAGGCGCGCCTTGCGCGCAAATTGCTGGCAAAGAAATCGGGGCGATAGTTGAGTTTTCGCGCGGCAGCGCGAACCCGGTCCTTCGTGCGCTCAGGGATTGTCCTGGCTACGGGCGAGTTGTTCAGAATGGCGGAGACAGTTCCCTTGGTGAGCCGGAGGTGTTCGGCCAGCTGCTGCAGTGTGATCTTCCCACTTGCAGGCCAGAGTCTTGTCTGCTGTTTGTGCATACGCGTTGTCAGGTTGCCGGGGGAGAAAGCAAAGCCCTCAGGGCAAAAAGCATTGTAAATTTATTTTGGCCGCAGTTGTTTTTTTTCTTGACATGAGCCTCTCTCGGGCGCTTAATGGGGCCCCAATACCGGTATTGTGGCTAACAATACCGGTATTGTTAAGACCTGGATGGATTTTCCTTGGATTCCTGGCCGGCTCGGTGAAACCCCATCACCCCGGCATTCAGGCGTAGGCGCGGAGAAGGGTACATCTCCGCGCTTTGCGAGGTAGTCCATGTCGCATAACGAAGCCTGCCCCGAACGCTTTCGGCTGCCTCAGGTCACGTCTGTGAGCCAATCTGGACGGATGGCAGTGACACTGCTCTGGGTGTTTTCCAGCATTAGTTGTGGCGAAGCCGCCTCATCTAGCGGATCGGCCCTGCCGCCCGCCTGGACTCTACAGTGGAGCGACGAGTTCGACGGTACCAATGGTTCTTCGCCCGATTCCACCAAGTGGGCCTTCGACACTGGTGGCAACGGCTGGGGCAACAACGAACTCGAATACTACACCGCTCGGCCACAAAACGCTCAATTGCAAAATAGCAATCTCGTGATCACGGCAATTCGGAAGACCTATACAGGCCCGGAGGGAGTCACTCGCAACTACACATCAGCGCGCCTAAAGACAGCTGGTTTGTTCTCCCAAGCTTACGGACGCTTTGAGGCGCGGATCAAGATTCCTTCAGGACAAGGCATTTGGCCTGCGTTCTGGATTCTGGGCAATAACATTTCGAGCAGTGGATGGCCCACCTGCGGCGAAATCGACATTATGGAGAACCTCGGATCCGAACCTTCAACGGTACACGGCAGCATTCACGGGCCGGGATACTCTGGTGGCAGTTCCCTCACCGCGAGCTACGTCCTTCCCAGCGGGCATTTCAGCGAGGATTTTAATGTTTTTGCTGTCGAGTGGGAAACCAGCGCAGTTCGCTTTTACGTGGACGGAACGCTGTATGAGACGCGAATGCCGAGCGATCTGCCATCCGGGGCTTCCTGGGTCTTTGATCATCCCTTTTTCATCTTGTTGAACGTGGCGGTTGGTGGGAACTGGCCAGGCAGTCCTGACCAATCCACGGTCTTTCCTCAAACTATGCTTGTGGACTACGTGCGAGTTTATACGCGCAAATGACAAGGCAAGGCGGATGTGTGACTCGTTGCAGCGAAGAGATGGCGCAGACCAACAGAGCTTCCTGATCGCCCGTCCAGGGTTTCGACTGATTACAAATTTGACGGAGGGTAGAATTATGAAGTGGAGAATTAAGGTTCTAGCAGTGGCACTGTTGTTCCTCACTGGAGTCGCGCTGGCGCAATCAGACCGCGCAACCATTAATGGCATGGTGACGGATCCTTCGGGCGCTGTTGTGCCTGGAGTCGAGGTGAAGGCCAAAAACCTCGACACCAACGATCTGCAGACGGTATTGACCAACGAGAGCGGACTATACTACGTCCGGAATCTCCCGATTGGAACCTACATTTTGACTTTCTCGAAACCGGGGTTCAAGAGTCTGGAGCGCAATGGCCTCACTCTCCAAGTGAGTCAAATCGCAGAAATTGATGTCGTGCTCGCGGTGGGCACGACGAGCGAAACGGTGCTCGTGAACGAGGCTACGCCGCTATTACAAACCCAGACGGCCGCGGTTAGCACGAACCTGACCAATGACGCGGTTACCGAACTGCCCCTCAACGTGCAAGGTGGCCGCAACCTGAGTTCGTTTATTTTCAACTATGTCCCCGGCGTGGAAGGGTCTGATTACGATTCGCACATCAACGGTAGTCTGTCCAAGACTAAGGAAGTGATGATTGACGGCACCTCCGGTGTGGCGCAAATTGGCGGCTTCATCAGCGAGTCACAGCCACCAATGGAGGCAGTCCGGGAATTTGAGGCAGAAACCAGTGGCATCCGCTCTGATGAAGGGCGCACCGGCGGCGGTGTGTTCCGCTACGAAATGAAGTCGGGCACCAATCAATACCACGGCAGCGCGTTCGGTTTTTTGCACAATGCTGTGCTGGACGCCAATAGTGCCGCCAACAAACTCAGCATGACAACCGACCCTACGCGCGCATACCTCTATGTCCGACCATCAGACAGCCTATCCGACTGGGGAGTCAGCGTAGGCGGCCCGATTCTCAAGGACAAGCTGTTCTTTTACGGCGCGTATGAGCGCTATATGTTCAGTAATTGGGGCCTGGGCGGCCAAGGCGGCACTGTTCCTACAACGGCCATGCTGAACGGAGACTTGAGCGCGCTGCTCAACACCAGCGTGAACTATGGACAGGATGGTGCCGGTAACACCATCTACCAGGGCGCCATCTTTGACCCCACAACTGGCAACGTTTTCGTCAACAACCAGATCCCCACGACGCGCTTCAGCGCCGCTTCGCAACCAATTGTTGCACTGTACAAGAAGTACTATCAGCCGGAATCAGCCAACCGGCAGAACAACGCCATGCCAGCCACCGTATTGCCCTGGCAGCACAACAATGAAGTTAGCGCTAAGATTGACTACAACCGCTCCGACCGGCATCACATCAACGGCTCGTACATCTACATGGCCGAGCCGCGCATTCTCGCCGATCAGGGCGGTATCTGGTCTCCGAATGCCTTGGATGGCGGACCCCTCGCTAACGCCTATAATCACAACACCCATGCACCGGCGGTTCGCCTCAGCGATTCTTACACGTTCACGCCAAATGTTCTGCAGACTTTCCGTTTCACTCTGAACCGTTTCTACAACCCTAGCGTGGCCGTTTCCCAAGCGGGTAATTGGCCGAAGACTTTGGGCTTAGGCGCTTACACCGGCAATTTCCCGAAGATCGGCTTCAACGGATCCAACTACGCAAACGCTTGGAATGTCAGCGGACTGGGAAGCCAGTTCAACGATTTTTATGCTGCAAATACCATCATCTTTAACGATGAGGTCTCGTGGGTGAAAGGCCACCACAGCTTCAAGTTCGGTGGCGAATTTCGCGCCATGCAGTTCAACAGCCATCCCGATACAGGTGTTGTGAACGTCACCTTCGATCCGGCGCAGACTGGCAACCCCACGGCCTCTTACAGCCAAAATGTGGGTTCTTCTTGGGCCAGCTTCCTGCTTGGCGACGTCAACAGCGCTTCGGTCGGAACGCCCATCGCTGTTTACGGCCGGCGCAAGGCGCTTTCGCTCTACGCTTCGGACGACTTTAAGGTCACCAGCAAGCTGGTTTTGAACATCGATTTGCGCTGGGACTTCAACAGCCGCTACAAGGAAAAGTATGGCCACTGGTCGGAATTTGATCCGACGCTGATTGATCCAGTCAATGGCGCCAAAGGTGCGCTCAGCTTTCTCACCAGCGGCGATCAGTCCTTTGAAAAGAGGCAGGCGTGGCTGAACTTCGCTCCGCACATCGGCGCCGCGTATCAATTGACACCTAGAACAGTTGTTCGCGGAAGCTTTGCGATCTTCTATGTTCCACTCAACCTGAACACTTGGGGAGCTGTGCCGTACAGCTTTAACCCCGGCTACGGTTATGATAACGAGATCCGTCCAACTGGTCAGCGCGCCGCGGCCTTCAACTGGGATAGTGGTTATCCAGGGCAGCCCGTTGCCGTCGGCAAGGATCCCAGCTTCACCAAGTGGGGCATGGTCACGATCGATCCCCACGCTCTTCTTCCCGGCAACACCCAACAGTGGAACGTGGGCGTACAGCGTGAAATCGCCAAAAACACGAAGGTGGATGTGAGCGTCATCGGAAGTCACAGTTACCATTTGCAGAGCGGCTTCCTGGCCGGCAACCAGCCCAAACCGGCGGACTTCCAGGCGCTCATCGCGCGTGGCGGCCCCGGTGCCCTGTGGCCTTGGGTAAGCGATCCGGCTTCCGCCGCCGCTGCTGGTGTGCCCTATCCCTACCCTGGTTTTGCCGGGAACGCTTGGATGGCCATTACTCCTTACCCGCAAGTTGCAGCGACTTGGGGACCGCAGTTTGTTGTCGGCGATCCGCTCGGCAACGCCAACTACAAAGCCATGCAGATCAGCGTCACCAAGCGCACCAGTCATGGATTGGCGGTTCAGGGTAGCTATGTGCTGTCGGCGACCCATGGTAATACCGACACCGCCTTCGAAGAGCTTTGGTGGACGGGTTCGATTCAGAACCTCTACGATCTGCAGCAGGAACGCAATGGAATCTCTTCGTTTGACACCACTCACGTCATCAAGGGGTATGTCATCTATGACCTGCCCGTTGGCCGCCACAGGGCTCTATTGTCGCACGCCAACAGCGTGGTGGACGCCGTGGCCGGTGGCTGGACTCTCAACTTTGGTTACCATTACTCTAGCGGCACGCCCGTCTCGCTGCACTCGACCAATTGGTATCCGGGATTCAACTCGGTGTACGTCAACTTGAAACCCGGTTGCAATCTCACCACCGGAGTCCAGGCTCTCAACCAAGCGTATCTGAATACTTCCTGCTTCTCGAACCCCGCCTTCGGCCAACTCGGCAATGGCGGGAATTTCCTTTCCGATGTGAGGTATCCATGGCTCCACTCCGAGGATCTTGGAATACTCAAGAACTTCGTTTTTGGACCTGCGGAGCGGTTCCACCTTACAGCTCGCGGCGAGTTCTTCAATGTGTTCAACCGTTCGCGAGTGGATAACCTCATCACGAACCTCAACGATCCGCGCTTCGGAGAATTCATCGGCAGAGGCGGAATCGGCCCGCGCGTCGGCCAAGTCGGGTTGCGCTTGACTTTCTGACATTTATGACCCGGGGCAGCCGGAAACGGCTGCCCGTAACTACCGAGCTCTAAGGAACACTAATAAGACGGCAGAGCGGCTGCGATGTTACGGTATTGCTTCTGCGCGAATGCCATCATGTTATCAGTTGACGTAATCAGTTGATGTAAACAGGCGTTTGCGCTCACCATCTGAATTGGCAAGCCAGGATACTGGTCGACGGGCGAGCCGGAAGTTATCCGTTCGTCTGTCGGATTGGTGACGAGAAAGGCTCTTGTATTGATTGGTCTGGCCAGCTTCCGGGGTGGTCGGCCACTGTACACGAACTGTGCACGAATCAAACATTTTCAGTTCATTGGGGTTAGCTTTTGAGCGAAAGCAGATTCCCCGATTTGTTGGAAACGTTAGTACTTACAATGAGTGTTGAAGTTGTTGGAATCGAGTGACGTGCTTTGCAAGCAGGGGGCCGCGGGTTCGAGTCCCGCCACGTCCACCAACCAGCTCACCTATTAAATTTGAGATATTCTCACGTTGACACTCGTACCACATTGTGGTAGTATCACAAGGTGATATTCATTGAGTCCCGGCCCTTTACCCGACGGCTCTACCAGCTCGGTGGCGCTGCCGACGAATTGCTGAGGGCGATTCAAGGAGAGCTATGAAGAAGCCGGACCGAGGCGACATGGTTCCTGGCCTCGGTGGTGTGCGCAAAGCCCGTATTGCGAATCCCGGCCGTAGCAAGGGAAAACGTGGTGGCTACCGCTATTTGTACTTGTATCTGGGGAAGCGGCAGCACATCCACTTGCTGATTCTGCTCGACAAGAACGAGCAGGAGGATGCCACAGAAGAACAGCGCAAGCAGATGCGGGAGTGGGTCACACAGATCAAGAAAGCATCGGGAGGCTAAACATGGCTAAGAAAATCAAAGTGAACATCTTCAACGATATGAGGGAAGCCCTTCACGACGTAGTGGCCTACGAGCGCGGCGAGGTTGTGAACCTGCGCGTCACGCGTGTTCCGGCGCGGCCGCGACAAATTTCTCCTCGGGAAATTCGCCGCATCAGACAGGCGCTCAACGCCAGTCAGTCGCTTTTTGCTAACTACTTGAACGTAAGTCCGAACGCGGTGCGAAGCTGGGAGCAAGGCACGCGTCGTCCGCGACAGGCCGCGCTGAAACTTTTGACGATCGCTAGGAAAAACCCTAAAGCCCTGCTGGTGGCATGAGTGCAGTCACATTTCGTGCCAGCTCAAGTTGGAGTGACCCGTAAACTGAGACAGCTTTTAGTACACTGAATGCGACGTAGGCTGTCCGCGCAATTACTTCCGTATTGCCGACATAATCCAGAAGTATCATGCAGCCCTAATTTTTGGCGCTGCTAACTCATCCGTACACTCCAGAACCTATTCCGCCTTGACATTCCTCGTTTGCCGCGCTTGAAGAGCGAACCTCGTTGATACCGCCTGCGAACCATTCAGCCATCGCCCAAGTAAGCGGGCAGCTTTTTCGGGATGGGCACTACAAACAGGCGGCATTGGAAGCCTACATTCGCGTGATTGATGAGGTTAAGAGAAAATCGGGACTAGCGCTGGATGGGGACTCGCTCGTGAACCGTGCGTTCGGATGCGAAAACCAAACGCCCGTAATCCAGTTCAACACCCTTCAGACCGATGCGGAGAGGGACGAGCAAAAAGGAATCATGTTTTTGTTCAAGGGCATTGTTGGGTTGCGGAATTCAAAGGCCCATTTAGCAACCGCTTTTTCAACGACCCCCGAAGAGCGCATGAGTACCTCGCCCTAGCAGGTCTGCTCATGCGGTTGTTAGAGATTGCTGCCGTCAATCGAACTCCGTAACCCTCCGCAAGAAGAGGCCCATCAAGCTATTCCTAGAATCCAGCCTTCGATTTTGGCCACTTCTCGTTCATGCTCGGACAGGCTTGGATCGAAAAACCGTTCCAAGTTGCCCTCCAAATCATTTCGGCGAAACCATTTCGCCGTGGCATATGCGTCTTGCTGATGAGAGCCGCGGCCATCGCGCGGGAAGCTGTGGCTCCATAGGGCCGGATAAATTTCGACAACTGCTGATTTGCCCAGCAGCACCTTCCAGCCATCGAACGGCCAAAAATGAATTCGATCTCCCGCGTGAACGCGGAGATAACGCAGCCACGGAATACCGGCGTGCGTTGATTTGGCAACCGAGCCCGGCACGTCAAAATGAAAGACGGATTTTGCGTCCGCACGTACTTCCGTGATTCGCCTCCAGCGAGAATCACCACAGCGGGCCGCGCCATTTCCACACTCACCTTCACGAACGAAATCGACGTAGGTGTTGTCCTCATCTGTCGGCCAGTGCTTTTGAAAATCGTCCATAAAAGATGGCCAGTCGTGGGGCTGCTTGTACTTCTAGAAATATCGCAGCGGGAAAGAAAAGCCGTGGTCAATGCCCGCCAACGTGAGGGCTGTTTCCGAGAGCCTTTCAACCAACCACTCAGCAATTAGCTTGCGTGTCCAGTGTTTGCGGGCGTTTGGTGGCGGCGCAACTTCACGTGGCTCGTTCAATTGGTCCGCCGCCTAGACACGCAAGCCCTTCAGGCTGGAGTCGCATGTTTCCGCGCCGGAATAGTCAATCCCGATATACCGATTGAAGGCTCCACCCATTTCGCCCACCGCAATCGATCATACATAACTAGGTCCTGTCACAGCGGTTGTCATCGCTTGTCACAGTAAAGGAGCAATTGGGTTGGTTGCCGCCATCGGGAAGAGGTCGTTTCGTTAGGATTCGCGTAACGAAACTATATTGCCTTTTCCTTTCGTTATTGAGCGTAGCAATCAAGTTGAAGCGTCGGGTGAGGGATAGGTTTTTAGCCTATCGCTCATGACTATGACATAATGTGAGCGATAGAAAGGCTCCCTATCGCTCATGACTTGGAACTGGCAACAACCAGATTGGCCTAACTTTCAATGGGACCGAGCACGCTTGGAAGCTGCGGAGAAGCAATTCCTGGTTAGCGGAGGTGTGTTCGTCGGCACTGTGCGACACCTTGGAAATGAGGACCGCGATCAGCTAACGATCGAAGCGATGAGTACGGAGGCTGTAACGACCTCCGAAATCGAAGGTGAGATCCTGGATCGGGCGAGCGTGCAATCCTCCATACGCAAACAGCTAGGAGTGGCTACCGACGAGCGACGGGTTCGACCGGTGGAGCGAGGAATCGCTGAGATGATGGTTGATCTCTACCGGTCGTTTGCTGAACCACTCTCAGAAGAAATGCTGTTTCGCTGGCACCGGATGGTGATGAGTGGCAGACGTGACCTGGAAGATGTGGGACGGTATCGAACAGGTGCTGAACCCATGCAAGTGGTTTCCCGGGCGATGTATAAACCGAAGGTGCATTTCGAGGCGCCGCCGTCATCGTGCGTGCTATCCGAAATGGCGCGATTCATCACTTGGTTCCGTCGAACGGGGCCTGGCCAAAAAGAAGCCCTGCCAGCTCTAACTAGGGCAGGAGTTGCCCACCTGTACTTTGAATGCATCCACCCTTTTGAGGATGGCAATGGACGTATCGGACGGGCCATCTCTGAGAAAGCTCTGGCGCAGAGCCTCGGTCAGCCGACGCTCACGGCATTGGCGGCTACGATTCTTGCTCGTCGCAAGAATTACTATGAGGTGCTCGAAGCGTCGAACAAGCAAAACGAGATCACCAACTGGCTGATGTGGTTTGCAGGTGTCGCCATTGAAGCGCAGCGTCGGACTATTGCAATGGCGGAATTCCTGATCGACAAAACAAAGCTGTTGGATCGGCTGAAGGGGCAGCTCAATGAGCGGCAGGAAAAAGCACTCCTGCGCATGTTCCGGGAAGGCCCCGAAGGGTTCCGAGGCGGGCTTACAGCCGGAAAATACAGCACGATAACCGGAGCCTCACCTGCGACTACGACACGGGACCTAGCGGACCTGGTTGCGAAGGGCGCGTTGGTTCGCGAGGGGGAACGCCGTCACGCCCGCTATCGTCTCAGTGTCCCCTTGCGGCCAGTCCCACACGTGACGCTCAACGAACGAGGCGAGCTGGCGGAAAAGTATAGGACTACAGACGCGGATCAACTGGCTCGCTTTCTAAGGCGAGGACACCGAAGACGCATTCATGTACGCGACGAAGCGGTTCCTGCCGGACGAATCGCTCCAGTGCTTCGATGCCAAGAGCGAATTCACGGAGTGCCAAGGAACGCTTGGTGGAAACCGAACGACTGCGCAGACGCTCCAAGTTCTCGGGCAGCAAGTATTCAGACCCATATATGATTCTCAGGTATTCAGGGCCGCGGCATTTGACCGCGGGCTGCGTCAACCCGCGTCGTCCGCGCACAATGAAGTCCAGCGGCTTTACGACCATGCCCTCGCCACCGCATTCGGTTAGCTCTTCCCACCACTGAGTGGCTTCTTCGACGCTCGCTGTGTCGGTCACATCAACCTGTCGGTAAGACGTTGCAAGCAAGAGACCATCGCTGGCTTTGCAAACCTCTGCCAGCTTTTCCATGTGCCACACGTGATCGCGCTGAACATGAACCTGTCCTTCTGTAGCCAACAGGTGAAACGGTGCGAGTTTCAAGTCACTCACTGTCTGAACCGGCCAGCAGTAGCGCCGATAAGAATCGATATAAAGCTTCGTGGCTTTGAGCCGTTGCTTATATTTCTCGATGGGAGGCAAAGTATCGCCATTCTTCGATGCAAGATGCTCCAGAGACTGAGGGTGTCGGTCCACATCTCAAAATACCTCGAAGAGCCCAGCGCGAGCTTGGTGAGAGGTTGCAACTCACAAGTGTACGAAGTCCTCGAAAGGAGACAAAACAAAGACCAAAAAACCTGGGCCCAATCGTGGGTCCAATGGTTGCGAATTAAGTTCGAAACCGATGTCCCAAAAAGCGCCGACCGAGCTGATCTCGAACAGAGTATTACGTACTTTGAGGAGGCGATCAGGAAGGACGCGACGTTTGCTCCCGCCTATGTCGGCTTGGCAAACATATATGACGCACTCGGCACGATTTTTGTCGGCGCTCTCCCCCGGTGAAGTACGTCCAAAAGTAATCAACGCCGCCCGGAAGGCACTGGAACTGGATCCAAGCCTTGCCGAAGCCCACGTCCTCCTGGCAGGCATATACCAGGAACGATGGGAGTGGAGTGACGCCGAGGCAGAATACAAGAAGGCCCTCGAGTTGAAACCGAACGACGCTGTAGCGCACCTTGGATTTGCGAACTGGTTGCTCTGCCAAGGGCGCACGGACGAGGCGCTCGCTTGGTCCCGACACGCGCGTGAGCTGGACCCTCTTGGAGATATCGGCATTAGCATCGGGTGGATTCTGTTCCAAGCTCGGCGGTACGACGAGGCAATTCGGGAACTGCGAAGCGTGCTGGCAGTGCATCCGGACAGTGCAAGCGCCCACTGGTTCCTGGGATTCGCGCTGATTGGCAACGGTCAGCCCGAGGAAGCGATTCCTGAGCTAGAGAAGACAGCTTCTATCATGCACCGTAGCCCAGGCTCCCTCGAGTTGCTGGCGACGGCTCACGCGCACGCCGGACACCGCGCGGAAGCGCTTCACCTCATTAACGAATTGAAGCAACGCCGCCAGTCAGGCTATGTTCCGGCTGGCGCCTTAATTAACCCTTACTTGGCACTCCGCGACTACGACCAGGCGTTTGCCTGGTTTGAGCGTGCTTATCGCGAACAATCCAACATCCTGCAATTCCTGAAAGTTCATCCCTTCTTCGATCCCGTGCGCCAGGACCCCCGTTTCAAGGACCTACTGCGCCGCGTCGGGCTCGACTAGGTCTGGCATTCACATTCTGTGATTCTTCTGTGACCCTGTGGGTTGGGGATGCGACGCTCGCGAAGCTAAGTCCCGGTAATGTCGCGTTATCGGAAAAGTGGCGCCTAGTACCTTGCGGGAAAAGGAGGTCGGTGAGTTTTGCACTGAAACGAAGGGGCCTGGCCAGTTCAGCTGCACTGCCCGAGCGTCTTTGCAATGGCGTGAAGCTCGCTTTTCTTGAATTCCGTTTGCAGTGATCGGCAGCAATTTGCGCACTGCGTGCAGTCGATAAGGGAGAAGTATTTCTGACTCAGCGCTTTGACGATGCCATCGATGTTATCGGGGGCGTTCTGTTTGAGCCAGGACCGCAGTTTTCGTCGTCGTGCTCTTGTGAAAGCTGTTGGATCCTTAATAGATCGGTCTCAATCTCGGGAGCGGCGGGCTGCTTCCGCTTCGGCTGTATCATTCCGGGGTCGTAAGCCATGATGATTCGTACCTAGTTCATGACTGTTGGATCCTTAATAGATCGGTCTCAATCTCGGGAGCGGCGGGCTGCTTCCGCTTCGGCTGTATCATTCCGGGGTCGTAAGCCATGATGATTCGTACCTAGTTCATGATGTCCACGGTTGGGGCTGTGCTTTTGCAAGACCTTTAACCTATCAGCGCTCGAATTTTGGCGCGCACTTCCGCAAGCTCGGCCACCGATATGATCCCTTTGCGCTTGGCTCTCCTTTTGCGCCAATCCAAGCTCTTGACTTGATCTGCCAGAACCGCGCTTGGACTCGACCCGGCAATCAACACTTCAAAGGGATAGTTCTTGATCTGCGTCGTCATCGGGCAGCAGACCATCAGACTGGTCTTCGCGTTATATGCGGTGGGGCTCAACACAACTGCGGGCCGGTGCCCAGCCTGTTCATGTCCAGTCTGTGGGTCGAAGCTGATCCAGACTATGTCCCCAGCGTCGGGCACATAGGGCTGCGCCATTACAACACCTCTTTGCCAACAGGTTTGCCGAAATCCGCCTCGTCATGCAAATTCTCACGAGTAATCCCCTTCACAAGCTCGGTCAGATCATATTCCTTGCGCTGTGCTGGCTCGATGACGATGCGCCCGGACTCTTCGCGCACGTCAACGGCATCGTCTAGATCCAGATGGGCCGCCTCCATGATGGCAGCGGGAATTCGCACCGAGGCGCTGTTGCCCCATTTCTTGACCACCGTCCTCATATCGTCATTACTCCCCGTATCTACATTGCAGCGGCTATTTTGTCAGGAATTCAGGCCTGTGTCAACAATGTTGATACTGGAGTGAACCCCTAGAGTGAGACAGTTTGATAATACACGTCTTGGTGACTTGGGGTTTTCCGGCGCTCGTTCAGAAACATTCCCAAATTCGTTCGTAAACACTAGAACTTCACAGGAGTAATGCCGCCGTGGAAGCCGGATAGCTGCCAAGTGGCCAGGCGCCATTGCTGGCGCCCAGCCCTCTAAGAACCAGACTTGAAGGTTTCCCATTCATCCGGCTCGAGCACCCAAAAACGCCCCCCTGAAAAACGAGGACGCGGCCTGATGCAAAACGAATCAGACCTACTCGATACTGACTTGCTGCCGATTCGCACGACGATGCAGATTCAGGACGGGTCAGAACTGATTCGTATTCCAGCATCAAAGGTACGGACAAGAGCAAGTCGAACCGGCGAGCCCGCGCCGCCTCCAGCACCTGGCGAGATGCGCCAGTGTCGCTACGGAAGGCTGCCACGAGTACATCCGTGTCCAAGACGTATGCCTTCATTCCACGACAGGATAATACCAAGAATCTGTGTGGCTCTTTGTAGGCCCACGCTTCGCGCAATTGCTGCACGACCCAAAGAGCATTGGGATTTCGCGTTACATTGAAGTGCAGGATCTTACGCCGGTCGTGACCGGTGACGAAGAAGCAGTGCAGAACACCAAACGTGAGGGTTGGGACGGTGAAGAAGTCCATCGCAGCAATGGCCTCGCGATGGTTTCTGAGGAACGTCAGCCATCGTTTCACAGGATCTGGGTCTGTTGGGGCTCGCCGGATCCATCGCGAGACACTCCTTTCCGAGACATCGAAACCGAGCTTGAGCAGTTCGCCGTGAATGCCCGGTGCTCCTCAGGTCGGATTCTCGGCAACGATACGGAAGATCAAGGCGCGAACCTCTCTGCTAACGCGCTTCCGTCCTCCTCAAACCTGCAACCCTTCGGTTAACACCGTGATTCGCGATGCCGAGCGCTTCGTCAGACTCTTTGCTTAACATTATTTTCGGTTTCTCTCTTCCTCGGTATATCAAACGACGACCTGGTGACCCGTATGGTCAGAAGCGCGTAGGAAAGGTGCGTGAGTCAATTCATGGCGTGTGAACAAGAACTTGAGAACCTCACACTGGAACTCAACGTTCTGGAAATGTGCAGCTCCGCAAGTGCGAATTCTCAGTGTTCCTCGCGGCAGCCGCGAGCATAACGCTGGTTAAAGGCGTGGCGCCCTCCCCTCCCGGGCGCCTCAGTTAAGGGCACAACGCTCTCAAGGAGAGCCACAGATTCAATCGCCCAGCCATTAGGTGGAGGAAAGATGCGTGAGTTAAATGTTCAGCTGATCATGTGTTTCGCGTTGCTTTTTGCTGCGACATCCGGAGCCGGTTGCGCCAGCCAGACACCGTCAGCCGGTTGCTCCGGCCAGTGCGCGACCTCGATAGGTCAAGGCCCGACCAATCCCGCGGTGAACAACGACGCCGAGTTGAATGGCAACTACGCATTTACCTTCAGCGGGATCACCGGGAATGGAAGCGTCTCCTCTGTTATTGCCACCGTGGGAAGATTCACGGCGGACGGGGCCGGTAATTTGACGAACGGCGAGCTGGAAACCAATGGCGTAGGCGCCGGAGCCGCGCTGGTCGCTCAATCGTTTACCGGGACCTACTCGATCGGTGCCGACAATCGCGGTGTGATGACCCTGAATTTTTCGGGCAGCTCGGCGAAGTTCGCCTTCGCGATGCTGGCCAACGGTAACGCCCGGTTCATCGAGTTCGATGCTGTGGGAGGGGCGAGAACGGTCGGCTCGGGGACCATGGAAAAAGCGGACGCCACCGCTTACAGCACGTCCCGAATAATCGGTGACTACGCGTTTGGCGCCGCCGGTTTCGATACCGCAAATAATCGCGCCGCCATCGAAGGCCGGTTTACTTCGAACGGTACAGGCGTGCTTGCCAACGCCGCGGGAGACGCCGACGGCTATGGCACGGATTATGCGATGAACTTTACGGCAGCGAACTACGCGGTGTCCGATGCCGCCACGGGCCGCGGCACCATGAGTCTCGCCTTCACGTTTGGCGGAACACCCGACACCATGAATTTCGTCTTTTACGTCGTGAATTCCGGAAAACTCTTTGTGATGGAGAGCGATCCGGTCACGACGGCGACCCCGTTGCTAAATGGCGTGGTGGTGCAGCAGCAAATTCCTGCGGGAGGTTTCACCAACGCTTCGCTGAATGGCAACCTGGTGATTTCCCTCACCGGGCACTCCGCTTGCGGCACCGTATCAGGCGTGCCCAAAGCGGTCGTCGGTTTGCTCACCACCAACGGCAGCGGCGCCCTTTCCCTGACCTACGACGAGAACTTCTGCCGGGCGCCCAATTCTGTCACCGGCGCGCCGGGAACGTACAGCGTAGCCAGCAATGGCCGGGCATCGATCACCATCGGCGGCTACAGCCTGGTGGCCTACCTGATGAACGTGAATCAAATTTTCCTCTTCGTCTCCGATGTTAATGTTTTGTTCGGGGTCGGCGAACCCCAGACGGCGGTGTCCTTCACCAATACCTCGCTGAAAGGTGCGTACGCCGGCTTTGCGACCAACCCGGTGGGCTTCGGAGTGACGGTTTTCTCGGGCGAGTTTGCGGCGAACGGCGCCAGCCCCACGGGCACTATGACCGGCACCGAAGACATCGGCGCTTCAAACGGGCCGAACCCTGGCGTGGCTTTCAACGCCACCTACTCGATATCCCCATCGCCCACCAATGGCCGGGGGATGATGACGGTCACTTCCGGGACCGGCGGCAACGGCGTCATCTATATGATCTCTCCCTCGAAGTTCGTGGCCGTTTCAATGAACGATCCCAATCCCGCCGTCTTGGACTTCGAGCTATCTTCCTTAGCTCCCGCGTCTGACTCTCTTTCGTCGCTTTCGCTGAACCCGAGCAGTGTTACGGGCGGGAATTCCTCGACCGGCACGGCGACGCTAAGCGGCCCAGCACCCGCAGGTGGTGCGCAAGTGGGGCTTTCTAGTAACAACGGGGCGGCTAGCTTGCCTTCGAGCGTGGCGGTTCCCGCCGGAGCCACCACCGCAACCTTCACGGTCAGCACCAGTGCCGTGGCTGCGTCGACCACGGTCGCTATCTCCGCGGCCTACGGTGGCGTTACTAAAACTGCCTCGCTCACAGTGACGCCTGCCTCTCCCGCCGCGCCCTCGCTCTCCTCGCTGACGCTGTACCCCACGAGCGTTATTGGCGGCGCGCAATCCTCCACGGGCACGGTGACGCTAAGCGGCCCAGCACCCGCAGGTGGTGCGCAAGTGGCGCTTTCTAGTAACAACGGGGCAACTAGCGTGCCTTCGAGCGTGGTGGTTCCCGCCGGAGCCACCACCGCAACCTTCACGGTCAGCACCAGTCCCGTGACTGCGTCGACCACGGTCGCTATCTCCGCGGCCTATGGCGGCGTGACCAGATCAGCCTCGCTCACGGTGACGCCTGCGCCTCCTCCAGCCCCCACACTCTCCTCGCTGACGCTGAACCCCACGAGCTTTATTGGCGGCGTGCAATCTTCCATGGGCACGGCGACGTTAAGCGGGCCAGCACCCACAGGTGGTGCGCAAGTTGCGCTTTCTAGTAACAACGCGGCGGCTAGCATACCTTCGAGCGTGGCGGTTCCGCCCGGAGCCACCACCGCAACCTTCACGGTCAACACCAGCGTCGTGACTGCATCGACCACGGTCACCATCTCCGCTGCCTATGGTGGTGTAAGCAAATCGGCCACACTCACTGTGACGTCCCCACCACTTCCAACCGTCTCTTCGCTGACACTCAACCCGACGAGTGTGATAGGCGGCGTGAATTCCTCCACTGGCACGGTAACGCTGAGCGGGCTGGCACCCGCAGGTGGCGCGCAAGTTGTGCTTTCTAGTAACAAGGGTGCGGCTAGCGTACCTTCGAGCGTGTTCGTTCCGGCCGGAGCTACCAGTGCAACGTTTGCGGTGAGTACCTCCGTAGTTCTCGTCTCAACTTCGGTCACGATCTCAGCTTCGTATAACAGCACGACCAGCCTCGACCCGATACCGCATTGCCGAACTGCTCGATCTCGAAATCAAAGAGTGTCCGTCGAACGCCGTAAAATGTTTTAGACTCAAATTGAGCCGCGCGCCCGTAGCCCATCTGCATAGAGCGTCTGTCTTCAAACCAAGAAGGCGAAATTCCTAAATGCTTTGCTGAGCGTCGCTTATGGGTTCTCTCTTCTGAAAATCTTGACCCCAGGGGTACCGAAGTTACAGCGAATCCGCTCTGACGCCTCACCCGAGGGGCGACCAGGTTAGTTTGCAAGAGCACCTGCTAAGAGAGCAAGTGGTCATTCTCGTGAAAATCTATTAGAATCATATATCTATTAGAATCATATAGTTGTAGGGGCGTGTAGCTCAGCTGGGAGAGCATCGGCTTTGCAAGCACCCCGTCATCTCACCTAAGTCGTTGAATCGGCGTCTCTTAACAGTGCAAACCCTGCTGCAAGTTGGGCTACTCATTGGCCCACAGATAATTTAAGAATACGTTGTCCAAGTTTGGACAAACACTCCGAAAAATGGACTCGATTTGAGTCCAACGAGCACTACCGGAAGAACGACCTCGGCTTGCTTTTCTGCAATCGCCGATGGGTCCGTATTCCGATGATAAGGCGGCCCGTACGCTCAAAAGAGTATCCGGGCCGTTTCAGCATCGTAAATACGCTCCGTGAGGAGATCCCCAGATCCCCATTGCGGGACCCGGAGCCGAAGCACATGTATGGGTAAGGCGAGTTCCGAGGAAGTGGCGATGGCTGCCGAAATGTTTTGCGCCTTGGTCCCCTTGGCGGAGTCCTTGACCGCATCGTGCGCAAAGCACGTTGAGTCGAACTGCGCGGCATTTCAATGCACAGGCCACATGGAGGACAGGGCATTAAGTGCGTTCTCTAGACGCAGGAAAACTGAGGAGACAATCCCCAGTGCTCGCAAACTTTTCCTATATCATGAAGCAAGCAGAGGCGAAACCATGCGCATCAATGCTAGAAAACCAATAAATGTTTGCGCTCACGCTGATTGAAAACTAGAACGAGAACTTGGCCGCGAATTGGAACTGCCGTGGGTTGAGCATAGTCCTCGGCGTGCCGAAGAGACCACTCGGAACCGGCGGGCTAGGTATCGGCGCCAGGTTAGGACACGTGGGTCCTGCGGTTCTGGTGTCAAAAGCGAGGGCCTGCGCTTGGGTCTGAAGCGTGGCCGCATCCTTGTAGTTGTTCGGAGTCGCTGTGCCTCCGCATATAACCGCGGCGCCGTACACCGAAGTCACCTCGTCGACGTTCGGGCGGTTGAGCAGGTTGAAGGCGTCAACCATCAGATCAAGTCTCCGTCGCTCCCGAATCAGGAAATAACGAGAGACGCGTAGATCCCATGAGTAGCGATGGTCGCCGTAGTAAGTGTTCCTGCCCAGGTCTCCAACGCGGTCGGTCACGGGATTCGTGTCGCCATTGGAGTCGAATCCTGCGAACATCGAGAAGGGCCGTCCCATCTGCAATGTGACGATGCTGCTCAGCGCGAAGTTGTGGAGGAAACTATCGCTGGGCGCAGTCGCCGTAAAGTTCGTTATGAATCGCTGACGCACGTCCTGGTTCGAATTCGCGCGCTCTAGCGACCGATCATAGAGGTCCTGCGGTGTGCTGACGAATGTGGTAAAGGTTCCGTCATCGAGCGTGTGCGAAAGAGTGTAATTCGCGTCCAAGTTAAAAACTTTTCCAAACCTTACAATCACCTGCAGCGTCACGCCGTTATAAACCGAAGTCCCGGAATTGTCCGTGTAGTAGAGAAGACCGGAATTGTTGTATGCCGGGCCGCCCGTAGTACCCGGAGTGCCAAAATAAGCTTTACCCGTAGGCCAGCCGGCTGGAGGCGCCGGAGGTGGCGTGCAACTTGGGGTGCCAGGAGTCACTCCGGGAACAGTGGTCCCCGCAGGTGCCCCGAAGGGCGGGCAGACGTTCAAGTTTTCGGCGCGTACCAGATGATGAGCCGCGACCCACATATAGCCGGCCCTGACCGTGAGCCCATGTCCGATTTCCCGGTCGATCTCGAGATTGGCCTGTTCGGAATACGAGATTTTGCTGCTGTGTTCCACCATTCCTGCGCCCACTGTACACGAGGGAGGACACAGACCAGTAATGTATTGATCCGGAAATTGCCCCGTGGTGACCAATGTGGCCGCCGCCTGTGAAGGAAGCCCCAACGGCCCGGGCGTAAATTGGTTCAGAACCGAGGTCGCGGTGTTCGCGCCCTTTCGAATACCCGGGAGCGTCTCGCCGGGGATGATCACCGGGCGGTCGGGCTGGGTGTTTAACAGAAACGAAAGGTTGTAGCGGTCATCGAAAATCCCAAACCCCGTGCGGATCACGGTTTTGCTATCCGGCGAATAAGCGAAGCCAATCCGAGACTGGATGCCGCTGTAGTGCGGGTTGATCTG
>WNFS01000881.1_pt1 | contig 21959 bp, 19 predicted proteins | sample 5400141 | NCBI WGS metagenome assembly WNFS01 (sample SAMN13153358, study PRJNA577476) | soil metagenome | isolation source: 60 cm saprolite under Madrone tree | place: USA:California | collected 2016-06-14
GACGGCCGTGATTTTTTCTCCAGCCGCGCGACCCGCTGCAGAAACTTTTTCTCCAGCTGCGCAAACCGCGTCGTGAGGAACGGATCGCGCGAATTGGCGCGCTGTCGCAGAAGTTTGGCGATGGCCAATCGCGCAAATTCAGCCGCCTTGACCAGATCTTTGGCGCGACGTTCGTAGTAAATGGCCAATTGTTCGCAGGCATAAATGCCGTCGTGCAGATCGGCAACGATTTCCAGCCAGATCTCGGCGGCACGCGCGTGTTCGCCCCGGCGCTTGGCCATCAGCGCAAGATCGCGGCGCGCCTTCGGGCGAAATTCCGCCGGCAGGCCCATCGACAGAGCCTGTGCGCACGCGGAATGCGCCCGATCGGCGTCTCCGCGCCGTTGCAGAAACTTCGAGAGCCCCAATAAATCTAGACTGTCGATGTTTTCGGAATGGCAATCGTCGTCTGTAAGGAGGGAGTTGATTTTTCCGAAGAGAGCGGCGAGCCCACGCAAATCCATCTGATTGTGGCGAACGACGCCGGCGAGTGGCTCGGCTGGTCCGCCGCGCAGGTAATCGAAATAAAATTGCGGGATAAGCGCCGACGCCACATCGTTCTCGCGATGCCAGCCCAGCCGCGGCGCATCGATGACGTGGCGCTCGAGTTCCACGAGCCGCACCGAACCCAGCCGCAGCTTCCACAACGCGCGCGCGGGATGCAGCAAATCAAGATGCGCCGCGAGCTTCGGCACTGCGATGGAGCGCGTCATCGTGAAGCGATTTTCGAGCAGCGGCCAATCGAACGATTTGCCGTTGAAGGTAACGAGCACGGGCCGCTCGGCGGCGCGCGCAGATAACTCATGAAGTACTGAATATTCTTCAGTAAAATCGCGCATAAGGAATTGCTCGGCCTGCAATCCGCCCGCGTCCCACCAAGCCAGGCCAATCAGGAATGCGTACGTGCCGGTGCCCCCCGCCAGCCCCGTCGTTTCCGTATCGAGGAAAAGCCATTTTTCCGGATCTTCGAGCGCGGCGCGGGTTTTGCGGGAGAGCGATTCGTCGCGGGTGCGGGAAAGTAGTTCGAGTGTTATCGATGAGGGGTCGGTAAATTCCGGAGTGGAGAACCAGTTTCGAATGGACAGGTGTTCGCCGAAATGATTCCTGGCAACGCCGGCGCCGAGGAGCCGGCCGAGCGAGTCTGCTTCGTCGGGGGTTCGAATGGTGGCGGGGCGCGCGGGGATTGGCCGCGTGGGCTTCAGCGCGGCGAGCCGTGAAAATCTGTCGGCGGTTGCGGCCATTTAGGCACACAACCTGTCGAGGATCGCGAGGGCGGCTTCTTTTGCGCGCGGGGCGAGGTCGCCGGCGGGGCCTACGCAGGAGGGGCAGCCCTGTTCGCAGGCACAAGCGGAAATGAGTTCGCGCGTTTTTTGCATTAGTAAATCGTGAGTTCGAAAGAGGGGTTCGGAAAAACCGATGCCTCCGGGGTAGGCGTCGAAGAGATAGAGATTTGGTTCGAAGAATTCCTTGGGATTGGTGGAGAAGGCATCTTCAAGCCGCGTTGCCGTGAAGTCATTCATCGTGCCGAGAGGGGCGGCAACGGGCGGGGCAAGCCCCGCCCCTACGGCTGAGGAACTGGAGTCAGGGGCAGGAGGGCGCTCGCCGATGGCGGTGCCGAGGTCACGGCGATCGCACATGAGGAGAAGGGTGGCGACGGATTCGAGGGCGTGGAGCAGGCCAAACATGCCGCTTTGGCGCTCGCTCACGGTGAAGGGAAGTGATTCGAGCAACGGGCGTTCGAGGGTGATCCAGTAAGAGGTGGTGTGCATTTCGTTTTCGGGGAGTTCGAGTTTGCCGTCGCCGATATTTTCGTTGGTGAAGAATTTGATTTTCTTGAAACCGACGACTTGGGAGCGGACGAGGACGTCGCCGTGGGAGTGCGCGGATGGGTTGTTGGCGGTGCTTAAGTTGAGATCCTTCGCTTCGCTCAGGATGACAGACCGAGTGCGGGAGGACTGAGAGGCGAAAGGCTGATCCGAGGACGAGCGGGACGAAAAGGGCGCAGCATGCTGCGCCCCTACAAGGGAAGCGGCGTTGGGAAAAGAAGCGGCGTCGGCGCAGGGGGTGGCGTCGGCGACAGAAGCAGTGGCGGCACAGGATGAGGTGGCGGCGATTTCGAGGACGCGGACTTGGGTGTAGCGGACGGCGTCGGTGTAGTAGTCGACGTCGACGCGCTTGACGTAGGCCTTGCGTTCCTTGAAGTCGAGATGCTCGACGTGGAATTGCTGCCCGCCGTGAAGGTAGATGGCTTTTTCGTGGACGAACACCAGCGCGCTGGGGAAATCGATTTCGCCAATGACATTTGGCGCGCCGGTGACGTCGATGATCACGAAATTGTCGCTGGTTACGGAGCGGAGGCTGATGGTATCGGCGGGATAGGCTTCCTGCGTCCAGTGGTAGTTTTCTCCGGCGAGATGCAGAAAACCAGCATCGGCGAGGCGGGCGCAAAGATCGGGCAAGTCGACATCGCCGAATTTGTCGCTTGGAGCGATGGGCAATTCGAACGCAGCACATTTCAGATGATTGATGAGGATTTCCAGATTGTCGGGCTGAATGAAGGCGTGCTCCGGAGTGTTGCCGAAGAAATAGTCGGGATGACGCACGATGAATTGATCGAGTGGCGAGGAAGATGCGACCAGAACGGCACAAGAGCTTCCGCTGCGGCGGCCGGCGCGGCCGGCGCGCTGCCAGGTGGCGGCAATGGTGCCCGGATAGCCGGCCATGACGACGGTATCGAGGGAGCCGACGTCGATGCCGAGCTCGAGAGCGCTGGTCGAAACGACTCCACGGATTTTTCCATCGCGGAGGCCGCGCTCGATTTCGCGGCGTTCGTTCGGCAAGTAACCGCCGCGGTAGCCGCGAATGGTTTCCGGTTTTCCCGGCAACCGGGGATTCGCCTGTTGCAAATAGGTGAGGAGAATTTCCGTGTGCAGGCGCGAATTGGCGAAGACCATCGTTTGCAGATCGTGTTTCAGAAATTCTTGCGCCACGCGCGAGGATTCATTGATGTAGCTGCGGCGGATGCCGAGGGCGCGATTCACGACGGGCGGGTTGTAAAAGACGAAGGTTTTTTCCGCGGCAGGCGCGCCGTTCGAATTGAGGACTTCGACTTCGGACTCGATAAGGCGTGAAGCGAGGTCGCCGGGGTTGGCGATGGTTGCCGAGCAGCAGATGAATTGGGGATCGCGGCCGTAGAAGCGGGCGATGCGGCGGAGCCGGCGCAGCACGTTGCACAAGTGGCTGCCGAAGACGCCGCGGTAGGTGTGCAGTTCGTCGATGACGATGTAGCGGAGGTTTTCGAACATGCGGGTCCAGCGCGTGTGGTGCGGGAGGATGCCGGTGTGAAGCATGTCCGGGTTGGTCAGAACGATGTGACTTTTCTCGCGGATGGCCTTGCGGGCGTCGCCGGGCGTGTCGCCATCGTAGGTGAAAACGCCGAAGCGGTCGTCCAGACGCAGGTTGAGGTCGTGGAGTTCCGCGAGCTGGTCTTGGGCGAGGGCCTTGGTGGGGAAGAGATACAGCGCGCGGGAATCAGAATTTTCAAGCGTCGCGTTCAAAACCGGCAGGTTGTAGCAAAGCGTTTTTCCGGAGGCGGTCGGGGTGACGATGACGACATTTTTTCCCGCATGGACCGCTTCCGCCGCAGCGGCTTGATGTGTATATAGGCGGCGAATGCCTTTGGCGGCGTAGGCGGAGGCGAGGTCTGGATGCACCCAGGCAGGGAAGTCCGCCCACTGGGCTTCGCGCGCCGGAAAATGGCGGACGGCCGTGAGGATTTCGCCGTTGTGATCGCGAGAGGCGAAGCCGTCCAGGACTTCATGGACACGGGTGATTGCCGTGGACATGCCAACCCTGCGAACTGCTAGCGATTCGGGCATGAAATGCCCCTTTCCTTAATTCGCCTTTTATTCGCTCACGGTAGCACGGGGCGTATTGCGGCGCAAGACGGAAAATGCTCGGATTTTACACAGAGGACACGGAGACCACAGAGTAGGAGCGAAGGATTGGTACGGTGCGAACCTTGCAAACACAAGTTGCACGGAGCCAGCAACTCATTCGGCGGCTTTGGCGGCTAACGTATCGATCACGGCGATATTGGGGAGCAGGTCGGGCGGGAGATTGTGGCGCGCCTGGAGGTAGGCGGGGGCGTTGTAGGAGATCCAGACTTTGCCGGCGGCGTCTTCGGCAATGAGGATTTTGAGCGGGAGGTCGAGGGCGGCACTGGGCGAAGCGAGCATCAGCGGTGTGCCGGCCTTGGGGTTACCGAAGATCAGCAACTTTGTGGAGGGCATCTTGAGGCCGGCGCCGGCAGCTTCGCCGCTGTGGTCGACGATCGTGAAGAGTTTCACTCCTTTGGCCTGCAAGATGGATTGCAGGCGCGCGACGGTCTCGTCGACGGAATGATTGCTGGCAGTGCGAAGAATGCCGTTTTCTGGAATTGGTGCCATGGAAGTCTCCTGAGATTTAGAAGGATTATTCTGCGCGAGGGGGCGCACGGAAATCAGATATACGGCCATGGCCATGCCAAGGACGGCGAGGACGAGAGCGACGGTGATGGCCAGCGCCGAGGGGTTCGAGAGCAAGGCTCCGGGCTGCTGAAGCTGTTGCAGCAGGCGGCGGTAACGGACAAGCGAGAGCAGACAGACGAGCACGCCAAGAAAAATCAGCCCGGTACCGAACCAGAGGGAGAGGCCGTATGACCGGGACGGAAGATTAGGCTGATTGAGGCTGAACTCTCGCAGAAAAATTCCAAAGCGGGCGAGGACGAAGCCAAGGCCCATGAGGGCGAGCCCGGTGCGAATCCAGGCGAGAAAGGTTCGCTCGACGGCGAGAAAGTCGCGGGGAGTAGCTCTGGAGTCGTCGGGCATGGCGAGGTTCAAACCAGACTCTTAGCGAAGCCGCAGAATCAATATAGCACCAATGATGAAAAGGAACGCCGAGGTGGCGAAAGCAGTCTGGACGTTGAAGGCACTCCAGAGGAAACCGATGAGGAGGCTGGAGAGGAAGTCGCCGACGGCATTGACGGCGGCGAGGGTGCCGAAGGCCATGCCGTGTTGTTCTTTGGGGACCAACTCGGCGGAGAGAGAATCTTCGAGCGCTTCTTCGGTGCCGACGTAAAGGCCTGCGAGTACAAAAATCAGGGCGAGCAGCCACAGGGAATGTGTTCCAGTGCAGAGAAGAATCGCGGTGACTCCGCCGAGCGCGTAGCCTGCGGCGAGCACGGCTTTGCGGCTGGGGGCATGGTCGCTCAGCCAGCCGCTGAGATAGGCCGAGCCGGCATAGAAAACGTTGTGCAGGGTGTAGAGACCGACTGCGAGGCTTGCGGCGCGGGCCATGCCATGGCCGGGGGCCAGCATTCGCGTCGCGTAGAGAATCAGCAGGGTGTGCGAGAAATCACCTGCACCGAAGACGCCTACACCTACGAGCAACCGGCGGAAGGGAAGCGGCAGCGCCTTCAAACCGAGGATAAAGGATCGTTGCGGGCGGGCGGCGATGGGCCGCTCGCGGACGAGCAGCCAGAAAGCCGCGACGGCCACGAGGCCGGGCAGAAGCGTCCAGAGAAAAACTTTGCGGTAGGAATGGCCGGTGGCTTCGAGCAGCCAGAGCGCGGTGAGCGGGCCCGCGATGGCGCCTACCGTGTCCATCAAGCGTTCGAAACCGAAGGCGCGGCCGTAGGCGTTCGGCGGGACGTCGGCGGCGAGCAGAGCTTTCTTCGCGGGCGAGCGGACACCGCGGCCCAACCAGGCGGCGACGCGGCCAAAGAGTACATGATAGGCGTGCGTCGCGAAGGCGAAAGACGCCGTGGCAAGCGCGGTGAAGGCGTAGCCAAATACGGCGAGAGGCTTTCTGCGTTTTAAGCGATCGGTGTAGTGGCCTGCGGCAAGCTTTGTGAAGCTGGACAGCCCGTCGGCGATGCCTTCGATGGCGCCGAGCCAGACCGGGCCTGCGCCGATAGCGGCCAGGAATGCGGGGAGCACGGCTGTGGCGGTTTCGTGGCTCCAGTCGCTGAAGAGGCTGGTGAGTCCGACGCCGAGGACGGTGCGGTTGAGCCAGGATTGTTTTTCCGGGGTGTCGGGCATGGGAAGGCAGTTTACAGTTGAAAGTTCAAAGTTAAAAGTTCGGAACTCGCGGGATCGTGATTTAGCCTGAAATTCCATATTGAGATGGCGGAGCGAGCACAAAAGCGGCAGCAGAGTTGCCGCACTCCAGAAGGCTGGCTCTATTTCTTGGCGGCGCGGTACAGAATGACGCGGACTTTTTCGAGGGTGATGAGGCCGCCGTCGACCATTTCATCGAGGCGGGGGAGGATTTTTTCGATGCGCTCGATGGATTCGATGACCTCGAGGATGATGGGCAGATCTTGCGAGAGGCGCAGGAGCTTGTCGGTGTGATAGATGCTCGAGCCGCCGTAGCCGCCGACTCCTCGCAGCACGGTTGCGCCGGAGAAGCCATCTTTGCGGAGCATCTCGACGATGGCTTCGTGGAGGGGTTTGCCGCGCCATTTGTCCGATTCGCCGATGTGGATGCGCATCAGGGTGCGCTCGCCTTCGAATTTTTCGTGGGTCATGGGTGAACCTCGTGAGTGGTGATTGGTGACTTGTGACGTTGAGATCCTTCGCCGAAGGGCACGATGTATCGTGCCCTTGCAGTCGCCGCGACTAGAAGCGATTAGCTAGGCGAATTCCCGCGACGCTTAGCAGCAGGCCGGCCACCACGCTTGCTCCCACATAGGCCGAGGCCCAGGCCCACTCGCCGGCTTCCAGCATCTTGGCGGTTTCCCATCCGAAACTGGAAAAGGTGGTGTATCCGCCGAAGAAGCCGACGGCGATGGCCACGCGCCAGTCTGGCGAGATTACCATGCGATTGAGGGTGAATTGGCCGATCAAGCCGAGGAGGAAGCAGCCGGTCGAATTAACTAGCAGGGTGCCGAGAGGGAAGGTGCTCGCAGTGCGAATTTGCACGACACCCTGAAGGCCGTAACGCGCCAGCGTGCCAGCGGCGCCGAAAATCGCGATCAGCGCAAGACGCAATGTCGCTCCAATCCGTCGCCCAGAGGGGCGCAGTACGTGATGGCCCGCGGTTCACCAAACAAAAAACTCCTGGAGCCGCCGGGCTGCCAGGAGTCATCAGCCCCTATGAACATCAACGGGGCGGTTATGGCGAACTCCATCGCCTTAAATTTCCGTGAAAAGTGTAGCTCTTGCGGAGCGTCCGCGCAACACAACCTCAGGAAGCTTGCGGCAAGCTTCGCGCGGAGGAAGCGGGCGTCGGATTCGGTTTGGCTTTTTCGAGGAGGACGATTTTCTCAAGCCGCCCTTTGCTGTTGGAGACGACCAAATCAGCGCTGATCTTGTCGCCGGGTCCCAGCGATTCGGCATCTTTGGGAACGGCGATCACGTAACTCATGGTCATCGCTGGCATCAATCCCGGAATGTTGCCATGTTTTACGGTGATCAGTTTTTTCGGCAGTTCAACCGCGATCACTTCGGCCTGGATAGGGTAGTGCTTCTCTTCGGGCTTGGCTCCGCACCCTGCCAAAATGGAAATCAAGATTCCCGCCGCCAGCATCACGGATGTTTTTCTGCGTCGCATTGGTCTCTTACTCCTTCTCATGATTCTCACGAAGAGGGCCGTGGCGGCAAGCGCTTGCTGGAGGGGGACTCCACAAGCGGCCGCCACGGCTCTAGCGCCACCGTTACAAATGAAAACGGTAGCGAACCTGGACGAAAAGTTCGCGCGGGTTCAGATAGTGAGTTCCGCCGAAAGTAAAACTGTTGTCGAGCAGAACGCGGCGATTGGCGACGTTCAGGGCTTGAACGTTTACAGAGAACCGCTCAGCGAAATTTTTTCCCAGTGAGAGGTCGAATGTAGTGTGCGGTTGGAGATGATCGCCGGGGACCATGGGATCACCGTTGGTGAAGCCGGAGGCGTAGTAGACGTCGGTCGAAGCGTAGGAATGGAATGGGAGATCGTAACGCGCGCCGAGGTGCAGGGTGTGGCGCTGGTCGTGATCGAGAAGGGCGAAGCCGTCACCAAAAGAAAAGTCGGTGAGACCACCGTTGATGTTGCCAAAGGCGAGGGCGAGCTGGTTCGAATAGGTTAAGTATACCTGAGCACGATTGCGGATGCGGGGAGAGCGGAGCGTAAGTTCCCAGCCGTTGATGCGCGCGCCCTGAATGGTTACCGGGAAAAACAGGTCGGAGTTGTTGAAATTATTGTGGTCGAAGAAATTCTCGGCGCGAGTGAGAAAATTGCTCGCGTCGAGCGTCCATCCGTGAAAAGGAATGGTGACGCCAAACTGGTGCTCTTCATCGCGTTCTCCGTGGAGCGGAATGAAGCTCAGGTTCTGATTGTTGGCGGCTTGCAGGAGCGGACCGGAAACGGTCAGCAATGGCGGCGCCTGGTAGAAATGTCCGTAGAAGGCGCGGAAAACCCAGTGCAGCTTGGGAATCCGCAGGGAAGCGCCGACGCGCGGACTGGAGGCATTCTCGACCACGCCGCCGGAAAAGTGCGTTTGGCGAAAGCCGCCATTTAAAGTGAGCCACGATGTCGCCTTGAATTGTTCCTCCGCATAGACCGCTGCGAGCGATCCATCGGGGCCATGTCTCTCGGGCGGGTCCACGTTCTCGCATTGCGAAGGGTCGTGGCAGATCAAGCCAAAGAGTTGGCTGTCCTGTTGAGAGAAGCCGTAGAGGCCAACGCGAAGATTGCTCCGGCTCTTGATCCATGAAAGCGTGGCCTGACCACCTTCGTACTTTGAGCTACGGTTCTCGTTGGCGGAACTGGGGAAGTCCTGCAAGGAGCTTTGATAGTTTGCGCTGTTGTAGTGGTAGAAGGGCGAGATTGTGAGCATGAGTCCCGGACTGAACGTGCGGACCCACGAAAAAGTAACAAAGGAATCGTTTTCACGGTTGGCGTCGCGGAGGAACTGGCCTTGCGTGCCGGGGTCGTTTGGATCGAAAGGGACCTGAAAGAAGTCGCGCCGCAATTGCGCAACCAGGCGGAGCTGGTCTTGTGAATCCGCGTTGTAGATCAACGAAGTGAACCCGCCGAAGCCGTTGGCCGCGTCGTGGATGACCGCGGAGGTTGGAGTCTGCAGGCCGAGATTGGTGCGGTTCCCGTTCACGCTAGCGTAATAGGCGAAGCGATTGGTGTGGCCGCCGAAATTGAATTGATCATCGGTTTGATAAAAGTTGCCGCCGCTGAGGACAAGCTCGGCTTCGTTGTCGCGCTCAAAACCGGTTCGCGGTGCCACGTTGAAAATGCCGTAAGTGCGGTCGCCGTAGTCGGCGGAGTAACTCCCGCGTTGCGCCTCCAAAGTGTCGATGTCTTTTGGGTCGACCTGGGGGCCTAGGTTGCTGGCGATGTTGGTGTTGGGAATGGCGATGCCGTCGATCAGCCAGGTCACTTGATGGCCGCCGCGGACGTGCAACTGGTCGTGGACGACGTAGGAACCGGGGACGTAATCGGTAATCAGCGCCAGGCTGTTGGTTCGCGAGGCGCCGGGTGTATCGCTGATTTCCAGCCGGTTGACGAGCGTGGTGGGCGTGATCGATTCGAGCTGCGCCGTTCCTGCATCGGCTGAGACGATGATCGACTCCGTTTGGGAGCCTAGCTTCAGCTCAAAATGCAAAATGGGGGCGGTGCCGGAGAGCACAGCGATCGATTGTTCCTCCGGGGCGAACGAGGCGGCGGAGGCTGTTACGCGATATTCGCCGAGTGGAACCGCATCGAAGTGAAATTCGCCGTTCGGATCGGTTTGCGCCGTTTGAACGTAGCTGGAGGTTTTGGCCTTCAGCGTGACGGTGACGTCTTGTACGGGCCGGTGCTGCGGATCGTGAACGATGCCGCGTACGGTACCGAAGACGGTGGCGAAAGCTGGGAGAGCAATAAACAAGGAAACTACGAATAGGAATGCACGTTTCATGGAGTCTCATTCTCCTTAAGAGGATTAATCGCGCGGCATCCAAGCCGCAGCTCGAGTTGATCAGCGAATATTAGGGGAGACTGCGGCGCGCTAAACGGCCGCAGAAACGAAGCGAGGAGGAGGAGAGAGAGGTTCGATGGAACGCGGAAAATCCAAGGGCTTCGCCAATTCGATCGGCGACTTGATCGCGGCCGACGCGGCGACTGCTGCGGGTGGGGGCAGCACGAAAGCAATCGAGGTAAGCAGCGAGCGGTCAGAATCATGACAGCAAGACATACTGCAGGCCATCATTCCGGACATGTCATGCCCGCAATCCATATGATTCGCGGGCACAGCGGGAGTTTTCTGGTGATGGTGCGCGGGAATCGGGCATTGACCGGACGTGCAGCAGGCGGATTGATACGACGACCATGCGGCTCCCGCGAGCGGCGCATAGAGCAAAACGACCACGAGCAAGCAGATGCTTGCGGAAATCGAGCGCCGGCGATCGTGACGCGCAGTCTGCATATCGTCTGGGCACCGATGTCTATTGTCACGTACTATAGCGTGAAGCGCCATAGTTTGCAAGCCCTACCAAAGATGCCTGCCAAGGTGTCCATTCACCATACGCCACATGCTCCTGTTATTCGCGGTATGTCCGCCGATTGGCTGGCGGCCAATTCGAACTTTTGCGGCCGGAGCCATCTTGACTTAGAGTGCGGTGCGTCGCAGACTCGAACCATGGCGCACAGTTACATTAAGTTGGATTTTGGCACGGACGAGGAAATGGCGCAGCAGGCGCGACACAAGCTCGACGGTTGGAGGCAGGCCTTTCGTCTCGACAAAAAGTTGCAGTATAAGTTGGAGCGTCCTGAGAGTGAGAGCGCGGCCGCCGAGGCCCCTTCCAAGCCCGAACCTACTGCCAAGGCGGCGCCACCGGAGAAATCCAAAGGAAAAGCCGCGGAAAAGACCAAGGGCAAGGCCGCTTCCGCTAAATCGAGCGCGCCGGCTGCGGAAAAATCAGCGTCGGCGGCCGCCAACGGAAAAGTAGCCTTGCTGGTCAGGCTCTATTTTTCTTCGCACGAGAAGCTTTCCGAGCAGCGCTGGCTGGAGCGCATCCCGTCGGAGGAGCCTTTCAGGAGCGCTTCGCCGAAAGTCGTGCACCACAGCGATCCGGAATTCGAATCGACGGACAAGCAGTTCGAAGCTCTTGAGTGATTTGACGGCGGCAAGGATTTTCGCGATTTGTGATTTCGAGGCCAAATTGGCTGCAAATTTCGGGGCACAGGGTTTTGCCAAAAACACCAATTTGGAGTGAGCCCGTTGGAAATCCGGTATAATTGAATCCTGCAGAGGTCCGAAGTCCAACTCGAGGGCAGAACGAATGGCGTTACAAACGCGCGTCAAACTGGCAAAGCTTGACGCCCCCAAGGTTCACGGCCTCGATCACGACACCCTGATTCGCATTTACCGCACGATGTTCCTCTCGCGGCGGCTTGACGACCGCGAGATTCAACTGAAACGCCAGAACAAAATCTACTTCCAGATTTCCAGCGCCGGCCACGAAGCGGTTTGCGCCGCGATGGGACTGTTCCTGCGCCCGGGCGTCGACTGGATTTATCCTTACTACCGCGACCGCGCGCTCTGCCTCATGCTCGGCGTAACCCCTCTGGAAATGCTTCTTGCGGCAGTGGGAGCGAAGGACGACCCCAGCTCCGGCGGCCGGCAGATGCCCTCGCATTGGGGCCAGCCCAAGCTGAACATCGTCAGCAAGTCCTCCTGCACGGGCACGCAATTCGTGCAGGCCGTGGGCGCTGCCGAAGCCACGCTTTATTACGAGGGGCGGCCGAAGGCGCTGACCCAAGCGAAGAACGCACCGCTCGGCGAATACGTCAATCACCAGCGCGAAGAAATCGTCTATGTTTCGGGCGGAGAAGGTGCGACCAGCGAGGGCGAGTTCTGGGAATCCTTGAACGTCGCGTGTGGCAAGAAGCTTCCTCTTCTCTACCTGGTGGAAGACAACGGCTACGCCATCTCCGTGCCGGTGGAAGTTCAGACGGCCGGCGGGAGCATCTCGAAACTTGTGCGAGGGTTTCCCGGGCTGCACGTGGCGGAATGCGACGGCACCGATCCCATCGAGAGCTACTCCGTTTGCAAGGAAGCGGTGCAGTACTGCCGCGACCGCCGCGGCCCCGCGCTGATCCATGCGCACGTTACGCGCCCCTATTCGCATTCGCTTTCCGATGACGAAAAACTTTATAAGTCCGCCGAGGAACGCGAAGAAGAGGCGCGCCGTGATCCGATTTCAAAACTTGCGCTTTTTCTGGTGCGGGAAGGCATCCTCGATCAGAAGCAGATTGAGAGTCTGGAATCGGAAATCGACAATAAAGTCCGCGAGGCCGCTGACCAGGCGCTGGCCGCAGAAGAGCCGTCCATCGATTCGATTCGAATGAACGTGTTCTCGCCGGACGTAGATCCCACGTCCGCCGTGTTCGAAGCGGAAGCCCAGTTGCACGGCGCGCCAAAGACCATGGTTGAAATGGTGGCGCTGACCCTTGCCGACGAGATGGCGCGCGACGAGCGCATCACCGTTTTCGGCGAAGACGTCGCCGACGCCAGCCGCGAAGACAACCTCAGGCACGTCAAGGGAAAGGGCGGCGTCTTCAAAGCCACCGCGGGATTGCAACGCAAATACGGCAACGACCGGGTCTTCAATACCCCGCTCGCGGAAGCCAGCATCGTCGGGCGCGCCCTGGGGATGGCCACGCGCGGGTTGAAGCCCGTCGCGGAAATTCAGTTCTTCGATTACATTTGGCCGGCCATGATGCAAATTCGCGATGAGTTGTGCGTGATGCGCTGGCGTTCGAATGGCGCGTTCAAAGCACCGGTGGTCATTCGGGTGGCGATCGGCGGCTACCTAACCGGCGGCGGGGTGTATCACAGCCAGAGCGGCGAGTCGATTTTCACCCACTGCCCGGGCCTGCGGGTGGTGATGCCTTCCACGGCGCTGGACGTCGCGGGCCTTTTGCGCGCGGCCATCCGCTGCGACGACCCGGTGATGTTCCTCGAGCACAAGCATCTCTACCGCCAGCCGTACAACCGTTCGGAGCACCCCGGGCCCGATTTTACGATTCCGTTCGGCAAGGCCCGGATGGTGAAACAGGGCAGCGACCTCAGCATCATCACCTACGGCGCGGTGGTCCATCGCGCGGAAGTCGCTGCGGCCCAGCTGGAGCGCGAGGGCATTTCCGTTGAAATCATAGACTTGCGTTCGCTATCGCCTTACGATTGGGAGGCCATCGCGGCCACCGTTCGAAAGACGCACCGAGTCATCGTGGCGTACGAAGACATGTTGAGCTGGGGGTATGGCGCGGAGATCGCGGCGCGCATTGCAGACGAACTCTTCGAGGAGCTGGATGCTCCAGTCCGGCGCGTTGCGGCCATGGATACCTTCTGCGCGTACCAGCCTAAGCTGGAGGACGTGATCCTTCCCCAGACGAGCCACATTGCGGCCGCAGTGAAGCAGCTTCTGGAGTATTGAGCTGATTGGATTTAGACTGCCGGGCGAGGAAACTTTTTCGGGTGCACTTGCGTATTCATAGGTAGGAACGTCGGGAAATCGCTCTGTGGGGTGATCCAATGACTTGCATAAGCTGCCAAAAAGACATCGCTGTGGGTTCGCGGTTTTGCTACAACTGTGGCGCCAAGCAGCCGGAAACCCCCGCGCCAGGCCTTTCACCGCAGACAGGCGGCAAGCGGAAGCTGATGCGTTCAAGCACCGACAAGAAGATTGCGGGCGTGTGTGCAGGCTTGGCCGACTATTTTGACATTGATCCGACAATTGTCCGTGTAGTGTGGTTGCTTGCAGTGCTTTGCGCTGGGACCGGCCTCCTCCTCTACATTATTCTTTGGATTGTCCTGCCCTTGGCACCTGGTGGCGTGGTATCGACCTCGGCGACTGTGGCTTCTTAAACTGCCAGCAAAAATCAAGCGCACGGATCATTCGGTGATGATTCAGTTTCCGATATGCTCGTGATACGTCCGTCCGAGCGTCAACTCACTGTTCGACGCTCGACAACTCCCGCATTGCAACAGTGGTTTATCGGGCGCGCAATCTATTCTGAGCGAATCGACCGCGGTCCCTTCGAAGACCGGAGGATAAACTGGGTTAACGGGCCAGGGATTGGGCCCAACTGGCGAAGGCGTGCCACGCGGCTGTTTTGCCGATGGGTATCCTTACCTGTTGGACGAAGATGAGGAAAGCTCCCGCCCAGAGCGTGGCGCGATAAACCTTGCGCGTGGACCACAGGTCGTAGGCCACCAGGTACAACAGAAAGATGTAGGAGGACAGCCCTGCCATAACCGGATTTCCACGGACCAAGTCGAAGGGCCAACGGCCGATGGCGGCGATCAACAGCGCAGTCGTGGCGACGAAGATAAGGCGCTTGTGTGCTTGGGGATTCGAGCGGGCGCGGAAGGCGAAAAAGACGAGCGTCCCAAAGACCAGCATGTCCGTCAGAGGGATGATGTAGAAAAATTTCGGGTCCTGGCCTGGAGGGCCGGCTTGCCGGACAAGCGAATCGGTGGCCGCCAAAACGCCCAGAGTCACCATGAGACACGCCAGGAGGAAGCCCGCAATGCCCAGGCGCCGATGGATGTCCACGCGGCCGGTGGAGACCAGGGAGGTCTGCGTGACGAGCAAGAGGATCCAGCAGGAGAATGCCGCCCCGTGCAGGTGAATGATCAGGCTGGGCAGCGGCGCGTGGAACACTCCGGCGAGATAGTAGGTGCGCGCAAACCCCACGAAAACGGTTGCCAGGATAAGCAGGGCCATGGCCGAGAAAAATAGATGGTCGTAACGGCGGCCTGGCAGGCCAATGGAGGGCTTCGTGGGATTGCTTGGATGCGCTACGGCTGTGGCCATCGTTCCTCTTTGACCGCGTGTTTTGACCGAGGTTTCTTGGAGCCCTGGCGGAGTTGAAACCAGTGTAGGGCAAGTTGATATTGCATAGCTAGCGAAAAACTGGTGTTCACGCGGGCGACAGAAAATGCGTCCTTCCGGAGCCAGTTTGCATTCAATTCCCTGCCAGGCCGGGTTACAGAATATTTCCGGTAAGTGCGCGAACCAGACTTGAGTCCATTTCGATGGTCATGGGGGCCAGTCGGCCGTCTTCGAGCTCGTGAACAAGTCTCGGGGCAACCCGGTCAGCGCCGTTTCTTGCTTTCGTTCTGCGCCACCCGTGCCTTCACCAGTTTCTTAACAAGCGCAGTCGGCAGTGGCTTGTCCGTGGGGAAGTGGATAGTGCCTTTGGATGTGGAGAAGCCCTTAAGTTCGTTCTTGAACGCCTCGATCACGGACGCCGTGGGGAACAAACTGCAATGGTTCGAAAACGCGGCGAACCACACCAGCACTCCTTTGTGCTTGAACGCAGGCATCCCATAGCTGATGGTCTCGATAGCCTCCGGTGGCACAGTGGACCGAATCGCCACGCGCATCTTATTCAAGGTGCTGCGGGCGGGTTCCGGGACGCCAGCAAGATATTCATCAACGTTTTTCGGAGCGGCGCCGCCTTTCGCAGCCGAACGGTGATTGCCGGATTTCACTTTTTTCATGCGGGCAATGCTACAAGAAGCTCCAATTCAAGTCTATGCCTCAGCCAGGGGTGCAGCCGTTGGGCATGAAAAATGCCATAGCGTCTTCCAACACACTTTCACTTGCCCGTATGGTCGGGATTACCCGAGATCCAAGAAGCGCGCATTTTTGCCCATTCGATTGGATGGCTTAAGGCTGTGAAAGGAATCGCAAGATCTCGCGCATAAGGCGCTCGCCCTGGTCTGTTGCGAAGAGGAACTGCGCATGCGCGGAGCCATCGAGGATAACCAACTCTTTCGGCCCCATAGCTCTCTCGTAATTCTCACGAATCTTAGGCAGCCGCGGTCCGTCATCGTTTGCATCGTCCCGGGCCACGATGAACAGTTTGCGGCCCTTGATCTTCTCTGGCGGCCGGTCGGTCCAGGCCGCCAGCAAAACCAGCCGATCAATTTCGCCCGGCTCAGCTTCAATAGAGGCATCGGCGGCCGCCGCGCCTCCAAAGCTCGCCCCGATAACGGATACGGTTTTCGCACCGGCCTTGTGGAGGTAGCGTACTGCAGCCAATACGTCGTACTCGACGCCTTCGTCAGCGGGCTTCGATTCGGGTCCGCGCGACTGGCCGCGCCCCCGGAAGTCGATGGCCAGGGCGCGAAATCCGGCCTTAACGAGCGCCTGCGCTTGCTTCTCCCAGCTCTCCTTGTTGAAGCGGCCTCCATGCGCCAGCACCACGCCGCGCTCGCCCTTCCCGTAGATATCCGCGTAGACGACGCCTCCGTCCTGAGTCGGAAAGGAGACGTGCTGTTGCGCCGCGGCAAACCCCGGCAGAAGGAGAGTCGCAAGGAGCGCTCTGAGGGTGAACATGAGGGAATTGTACTGCCACTGGTGATCGATTTCCTGGATAACTCCCGAAACAAGCCGAGAGTGCTCACCGATACAGCTTGGGTTAACCATATGGTTGTGTTACTGGATATTCGCCGAGGCCAACGATTTCACTTGTGCGATAAGCGCTGCGAGAAGGGCGTAGACGGTCACACTCGCTCGCGCACCGATGTTTTCCAATCGGGACGATATTGTTCGCGCAGAGCGACATCATGGCTTATGCCTAACAGCAAATGCCAATAACGTAGCCAAACCCAAGAGGATCAGCCCAGAAGCAATAAAAATAAAAATTCGTTGCCGCCCGGCACGCCTCCCCGATACCAAAACTTCATCTTCGGGTAAAACGAAACTCACGAACGCCTTCTTATAGGACCTCCAAAGCAGGAAATAGGGGAGCCCGACAACGAGAGAATATACGGCCAAAGAAATGCACATAGCTCTAAATAAATGCTCCTCTGGCTTCCCTAATGCATGGTAGATCCCCCTCGACCACTCCGATGCCAGGAAATAACCCAGCAAGAGGATAGAAAAGTGAGCAAAATAAAACATCTTTAGAAAGGATCTTATTTTTAGCTCTTCAGACTCAGACCTTACAACATATCCACGAGTGCGACGATCGCCGCAGAATACGACCACACGGCCGGCTTTTTCATCTCGAAAGCACGCGCCCACAATAGAATCGAGAAGCGCCATCAGCATTCTCCTTGGGTGGATTCCTCGAGTCTTGGTTACCTCCATGTTGCCACTTCGAAAAAATGGCTCGCCAGGGAAAAAATGTCTATGTGTCCTTCTCGCCGCTAACGTTCGATTAATCGTGCGACCCTCTGATCCGCAAGATCACCGCGTTCCGCGTTCGAGAGAGTATCGAGAAAGACAGGAAATGGAAAACGTGACGCAAAACTATACCGGAAACCACCGCTACAGTTGACGGGATAACATCAGCTAGACGTATTTTGGGGGCCGCAGCTTGCCTCCGCCCTCGAATAGTAGGTGGTCGAGAGACAATAGTCCCGCGCCGACGGTGGCGAGCGTGAAGCTTCCCGCCAGCATCGCGAGGGGGAACTCGTAATTGTGCACCGCCAGGTAGCTGCCGGTGCTGTGGACCTTCCAGATTGCCACGCCCATCTCAATGGCCAGGAGCAGCGCGGCCGCCCGCGTGAACAACCCTAAGACCAAAAGAATGGCGCCGAAGACCTCCAAGACCCCAGAAATGTAAACGAAGTATCCCGGCAAACCGTGTTGCACAAAGAAGCCCTGCATTCCCGCGGCGGAGTAGGCCAGCTTCGGATAACCATGGGAGAAGAAAATCAGGCCGAGAACGACGCGAAGGACAAGCAATCCCAGCGGCTGAAGGGAATTGAGAGACTTCATGAAAAATCCTCCGCGATTCCTTGCAAGAGTTTGATTCGAACGCTTCGCGATTCTAGCAGAAATGCAAAGCCCTCAGCCGCGCCCACGGCGTTGCCAGGGTTTCAGGTACAATCTTTAGCGAATCACAAAGAGCAACAGGGAATCATGACGACGGTTGAGAAGATTGGTGTCATTTCCGGCGGGGCGCGTGCCGCGAACAGCGCGCCTTCCGTGCGTGCCGCCAGCGCGAGATTCGAGAGCGGCACATGAAGAGGAGACTCCTCATTGCGGTGCCGCTGCTGGCCCTGGTGACTCTGGCGGCGTGGATGCTCCGGCCCAAGCATGAAACGCTGGGCGAAGCCTTTGTCAGCGAAAAAGTCGCCCCTCTCCTGAGCGGCATCGCGCAGGTCCGCGAGCAGCTGGCAACTCTGCATTATGGTGAACGCGTGGACGTCGTGGGCAAGCGCAATGACTACGTGAAAGTGCGAACTAACGCAGGCACGGTTGGCTGGGTGGAAAGCCGGCAGTTGATGGAGCCAGCCGTATGGCAGCGGAGCATCAAGCTCCTGGATCAAACGCGAGGAATGCCACCGCAGGCGCGCGGGCGCACCAAGGTCTCCACCAATTTGCGTGTGCAGCCTGGCCGGACGGAGCCACGCCTCTATAAATTCGGACGAAACGCTCCGGTGGAGATTGTGGGCCGCGCGGTGGCGGATTGGGTGCAAGCCGCGGATGAGAAAGAAGCTGCGAATGAGCCGCAGGAAACGAAGAAAGAGGACTGGTTTCTGGTCCGTGGTGTTGCCACGCGACCGCCTGGGGAAGCCGCGGCTCGCGCAGCGGAATCCACAAACACCACGCAGCCCGGCGATCAGAACACACCGATCGCCGGCTGGGTGGTCGCCCGATTCGTGGAGCTGGATTTGCCGGATCCCGTGCGCGAAGGAGCGAGTTCTGCAAATATCCGGCCGGTGGCATGGTTTGAGCTGAATCGTGTGAGCGATCCGTCGGGCAACAAGCCACAGTTTCTTGTGGCCGCGGCGCGCGGACCGGAAGGCCAAGTATGTGATTTCACGGCGCTGCGCGTCTACACCTGGTACGTCAAGAAGAGCCGATACGAGACCGCGTTCATCGAAAATAATTTGTGTGGCCAGCTACCCGTTCGCGTCGGCAAAGGCCCCAAGGGCGAACCTGAGTTTCGCTTCCGGGTGATGGACGGCAACCAAGAAGAGCGCGTCTACCGTTTGAACCAGACCGTTGTTCGCCGCGTCCGCGAAGCGGGCGTAGCTTCCGGAAAACACGTTTCGCCTAAACAGGCAAAGCCAGCGGCGAAATAACGAATTCGGTTCAGAACCTTTTGCAATGGGACAAGGCAGTCTAATGGATACCGAGGTAGTTGAGAGACGCCGCTCGCACTCTGAGGGCAAGGGCCCGAGGCGGAGAGTGAGACGATGACGCTGCACATCAGCGAAGCGGAAGTGCGGGCCGTGCTTACGATGCCGCTAGCGGTGCAGGCCGTGGAAGAGATTTCGCGCAAGCAGGCCACCGGGGAAGTGGTCGTGCACCCCCGCAGGCGCTTCGAATTGCCGGGCGGCGGATTCTTTCACTATATGGCCGCGGCGGATTTCTCCGCGGGCTTTGTGGCGATGAAGCAATATACGTTTGTGCGCGGCAAGCTGCGGTTTCTGGTTCCTCTCTACGAGATGTCCACGGGCGACTTGCTCGCGTTGATCGAAGCGGATTACATGGGGCAGCTGCGGACCGGCGCGGCCTCCGGCGTGGCCACGAAATACCTAGCGCGCAAGAATGCTCGCGTCGCGGCAATCATTGGCACGGGGGGCCAGGCGAGGACGCAGCTCGAAGCGGTTGCCGCGGTTCGAAAGCTGGAGTCCGCGCGCGCCTACGGGCGCGATGCGGCCAAGCGCGAAAAGTTCTGCAAAGAGATGTCCGAACGAGTGGGGATTCCCGTACAGGCGTGTGCGTCCGCGGCCGAAGCAGTGCGCGGCGCGGACATCGTCTGCACGGCCACAACGGCCACGCAGCCGGTTGTAGGTGGAGCGGATCTGTCGCCCGGGGCGCACATTAATGCCATTGGCGCCAACCACGCGCACAAGCGCGAGCTGGATGATGAAGCAGTCGCCAGCGCGGACATCATTGTCGTGGATTCCGTGGAACAATCACGGCAGGAAGCGGGCGATCTGATCATCGCTTTTCATGGCGATGAAATTTGCTGGACGGGGGTCAAGAAGCTTTCCGAAATTGTCGCAGGGAAAGCCAGCGGCAGGACCAGCGATACGGAACTCACACTGTTCAAGTCGAATGGGATTGCGTCCTGGGACCTCGCCGTGGCGATGAAGGTCTACGCGATGGCGCGAGAAAAAAAGCTTGGCAGGGAATTACCACTATGGAGTGACGGCGGGAAAAGCTAGGAGAGCTGCCTAAATGCTTTTTTCATGGAGCTTGCGGCGCAAGGCATCATGCAGCCGCGACTTCACGTCGTCCGGCAGTTCGACCGGCTTCGAATCGCAGAAGACATCCACGGTCAGCCTGGTCTGGTCGACCACCATCTGGCAGTCTCCACAGTGCTCAAGATGGCGCTCTAGTTCTTGCTTTGCAGAAAGTTCGAGCTCGCCGTCGATGTAATCGGAAATCTCGCGAATGACGCCTTTGCAATTCAATTTGTGCCACCCTGCCGAAAATAACGATTCAGTTTGTCACGAAGTTTGAGCCGGGCCCGCAGCAGCCGGGATTTTACCGCTGGAATCGAGATGCCGAGTACTTTGGAGGTCTCTTCGGTCGAAAGCTCTTCGACGTCGCGCAGCACAAAAACAACCCGGAAATCCGGCTCGAGTTTGTCGATGACTTCAGACAAAATTTCGTGCATTTCCGTCTGGGCAAACCGCTGCTCCGGACTTGGCCCCCAATCCGCAAGCTCGCGGGGCATCAGGTCTTCGTCGCCTTCCACCGGCTCGTCGAGCGAAAATTGGTTGGGGCGGCGTTTGCGCAGCCGCATCAGCGCTTCGTTCGCGGCGATGCGCACCAGCCAGGTGTAAAAGCGGGAGTCTTCCTGGAAATCCTTGAGGTGTGCGTAAGACTTGAGGAAGGCATCCTGCATAGCGTCCTCGGCGTCTTCGCGATTCCGAGTGATGTTCATGGTCAGCCGGAAGATTTTCGCTTCATAGCGGTTTACCAGCTCTTCGAAGGCATGCGTATCGCCACGCTTGGCGGCGGCCACCAACAGGTGTTCGTCGTCGCGCGCAACGGTGGAAGGCAAACGGTGGGGATTCGGTGCGCTCAATGGTTCGGGCAAGCCGAGCGGCGGCTGCGTCCTCGCTTTCGAATGTACAAAGGTAGCACAGAGCATCGAACAGTTCCGCCTTGTTCCTGTTTTGATGCTGCTGCTGGTGATGAGATTCAGGAAATAAGGGAAAGTTACGGCGTTGTTGCGCTTTGAGAATGGCGAGGTATAGGTTGCCGTTGCGAAACCATACTCAAGTCATTCAATGATAGTTACTTAGAGCGCTTTGTAGCGCCTCGTGCCACTGGGAGAGGTGACACCCATCCAGAAGACTAATTCGAAAACTCTAGTCCCGCGGAAGTTGCCGCTTGGCGGCACCGCTAGTACAATTTGGCGCGGGAGCCCTTCGACGAACACGCTTCCCGCCGTTTCGCTTCGGCTCTCAAACCGCGGTTCGCCGTTCTACGCGTTTACGGCACGATGAACTGGATTTGCGAATGGCATCGAGAGCGATCTCCGGTAGCTTCTTTTCGCCAGCGAGGATGCCAAGGGAGGCTTGGCCGCCTATGTCGAAATGCGCGCTTCTTACTTCACGGCTAAGTAGTAAAATCAAAAGGCATAGTAAGCTGGCGTAATGCGAACACTTCCCGACCATCTCCGCAAAGGCATGAAGCTCGTGATCGTCGGCTGCAATCCGAGCGAGTCCTCCGTCCGCGTCGGCCATTACTATGCGGGCCGCGGGAACGAATTCTGGCCGATGCTCTATAAGAGCGGCGTTGTGCCGGAGCCCTTCGACTACCACGACGACAAACGGGTGATCGAATTCGGCGTTGGACTTACCGACCTGGTGAAGCGGCCCACGAAAGGCATCGAGGAACTGAAGCGCGAAGACTACGCCGAAGGCCGCATCGTCCTCTCGCAGAAACTCGAGGAATTCGCTCCTCACGTCGTGGCCT